>Ga0182024_10000083_pt1 | contig 182011 bp, 207 predicted proteins | sample P32metaG_FD_120480 | JGI IMG/M metagenome (GOLD analysis project Ga0182024, IMG submission 120480) | Permafrost microbial communities from Stordalen Mire, Sweden - P3-2 metaG (Illumina Assembly) | ecosystem: Environmental > Terrestrial > Soil > Wetlands > Permafrost | place: Sweden: Stordalen...
AACGACACCGGCGAGCACTGATGCACGGGATCCGTCTGGACCACGGGAAAGTCCGGCAGTCCGACCGCTTTGCCGGCCGCGTTCTGGCAGTCCACCAAGTCGGTGATGTTGTCGACGAAGAGGGCGCTGGTGCCGACCAGAGCGAAGTCGCGCGCGCACGCGGTGATGATCGCCTCGCGCGCGTCGTCGGCGTTCAGGTGGGTGTCAATGAAGTCGACGACGACCTTGCGCCCGGCTAGGCCGCCGATGCTGTTCATGTATCTGGCCCAGCCCTCGACTGCGCTCACGGACCCCTGGAAGAGTCCCGGCGCCGATGGGGTGTCCACGTCGGCCAAGACACCGACCCGGATCGTCGTGGCCGTGATGCCGACGTCGGTCGCCCGGCGCGGGGAGGGGCGCGTCGCTGCGCCCGGGCCCGCCGTTGCTCCCGTCCAGGCGGCGCCGCTGGCAAGCACCACCGCGCTCAGCAGCCCGATCGCGCGACTCCACCGCATTGTGTCCCCCCGGTTCGATGTCGAGCCGCCCTCGCCCGGCGGAACTCGCTTCTCGTAGACGAGAAGGAGTTTCTCTCTCCGGGGTGGGGACTGTCAAGAACGAGGACGGCGCACCCCGGCCAGCGTGAAGGCCACGATGTCCTCGACGTCCGCTCCGCTGAGCGGGTCGCGCTGAATGAGGCTCCACGTCATGTGACCCAGGGTCAGCTGGACGATGTGCGAGACGTCGCGTTCCACGTCGAGCGCCCGAAGCTCTCCCGCCTCGTGCGCCGCGACGAGCGCTTCGCGCAACGGGGCGCGCAGTGCCTCGTCGGCGGCCAGCGACTCCTCGGGGAACTCGTAGGCGAGTCGCATGCCGTTGAGGATGAACGGGCGCGTGTCCGTGGCCTGGCTCGGGTTCTGAGCCCGCGCCAACATGCCGCGGATCCAGCACTCGACCGCCGCCACGCGCGTGTCGCAGGCTGCCATGCGACGCTCGAGGTGCTCCATGTACTGGCGGTTGCCGTCCTCGAGCACGGTCATGAGCAGCTCGGCCTTCCCACTGAAGTGGCGATAGAAGGCACGGTTCGAGACCCCGGCCGCGGCGATGACATCGGTGACGCGCAGGTCCAGCGTCTCGGTCTCGCGGATGAGATCCACTGCAGCACGCATGATCTGCTCGACCTGCTCCGATGACCGTTCGAACCGCGGCTGGAGCGCACGCTCGACCGAACGGCTGCGCAGCGAGTCGGAGTTCGGCTGCTCCACGCTCAGCACCGTAGAACGAACTCGACCCCTCGGGGCTCGCCCCTGCCGGCGTTGGCCCCCAAATGCGAGACTGCGCCTCGGAGCACCACCAGAAGGAGCTGTACATGAACGAGATCCTCTCGGGAGTTCGGGTTCTCGAGGTCGCCTCCTGGACGTTCGTGCCGGCGGCGGGCGCGATCCTCGCCGACTGGGGCGCGGACGTCATCAAGATCGAGCATCCCGTCAGCGGCGACCCCCAGCGGGGCCTGGTGAGCTCGGGGCTGGTGCCGGGCGCGGTCGGTGGGTTCAACTACATGATGGAGCAGCCCAACCGCGGCAAGCGCAGCGTCGGCTTGAACCTGTCCAGCGACGAAGGCCGCGACCTGCTCTACCGGCTCGCCGAGTCCAGCGACGTCTTCCTCACCAACTTTCTGCCCGCGGCCCGGACCCGCTTGCAGATCGACGTCGAGCACATCCGAGCTCACAACCCCGCCATCGTCTACGTGCGCGGGACCGGGCAGGGCACGCGAGGGCCCGACGCGGCCAAGGGCGGCTACGACGGTGCCTCCTACTGGGCGCGCGGAGGAATAGCGAACGCGCTGACCCCTCGCGGTGTCGAGCCGCCGATCGGGCAACGCCCGGCGTTAGGCGACGTCATGGGGGGTCTCGCCATCGCGGGGGGGATCGCGGCGGCGCTCCTCCGCCGAGAGCGCACCGGAACCCCATCGGTCGTTGACGTCTCGCTGCTCGCGACCGCGCTGTGGAACATCGCGCCCGACGTGGTGGCATCCAAGCTCTACGAGGGCGTCGAGATGCCGACGTTCGACGCCGACGCCCCACCTAACCCGCTCGTCGGGCTCTACCGAACCGGGGACGGGCGGTACCTGAGCCTGGTGATGCTGGAATCGGATCGGTTCTGGCCCGATCTGTGCCGCCATCTCGGTCGACCCGAGCTCATCGACGACCCCCGGTACTCGAACGCGGCCGCCCGTTTCGAGCACCGCCGGGAGTGCCGACAGCAACTCGTCGAGATCTTCGCCACCGCGCCGCTCGACGAGTGGCGCACCCGGCTCGCGACCCTCGAGGGCGTGTGGGCACCGGTCCAGACGGCTCGGGAGCTCCACGACGACGTCCAGGTGGTGGCCAACGGCTACCTGCCGACCGTGTCCGCCGACGATGGGACACCGGTGGAGCTGGTGGCCAACCCGGTCCAGTTCGACGAGACCCCGGCCGTGCTGCGGCGCGCTCCCGACCACGGTCAGCACACCGAGGAAGTACTCCTCGAGCTCGGGCTGTCGTGGGACGAGCTCATCGTGCACAAGGAGTCGGGGGCGATCCTCTGAGCGGATCAGGGCGCGCCGGAGGTCACGCCGACCGCGGCGCATCGGTCCGGGCCAGGGCGGCGGCAACCCCGCGCCACCGGTCGAGGGTGCCGCCACCGTCGGGGGACCAGCCCGACGTCGCGCCGTACATGACGATCCGGTCGGCGACGCCCCGGTAGCGGGCCGCGAGCACGCCGGGGAGCTGCTCCCACGTCGCGGTCACGATGTAGACGTCGAGCATCTCGTCGGTGATGGTGGCGGCCATGCCGGCCAGGTCGCCGGCGGCTTGCAGCTCGTGGAGCCGATCGCTGGTGCCCTCCCAGCCGTGGCAGTCAAAGACGCCGCGGTAGGTCCGGGTCGAGCCGTAGAAGGCGACGCGGAGCCGCAGTTCCTCGCGTCCGGCGGCCAGTTCGGCTTCGGTGTCGCCCACGCTCACCATCACGGGACAGACCACCGCGACCTCACCCTGGTCACGTCCGGCGGCGACCGCACCGTCGCGTACCGACGCCAGCACGACGTCTTCGAGGTACTGGCGCGAGTGGAACGGGTGCACGTGGATCCCGTCGGCGATCTCTCCCGCCATGTGCGCCATCCACGGCCGCACCGCGGCAACATAGATCGGCACGTCTGGATGCTCGATGGGCCCGGGGCTCCACATCGCGGGGAGGAGATCGAGCGACCAGTACTGGCCGTGGAAGTCCAGCGGCGCTTCACGCTGGAAAGCGGCGAAAATCGCCCGCAACGCCAGCACGTACTCGCGCAGCCGCGAACCGGGGTGGTCGAACGTCATGCCGTAGCGGCGTTCGATGTGCGCCTTCACCTGCGTGCCAAGCCCAAGCACGAACCGCCCGCCGGTGAGCTCGGCCAGCTCCCAGGCCAGCTGCGCGGTGACCATGGGGCTGCGCGGAAAAGCCAGCGCCACCGCGGTGCCGATCTCGAGCCCGGGTGCGCTCAGCGCCGCGGCGGTGCAGCCGAGGTAGGCGCTGCGCCCGCTCTCGGTGAACCACAGACCGTCGAAGCCGGCCGTCTCGACCGCGTCGGCGAGCGCTCCGACGCCAGCGATCGGCTGGCTCATCGCGATCGCGTCCAGCTTCATGGTCCCTCCGCGGCTCGAGTGACGAGCACCGCCAGGTCGTGACGCGCCGCGTCGAGCACGGCGCCCAGGTCGGTGAGCGCGTCCAGGATCGCGCGTCGTGGACGCTCGGGCAGGGCCGGGAGGCGACCACCGAGCTCGTTGATCGAGTCCGCCAGGCTCGGCGCGCCAGGCGGCCGACCCGCCGGGCGTACTGGACGCGGCGCCTATCGGCCCGTTCAGCTCGAGATACCTGACCAGTAGGGTTCTCTCCCGAGCGTCGGTCGGGGTGGCGGGTACGAGGGAGACGCGGTGGCTGAGGACACGCCGGGCGCGCCGGACGTACTGAATCTCGTCGCGGGTGGGGTCCGCCCCTCGGAGGCGGCGGCCGCGGTCCGGCGACCCGACGTCGTCCCGCTCGAAGTCTGTCCGCGAGCGTTCATCATCCAGCCCTCGCTGGTGAACATTTACGTCCTCGAGACCGACGACGGCCTGGTGATGATCGACTCCGGTCTCGCCACCGACGCCGATGCCGTCTTCGCGGCCGTGCGCGGCCGCTTCGACGCTCCCCTGCACACAGTCGTGTTCACCCACGGTCACCTCGATCACGCCTTCGGGCTCCGACGCTTCCTCGACGCCGGCGAGCGACCACGCATCGTCGCCCACGAGAACGTGACCCGACGTTTCGACACCTACATGCGGACGGCGCGGCTGAACTCGCTCGTCAACAAGCGTCAGTGGCAGCTCCCGTTCCTCCCCTGGGCGCCCAGCACTCCGGGTGACTTCATCTGGCCCGACGTCACATACCGCGACGCGCTCGATCTTCGGATCGGCGGTGAGCGTTTCGCACTGCGCCACGCCAAGGGTGAAACCGATGACCACACCTGGGTCTGGGTCCCGGGGCGAAAGCTGTTGGCGTCCGGAGACTTCTTCTGCATGACGATGCCGAACTGCGGGAACCCCAACAAGGTGCTGCGCTATCCCGAAGAGTGGGCGGACGCCGACGAGGAGATGGCGGCACTCGGGGCCGAGATCATGCTCCCCGGCCACGGTCAGCCGATCCTGGGCTCCGAGCGGATACGTAGCGGGCTGCTCGAACAGGCCGAGTTTCTGCGCTCCATCGTCGCCCAGACCCTGGCTGGTTTGAACGCCGGGCTCCGCCACGACGAGATCGCACGCTCGATCCGGATTCCCGAGCACCTGGCGGACTTGGATCATCTCCAGCCGACCTACGACCGACCGGAGTTCATCGCCCGCAACGTGATCCGACGCTACGGCGGATGGTTCGACGGCTATGCCGCCGATCTTCTCCCCGCGGCCGGCGAGGAGATCGCGGCCGAGGTTGTCGGGTTGGCGGGCGGCACGGACCAGCTCGTCGCGCGCGCCCGCGAGCTCGCCGAGACGAACTTGGCCCTGGCCTGCCACCTGGCCGAATGGGCGTATCTCGCCAACCCCGACGACCCGCACGCCCGCGCCTGCGTCGTCGAGGTCTTCACCCGGCGGGCCGACGCCGACCCGTCGCTGATGTCCAAAGGGGTGTACATGCGCTTGGTGCGAACCGCCGACGGGTCCTACGAACCCGAGAGCGAGGACGCTCCGAGTCAGCCCGGGCCTGGCGCCCCGTAGCCGTCCGAGATCCAGCGAGCTTCGAAACCCGGCACCGGAGAGTCAACGAGACGGTGGCTGATCTCGGCACGACGACAGGCTGGTTCTTCGGCTGCTCTCATCCTCCTTCCTGCAGAGTGGAGGGCCCACCACCCTCGAAAGGAACGGGATGTTCCACCACCAAGCTCGCTCCGGTCGCGTCGGCCAAGACGACCCATCCGAAGCAACCGGGCCTGCACTTGACCGCCGCACAGAAGAAATGCCTCACGGCGCACGGCGTGCAGGTTCCGACCGCCGCGAACCGCTCGGCGCTGAGCCCCCAGCAGCGCCAGGCCCTGGCCACGGCGATGCAGGCGTGTGCCGTCCGGCGGTCCGGACCCGGTGGTAGATACCGGGGAACGGGGCTCACCAGTGCGCAGCGAACCTGCCTCACCCAGCATGGCGTGCAGCTCCCCGCGAGTGGGAGCGGCCAAGGCGGGGCGGGTGGCCAGCGCCAAGCGATTGCGGCCGCCGCGCAGGCTTGTGGCATCCACCTCGGGCGTGGTGCACCACCGACGACCTAACCGCCCGGCCCGCTCGGCGCGCCCGGACTCGTTAGGCCCTGCCCCAGGCCGCTTCGAACTCGTGCATGCTGCCCGGGTGCTCGGTCCACCGGGCGATCTTGGCGTCTCGGAACTCGACGAGATGCGTGGTCTGGTACTCGTGGTGTTGACCCTCGCGGTCGAAGGTGTCGACGAGCAGGACGACGCCGTGCTCGTCGTTCGCGACGATGTCGAGGACATCTTCGCGGAACGTGCCGCCGGTCCGGGCGATCACCCCGCCGATCCATTCCTCGAACTCGTTGCGACGATAGGTGCCACTGACCGACGCGTAGCCCGGCACGGCGAAAATCACGTCCTCGGTGCAGCCGTCCAAGAAGCCCGCCAGGTCGCCGGACGCGAACCCGGCGTACAGGTCCCGGAGCCGGGTTTCGTTCTCGTGCGCCATGACCCCGCCTTTCGCCGCGACGATGCCGCGTGACGGCAGCAAGATAGGCCAGTGACCGATCCGGCGTCGGCCGCCGGCGATCGGGACGGAGACTTTGCCCCTCGGCGCTCGTCGTGGTGACCGGTCAGGTGGCGCGCCCGAGTCGGAAGGGCTTGATCGGGCCGCTGCGCGGCGGCTCGTGACAGGCCAGCTCGAGGATCGAGAGCTCGCTCGCGTCGACGAGCTGCTCCGCGTCGCGGGTGAGGTGACAGCCGCCCGCCACACGCTTCCACACCGGTTCGAGGCGGCGCTGCCACCGGGCAAGCCGGGGATCATGCGTTCCGCCGTGTTCCAGGAAGAGGTAGTGGCCGCCGGGGCGTAACACCCGGCGGATCTCCGCGAGCACCCGGGGCGGACTGGCGACGCTGCACAACACGAGCGTCGACACGACCGTGTCGAACGCGTGGTCGGGGAACGGCAGCGCCTCGCCGCGCGCTTCTTCGACGAGCACCGGCACGCGAGCCTGCTCGGCGCGCCGCTGGAGGTGACGGAGCATGCTCGGCTCGGGTTCGGTGACCACCACGCGCACCGGTGTGCGATACCGAGGCAGGTTGAGGCCAGTCCCGGCGCCGACCTCGAGCGTCTCCCCCTCGGCGTGTCCCACGAGCTCGTCGCGGAGTTCGCCGAGCCAGCTGCGCTCGGCCTGCGCCATCAGCGGGTCATAGAGCGCGGCTTGGAGGCGACCGAACCCTGACACGAGGCCCAGCGTAGGACCCAGCGGCGGCGGTGCGCCGCGGACCGCGTGTTCTCGACGGCCCGACACCCGGCCCCGGATCGGGGACCGGTGAGTGTCGAACCCACGCGAGGGCTTACGCTGGCGGCGCCTATGGAGTCCCAGAACGGTCATCGCTCGGTCCCGGATCCGTCGTCGGGCTCCGCCACCGCGACGCCCGATCCCGGTGCGCCGTCGGTATCGGACCCCAACTCGCCAGCGAGCTCCCAGTTCGGGCGGGCCGCCCACAGCGCGCTACTCGTGTTCGTGGCGGGGCTGGGCTTCTTCGCGTTCGTGATCGGCTCGGGTCTGTTCGGGACGATCGGTCAGGTCGTGATCTCGCTCACCTTCTTCGGCACCGCCCTGAGCTACGTGTGGTGGGTCCGGCTCGACCAGACCCAGCGGGACCATGTGGTGCGCGAGGTCCGCGAGTACGTGCGGCGTAAGCCGTCCCACTCCTGAGCCGGGGGCCTCGACCGGCCCCCAGGATCACGCGACCGCTTCGATCGCACCGGCGCGCCCCGCCGGAGGGTCCGCGGCGCTCGCCGGGACATCCCGACGGGCGTCGCAGACCCGACTGCGGTTGAATGACGCCCGAGATCCAGCGGCGGCCCCTCGAGGAGGTCCATGGTGACCACGACCACCCTCACCCGCGCGGCGACGGTGCGCGAGACGGTCCGGCATCCGATCGTCGACGCCGACGGGCACTTCGTCGAGATCGGCCCGCTGCTCGACGACGAGCTGCTCGCCTACCTCGAGGAGTTCGGCGGCGCGGGTCTGCGCGACCGGTTCCTGCGGGGCCGTGTCGCGCCGACCGACACTGCCTCCAACCTTGCCGACCGCACCGACCCGTCGGTTCGCGGGGAGTGGCGGGCGATGCCCTCCTGGTGGGGCTGGCCGACCGAGGGGGTCCGGGACCGGGCCACGTCACACTTGCCGGCACTGCTCTATGAGCGACTCGACGAGCTCGGGATCGACTTCACGATCCTGTACCCGTCGATGAGCCTCGCCTTCTTCGAGGAGACCGACGAAGAGCTGTCGTCAGGCCTGTGCCGGGCGGTGAACCGTTACCACGCTCGCCTCTTCGAGCCCTACCGCGACCGCTGCACTGTCGGGGCGCTGATCCCGATGAACTCGCCGGACCAAGCCGCGACCGAGCTGCGCTACGCGGTCGAGGAGCTCGGGATGAAGTCGGCGCTGATCGCCGGGTACGCGCGCCGCCCGGTGGGGCGCGACGCCTACCGGCTCGACATGTTCGGCCTCGACAGCGAGTACGACTACGACCCGTTCTGGGGGGCCTGCGTCGACCTCGGGGTGGCGCCCGTGGTTCACAGCGCGCTGCAACACCATCGCGTCACTCGGTCGATCTCGAACTATGTGTACAACCACATCAATGGGCTGGCGGCCGCGCACGAGTCGTTGTGCAAGTCGCTGTTCCTCGGTGGCGTGACCCGACGGTTCCCGGAGCTGCGGGTCGGGTTCCTCGAGGGTGGGGTGGCGTGGGCGTGCAGCCTGTTCGCGGGGCTGGTCGGTCACTGGGAGAAGCGCAACGGGCGCGCCATCGTCGGCCTGGACCCGGATCGCCTCGATGTCGATGAGCTGATGCGTTACTTCCGCGAGTACGGCGACGAGACCGTGGTCGCCCGGATCGAGGAGCTCCGGCGCTACTACGCCCGTCCCGCGGCGCGCCCGGCGGTCGTCGACGAGTTCGCCGCCTGCGAGATCACCACGCGCGACGACCTGCGGGATCTCTTCGAGTCGCATTTCTACTTCGGCTGCGAAGCCGACGATCCGCTGCTCGTGTGGGCCTTCCGCGAGGACGTCAACCCGCTCGGCGCCCGGTTCCGTCCGGTACTCGGCTCGGACATCTCGCACTGGGACGTGACCGACATGACCGAGCCGATCGCCGAGGCCTTCGAGCTCGTCGAGCATGGCTTGATGAGCGAGGACGAGTTCCGGGAGCTGACGTTCCTCAACCCGGTCCGGCTCCACGCCGCCTCGAATCCCGACTTCTTCACCGGCACCGTGTGCGAACAGGCGGTCGCCGACGTGCTCGCCGGCGAGACCGGCTCCGGATGCTGATCGCCAGGAGGGTGACATGAACAAGGAGACGGCGCGGCCGCTGCGATCGCTGCTCTTTGTCCCCGGCGATCAACGATCCGGCGTGGAGCAGGCCCTGTCGTCGGGAGCCGACGCGGTAATGATCGACCTCGAGGAGCCGCGAACCCCCTTCCCCGAGTCGGCCCGCCAGGCGGCGCGCACCGAGATGCGGGCGTTCTTCGATTCGCTGCCCGCCGAGCGCGACGGCCCGGTGCTCTTCGCCCGGGTGCAGCCCCCCGCGTCGGGTCAGACGCTCAAGGACCTGCGCGCGGTGCTCGGCCCGTCGCTCACCGGGATCCTGCTCCCCAAGGTCCACGGCCCCGAAGACGTCCACGCGGCGCAGGGGCTGCTGTCGTGCGCGGAGGTCGACGCGGGCCTCCCCATGGGCTCGACCGCGATCTATCCGATCCTCGAGACCGCGCCGGCGCTCCGATCCGCCTACGAGATCGCGATGGCCTCCCCCCGGGTCGCCTACATGGGCGGAGCCGTCTCGCGGTTCGGGGACATCCACCAGGCGCTCGGCTATCGCTGGACCCCGGAAGGTCGCGAGACCCTCTACCTGCGTTCCAAGGTGCTCATCGACGCCCGAGCGGCGGGGATCCGCTACCCGATCAGCGGCATGTGGGGCGGCGACCGCGACGACCTCGACGGACTCCGGGCGTGGGCCGAGCAGCTCCGAGATCTGGGCTACTACGGGATGATGCTCGGCGACCCAGCCCACCTGCCCCTCGTCCACGAGGTGTTCACGCCCACCGCCGCCGAGGTGGCGTACTGGACGGATCTTGATCGGCTCGCCGCCGACGCGGAGGCGTCGGGGACCGGGCCGATCACCTACGGCGACGCCAACCAGGGTGAAGGACACGTCGTGCACATCGCGCACGTCGGGTCCGCCCGGCAGAACCTGCGCTGGGCCCGAGCGCTGGGCGTGGCACCCGGAGGCTGACCGAAGCCCTGGTCGTGCCTCGGTGACCGCCACGGACAGAGTCCAGGAGGGGGCAGATCGTGACGGCCCCCGGGGCACCCCGCGATCGTGGTCCGGCGCGGCTGTGACCGGGCTGAGAGGTGCCTCGGTCGGCCCCGTCCCCGCGGCCCGGATCCCGGTCCCTCCGTGGAAGGCTGCCGCGGTGGCGCCGAACCGATCCTCGGAGTCCGCACCGCGGCGTCGGGGGCGTCTGCGGGCCGACGAGCTCGCCGAGGCGGTCGTGATGGCGGACCTGACGCTGGCGTTGTGCCTCGTCGGTCACCTGCTGCCGATCGCGTCGGTGCTGTTCGCGGCGGCCGTGGTGCCGATGGCGGCCATCGTGGTGCGTCACCGGCTCCGGGCGCTGCTCGCCGGCACGGTGGCCGCCTGCGCGGTCGGATTCCTGATCGCGGGGCTTGGGCTGCTCATCTCGCTCGTGGTGTGCGCCGGGCTCGGAGCGGTCGTGGGCTGGTCCACTCGTCGCGCCTGGGGGGTTCGCAAGACCGTGGTCGTGGGCACGCTGGTGCTGTGGCCACCCCTGGCTGCGGTGGCGGTCGCCGGGCTCGCCGTGCTCGCCGAGCTGCGTCGCTTGACCCTCGTGCAGATCACGAACTCCTGGCGGGGAGCGAGCCGGATCTTGCGCCACGTCGGCCTGGGGGTCGTCGCCAACGTCGGTGATCCGATCGTGCGGTCAGCGACGCGGGACTGGTGGGCCACCATCCCCCTCGGGTTGCTGGTCGCGGCGATGGTCTGCCTGGCGGTGAGCTGGATCATCGCCCGGCCCACGCTGCGCCGCGTGCAGGACGCGCTGGGTCCACCCCGACCCGACGATCCCCTCGATCGGCTCGACGACGTCGAACCGTCAGATCCGGTCCCGGTCGAGCTCTCCGGCGTCGCGTACCGCTACCCCAGCGGCCCGCTGGTCCTTCGGGACGTCAGCTTGCGCATCGATCCGGGTGAGCTGGTCGCGGTGGTGGGCCCGAACGGGTCGGGCAAGTCCACCCTGGCGAGCATCCTCGTCGGGCGGACCCCGACCGGCGGGACCGTGACCCGACCGGGCGGACCCGGCCTGGGCCGCCGGCACGGCAGCGCGATCGTGTTCCAACGCCCCGAGGCCCAGGTCCTGGGCGTGCGGGTCCGCGACGACGTCGTGTGGGGCCTGAACTCGGCGACCGTCGACGTCGACGGCATCCTCGACCAGGTCGGTCTGCGCGACCTCGCCGACCGCGAGACCTCGACGCTCTCAGGCGGGGAGCTCCAACGACTCGCGGTCGGGGCGGCGCTCGCCCGGGCCCCCCGACTCCTCGTCTCGGACGAATCCACGTCGATGGTCGATCCCGACGGGCGACACGCCCTGATCGAGCTGTTGCACGAGATCCCCGCGTCGGGAGACGTCGCGGTCGTTCATGTCACGCACCGACGCGCCGAGTGCACGAGCGCGGATCGCGTCGTAGCCCTCGACGCCGGTCGGCTCGTGGCACCCCCGGGACCGCCACCGGTTCGAAGCCCGACCCGGCCCGCCGCGCACCCACGCGGCGCACCGTCCCTCCTGACGTTGCGCGACGTCGGCCACGAGTACATGCGCGAGACCCCGTGGGCAGGGCGGGCACTCACCGACGTGAACCTCGACCTCGACGCCGGGGAGGGCCTGCTCGTGCTCGGCCGCAACGGCTCGGGGAAGTCGACCTTGGCCTGGATCCTCGCCGGCGTGCTCACGCCCACTGAGGGCACCGCGCGGTTGGCGGGCCGGCCGCTCGAGCGCTGCGTCGGCCAGGTCGGACTCGCCGTCCAGCACGCGCGACTCCAGCTCCTGCGCTCCACCGCCGGTGCCGACGTGGCCGCCGCCGCCGGCGTCGATCGCGCCGCCGCAGCGTCGGCGCTGGCCTCGGTCGGCCTCGACCCGGCGGTGTTCGCCGCCCGTCGGGTCGACGAGCTGAGCGGCGGCGAGATGCGACGAGTCGCGCTCGCCGGGATCCTCGCCGGTCGGCCCCAGGCGATCGTGCTCGACGAGCCGTTCGCGGGCCTCGACGACCCCGGACGCGACGCGCTCGTCGAGCTGCTGGTGGAGCTGCGCGAGTCGGCCGGGATCACCCTCGTGGTGGTGTCCCACGACGACGAGCTCCCCGATGGCCTCGTCGACCGCGTCGTGCGGCTCGAGCGCGGGCGGATGGTCGAGGACTCCGACGCCGATCGTCCCGCGAACCGGACCGGCCGACGATGATCCCGGCACCGGCGGAGACGACGACGTCGAGACGGCCGCGGCGACGTCCCGAAATCACCGTCTTGCGCTTGCTTCCCCGACCGTCGCCGCTGCACCGGCTGTGGGCGGGCACGAAGCTGCTGGTCGTCGCCGCCCTGGCGCTCATGGTGTCCGTTCGCCCCACGTGGCCCGCGCTGGGCGTCGCGGCCGCGATCGTCGCGCTCGGCGCCGTCGTCGCCCACGTCCCGCGAGGCGCGGTGCCCCGCCTGCCGCGCTGGATCTGGATGGCGCTAGCCCTGGGAGCAGTGCTGGCCGCCCAGTCGGGGACTGCGCCGCTGACGCACGTCGCCGGCGTCGAACTCAGCCTCGGCGGTCTCGGAGATTGGGGGCTCTTGACGCTGCTCACCGTGGTGCTCCTCGCCGCCGCGCTGCTCGTGGGCTGGACCACGCCACTCGGCGAGGTGGCGCCCGCGCTGGCGCGCCTCGCCACGCCGGCCCGGTGGGTGCGTCTCCCCGTCGACGAGTGGGTCGTGGCAGTGGGGCTCGCGATCCGCTGCCTGCCGTTGCTGATCGACGAAACCCGCACGCTGGTCGCGGTCCGTCGCGTCCGGCGCCGACGCGTCACGATCCGGCGGTCACCGGTGCGGACGACGCTGCGCATGGTGGGCTTCGAGGCCCACGATCTCCTGGCGACGGCGGTGGTCGCCGCGCTGCGCCGAGCCCGAGACCTGGCCGACGCCATCGAGGCCCGCGGCGGGATCAAGGCCACCACCGGCGAAGCCTCCGCGCCGGGGATGGCCGACCTCGTGGTACTGGGAACGATCATCGTCGTCGTAGCGGCAACCCTGCTCCTCTGAGCTGCCCTCACCGCAGCCGGGCCCGGCCCGGGGCCGCCTACGATCAGGCCGCCATGCCACCCAGCACCATGCCTGCTGCGGTCTACGTGGGTTCGGGGATGCTCGAGGTACGCGAGCTGAGCGTCCCCGAGATCAGTGCGACCGACGTCTTGGTGGAGGTGTCGCACTGCGGGATCTGCGGCACCGATCTCCACCTCGTGCTCGAGCAGTACGCCCGCCCCGGATCGGTGCTCGGCCACGAATGGGCCGGCACCATCGCCGCACTCGGCTCGGCGGTGTCGGGCTGGGAGCTGGGCGCCGCGGTCGTGTGGAACTCCCAGCCGGGATGCGGCCGCTGCCGCGCCTGCCGCCAGGGTCGACCGTCGGTCTGCCTCGAGCGACCCGCCCCCGACTACCTGGACTTCAGCGGGGCCTTCTGCCGCTACCTCAAGGTGCCCGCCGCGCGGCTGCTACGAATCCCCGAGGGCCTCCCAGTACGGGCGGCGGCGCTCACTGAGCCGACCGCGATCGCGCTGCACGCGGTGCGGCTCGCCGGCGTCTCGGCCGACGATCGGGTGCTGGTCACCGGCGCGGGCCCGATGGGCCTCCTGATCGTCGCGGTGCTGCGAACGCTCGGGGTCGAGAACATCACGGTGTCCGAGCCGGCACCGGCCCGTCGAGCGCGGGCGCGGGCGGTGGGGGCGTCGCGAGCATTGGCACCCGACGAGCTCCCGGCGGTGCCGATCGGGCGGACCGCCGACATCACCTACACGGTGGCCTTCGAGTGCTCGGGGCGGGCCGCGGCGGTCGCGTCGGCGCTCGACCAGCTCGACTACGCGGGCACGCTCGTCTTCGTCGGCACGGGCAGCGAGACGCCTCGCATCAACCACAATCGGATGATCGTGCTCGAGCTGACCGCGATCGGCGCCTACAACTACGACGCCGAAGGATTCGGGCCAGCGCTCGAGCTGCTCGCCTCGGGCCGCATGCCCGTGGACCTGCTCATCGAGCCGACCGATGTTGGCCTCGACGGGTTGCTCCCCGCGCTGGAGCGCCTCGGTCGGGGTGAACTGCCCGGCAAAGTCCTCGTCCGACCGGAGGTGTCCCCGTGAACGAACCCGGCCTGCGCCCACAGCTGAACCACGTGGCGTTGAGCATGGACCCTGCCGCGCTCGACGAGCATGGGCGCGCCGAGATTCTCGACTTCTACGGCGACGTGTTCGGCTGGACCGAAGGCGACAACACCGGAGAGTCTGGCAACCCGCTCATCCTCTACACCGGGACCTTCGCCCAGTTCATCTACCTGCTGCCCGCCGAGCCGTTCGTGGTCGCCCCGGCGCTCGATCACTTCGGCATCCAGGTCGGGACCGGGGCCGAACTCGAGGAGATCGTCGCTCGGGCCGAGGCGCGCCAGGCGCGCGATTCGCGGGTTCGGATCATCGGGATCAAGTCGCGCACAACGCCCGGCCCGACCCACGACTACACGCTGACCAGCGCGTACGTCGGCTTTCTGCTTCCCCTCATGGTCGAGATCCAGCACCTCGTGCGCCACGAAGCCCGGGTGACCTGAGCAACGCTCCACCGCGCCCGGATCTCAGGCGAAGGGCTCTGGTGTCACGTCGAAGTACTCCTGGTAGCGGCGCGATCGCTCTCGGATCTCACCGGGGTCGAGGCCGGTGTCCGCAACCGAGTACCGGTGGGGGCCGTGCTTGTTCTGGGCGTTCTCGGCGAGAAAGGCTCGCATCCGCGCCTCGACGTCGGGCGTGAGCTCGACGTCCCAGCGGTCGTAGATCGCACGCACCGTCTGGATCGGATCGGCGACGAACCCGTCGTAGGGGACGTCGATGACACGCCCGGGCGCGATCGTCCCGTCCTCGCGAGCCGTCACCGAGCGGTCGAGCGCGTCGAGGATCGGGTCCGCCCAGTCCCCCGCGACCTGTTCGATCGACACGTCGTCGCTGGCGACCTGACGCACCGTGGCGAACAGCGACGAGAGCGACGAGATCACCCGCCCCGGGTCACGGTGGGTCTGGATCAGGGTCGCATTCGGGTACTCCGCCAGCAGCGCCGGCAGAGCCCACAGATGCGCGCCTGACTTCAGCACCCAACGATCGCCGCCGTGATGCCACTGCAACAGCTGCAGGAAGTGACGGTGCCAGCGATAGGCGGGGGCGAGGTCGGCGTCCTGGGTGAGCCACCGCATATAGGAGGGGAGCCGGAACTGGCTCAAGAAGATGACGCTCGCGAACTCTCCGCCCGTGATGCGGATGCACTCTTGACCCAGGCGAGCTCCGGTGGGGTGCATGGTCTTGAACTCGGGGTGCAGCTGGTCCATCATCCCGGCCTGGGCGTCGGCCTCCTCAATTCGAGGATCCGTCTCGTAGGTGTCGGTCTCGGGTGGTGGACAGGGCCGGTCGACCTCCCACGTCAGGGGGACCCGGTTCGCCGGGTCCTGACCGAGCAGGTCGTGGAGGATCGTCGTGCCGGTGCGTCCCATGCCGATCATCACCACCGGCGGGGTCACGTCCGCCGTGGCCATCTCGGGCTGGCGGCGGTGCCAGTCGAGGACCTGGAGGCGGTTCACGAGGTACGTCACGACCCCCTCGGGGGCCATGACCTGGCCCACCTCGTTCAGCTGCGCCTCGTGGGCGAAGCCATCGAGCAGCCGGTCGAGTCCCACCCGGAAGGTCGGGGAGCCGAAGTCGTCGAGACCCGCTCGGTCGCTGGCCGTCGCCATCAGGTCCTCGGCCCGCAGTTCGCTCGCCATCCCGTCTCCCCCGTCGAAGCGTCGCCGGGGACACTAGGCGGGCCGGCGCCGAGCCCGGCGGGGAGGTCGGAACCCATCCACCCGGATCCGACGAATGACGCCATTCCCGGGGCGGGTGAGGCCTTCTGGGGCCCCGGTTGCCCCCGATTGGCCAGGCCGTTAGCCTCCAGACTCATGTCTGGCCACACCCGCCGCTCTGGCCTCATCCTCCTCGCCATCACCGTGACTTGCGGCAGCCTCGCCGGCGCTGGACTCCAATCGGCTGGGGCCGACCCCATCAGCAACGACCAGGCCCAGGCCCAGGCGCTCCAGTCCCAGATCGCGGCCAACAACGAGAAGATCGACGCGCTCGGACAGCAGGTCGACGGCGCGCAGCTGCGCTTTCAGCAAGCCCAACAGACGCTCGCGACCACCCAGGCGCACCTCGCGACCACCCAGAGCGCGCTCGCCCGGCTCCGCACCCTGGTGAGCCAGCGAGCCGTGTCCGCCTACCAGGGCGCCCTCTCGGGTGAGGAGTTCCAGGGCCTCGACCTCGGCGACGCCCAGCGGCTCCTGATCGCCCAGAAATACACCGCCACCCAGGCGGCCCAGGACGACGCGCTCTTCCGGTCGCTGAGCGCCACCGAGCAGCAACTCGGTCAGCAAAAGACGGCCGCCGAGCGCGCCACCGCCCAGGCGGACGCCGACCGCCAGCAGATCCAGAGCACCCGGGCCAGCCTCCAGGCGGTGACGGCCCAACAGCAACAGACCCTCAGCCAGGTTCAGGGTCAGCTCATCGCGCTGGTGCAACAGCAACAGGCTTTGGCGGACCAAGCGAACCTGGCGTCGTCGATCAACGAGTTCGGGGGATCCGACGGCGGCGACCCCAGCGCCTACCCGAACCTGCCGCCGGTCAGCCCGCAGGCCGCGCAGGCGCTGGCCTACGCCCGGGCGCAGCTCGGCAAGCCGTACCTGTACGCCGCGGCGGGACCGAACAGCTTCGACTGCTCAGGCCTCGTGATGGCGGCCTACGCGTCGGCGGGCGTGCAGCTGCCGCACTACTCGGGAGCGCAGTACGCGATGCTCCCCCACATCCCGTTCAGCCAGCTCCAGCCCGGCGACCTGCTGTTCTGGGGCGTCAACGCCAGCGAACACGTCGCCTTCTACGTCGGCGACGGCAAGCTCCTCGAAGCCGGCGGCGACACCAACGAGGTGCACATCGGCCCGATCTGGGGCTCACCGATGGGAGCCGCCCGCGTCCCCTAACAGGACGCGGCGACACCCGCCGTGCGCGCCTCGCGGGCGAACACCGGACCGCCCGCTGCTGGGCAGCGGGTCAGAACCGACACCGGCGCGTCGGCGCGAACGGCGACGAGACGCGGGCTTCGAGAACCTGCCGCGTCCCAGCGCGGGTCGCTGCAGCGCTCCTCGCGCCGATGCCCGGGCTGACCTGCTCCAACGCCGCCGGGTCCAGCGGATCGGCCGACGCGACCGCGCGACTCGACATTTCGATTCGCATCACCGCCGCTCGGAACTCCCGTTGCTGCTGTCACGCACGCGGCCGAGACCGCGACCTCACCGCCGCCCGGCGGACCGGGCGACGCGGTCGGGCTACTCGAGGATGCCGTACACGTCGGCCGACGCACTGCGCCCCTTCACCTGCACGGTTACGGGACCTTCGTACGTGTAGCTGTCTGGGAGCGCGTCCCGGATCGCGTCGGTGACCAGGACGCGGGGAAGCCCATCTCGGCCCGCGACCCCCGAGAGTCGAAACGCCAGGTTGGTCGTGTCACCGATCACCGCGGGCTGGGACTGCGTGAGCGTGCTGACCGCGACCGGGCCGACGACGACCGCCCACCCCATCTGGACCGGGCTTCCGTCGATGTTGCGTAACGCCAGCGCCGGCGCGCGCTCGAGGACGTAACGGTCCGCGGCCCGCGCGAACGCGACCGCGAGTGCCGGTCCCTCGGTGGGCGGGTCCGCGTCCCAGACTGCGAAGAGCGCATCGCCCGCGTAGGCGTTCAGCGTCCCCTGGTGCTCGACCAGCAGGCCACGCAGCCCCTCCCACAGGCCTTCGAGGGCGTCGAGCACCACGGAGCTGTCGGCATGCTCCGAAATCGTCGAGTAGCCGATGATGTCGCCGACCACCAGCGCCATGGACGGAGTGCTGACGAAACGGCTCGTGCGTCGGCGGTCGGTCGCGCCGCCGCTCAAGAAGCGGTCGGAGCGGAACTCGAGCTGGGTTGTACCGACCAGGATCCGATCGCCGGTCCGCAGCGGGATGGGGACCGCCCGCTCGATGCGGACCCCGTTGACGCGGGTCCCGTTCGTGCTCAGGTCGATCAGCACCGCCCGGTCCTCGGCCAGATCGAGACGGATCTCGAAGTGATGGCGCGACACCGTCTCGTCCAGGACCAGCAGCCGCCGGTTCTCCTCGATCCCGGAGCACTCACGCCCCACCACGAGGCGGTCGATGACCGGAACCACGCGCTCCTGCTCCGTGCCGGGCTCCACGACGACAACGGCGGGTGCTTCGGCCTGGGTCATGACATGGTCACTTTTCGGCCAGGGGCCTGGGTGGACTCAGAAATCGGCCGGCGTCATGGTGACGAAGCCCGACGGCGCAGAGCCTAATGGGGGTCCATCCCGTTGCTTCCTCGACGAGTGCGGCTGGGGGAGTCGCGCGCCGGTGAGCACTGACGAGTCGCGGCGCGCCGCGTGGCCCGGGGACCCGACTCGAGCGGGCCGACGGCTCGGGGCGTCCGCCTCGCGGGTTCCTCGGCCACTTGCTGGAGCGTCGCGCCGCTCAGTACGGTGCCCCACGGTGCGGGTCGTCGTCGACGACATCCAGGCCTCCCAACGACGCCGCGGTCCTGAGGTGACGTGATGCCAGAGACGTTGGGCCTGGCGGGGTTCGACGAGGTCGCGGTCATCGGGCGCGGCGGATTCGGGGTCGTCTATCGCGCCCGTCAGATGGACTTCGACCGGCTGGTCGCCGTGAAGGTCCTCCCCGGCGTCTTCGACGATCGGGCCCGCTCTCGCTTCGATCGCGAGCGTCGGGCGCTCGGTGCGCTGTCGTCGCACCCGAACATCGTCCAGGTCCACTCGTCTGGCCTCACCGATGACGGATACCCGTACCTCGTGATGGAGTTCGCGCCCGGAGGGTCACTCGGGGAGCGGATCGGCCGCGACGGGCATCTGCCGTGGGCCGAGGGAGCCACGGTCGGCGCCAAGCTCGCCGATGCACTCGGCGTCGCGCACGACCGCGGGGTGCTGCATCGAGACGTCAAGCCCGAGAACGTCCTGTTCTCCGAGTTCGGAGAGCCGATGCTGGCCGACTTCGGGATCGCCCAGATCGCCGGGCAGACCGCGACGCGCACGGGGATCGTCACCGCGACGCTCGAGCACGCGGCGCCCGAGGTGCTTCAGGGTGGACGCCCGGGGCAAGCATCGGACCAGTACGCGCTGGCGTCCACCTTGTTCGCGGCCATCGCCGGCCGGGCGCCATTCGTTCGTGAGGACGACGAGTCGTTCATCCCGCTCATCACGCGCACCGCGACCGAGCCGCCGCCGGACCTCCGAAGCCGGGGGGTGCCCGACGGGGTCTGTGCGACCCTCGAACGTGGGTTGGCGAAGGACCCCGACGAGCGGTATCCGTCCGTCCGCGACTTCGGCGCGGCGCTCCGCGACGCAGTCAGTGAGCAGTCCGGCCCGCCGGTCGCGTCGCCGCCTCCGCCGCCCGTGTCCGCCGCGTCCCGGGTGGTGCCGACCCCTCCCCCGCCGCCGAACTCCCCGCCGCCCCCGAGCCCGCCGGACGCGACCCGTCGTGTCGACGCGCCGGTCCCGCCGGAGCCCGGTTCGTCGGCTCGGCGCCGCATCCCGCCTCGGATCCTGGTCGCGGCGCTCGGCGGGGTGGTGGTGGTCGTGGCGGTCGTGGTGGGGATCTTCGTGTTCAGCTCGGGCTCGTCGTCCGGGCCAGCTCCGGTGTCCGGAACGCTGCTCTTCGACAGCTCCCTCGCCAAGTCCTCCGGGGTCAGGTTCACGTCGCCGCAGTTCAACGGTTCGGGGAGCGTTTCGTTCACCGGCAGCCAGGTCACGATCACCAGCCACGACCCCAACGGGATCTACGAGGCCCTTCCCGACTTCCACGCGTCGGGCAGCCAGCTCGCCTCGATCCGAGCCGCGGTCGACATCTCCATCCCCGACGGTCAGACCCAGGCTGGGCTGGCGTGGCGTAACCAGAGCGACGGTTCACGGTACGTGTTTCTCATCGACCGCGGCGGTTCGTTCCAGATCTTCAAGGACAGCGGCGGGACGGGCACGCAGCTGCTGACGGGCAGCGTCGACGCCAGTGATCACTACCGGCTGCAGATTGAGGGCTCAGGCCCCGACACACCCGGCGCCAACGACACCGTCAACTTGGTGTTTCAGATCGACACCAACAGCATGGCGGTGACGGACCAGAGCGGGGCGCTCCCCACCGGGCCGGTCGGGATGGAGGTCGATGGGGCCGGCTCTGCGGCGTTCTCCAACCTGTCCGTCGCGCACAAGTAGCTGCGCCTCGCCATTCGGGGACGGCCGGCGACGACGGGTCGAGGCGTCGGCGTCGTCGATCCGGTTGACCGCGGACACGCTCACGCCGCCTCGTCGCACGATCCCTGCCGGCACCGGGACGTCGAGATCAGCCCGGCGTCCCACTGAGCCGCCGGACGCGCTCGACGGCATCGTCGCCGGCGAGCGTCGGCTTCGCTCGTACGACGAGGGCGGGAGCCGACCGCCGCTCGACGAGTCCCGCGAGCTCCGCGCCCGCGTCCGGCGCCGGGTACACCAGCAGTCCGGCCGGTTCGGCCACGCCGTCCTGGCTGGCCCGGACTCCCCCGCGCACGAGGTCGCGGCGCAGCGACCCGACGTAGCGGGCGCTCCGTCGACCGCGGGCAGCGCCGTCCACCAGCGTCAGCTCGACATTTCGAGCCCGGGCGCAGCGAGCAGCGAGCTCGAGTGCTCCGCCGTCGTTGATTCCACCGACGAGCGTCACCGCGACTGGCTCGTCAGCTGTCCCGGGCTGAGGGGCTGGGCCGATCACCAGCCCGACGTCGCACGACAACGCGTCGCGCAGCACCGCGGCAGCCTCTGGAGAGACATCGGCGGCGGCGTCCAACCCGAGCAGCACGACGTCGCTCTCGGTGCTCTCGATCTGGGCGACGAGGTCCCGACTGATGTCGTCGGAGAATCGAGACATCGCAGCGCACCGCACGCCGTGCGCCTCAACCCGAGCGGTCAGCTGATGCAGCTCGGCCATGGACGCGGTCATCCGGCTCAGATCGCCACTGATGCCGCTGGCGATCTCGAGGGGTGGACTCGAGGGGAGGAACCTCGTCAGCACGACCGCGGCCTGCGCTTCGCCGCTGGTGAGCTCGGCCGCCAGGTCTGCCAACCCGTCCGCCCGACTCGGATCCTCGACGACGACCAGCACGCGGAACGCGTCGGCCTCGCCCAGGGCCAGCCGTTCCGCGTCCGCGATGTCTCGCTCCAACAGCTTGTCGGGATAGACGAGGCGGAGGGCCGGCTCGGTGATCACCGTCGTCACGATCGCCATGATGACGAGCAGCGTGAACAACGACGGATCGAGCACCCCCTTGGCGAGGCCGACGTTCAAGATCACGAGCTCCGTCAAGCCTCTCGTGTTCATCAGCACACCGATCGCCGAGGCTTCCCGCGGCGCGAGGCCCTGAGCCCGGGCTGAGACGGTGGCACCGACGAACTTTCCTACGCAGGCCACGAACAGGATCAGGCTCAGCTGCCAGATCCCTTGGACGCCGATGTCACGGATGTTCGTGCTGAGACCGGTCACGATGAAGAACACGGGAAGGAACAACAGCAGCGTCAGGCTCTCGATCCGTTCGAGGATCTCGTGCACCATCTCCGCGGTGTCGTCGCGCGGCATGATCGCCCCGAAGAGGAACGCACCGAAGATCTGGTGGATCCCGATCTTCTGGGTGATGTACGCGGACAAGAAGACCCCAACGAGCACGACGGCGAGTAGCTCCGGGGTCAGGCCTCGCTGTCGATACCACGTACCAAGCCGTTTCAGCTGCGGTCGAACCACGAGGATCATCACAGTCGCGAAGAGGACTGCTTCCACGATGATCCGCGGGAAGTCCAACGCACCGCTGGCGTCGACGACCGCGACCGCGATGGCCAGCAGCGACCACGCCAGCACGTCGTCGACCGCCGCGCAAGCGAGCGCGAGCGTCCCGATCGAGGTCCGATACATCCCGCGCTCGCTGAGGATTCGGGCCAACACCGGGAACGCGGTGACGGACATCGACGCGCCGAGGAAGACCGCGAAGGGCAAGTAGTCGATCTTCTTCCCGGCGACCGTCATGTGCGTCGAGTACAGGATGCTGGCCAGCACGAAGCCCAAACCGAACGGCAGCGCGATCGACGACACGGATATGCCAGCCGCGGTTCGCTCCTTGCCGCGGATCAGCTTGAGGTCGAGCTCGAGACCGACGATGAACATGAAGATCACCAAACCGACCTGCGCAATGATGTTCAGGAACGGCTGCACCTCCATCGGGAACAGGTGCCGGTCGAGATGGCCGGGCAGCGCGCCGAGCAACGTCGGGCCGAGGATGATCCCGGCGATGATCTCGCCGACGACCGCGGGTTGGCCGAGTCGGCGAAACAGCAGGCCCATGAGGCGAGCCACCACGACGATGACCGCGATGTCGATGAACACCAACCCCGCGATGGTGTCAAGGTTCAGGGCTGCGAGCACGGAACCGCCCTCGGGTCTGGACCACCGTGATCGGCGGCGGTCGGTGTCGGATCACCCATCGCTACTGATCTCGGTGCTCGAAGGGCGATTCGAAGAGAAACGTCCGACGGCCGACGCCAGCTCGGGCGCCGGGCTTCAACACGGTCGGCTGATCCGGCGCCAACAAGGTCCACGAACCGGCCGGCTCGTCCCAAATGAAGGTGCCGTTCGTCGAGCCGCGGTCGACGAGCATGACGTGCCATCCGACGAGGCGAAGCTCGGCATGCACCCGTGACACGGTGCGCTGGTCCGCGTCGTCCAGGACGAGGGGTCGCGCCTCACCGGAGCGGACGCGTGGATCCTCGCTCGGGTCGCGTCCAATGACGTAGTCAGTGTCGAGGCTGTACGTACTCGAGTCCTCAAAGACCACGAAGCCCAGCGGCGGCCGGGGACCGTTGACCAGGTTGTGAGTCTGTTGGACGAGGCTGATCCCGTCCACCCCGCAGAACAGGTTGTCGGGGTCGTTGAAATGGCCGTGTGAGCAGTAGATGCCTTCGACGATGGCCCGTGCCGAGGCCGGTTCGGGGACAGCGGGTTCGCCGAGCGGCAGCGGATCGCGCGCTGGCTCGGGCGGCGTGTCGACCAGGACGACGGACTCGAAGTCGATGTGCTGGCGAGCTGAGCTGGGCGGGCGGGTGGCGGGCGGGCGGGTGGCGGGCGCGGCCGGTACGTCGGCGGGCGGGGAGCTCGGCCCGCCATCCGCCGGCGGCTCGGGTTGCGGGGGTGCAGCATCGGTATGGTCTCCGTCCGGCCCGGTGCTGGGGCGACGCTCCGGGCCGAGGAGAAATCCACTCGCGGGCACGATCCCCGACTGGAGGTCGAGCAGCGGGCCGGCCGTCGTGGGCACCGCTCCGCTGGTACTCGCGCGCGCCTCGCTGAACCCGCCAGCGAAGAGACGATCGACCCACGTGGCCGAGTCGCGCCCCGACAGCGCCACCTCCTGGCTGTCACTCCGGCACGTCGCGTCGACCGCGCCGTGCAGGATCACGGCCGCGCCGTCGTCGGTGCCTCCGATGGCGCAGAACGGGGGGTAGTCCTCGTCGCCCGCACCGAGCAGCGCGGCAAAGCGCCGTGCCATCATCCGCCCCGGCCGCGGTCCGGATGCGACGACGCTTCGACACAGGTCGAGCAGCTCGCCCACGGTTGGAGCCGTGGCGTCCGGTGTGAAGAACACGACGCCGGGAAGCCGGGCCAGGAGCCCGTCCCCGGGCACGGCAGCGAGCCGGAGCTCGTCGATCGTCACGACGCAGCCCCCAGCCCCTCGATCTCGCTCGCGACCTCAGCGGCCGAGATCGGCCGCTTCGACGAGTCCGCCTCGAGACAATGGCGGATCACGGCCGCCTCGTCGGGCGACAGCGATGGCGCCAGGAGCGGCTCGGACGACAACACGACCCGCAGGGCGAGCAGCGGGGCGTCCGGCAGCTCGCCGTAGATGCCCTCACCGGTCAGCGCCCGGTGCAACGTGGCGCCGAGCGACCAGATGTCGCACGCCCGCGACGGGCGAGCACCGCGCACCACGACAGGATCCATGAACTCCATCGAGCCCAGGCTGCCAATTCCAGTCACGGTCTGACCCGGATTCAGGATCTGCGCTAAACCCAGGTCTGACAGCACCGCACCTTGCTCGTGGAGCAAGACGTTCGCGGGCTTGATGTCGCGATGGACGCAGCCCACCTCGTGCAGGTCGTGAGCAGCGCGCGCGGCGTGCGTCATCGCCCGCAACACCTCGGCCCGGTTCAGTGGACGCCCCGGCGTCGCCAACGACCCGAGCGGGTGATACTCCATCGCGTAGTAGAAGGTGCCGCCTTCCTGACCCGCGTCGAACAGGCGCACGAGGTACGGGGACTGGATGGAGGCAAACAGCTGGAGCTCGCGAGTCGAGCGCCGGAACGTTTCGTCGGTCGTCCCGCCCGCCAGCACCTTGACCGCCACGAACTCGCTCTCGACTGGGAGCCGCGGGGGTGTCTTGGCGAGATGGAAGGTTCCGTAGTTCCCGTCACCGAGGTCTCGGACGAACTCGTAGTCAGCGATCCCGCTGCGCGCCACGGATCGGCCTACAGGACTCGTCCACCGCGGAAGCGCCAGCGGATGAACGGGACACGCATGGGACCGTTGAGGAAGACGAACGCGCTGAGCCACACGAACGCGAAGTCGACCGCGAAACCGCCGGCCCCGACCTGGACGCCACTGGGCGTCGGCCCGATCGCCTTCAGGAGCACGTAGGTCAGGATTCCCTCGTTGATCCCGGTGATCAGGCCGAAGAGTGTCGGCCAGTCCTTCTCCCATCGGAACTGCTGCAGGGAGTGGTAGATGGGCTCCCACACGACGACGCCGACGATCAAGACGATGGCGAGGGCGGTGAACGTGATCGCGTAGAGGCCACCGAGCGCGGCACCCCGCGACTTCCCGGTCGCGAGGGTGGCCGGGATGACGAGCGTGATCAGGAGCGTGGCCGGCACGCCGATCACGATCAGTGCGAAGATCCGGGTCTGGATCCGACCGATGAACGTTGGGGTCATCTGGCTCCTACGAGAGCTTGGTGTTCAGAGCCCATTTCCACCACTGCGAGATGGAACGCCCGAACCCAATCCGACGACAAAAGGACTGACGCGCGAGGTCGTCGCACACCTGCTGCGCCGCGTACTGCAGGCCGAGGAAGGTGTCCACGCCGGCGAAGTAGCCGCCCAGCGCGGCGGAGCCCACCGCGTACAGGCGCCCGGGATCGTTGCGGGTGCCCCGCACCTCGAACGTGCGCTCGACGTCTAGACGGCCCAGCGGGTTGCGTCCCGCGCCGGCGTGGTCCAGCAGATCCGCGAGGACCCGGTGCTCACGAATGTCGGACTCCAGCCCGGTGGCGTCGATGACGAAGTCGGCGCTGAGTTCGAGGTTGGCCCCATCCTTGGTGCGGATCGCGGTCACGACCTGGTCGTGGTCACCGGGCTTGACCTGCATGACCTGGCCGACGTACGTCTTGTAGAAGCCCTCCCGGCGGCCGCGCGCCAACTGACGCAGCCACAGCTTGCGGTGCGGCGTGTTCGTCCCTCCGAGGACGTCGTAGTACGCCTTGCGCTCGTCGCCTTCGAGTTTGAGGAACCGCTCTTTGGCCTGTCCACCCCACGCCGACTTGGGCCAGTTGAAACCCTGGTATGCCCAGCCGTCGCCGCCGCGTCGGCGCATGAAGATCGACGGTCCCTGCGAGGAGTCCACGTACGTTCGGAACAGGTGGATGATCTGGGTCTGGGCGCCGGCCGAGTCGCGGTCGTCGATGAGGCGCTGCAGGAGCCGGGAGGCGACGATGCCGCTGCCTCGGATCATGACGACGCCGGGTCGGCGGCGGAGCTGCTGATAGACGTGCTCGTGGGGCTCGTAGGCGTTCACGATCCGCCCCGCGTCGGGATAGCGCTGCCGGTAGTCCTGGAGATCGGGGAGGAACTTGAGCCCCGGGTACCCGACCGCGAGGTGAACGTACGTGCTGCGGTACGCGACCCGCTTCGTCGACGCCGTGCCCGACGGCGGCGTGAACAGGGTGAAGTAGCCCCCGCCCGCGCGCTTGCGCACCATCCGCACCTGGCCCTTGACGGCGCCGTCCCACCACGAGATCCGATCGGCCTCGCGCTGGATGTCGGCGAAGACTCGACCGGCCTTGGGGGTCCAGTAGTCGGTGAGGATCGGCTCGGTGACGGCACTGAAGAGCGGGGCAAGGGTCTTTTCGGCCCAGGCCTCGCGCATCCCGTACGACGGGAAGCCCCAGATGCAGCCCGGGCACGACGCCGAGTCCGACCGCAGGCGCTCGCCTGCGGGGACCTGGGAGACCCGGGTCAGGTACTGGTAGGTCTGCCAGGGCTGGTCAAGCGCGGTCAGCGCCCGGATGTTCGAGATCGGCACGCCCGCGATCCGGAGATAGTCGGTGAAGACGAACGAGCCCATGCCTCCGCCCACGGTGACCATCGGTGCGTCGACCACCGGGATCCCCGCGTCGGCCAGCAGCGCCTCGGACCAGACGTCGGTGTCGATGAGTTGGGGCGTCAGATCGCCACGTCCAGGCGCGGAGCCGGAAGCGTCGTCGTCCTCGACGGCTCCGACACCCAGCCTGATGGTCTCGTTCGGTGCCACGTCTCGCCCCCCGGCAACGCTCGCCCGGTCCCCCGAGCGGGGAAGCATAGAGTGTCGGCGCGAGGTCGCGTCCGGCGGTCGGGCGACGAGGCCGGGCTGACTCGCGCCGGACCCTGGTTCGACGCGACACTCTGAGATACAAAGGGCCCGACGGCCGCGCTCGCGACCGCTGCCGCTCAGCAACTGGACCCACAAGGACCGAGCGATGCCTGACCCGAAGGAACCACCCGACGCTGGGTCGACCCGCCGCGTTCCAGCCCCCGGCGCCCTGCTGGTAGTCGGGTACGTGGGGCTCGTCGAGATCGGGCGCGGCGGGTTCGGGGTCGTGTACCAGGGATCGCAGGTCGAGTTCAACCGCACCGTCGCGTTGAAGGTCCTCACCGGCGTCTTCGACGACTCGGCTCGGTCGCGTTTCGAGCGGGAGTGTCAGGCTCTCGGTTCTCTGTCGGGCCATCCGAACATCGTCACGGTGTACGCGGCGGGGTTCACCCAGGACGGCCGCCCATTCCTCGCGATGGAATATCTCCCCGGAGGGTCGCTCGGGCAGCGGCTCGGTGGTCACGATCTCTCGTGGACCCAAGCCGCGTCGGTCGGCATTCGAATCGCCGGGGCGCTGCAGCGAGCGCACGACCTCGGCGTGCTGCACCGGGACGTGAAGCCGGACAACATCCTCATGTCCGCATACGGCGAGCCCAAGCTCGCCGACTTCGGGATCGCGCGGTTCCACGGAGGTTACGAGACCCGCACGGGTGTCATCACCGCGACGTTCGCGCATGCCGCGCCGGAACTCTTGGAGGGCAAACATCCCTCGCCGGCGTCGGACGTCTACGCGCTCGGCTCGACCGTCTACGAGCTCATTACCGGGCGCGCTCCGTTCGTGACCGACGACGAAGACACGCTGCCGGTCCTCTTGGCCCGCATCGCGAGCCAGCCTCCCCCCGACCTGCGGCCCCTGGGGCTGCCCGACGGGGTGTGCGCCGTGCTCGAGCGAGCCCTCGACAAGAACCCCGAGACGCGCGTCGCGTCCGCCGCGGAGTTCGGTCGCCAGCTCCAAGCCGCGGTTCGCGACGCGGGTGAGACTCCCACCGACCTGATCGTGCTGCCGCCGGCCCCCGACGCGGACACCGAGCCCCTCCGGCCGGATCCGCCCGGCGCACCCCCAACGAGCCGCGCCGGCGCGCCCGCCCCGCCGCCGGGGACGCCCGCTCCGCCGCCCGGGGCCCCGCCGACCGGCCCGTCGGGCGCGTCCCGTCGGGGCTGGGTTCTCGCCGGGATCGCGGCGGTCGTGCTCGCGGTCGCGGGCGTGGGCACGTACCTGCTCGTCGCCGGGGGCAACGGCACCCATACTCCGACGACGACGACCACCAGCGCGGTGGCCTCCGGTACCCAGATTCCGTCCCACCTCGCCGGGTTCCAGAAGGACGGAGCGGCCGTGTCCACGGCACCCTTGCGGGTCTTCTCGAGCCAGCCGAACTACATCTCGAACTTCCCCTGGACCATGAACGGCTGTTCGGATGGGGAGATCACGACGGTGTGGCGCTCGCTCACCCCGGGCGACACCGTCTCGGCGGGCCCGACCGACGTGCACGGCTCGACCACCTTGACCGCCCAGGACGTCACGGGCGTCACGACCGGCCAGCAGGGCCTCGTCACCGGCAACAACTGTCAGGAGCCGGTCTTCTTCTTTGCCGGCAGTACCGGCCAGGACAATCTCACCGATGTCGCGATCACCTACCAGCGCTGGACCGCCACCGGGTAGAGATGGGCGCCGTTTCACCCGGCACCGATGGGCAGGAGCGAACGTGAGGCGTCGACGCCGGGCGCCGGACTCGCGCTCGTATGGCACACTGGCGCGCCAGCGAGGGGGTTGTCGATGAGCGCGGTCACCGATTGCGACCAGCATCTCTACGAGACCCGCACGTTGTGGGCCGATCACATCGCGCCGGCCTGGCGGGACGAGGCGCTGCGCATCGAGGATGACGATCTGGGCTACGCGTGGCTGTGGTGGCGCGACCGTCGCCTCGGCATGGCCGACGTGCAGATCCCGGGCCGCACCGCCGAGCTGGGCGAGCATCGCCAGCGCTGGCGCCAGGGCCTGGCGGCGACCTACCAGTACGACGAGGCGCTCCCGGCCGACTACTGGGATCCGTCCGCACGCGTCGGGCGACTGGACCACTTGGGCCTCGACGCCGCGGTGCTCTTCCCGAACTTCGGGCTGCTCTGGGAACGGACGCTCTCGGAGTCGTTGCCGGCCCTCACCGCGAACATGTCGGCCTGGAATCGGTGGTGCGAGACGGTGGTCGCGGATGGCCGCGGCCGGCTCCAGCCGGTTGCGCACTTGAGCCTGCGTGACCCGGCGTGGCTCGAGCACGAACTCGACCGGCTGGGCCGGGCCGGGGTGCGACTCGGCATGGTCGCGCCCGCCACCGTCGACGGGAGGCCCCTGTCCCATCCGGACCACGAGCGCCTCTGGGCCTCGTTCGTGGAACACGGCGTCACGCCCGTGTTCCACGTCGCCGATCAGGCCCGGGTGTTCGAGGATGCGTGGTACACCGATCCCGCCGATTCCTTCGTTCCCACGGTGGAATCGGTGTTCTTGTGGACGCCCGCCGCGCTCGCCGTCACCGACCTCATCGTGAACGGCGTGCTGGCCCGCCACCCCCAGCTGCGCCTCGGGATCGTGGAACTCAGCGCGATCTGGGTCCCCATGTACCTGCTGATGCTGGACGGCGCCGTGTCCTTCACCGCCCGGCTGAACGGCCGTCCACTGTGCGAACTCGAGCTGCGCCCGAGTGAGTACTTCCGTCGCCAGGTGCGGGTGGCGGCGTTCTCCTACGAACAGCCGGATCGGCTCCGGGCACGGTCAGACGCCATCTTCATGTGCTGCAGCGACTACCCACACTCGGAGGGAACCGCGTCGATCCTGGCGGACTACCGCGCCATCGGCGCGGAGCCCGACCACGACCGCGCGTTGTTCCACGACAACGTCGCCTTCCTGCTCGGCCAGCACGGGCAACCGACCTGAGCGGAGCGACCAGGGTGGCGTCGCACCACCGCCGATCAGGGTGAGCCGGTCCGAACGTCAGCCCATCGCGGCGTGTCGGCCGCGCGAGTCCACGACGATCGTGCCCGCCGCCCGATCGTGGAGCCCCCGAAACCACCGGTCGCGCAGCGCAGGCATGTAGACGAGTAGACCGGTTCCCGGCAGCGGAACCGCGCCGCTCATCTGCGGGATCAGCCACCGCAGCGCGGCTTTGGCGAGCGATGGCGTCGCGGTCGGGTTGGTCGCGTCGACGACGCGCAGACCCAGGCACCACTTCCCGGGTGTGCGCCCGAAGCGAGCGGTCGCGACGATCCGCGTCGCGACCCAGGCCGCGCCGAATACGACCACGACGCCGACTAGCAACAGGATCTCGCTCAACGCGGTGTGGGCACCGACGAGGTTGGAGCCAGGCAGCGCCGCCGCGCTGGACACCACGCCGAGCTCCCTCCCCGCGATCTCCCGCACCACACGCAGCATCAGCGCCAGGCCACCGGTCACGTAGATCACCGCCGCGGCGGGGACGACGAAGAGCACCACGTCGAGCACCCAGGCCAGGAGTCGGCGTCGCACCGGAGCGACACGGAGCCCGGCGCGGCGCAGGACCATCTCGAGGTCGGGTCGAAGCGACGACGTCGGGTCGGCCGTTCGGCGGCGCCTGAGCGTGGCAGTCAGCATCCTGACGCTCCTGGGAGGTGAGCCATGTCCGTCACCCCATACCCCGTAGGCATCGTAGGCATGCGCCGGGCGGGCCACCAAGCCGACCCGGTCATCGTCGGGACGCGGGCGGCATGGAAGGATCACGCCATGGCCAGTGCGAGGAGGGCCCGCGTCGGGGACCACACCGGGGCGCCGGCCCTCGGTCACCCCGCCAGGACCGGGGTGGTCAGCGCCCGTGCCTGAGCGGCTCGCCGCGCTGGGACCGGACACGGTCTCGGCGATCGCGAGGCTGTGCGACGAGAGCCTCGACGACCCACCGACCGAAGCGGACCTGCGGGCGTCGCTGTTCACCCCCGGCTTCCCCGTCATGGTTCGAGGCGACCCCGCCCAGGGTGTCGTGGCGTCGTGCGTCCGCGAGGACCAGGCGTACCTCCGGCTGCTGGTCGTCCATCCCCGCGCTCGGGGCCAGGGTCTGGGGAGCGCGCTGCTCGACGCGGCGGAGGAGGACCTCGCCCCGGCACCGTCGATCATGGTCGGCGCCGACGCCCCGGACTACCTCTACCCCGGTGTGGAAACCACCCAGGTGGCCTTGCATTGCCTGCTCGAACGCCGGCACTACTCCCGTGGTGAGGCCAACTTCAACATGGCGGTCGACCTGCGCGACCTTCCCGCGGTTCCGGGCGAGGACGCCGTGACGTTGGCGCGCGTCGAAGACCGCGACGAGGTCGCACCGTGGGTGGCCGCCAACTGGCCGAACTGGGAGATCGAGGTCCTGCGCTGCCTCGACCGCGGTCGACTCATGGTGGCCCGCGACCGTGCCGGCATCGTCGCCGTTTGCTGCTGGGACGGGGCTCGCACCGGCTGGGTCGGCCCGGTCGCGGTGCGCCCGGCGGCCATCGGCCAGGGCAGGGGACGCTCGGTGCTCATCGCGGCCCTGCACCAGCTCCGAGACAGCGGGCGGACCCGAGCCGAGATCGGCTGGGTCGGACCGATCCGGCCGTATGCGCAGACCGTGTCGGCGGTCGTGCACCGCGTGTTCTACGTGTACCGACGCCAAACAGCCAGGTGACACGCGACCCCCCGGGGCCCGGAGCCGCCCAACGCGGCGGCCCCTCCCCGCCCGGCCGGTTGCATCTGGTCCCCCGGCGCCACCATCACCACACCCAAGGAGTCGACCTGTTGACCTCACCGGGACGCGCCGCGGCCGAGACCTATCTCGCCGCGGTCAACGCCAAGGATCGCACCGCACTCGCGGCCCGGTTCGCCGCGGACGCCGTCGCGCTCAATCCGTTCGGAGCGTTCCTCGGCCTCGACGCGGTCCTCGGCTTCTACGACGAGTACGTCGTTGCCCATGACGTCACGGTGCGAGCGGCCGCCGTCATCGAAGCCGACGACACCTGCGTCGTCGAGCTCGACGGCTCGACCCCCTCGACGCCCGAGGTTCAGCGGATGGTCGACATCTTCACCGTCGGCGAGCGGAGCCAGGTCACCCGCCTTTCCATCTACCGCCGTTAGCGGCCGGAGCGTCAATAGCCGAGCAACGGTCGACCCTCGTGACGGGCCAAGTCGCGCATGCGACGCCCGACGACGGCGAGCAGCTTGGGGGCGATCGCCGGCATGGCGGCCTCGAGCATGATGTTGAAGTCCTCGCGGTTGAGGACGAGCAACGCCATCGGCGTCGTCGCGGTGACGGTCGCGAGACGTTCGCCACCGTCGAGGAGGGCCATCTCACCGAAGAACGAGCCCGACGTGAGCTCCCCGACCTGGTCACCGTCCACGGTGGGAGTCGCCGACCCAGACACGATGACGAAGAAGTCGTCTCCGGGCTCGCCCTCCCGCACAACGGCAGTGCCCGCTTCGATGGAGCGGGGAGTCACGAGCGACGCGATGTAGCCGAGCTCGGCGTCGCTGCATCCCGAGAAGAGCCACACCTTGCGCAGGAGCTCTTGGGGGTTCTCACTGGGCTCGCTCATCTCGGTCCCCTCTCGTCCGTGATGCTCGGACGCTACCGTCGCCGACGCGCGCCGGGGGCGCTGCTCGAGCACCGTCTGCTCGCGGCCGGTGCACGCCACTGTGTGAGACTGGGACCAGCATCGGTCGCGCCCACGAGCGACGCTCGAGCCTCACGACCGCTGACCATGGGAAAAGGGGATCGGCAATGCTCCTCACCGACCTTGCGGTCGACCCGGCGGACTTCGAAGCGCGGACCGGCTGGGCACTCAAGCCTGAAGGGGCTTGCAAGGCGGAGGTCTGCGTACCGCTCCCCCCGGCGGCGCGTACCGCCACCGGACAGCTTGACGTCAGTGTCGTCGCGCAGCGGCTCGGGATGCCCATCGCGCGCGACGCCGGGCACGGGCTCTGGGCGCTGGGGCCCGAGACCTCGGTCAGCGGCCGGGTGTTGACCACGGCTCAGGCCCCCGACCTCGAGCTTCCCGCCGCGGATGGCACACCGTTTCGACTCTCGAACCTGCGCGGCCAGAAGGTGATGCTCGTCGCCTGGGCTTCGTGGTGAGGCTGCCGCTTCGACCTGCCCGTGTGGCAGGAACTGCGGACCCGGTTCCACCCGCAGGGTCTTGAGGTCGTCACGGTCGCGCTCGATGTCGATCCCGACGCGGCACGCCCATTTATCGAGGCCGCGAAGCCTGAGCATCCGTCGCTCATCGATCAGGCGCACGTCGTCGATGAGCTCTTCGGGATCGTCAACGTTCCCAACGGCGTGTGGATCGACGAGCAGGGCACGATCGTGCGACCCGCGGAGCCAGCCTTCCCCGGCGCCAACCCGGTCATCGACGCGCTCCGAGAAGTTGATGTCTCCAAGCTGCCGCCCGAAACCGCCGAGATGCTCGTCGAAGCCCGCAAGATCAAGGCCGATCCTGAGGGCTATCTCGACATGCTGGTGGACTGGGTGGAACACGGGACGGCGAGTCGGCACGCATTGACACCGGACGAGGTGATCCGGCGCTCGCAACCCCGCTCCACCAATGAGGCGCTTGCCGCGGCGCAGTTTGAGCTCGGCCAGCACCTCCACCGGAGCGGCGATCACGATGCTGCGATCCCACACTGGCGCGAAGCCCATCGTCTCTTTCCTGACAACTGGACTTACAAGCGACAAGCGTGGGAGTTCGAGGACCCGATGCGACAAGGCCGAACCGACGCCTACGACAGTTCGTGGTTCGACGACATCAAGCGGCTGGGGGCCGAGAACTACTACCCGCCGATCGTGCCCTAGCCGTCCCGACGCTCACCACCAACCGCTGCTGAACCGTCGGGGAACGGCCAACGACTGCACCGCGTGAGGAGTGACGACGCCGGGCCGGCCCGAGGCGCTGCTCGTCAAGAACGCCGCGCTGGCCGCGGCGGCGAGGCAGACAACGATCACGACGGCCGCCGCGACCATGAACCACCGCCGAGCGGGTCGCCGCCGAGCCGCACCGTCGGGCGACGCCGCGTGCTCGGCTCCCTCCGAGTCCGGTTCGGCGACGCTCAGGTCGGCGGGGCGCGACTCGATGCGCAGGGGTGGAGCAACCGCGACCCGCAGGACTGGCATCCCCCAGCGAATGGGGGGCGGGAGCTCGCCGAGCGCGGGCTGCCAGGCGATCGAGGGAGTCTCGACGGGTGACGCCACGACCCATGCGGTCCAGTGGTCTCCCGCCCACCAGCGCAGATGCGGCGGCCCGACGAACGGGTCGGTGTGCCACGACGCCGGCTGAGGGCTCGGTGCGTCGTGCATCCGTGCCTGCCTTGCTCGTCGTCACCACCACAGCCGCCGAGCCCAGCGCTGTCAAGTGTGTACGCAGAACCGCGGCGAGGGTCCCGGTGACGGCCATCGCCGGGGGGCGCGCCCGCCCCCGGGCACCACGGGGACCAGGGCAGGATATGGTCACGCGGCGCGGCGCGAACCAGAGGGGTGGTCCCCGATGACCCTGTTCACGATCTCCGCCGACTCTCACGTCACGGAGCCGGGCGACTGTTACCTCGATCGGATTGATCCGCGCTTTCGCGACCGGGCGCCGCGTGCGATCACCGACGACACGATGGGCGCGGTCATGGACATCGACCAGGGACGGGCCCGGGTGCCCTACGGGATGATCGCTGCCGCCGGACGTCCAGTGGAGAGCATCCATCCGTTCAACTTCGTCAACTGGGACGAGCTCCACGCGGGAGGCTGGGATCCGGCGGCTCGGATCGCCGAGCAGGATCTCGATGGCGTCGCGGCCGAGATCCTGTACCCGTCAGTGGGCATGCTGCTCTGCAATCATCCCGACGTCGACTACAAGAAGGCCTGTTTCGACGCGTACAACCTCTGGATCACCGAGTTTCAGAGCCACGCTCCGGATCGGCTGATCGGGCTCGGCCAGACCGCGCTGCGCTCCGTCGAGGAGGGGATCGAGGATCTCGAGCGCATCCACAACCTTGGCCTCCGGGGCGTGATGATGCCCGGGTTCGCCGGATGTCACGCCGACGGGGACTACGACGATCACCGCTGGGATCCGTTCTGGGAGGCGGCGATCGAGCTCGATCTGCCCTTGTCGTTCCATATCCTCACCAACAACGACAACTTGGCCAGTCCGGGCTACCGCGGTCCGAGGATGAACAGCTTCCTCGGGATCATCCGCGGTTGTCAGGACATCGTCGGGACGCTGATCTTCGGCGGCGTCTTCGAGCGCCACCCCGACCTGCGGGTGGTCTGCGTCGAAGCGGACGCGGGGTGGGCGCCCCATTGGATGTACCGGGCCGATCACGCGTTCAAGCGCCACCGCAACTGGCTGACCGCCGACGCCCTGTCGAGGCTTCCCAGCGAGTACTTCCGGGACAATGTCTCCCTCACCTTCCAGGACGACTGGGTGGTGTTCCGGATGACGGACCTGTTGAACCACCGCCGGCTCATGTGGGCCAACGACTATCCCCACAGTGACGCGACGTGGCCCGAGTCGCAGGCTGTCCTCGCCGAGCACACCCGGGACCTGGATCCCGAGGTGCGTGACGACATCGTCTGGCGTAACTGCGCGCGGCTCTACCACCTCCAAGTGCCGGTGGGTGTCTGACCACTTGCGTCGGGCTCGCACGGCCGACTCCTCGAGCCCATCGATCGCTGGCGCCGCACGGTCGGCGAGACGCGGCGCTGGCCCGGGGTGCCGTTAGCCGTCGAGCGCGTCGAGACGCTCCAGGAGACTCCGGGCGCCGTGCACGGAGACGCCGAGCTGTTGCACCCGAGCCGCCAGTCCCCGATCCGACGTCACGACCGATACTCCGGATTGGTCCCGCAGCGCGCGGAGGACCTCGACGAGACGGTCGTCGCCCGCGTCGCGACCGGCGCGGCGCGCGTACGTCACCTCGACGCCGTCGTACTGGCCGGCGGGGAGATCGCTGAGGGGTCGACCGTCGAGCACCAGCGTGACTTGGGGTCCCCGGTCGCGGGCCAGGTGCTGGAGGCGAGCCAGGAGTCGGCGGGCTGCCCCGTCGCGGTCCCGCCACCATCCGTCGGGTCGGGAGCCGATGACGTTCATGCCGTCGACGATGATGTGCTCGGACCCGGACCTCACGATCAGAACGCCGGACCAAAGCCGCGGCGATGCTCACCGACGCGGCGGCCGACGGGCCACCGGCGGATCGCCGTGGTGGCGCCGAAGCGTTCCGTCACCTGGTGACGGCGTCGAAGATTTGGAACCCGCCGTAGATGCCGGCCAGGATCGCCGCGATGTGCAGGCTGATCAAGAAGAGTCGGGTCGACATGGGCTAGGTGCTCCTCGGGGTCTCGAGGGTTTTGCGTTTCGCTTCGTCGTATTCGGTATCGGACAGTTCGCCGCGCGCATGCAGCGACGCGAGCCGTTCAAGGTCCGCCGCGACGTCGCCGGTCGCGGATGGCGATGACGCCGCCGGGGGCGCGGTTGGCGGGGCTGGGGTGACGACGGGCCACGCGGTGGGCGTCATCGTGGGCGGGGTCGTCATGCCGCTCCAGGGGGTCGGCTGGCTGAACTGGACGCGCGTGCTGGCGAACGGCCGAGGCGTGCTGGTCGACGTCGAGTCGTCGCGGCCCCGGAGCGCCTGGAAGAGCTGCGGGATGATGTAGAGCAACGGCAGCCCGCCCATGGCGATGAAGGTCACCGCACAGACCAGGAAGCCGACGCTGGTCCCTCCGGTGGCGGGGTGAAGTCCGGAGTCGAGGAAGTTCCACCCCAGCGTCAAGAACAGGGCCGGCCAGGCGAGCAGCACGACGGGACGCCCCCGCTCGCCGACGCAGACGACGAAGAGTGCCAGGAACGCCAACCCGGCGAAGATCCCACCGGTGAGGAGACCGGGGACAGCCGCCGGGCATGCGTGTGCGGTCACAGAGGATTGGGCGCCCGACTGGCACGCGCCGCCAATTTTTTCGACCGAGCGCATCCCTTGCGAGACGATCGTGATACAGAGCGCCACGCCTCCGATGCCGATGATGCTCCCGGCCCAGCGCAGTATGGATCGAACGCTCATGATGTGGTCCCTCCCCGCCAAGGGGCAGTGTCTGCTGACGATCCAGTGGCCGCCTGAGTAACCACTACTCAATCTGTGCGGCGACCGAGCGGTGATTTACCCTCTCGTCGTGTCAGCGCGCCTCGACAAGTCTTGGACAGTGCTCGCGAGCCATCAGACGCCCGGTGCCGACCGCTGCGTCGACATCTTCTCCCGGCCCGACGGAACCTTCGGGTTCGAGGAATTCCGCAGAGAGCCCGAGGACATGGGGGCATGGACGCCGGTTGCCTACTTCTCGGTTCGTGAATACGCGACCATCGAGGCTGCGATCGCGGCGGCACGAGACTCGGTGCGCTGGCTGGGCGGCATCCTCGACGGCTGAACCGAAGCCACCGGGGGTGGACCGTCCCCAAATCAGGGCGGGCTCGGCGGGCTGGCCCTCCCCTCGGCGATCGGCCCGTGCCCGACCCGCTCGTAGACGGTGACACCCTCGATGGTGGCGATCGGCCGGTAGTGCTGCTGGACGAACGCGGCCACAGCCGGGATCAGCGTGATCGGGTAGTACTGGTACTTGCGAACACCACCGGTGGAGGTGTCGAGAAACAGTTTCGGCGGGTGTTCGTGCAGGCTCGTCAAGAACGTGTGGAGCGCCCCGGGGGTGGCGTCCTTGAGCCGCTGCGGCCCGTCCGATCGACCGGCGGTCCGTCCAACGAGGAAGTCGCTCAACACCAAGGCTCCACCGGGTGCCCGTCCCGAGAGCCAGTAGATCTCCGGGAACGACCCCCACACGGTGATCAGGTCGCTTTGTCGTGTGGTCCGGCGGACTTCCGCGACGAGTGGGAAGGCTCGCTGATCGATGTTGCTGGCCCCGTGGATGGGCCGCCACGCTTGCTGCCAGAACAGGAACGTGGGGACGAGCACGATCGCGGCGAGACCCACCTTGATGTAGGTCAGGCACGACGTGATCGCGGGAGCCGCCAGCAGACACAACGGCGGGAGCACCTGATACCAGTAATGGCCGAAGTACCGGAAGCCAGCGAAGAAGGCGATGAGCCCGGTCAAGAGCCAGAGCCACAGGTCGAAGTCCTCGCGTTTCCAGCCGCGACGGATCGCGAGCGCGATGAGCACGGCGTGGCCGATCACGAAAAACTCGACCGCGACCAGCGCGCGCTGGAACGGGTCTTGGCTCGATCCGAAGAGCAGCGACCCGTTGCCCGAGAACGTCCAATGCACGAAGGGTCCGAAGGGGACGAACAATCCGATGCTCGCGACGGTCGCGGCCGTGACGGCGACCACGACGACCGCGCGACTGACCCGTCGACCGCTGTGCCACCACGCGGCGAGCGCGGCCGGCATGACGCCGATGAGCCAGGTCTGGCGGGTCAGGGTGGCGACGCCGAGCAGGAACCCGGCGAGCACTGCGGCGCGGAGCGAGTCGCGTCGTGCCGCGACGATGGCCCCGCACGCGGGGAGCAGCGCAAGCTGCGAGTAGTTCGCCGCCTGTGCGTCGTTGGGTCGCAAGGCGATCGCACCGGCGATCAAGAGCCCGGCGGCCCACCAGGCCGCCTGTGACCCCGCACGGCGGCGCACCTCATGGGCGATCACCAACGCCGCCCCCGCGAGCTCGGCGGCAGTCAGCAGGTGCAGCGGCTCGAGGCGTCGGCTTCCCGTCACGAGGAACGAGAGGGCGTAGAGCAGCGGCGCGAGCGGCGGCTTGCGGTCGATGACGTCTCGGTACAGGACCCCGCCCCGAGCAACCACCATTCCCATCGTGGCGATGGCGGCCTCGTCGGGGTCGAAGAGACCACGCGACAGTCCGGGGGCGTGGGCGAGCAGCGCGCCGGCGAAGACGATCAGCCCGAAGGAGATCTTGGCCGTCCAACCGGAGCGCCGCGAGGGCGGCGGCGTCGCTTCCTCGTTGGGCGCGGTCTCGCTGGTGATCACCGATCGACGCCGGTCATGTCGTCGGGCATCGTCGAGGTCGGGTCACGCGTACCAGCGTGCCAGGCAAGCCCGGCCGCCTGGCGGCGCGGAGTCCAGGCGCTGCGGCGGAAGCTGTCGAAGCGAGCCCGGGGTACGGAAACCCAGCGGGGACTACTTCAGGATGTTCACGGCCCGGGCGACGACGAGCACGACCACGCGCGAGATCACGCCCCCGGTTTGGCGGGCCCGGGTAGGCGCGGCCGAATGTCATCTTCGAGGAAGGCGACCACCGCGTGCGAAAAGACATCGTTTTGGTCCCCGGCAACCATGTGGGCTGCGCCCCCGACGTCGACCAGCCTCGCTCCGGGGATCTGGTCGAGGAAGTCCTGGACACCCTCCTCGGTGACGACGTCACTGAGCAGACCGCGCACCAGCAACGTCGGCACGCGGATTCCGCGCAGGGCCGCCTCGAACAAGGCCTGGAAGTCCTCCCGCGGGACCTCGGTTCGGCCATGCTCGAGGAACTTCGGGTCCCAGTGCCAGTACCACCGACCGTCGCCGCGTTGGCGGAGGACCTTCATCAGCCCGGCCGGGTTCATCCGCTTGGGTCGGTTGGGCGTGTAGCCCGCGATGGCCTGCGCGGCATCGTCCAGGGTCGCGAACCCGCCGAGGCCGGAGCTCATGAAGTCGCGGATTCGCTGGATTCCCTCCGGGTTGCTGCGGTGCGTGATGTCGACGACGACCAAGCCGCTCGACACGACGCGGTCGCTGCCGCCCTCGGCGAGCATCGCGGCGACGCCACCGAGGGAGGCACCGACCAGCACCGGGGGTCGGCCCAGCTGGTCAGCGACTGCCACACAGTCGGCGGCGTACACGGTGAAGGAATAGTCGCCGTTGAGCGCCCACTCGCTGTCGCCGTGCCCCCGCAGGTCGAGTGACACCGCCTTCCAGCCCGCCTCGGCGAGGACCCGGGCCGTGTCACCCCACGCGTGACGGGTCTGGCCTCCTCCGTGCATGAGCAGCACCGGCCAGGCGCCCTCGTCACCCCAGACATCCGCGACGAGGTGGATGCCCTCGAAACCCTCGAAGCGAGCAGCTCTCGAATCCATTGAGGCATCCTCGCACGCCCCGGAACGCGGCTCGGACGCACGGGCTTGCGGGCGACCGGGCCCGGCCGCGGCGGGCACACGGCGAGGTACGGTGACTGCGATCAGTCGCGGAGGGAGTAGTCACGTGGACCACGTCAAGTTCTACTTCGATCCACGCTGCCCGTGGTGTTACCAGACCTCGCGGTGGGCCAACCGGCTGGAGCAGCTCGGCGAGATCGAGCTCGACTGGGGAGTGTTTTCCCTCGAGGTCGCGAATCTGCCCGAAGGGGAGGATCCTCGACAGCTGGAGGCGGTCTCCGGGCCGGCCCTGCGAACCGCGGTCACGATCCGCGACCGGGTGGGCTCGCCCGCGATCGGGCCGTTTTACGCGGCACTCGGCGCGCGGATCTGGGAGCAGCCGCCTCCACCGGAGGACATGGTCGTCGCCGTCCGTTCGGCCCTCGAGGAGGGACAGCTCGACCCGTCCCTCGTCGACGCCGCTCTCGCCGACCGGTCGTCGTGGGATGCGGTACTCGCGGAGCACGACGCGCTGGTCACCCGCACGGGTGCGTTCGGAGTCCCGACGCTCGTGGTCGATGGCGACGCCGGGCCCGCGATGTTCGGCCCGGTCATCAGCACGCTGCCCAACGACGAGGACGCGGTGGAGCTGTGGCGCCACACCCGGTGGCTCGTCCGCGACGGCAACTTCGCGGAGCTCAAGCGGGGCCGCGGGAACCCACCCGATCTCCCCACCGCGGCGTGGTTTCGCCGCGAGCGCGAGAAGGCCTCGGCGGCCGCCGCCACCTGAGCGCCGACGGCCACCGGGCCGACGACTGCCCCGCACCGCCGACGCGCCCGAGAACGCACCGACCGGGCGATTCAGCGTTACCGGACCCGGATCTCGGCCACGTCCAGCTTGCCGGACGGCGGCAGATACGTGATCCACACCAAGACGACCCGCGCTCGGGTCTTGGGCCGGAGCGTGAACTGGGTCTGGGTTCCCAGATTGGTCCCGGCGGCGACTGGCCGTCCCCATCCGGCCAGGGTGGGCGATGGGGTGGCCGCCGCGTAGATGGCGGCGTTCCAACCGGGTTCCTCGGTCAACACTGAGACCTGGGTGACCACGGCGGGGGTGGCGAGCGTCACGTAGATCCCGACTCCGGGCTTGGCGTGCCCGAAGTCGCGGCTGTCATAGATCTCGGTCGGCCAGGCGGTGAGCGGGTTCCCGTCGATGGCGAGCCCGACCAGCGCGTGGTTCTCGTGGCCGTCACCGAGCGGGTCGAAATCCTGAGCCGAGACCAGGGGGAGCAACGCCGGCGCGACTCCGGCCTTCGTGGTCCCCCCGGGTCCGCCCGACCCGTGCAGGGCGAGCGCCGTGCCCCCAGCCGCGAGCACCACGATGACGGCGACCGTGATCCACCAGCGAGCCCGTCGCCGGGGAGGGCCCGGCTCGCTCCGAGACGGCCCGCGAATCGGGTCGGGAAACGACGTCGGGGCCGGACGCGAGGCGGGCAGCGTGGCGGTGATCTCGTTCGGTGCGGTCGCGTCATGGTCGTGCAGCGCGGCGAGCGCCGCGGCGAGCGCGTGGGCGCTCGGGTATCGGCGGGCGGGGTCGAGGGCGAGGCATCGCTCGACGATCGCGGCGAGCGCGGTCGGCGTGCTCGGTGGAAGCGGCGCGGGTGGCGTGCTCAGCCGCGCCAGCGCCGTTTGTAGGTCGGTGTCACCGCGGAAGGGCAAGCGCGTGGTGAGCATCTCGTAGAGGAGGAGACCGGTGGCATAGATATCGGCTCGTGCATCGGTGGGTTCCCCGCGTACCTGCTCGGGCGCGAGGTACCGGGCGGTGCCGAGGATGGCGCCCGTGCCCGTCAGATCAGGGTCATCACGATTCGCCTTCGCGATTCCGAAGTCGGTGACCTTGACGCGGCCGTCGGTCGCCATGAGGACGTTCGCCGGCTTGATGTCGCGGTGGACCACGCCACATCGGTGCGCGTGGTCGAGCGCGGTTGCCACCCGCCCGGCGATGCGAGCCGCGGTCATCGGCGGCAGGGGACCTTCCTCGTCGAGGAGGTGGCGCAGGTCTTGGCCCTCGACGAACTCCATGACGATGTACGCGACGCCGTCGTCGTCACCAGTGTCGTACACCGCAACAATTCCCGGGTCCTCGACGCTGGCGGAGGAGATCGCTTCGTTCCGGAAGCGAGTGCGCAGCGACGCGTCGGGCGAGAGCTGAGCGTGGAGCGTCTTGACGGCTACGCGTCGAGCCAGCAGCGTGTCCTCACCGATCCACACCGATGCCATGCCGCCGTGCGCGAGATGCTCGAGCAGTCGGTACCGTCGACCGAGGATTCGGCCGGGGGCCGCGGGCTGCATCAACTGCACGCTACCGAGAGGCGGCGCTCAAGGTCAGGTCGTGGCGCAATGTGCAGCGACGAGAGCGCGAGTCGCCGCTCACATCTGGGCGCCGGGCGATCCGCGTGTCGATTCGGTGATCACGCAGGGCTGAATCGATCGGGCGCGAATGGCTCGAGATCGGTGGACGGTCCACGACCGAGCAGCAACTCCGCGACCAACCGGGCCGAGTACGGGCCGAGGAGCAGACCGTTCGCTCCGTGACCGGTCGCGACGTACACGTTGTCGGTGCCAGCCACACGACCGAGGATCGGAACGTCGTCGGCGCTGACTGGGCGAAGCCCGGTTCGAACCTCCACGAACGTCGCGTCGCCGAGTCCCGGAGCGAGGTGCAGCACCTCCGAGAGCAGCTGGCGAATCCCCGCAGCCGTGGGACGGGCATCGAATCCGGCGTCGGGCTCCACCGTCGCGCCGACTGCGATCCGCCCGCCGGGCCACGACACGACGTAGTGGCTGAGGACGGGCTGCAGGATCGGCCAGCTTCGGGTGTCGGCTCCCTCCACCAGGAGGTGGACGATTTGGCCCCGCACGGGGACGATCGGCAACTCGATGCCGAGTTGCGCGCCGAGCTCCGGCGTCCAGGCCCCGCCGGCGATCACCGCCGCCCCGCACGCCAGCGTGGCGGCGTCGGTCTCGACGGCGACTACCTCGCTCCCGACCCGCTGGAACCCGGTCACCGACGCCGCGAGCTCGGTCAGACCTCGGAGCCGGGCGCCGTGCAGGAGCGCGGCGGTCGCGAGCCGGCCGTCGACCCGCGCCGCCTGCGGGTTGTGCAGCGCGGCGCGCACCGTTCCCAGCGGTGGACACATCGCTCGAGCTTCCGCGGGGTCGAGGTCGTGGACGGTGCCCACCGACCGGGCGAGGATCTGCTGGCGCGTGGTCGCGAAGAGCTCGTCGTCCCACTCACGAATGGCGAGTCGCAGCGACCCACACTGCGCGTACCCGGTGTCGGGCGCGCCCAGCTCGGCCAGCTCCGGAACGAGGTGACGGTAGTGATCGGCTGAGGCCATCGCGAGTCCGGACCACGGATCGCTCTTGGTGACGATCGTCTCGGGGGAGAGGATCCCCGCTCCGGCGTCGGTTGCTCGACCGCGATCGTGGCGGTCGACGAGCGCGGTGTGCAGGCCTTCCCCACAGAGTTCGTAGGCGAGGGCGGCGCCGACCAGGCCGCCGCCGACGACCACCGCGTCGACCGGTGTGCTCACGGGCGCCAGCGTGCCAGAGCCAGTCGAGGGTGGGCGCGAGCCGCTTTGTGCGTTCGGGAGCGAAACGATGAGCGGAAGATGGCCTGCGGGGCCGGACGCAGCTCACGCATGATCGCGTCCATCAGCCGGGGTGCGACCCACGCCGGGCCGTCACCGGCGAAGTGACCGCCGTCGTTGGGTCGCAGGTCGACGCCGTCGACATCTTCGGGACACGGTGGGCCGCTGGGGCACACGATCTTGGCGAGGTCGACCACGGTCACCGAGTCGGTGTGCTGCGCAGCGAACGTCCGGAGCAGCTCGTCGAGGTGGAGGTACTGCTGGTCCTCGGCCGGGTTGTCGTTGGGCACCGTGGCGCTGTGCTGGGCGCGCGGCGCGATGGTCACGAGGACGAGGCGGGCGCCGCCCGCGGTGAGAATCTCGCGGGACTGCTCGAACTCCTCCAGCAGCATCGCGTCGGCCGCCGGGGTCCCGAACGTATAGAACTGCCCGTTGATCAGCTGGTCGGCGTTCTCCCAGGTGCTGAGCCAGACCACGACCTGCGGGTTCGCCTGGCGGACGGCATCGCTCAGATAGGAGACCGTGCCGCTCGCACACCCCGGCCCCCACGGGATGGCGGTGCCATTGGGATAGGCGGGGATCCCGGTGACGAGGCCGCAGCCGTCCCGAACCTGGGCGGTGAACCTGATCCCCCGAATGGCCGCCTGGGCGGCCAGGGCCGGGCTCAACGAGTCAGCCACCGAGTCGCCCACCAGGAGCATGGTCGGAGGTGGCGCGGGCGCGGTCGCGGGAGGGGGCGCCACGGTCGAGGTGGTCGTTGACGTCGCGGGGTGCCCGGGGCGAGCGGCGGTGGGGACCGCGGTGGCGCTGAGCAACCCGCCCACCAGGGCGAGCACTGCTAGCAGTCGGGCGCCCGGACCTTTCGCCAGTCGGTGTGGTGGCACCACGAACCTTCGCGCTGCCGTGTCCCTGAGTCCGCATCGTATGCCGCGGGGCGCCGAGGCGGGACGGGGGAGGGCTTCGCCGGTCGTGCCGCAAGGGACCCGGAGCTCGGATCCCGGTTCGCGCCCGGTGGGTTACGCGGGCACCGGCGATTCGCGGGACAACCCGACCGTCGCCTGGCACCTCTCAACCGCGCGAGCCAGGGTGTGCGAAAGCAAGACGAGCACGGCCCCACCAATCGCGTCGAGCACCCAGTGGTTCGCGGTCACGAGCACCGCCAGCACCATCAGGGTGGGATAGAGCAGGAGGGCAGCCTTCGCCCAGCGCCGGCGGAGCAGCGGCCACAGCGCGATGGCTGCCCAGATCGCCCATCCGACGTGCAGGCTGGGCATGGCGGCGTACGGATTGGTGGAACCGGTCACCGATGGACCTGAGCTGGCGGTGGCGCTGACGAGGCTGGCGAGCGGCGTCTTGGTGAGGCTGAAGTACACCGTCGAGGTGTCGAGGAGGTGGCCCGTTCCCGTCACGAGTCGAGGTGGCATCACGGGGTAGAGCCAGAAGCACAACGCGGCAAGGCCGAGCATGATCACGAAGACGTTGCGCCAGTGGCGGTAGCGCTGCGGAGCTCGGCGATACAGCATCACGAGCACGATCGGGGGGGCGACCAGGTGCAGGGAGTTGTACGAGACGTTGCACGCCGCCACGAGCCACGGAAGGTGCAGCGCCGCCGATTGGATGCCTCGTTCCAGGTTGAGGCCGAGCGTCCGCTCGACGCCGAACAGCGCCCGAGCGTGCTGGGACGCCTTGGCCGTGGCACCAGCCACGTGGGACCGCAGCTCGTCATAGAGCGCATAGACCCATAACAGGGCGACGATCTGCACCAGGCCGTGATGAGCACGGAAGAGCGCCTGGTCAGTGTCCGGCGCGGACGGGTTCGCGGTGAGCGTCGTCATCCGACGGCGCCGCGGCGCGGGAACGACGCCCAGACCGGGCCGGCGGATCGGCAGCGGGCGGCGATCGGCGCCACCTCACCCTGGCGTGCGGGGGGCATGGGGATGGGTCGGCAATCCGGGCGCCGAACCTGAGCCGAGCGAGCCGGGCCGGTGCGCTGCCGCCGGGTTCGCGCCCCTCGCGCCGCTGGGCTCGGGGCCGATCCGCCGGCCCGGCCTGGACCCGGGGGCGCGAATACTTTTATTATCGCCGGGTGGCGACCGTGGAAATTCAGGTCCAGGCGTCAGTGCGGGATCGGCTGCTCGAGGCGGCCGCCTCGGTGTTCGTGGAGCGGGGCTTTTGGGGGACCCGGGTTCAAGACATCGCCCGCGCGGCCGGGCTCAGCACCGGCGCGCTCTACTCGCAGTTCGACAGCAAGAGCGCGCTGCTGGCAGAGGCGGTGGCGACCCACGGAGAGTTCGCGCTCGCTGCGCTCGTGCGGGCGGCCGGCGCGCAGGATCAGTCTGGTGTCGCTCGGGCGGCCCGGCTCGGGAGCATGTTGAGTGGATCGGCCACCCCGCTCGACACGCTGTTGCTCGACGCGTTCGCGGCGGCCAGCCACGACGCCGAGGCGGCGCGGCGGCTCGGCCCGGGCCTCGACGAACTCCACGCCGCGGTCAGGGAGCGGATCGCGGCGATGCGCGCCAGCGGCGAGCTCTCCGACGAGGTCGCCGACGCTGCGGTCGTCGCGCTCGTCGAAGCGGTGATCCTGGGCACGGTGGTGATGCGCGCGACTCGGATGCCCTTGTCGGGTCTCGACGAGGCTTCGCAGCTGATGCGCCACCTCGTCCGGGCCCTGAGCGACGAACCCGGCACCGAAGAGGCCTGATGGGTCGAAACATCTTGTTCATCACGACGGACCAGCAGCGCTACGACTCGCTGGGCTGCAACGGGGGGACGATCGCGCGAACCCCGGTCGTCGATGGCCTGGCCAGCGAGGGGATCAACTTCCGCGGTGCGTACTGCAACTCGACCGTGTGCACCCCGGCCCGTTCCACGATTCTGACCGGGCAGTACATCCGGACCCACGGCGCCATTGCGAACGGCGTCCCGCTACCCGTCGACGCTCCCAGCGTGGCGGCGTACCTGGGCGAGCGAGCCGGCTACCGAACCGCGCTGCTCGGCAAGGCGCACTTCGAGCCCGGCCTCGACCTTCAGGCGGACTACCAAGAGACCCAGCTCGGTCGGAGTGGCGAGACCGGACCCATGCGCGGATTCGAGCACGTCGAACTCGTGATGCACGGCGCCCTTCCCCCACTCCACTACTCGCGGTGGCTTCAGGAGCACCATCCCGAGCACATGGGCAGCTACGTGCGTGTCCTCAGCGCGGAGCGTGGCGGCGACACCGGGATGATCGAGACCAAGAACAACCCGATCCCGCGAGCCTGGTACCACACCGACTGGGTCGCCGATCGGACCGTCGCCTACCTCGACGGCCTCGCCGCCGACGACGACTGGTTCGTCTGGATGAGCTTCCCGGATCCCCACCATCCATGGGACCCACCCGCCGAGGAGCTGCACCGGGTCGACTGGCACGACCTGCCCCTGCCGGCGGGCCACCCGGGCTCGGACGAAGCCGTGCGCAGCGTGCTCGAGCGCAAGCCCGCGCACTGGCTCGCGTGCTGGGAGGGCCGCTTTATCAATCAGGAAGGCGGACCCGCCAGCTACCGACCGGCCCGCGTCACCGACGACCAGTTCCGAGAAATCAACGCCAAGACCCACGTCATGAACGAGCTCATCGACGAGGCCTGCGGACGAGTCCTGGACCGGGTCGCGGCCCGTGGCTGGACCGACCGCACCGACGTCTTCTTCACGACCGACCACGGCGAGCTGCAGGGAGACCTCGGCCTGCTCTTCAAGGGTCCCTTCCACGTCGAGTCGCTCATGCACATCCCGCTCGTGTGGCGTCCCGCCCCCGGGGCGGCCGTCTCCGCCGACGAGGTAAACGAGCCGGTCGGACAGGTCGATCTCGCCCCGACGTTCTGTCAGATCGCGGGCGTTTCCCCCCCAGACTGGATGCAGGGCGCGGCCCTGCCCCGCGCCGGCGGATCCGACCGGGAACGGGCACTGTGCGAATGGGACAGCCAGTTCCCCGGATACGGCATGCATCTCCGATCGATCGTGCGCGACGGCTGGCTCTGCACCGCCTACGAGCCGACGACCAGGAACCAACCCAACGGGCTCGAGCGATGGTTTGCGAACCTCCCGCCCCAGGTCCGCGAGCTGCTCGGCGTCGACGACAACCCGATGGGTCCCCAGAGCCCGATCGACTACGACGGAACCGAAGGCGAGCTGTACAACCTCGCCGACGACCCGCACCAGTTCGAGAACCTCTGGGACGACCCGAACCACCGATCGACGCGCCGTGACCTGGTCGCGGATCTCTATGACAGCTTGCCCGAGCCGCGCCCCGAGCCGCTGCTCGTGGCCCGGCCGGCATAACCGACGATCACGCCGCGAGGAGCACGACATGCCGATCCAGCCGACCCGGGAGCAGATCCAGGATCTGGTGTCGAGCGACCACGAGGGCCCGGTCGTCATGCTCAACCTGCTGCGCTTCCGCGACCAGTCCAACGACGGTGCTGGCAGCGGGCGGGACTCCTACGGCCGTTACGGCGACTCGGTCCGTTCGCTCCTCGAGGCCGCGGGCGGCCGCGTGCTCTGGCAGGGCCGGGCGGATTCGGTGGTGATCGGAGACGAGGCCGACGCCTGGGACGCGGTGATCCTCGTGGAGTATCCATCCCGAGCCCGGTTCCTCGACATGGTGTCCAAGCCCGACTACCAAGAAGTGTCGTCGCATCGGACCAACGCCCTGGTCGACTCGCGACTGATCGCGTGCACGGAGGTCTTCCGCTCCACCTGAGCGGGGCGCCACTCGGGTTGCGAGTCGCGTGACCATCGGCACATTTCGTACCGACGCGCGGATCCGGTAATAGCCACACCGCCGAGACTTCCTAGAGTGTGCGACGAGCGCGCTCCCTCGTGACGGCCGACCCGGCCACGGACGCGCCGAGAGGAGCCCAATCGTGCGAGCGGCGCGCTGTGTCGCCTACGGGCCGCCGGAGAACATCGTCGTCGAGGACCTTCCTGACCCTTCGGTGAGCGCCGGCCAGGCGCTCGTGCAGATCCGCGCCGCGGCGGTCAACTTCCCCGACGTGCTGATGGTCGCCGACCAGTACCAGATCTCGCTGCCCGTTCCGTTCATCCCGGGCAGCGAGTTCGCGGGCGTCGTGACCGCGGTCGGCGACGACGTCACCGAGGTCAGCGTCGGCGAGCGCGTCTTCGGGAGCGGCTTCGCCGGCGCCTTCGCCGAGCAGGTCGCCTTGCCGGCCACGATGCTGCGCCAAGTCCCCGATTCGATCCGTTTCGACGAGGCAGCGGCGTTCGGCGTCGCTCACACCACCGCGTACCACGCCCTGCGCAGCGTCGCCGAGGTCACCCCGGGAGAGTGGGTCGTGGTCCTGGGGGCCGCCGGCGGCGTCGGTCTCGCCGCGGTGGACGTCGCCCGGGCGTTCGGGGCGCGGGTCCTCGCGGCGGCGTCCAGCGCCGAGAAATTGGCGCTGTGCACCCAGCGGGGCGCCGAGGCGGTCGTGAACTACGACACCGAGAACCTCAAGGAGCGGATCAAGGAGCTCACCGACGGCGGGGCCGACGTCGTCATCGACCCGGTCGGTGGCCCGTACTCTGAAGCGGCCCTCCGGGCGACCCGATGGGGTGGACGCTTCGTGGTCGTCGGCTTCGCCTCCGGCGAGATTCCCCGCATCCCCTTGAACCTGGTGCTCCTCAAGGGAGTCATCATCAAGGGGTTCGAGGTCCGCACCTTCGCGCAGCACGCACCCGACGCGGCGCGTCGCGACCACGACGAGCTCCACGCGCGGTTCCAGAGCGGACAGCTGCGGCCCTACGTGTCCGCGACGTTCCCGTTGGCCGAAGTCGGCGCTGCGCTCCGCTCGGTCGCGGACCGGCGAGCCCTCGGCAAGGTGATCGTGGACCCCACCCGATGACCGCGGCGGCCCGCCGGGTCTGAACCCGTGAAGCTCGGATCATCAGCGCCGGGTGTCGCCGCGCGGCTCCCGTCGCGCTCGACGGCTGCCGCGTAATCTGGGCGCATGAATCGGGCGCAGCGGGTCGCCGCCGCCGCGGTCCTCCTCGGCGTGCTGGGAATGTGGACCGCAGGTTCGGCCGCGGCGGTGCAGCCGCCGACCGCCGCGACATCGCTGGTCGCCGTGAACGTCGTCTCGTGCCAGGTCCAGTTCGGTGCGCCCGGCACGGCCCCCGCGTGGTCGCCGTCGAGTCTTGCGGTCACCCTCCCGGCACGCACCGCGGCCCGGGTCAGCTTCTATTCGGACGGGTTCGTGACGGTGCTCGGACCGAAAGGATGGGACTGTTCAGGACTCGAGGCCGCCGACGGAGGCCAGAGCCTCAGCGTGTTCCCCGCCGCTCAGCGCAATCCACTCAGCGCCGAGAACCTGCCGGCCAGCGCAGCCGGGGTCACCGTCAGGCTCGACTACACGGGCCACGGTCCTGGCGCCGGGCTGGTGTGCGCGCTGTTCCCCGGGACCCAAGCCGCCTCCATCGCCGACTCGACCGGCGGCTGCGCCGCGGTGCCTCGGGCCGAACTGGTGCAGCATCTCAGCGCCGACGTCGCCAGGTTCGTCGACGCCCCGAGGGTGAAGGGATCCGGCGAGCCGTCCGGGGGCCGGAACGCCTCCACGGGTGTCGTGATCTTCCCGCAGCTCCACCCCGAGCCGGGCTCGGTGAACGTCGCCAAGGCCAGCTGCACGCTGCCGACCACGTCGAGCTCCCTCTGCGGACCCATCATCGGCGACTTCGTCGCGCGCGACCTCCCCCGCGAGCCGGCGAGCTGAGCGGTCACCGGCGTCGGCGACGACGCGCTGACCGCCCGCGATGCCCCGCCTCGAGGTCCTCGTACCGGCAGTGATCGACGGGTCGGCCAGAGGAAGTCCCGGCCGCGACGATGGGCCCGTCGCTACGCTCGAACCAGTAGGAGCCGAGGAGACCAATGACCACGCTCATCTTGCTGCGCCACGGTGAGAGCACGTGGAACCTCGAGAATCGCTTCACCGGCTGGGTCGACGTCGACCTTTCCACGGCGGGTGAGCGCGAGGCGGTCGACGGCGGCCGGCTGCTGCAGGCCCGTGACTGTCTCCCCGACGTGGTCCACACCTCGCTGCAGCTCCGCGCGATCCGCACCGCGGAGCTCGCGCTGCGGGCGTGTGATCGGCTGTGGATCCCGGTTCGCCGGTCGTGGCGGCTCAACGAGCGCCACTACGGCGCGCTGCAAGGCTTGAACAAGAGGGAGACCGCGGAGAAGTTCGGCCCGGAGAAGGTGAAGACCTGGCGGCGCTCGTACACGACGCGACCACCACCACTCGCGGCCGACGACCCGTCGCATCCCCGCTTCGACCCGCGATACGGGTCGCTTCCCGCCGATGCGCTGCCGGCGGCGGAGTGCCTCGCGGATGTGGTGGTGCGCATGCTGCCGTACTGGTATGACGGGATCGTGCCGGATCTCGTCGCCGGGCGCGTCGTGCTGGTGGCCGCCCACGGCAACTCGCTCCGCGCGTTGATCAAGCACCTCGATGACCTGTCCGACGACGAGGTGGTCGAGCTCAACGTGCCGACCGGGCAGCCGCTGGTCTACGAGCTCGACGACCGTCTCGAGGTCGCGTCCCGCGGCTACCTCGACCCGGAGGCGGCCGCGGCTGCGGCGGCGCTGGTCGCCAAGCAAGCCGGCTAAGACGCCCGGGTCGCCCCAACCCGGCGACAACCCCGACCGTGGGCGATGGGTACGACCTCGCCGCTAGCCGGGGATCAAGACGAGCTTGCCGCGCATGTGGTCACCCTCGACGATCTCGTGCGCACGGGCTGCCTCGTCGAGCGGGATCCGCTCCTGGATCTCGACCCGGACGCTGCCTTCGTCGATGAGCCGAGCCGCCGCCGCGAGGCGCTCGGCGGTGATCGACGCCGAGAAGCTGCTGACCGTCACGGCGTCTCGGCCGGACGGTGGGCCCGGGGACGTGATGATGGTCACGGCCCGACCGCCGTCGCGTACCGCTTGGAGGCACCCGTCCCAGGTGGGACCGCCGACGCAGTCGAACGCCGCGTCGACGCCCCGGGCGCGCTCGACCCAGTCGCCGTGGTAGTCGAGGACCTCGTTCGCGCCGAGGTTGCGGAGGAACTCGTCGTTGCCGGGGCTCGCCGTCGCGACGACGCGCGCGCCTCGCGCCTTGGCGATCTGCACCACGAAGAGGCCGACGCCGCCTGCGGCACCGGCCACGAGCACCGAGTCGCCCGCGGCGACATGCAGGTGGTCGTCGAGCCCCTCGATCGCGGTGCCCGCACCGATCGGGACCGCACCGGCTGCCTCGAGGTCGAGCCCGCCGGGTGCCTGGGTGAGGCCGTCGGCACCAACGACCGCGTACTCGGCGTAGCCGCCGAAGAATCCGGTTCTTCCGAACACCGGCTCACCGATCGTGAAGGTCGTGCTGGCGTCGCCGAGCGCGGTGACCAGGCCGGACACCTCGGCGCCGGGAACGTAGGGGAAGTCTTGGGGCCCGAACAGTCCCTGGCGCATCTTGGTGTCCCAGGGGCCGACCCCGGCTCCGGTGACCTCGATCAGCACCTGCCCCGGACCCGGGCTGGGGGTCGCCACCTCGGCGGGCACGAGGACCGATGGCGGACCGAACTCCGAGACGGTGATGGCTCGCATGGCTTGAACCTACCCAACTGGCACGGCGTTTCGTGACATCAGCGAACAAATTCGCTGGCGGCTGCGGTGTCGCGTGCCGTCGGGTCCGCCCTCGCGGCGTGGCGACTGAGCCGCGCTACGAAGCGGGGGCTCCGGCGTCAGCCACGAAGTGGCCGAGCCCGTCGGGTGTCGTCGAGCGTGGGGGATGCCACGCCGTGCCCATGTGTCCGCCTCCGTCGGCGAACAGCGTGTGACCGGTGATATAGCCCCCGTCGTCGCTGGCCAGGAACAATGCGACGCCTCCGAGGTCCTGTTCGGGGTCGCCCATCCGTCGCAGCGGGATCGTCGCTTCCGCGCCTCGGGCCTGGTCGGGGTTCTGCTCAGCCCAGGCGCGGTAACCCTCGGATGCCGCGCCGGGTGCGATGGCGTTGACCGTGATGTTGTGCTCTCCCCACTCCCGGGCCGCGCTGCGCGTGAGCCCTCGGATGCCCTCTTTCGTGGCGTTGTAGTCGACCGAGTACCACGCGCCGGTCACCCCGTTCAACGAGCAGAAATTGATGATGCGACCGAAGTGCTGCTCGCGCATGTGGGGAAACACGGCCTGCATGGACCAGAAGCTGGCCCACAGCCCCGTCTCCAGCGAGCGGGCCATCATGTCGTCGGTTTTCTCCTCGAGTGGCACGAGCGGCGTGTATCCCTGCGCGTTGTTGACCAGGATGTCCACTCGGCCCTCGGACTCCACCGTCTCGCGAACCATCCGCTCGACGTCGGGTCGGCGTCCGACGTCGACGTGGGAGAATCGCGCCGCGGCACCGAACTCAGTGGACAGCTCGTTCGCGGTGCGCTCGCCGAAGTCCTCGCGGACGTCGACGACGACGACGTGGCAACCCTCGCGGGCGAACCGGCGTGCGATGCCACGGCCGATCCCCATCCCAGCGCCGGTCACGATCGCGATCCGACCGCTGAGTCGGTCCCCCATGGCACGCTCCCATCGCCGCTGCTGGGTCGAACTTACGAGCGCGGCGAGCAGGTTGCCAGCCTGCGCACCGTCCGACGCGTGCGTCGCACACGCACGCGTCGGCCGGGAACGTTCGAGCGGAGCGTACGACGGGCCGACGGGGCGCCGTTCGAGAAGACCGGCTCCGTCGCCGAGGTTCCGCTGGGCGTCGACCTCGTCGAGGGCGAGACGCCGCGGGTCAGGCTGCTCAGCCGACTGGCTTGCCGCCGTGGTGTTGACTCCACGGGTGCTCACTCGGGTAGGGCTGCTCCGGTAGCTGCCAGACGAGCCGACGGGCCCACCGGCACAGGCGTTCCGTGAGGTGCTGTGGCTGCTCCTTCATTGCTGACCCCTTCTTCCCCATCCTGACTATCTGTCCGTAGTCCAAGGAACGCCGCGGAGGGCCCCGACGTTCCTGGGCGGGCCCCGGGCCCCGGCGCGCCGCTTGACCGGCGGGCGTTCGAGGCCCACCATGCGCCTCGTGGAACCCGTCATCGACGCCGACGGCCACGTGCTCGAGCCGATGTCGGCGTGGGACGGCCTGGCGGCTGACCACCAGGTCCGCAGCGAGCGCGACGCCGGGGGGCTGGACCATGTCTACGTCGGGGCCCAAGAGATCGTGACCGTCTCCCTGGGTCTGCTCGGCTCGCCGGGATCTCACATGGAGGACTTCGCGCAGTCACGCACCTACGAGGAAGCCCAGCCGGGAGGGTTCGACCCCCGGGTGCGGCTCGCCGACATGGACACCGAAGGCATCGACGCCGCGGTGCTCTACCCGTCGGTCGGGCTGAACTTCTGGGCCGTGGAGGACCCGCCCGCGGCGGTCGCCCTGGCTCGCGCGTACAACGACTGGCTGGCCGGGTACTGCGCCGCCGACCCGAATCGCCTCTTCGGCGCCGCGATGCTGCCCTTCCAGGACCCGGAGGCATCGGTCCAGGAGCTTCGACGCGCGCATCACGAGCTCGGGTTCCCCGCCGCGTTCGTGAGACCCAACCCGTGTCGGGGACGCGCGATCTCGCACCCGGCCTACGAGCCGGTCTGGGCCACCGCGGACGAGCTCGGCGTCACGATCGGGATCCACGAAGGCTCGTCGAACACCATCCGCACCCTGGGCATGGATCGACCCTTCAACCCGCTGATCCTCCATGCCGTCTCGCACGCCTTCGAGCAGATGCTGGCGTGCGCGCAGCTGATGGTGTTCGGGGTCCTCGAGCGTCACCCCGAGCTGCGTTTCGTCTTCCTCGAGGCGGGAGGCGGCTGGGCGCCCTACTGGCTCTACCGCCTCGACGAGCAGATGCACGGCTTCGGAGGCTTCTGCCCTGAGCTGCGCCGATCGCCCAGCGAATACTTCGCCCGCCAATGCTGGGTGAGTTTCGAGGTGGACGAGCCGACCCTGGCGGCGCTCGCCCCGTTCGTCGGCGTGGACCGCATCGTGTGGGGATCTGACTACCCGCACCACGACGCCACCTTCCCGGGAGCGGTGAAGGCGCTCCGCGAAGTGATCGAGCCCCTGTCCACGTCCGCGCAAGCCCTGGTCCTGGGCGGGAACGCGGCGGCGCTCTACCGGCTCTCGTGAGCGATCCCGCGGCGGTTGCGACCGCCTACTTCGCGGCGATCACCGCCCACGACGCCGACGCCGTCGCGGCGTGCTTCACCGCCGACGCCGAGCTGATCACCGCCGCGGGCATCTTCCGAGGCCCCGCCGAGATCGGCGACTTCTACCGCCAGAACGCCTTTCAGTTCGAGGACCTCCGCCCCACCCCCGGCCCCCTGCTCGTCGACGGCGACCGCGTCGCGGTGGAGATCGACCTCTTCATGGCGGGGGCGACCACGCCCGTCGCCGACTTCTTCACCGTCGAGGGCGATCGGATCCGCCGCCTCGTCATCTATATGGCGCCGCTCCCCCGCTAACCCCTGGCCGAGCGACAGGGGATGGGTTGAACCTGGTCGTCTGGGCGGTCGGGGGCCGCTCGCTCCCGGCCGGGGATTCGGGGCGAGGAACCGCTCCAGGCTGGGCGGTGCCCGACGGGGTTCGCGCGCTCCACGCGGCCGGGCTTTCCCGGTACACGGCGAGCTTCGGCGTCATCGAAGCTGACCCGAACGGAAGCCTCACCTCGCCCGCGTCGGCGGCCGGCGGCGGCAAGCGCGGCGGAACCGATCGGCGGGGAGCGATCGGTCGGGTTCGGTAGGTTCCGGGGTCGGGTGGACCTCGGAACCTCCGGGGCGGCCTGGCGCGGAGGTGGCGGTGTCCGATCGCGGAGCCCCGGTCGATCCCCGGCCGGTGGTGCTGGTCGGACTGATGGGCTCGGGCAAAACGACGGTGGGGCAGCGTCTGGCCGCCTCGCTCGGCCGGCGGTTCATCGACAACGACGAGGCGCTCCGCGCCGAGACCGGCCGCACGACCGCGCAGATCGCCGCCGAGGAGAGCGTCGACACGTTGCACCGTCGTGAGGCCGAGACGCTGCTCTCGGCCCTCGCGCGGCCGGGCCCGACGGTCATCGCCGCCGCCGCGTCGGTGGTGCTGAACGCCGACGTGCGCCGGCGGCTCCAACGGGACGCGGTGGTGGTCTGGCTCCAGGCGAGCGACGTCACGTTGCGGGAACGTCTCGCCGCCCCGGGGGTGCGTCCCGATCTGGGCGGGCAGCCGGCCAGCGTCGTCGCCGAGCAGCGTGAGGCTCGCGCCGCCTGGTACCGCGAGGTAGCCGACTACTCGGTCGAGACGACCGGCCGGGCGCCCGCCGACGTGGTCCGCGAGGTGGGCGCGTTCCTGCGCCACGCCCGCGACGGTTAAGGGCTAGTCGGGCTCGTCGAGACCGGCCATCGCTCGGAAATCGCTCGTGGTGTTGACGTGTGGGAACGGCTCGTCGGGCTCCGCCAGGTCGAGGGCGTTGCAGAGGGGTCTCCACCCGTCCCCGGCCCGCCACTCCACGAGCCGACCCGGCTCGACGCTCGCCCGCACCGTGTCGTTGTGCTGTTCGTAGGCGGCCTTCGCGGCGGCCTCGTCGGCCCATTCCGGCGTGAAGCGCCGCTCGAACATCGTGTTGACCATCTGGAGCTGGTCCCGGAACATCGGGTCGGATGGCGGCGTGCGGCGCGACACGTCGAAGATCGTCTGCTTGGCGCTTTGCCACCACCCGTCGGTGTCGCGGACCGAGAGCAGCACGATCGCGCCGGGGAACGCGCCGCTCAGCTCGGCCCAGAACGCCGCGACGGGCCAGTCGACCGCGGCTGCATAGTCAGCGAAGAACTCGTCCCAGCGGGGCGGGTCGCCGTCGATGGCCCGCTGCCACACCTCGATGTGGTCGGGGTGTTGGAGCACCTCGATCATGTGGTAGCAGGGCCCGCCGAGGAGCTGTTCGAGCGCAAGCTTCAACGAATGCGTGCCGGTGCGTCCCAGGCCGGCACCGACGACCCGAAGCGTCACGTCGGCTGCTGCTGGTCGTCGGCCTGCGCCCGGGAGAGCAGGGAGAGCACGCCGACGGGGACGTCGACCCGAACCCATCCGAGCCCCGAGGGTCCGACGATGATCCCGAGCACGATCTTGAGCACCACCGGCGGGCGTCGCAGCCGCGCCACGAGGGTGACGAGGAGGGGGGCGGCCAGCGCGATCGCCGCCACCGCGAGCAGCGACACGTACGACTCGGACGGCACAGGGTCCGTCTACCACGCGACGTCGACGTCGGCCACCGTGCGCCGGGCTCAGCCGAGGCGGTCGGCGGCCCAGCGCCCACCATCCCGTCGGGGTCCGCGTACAGTGACCGGGCGTCACAGCACCGAGTACGGGAGGCGGCATGGACGTGCGCTCGATCGAGGATGTCGAGCCGGTCGTCGAGCACAACGGGACCGTTCCGGTCTGGTGGCTGGTCAACCCTCGGGAGATGAAAGAGATCACCGACGGCGGGTACCTCGAGCTCGCCAACGAGTTCGAGGTCAAGGGTGGCGACATGGTGTTCCCCCACACCCATCCGACGCACGAGTTCTATTACGTGACCTCCGGGCGGGGGATCATGACGATCGACGGTGAAGACCGCCCGGTCGTGCAGGGCGATCTCGTCTACATCCCGCCCGACAAGGTGCACAGCCTCCGTCCAGTCAGCGATCATGCGCCGATCCACTGCTTTTGCTTCGCGGTCGGCGTCAAGGGCGCCGGGCCGATCGACTACACGACGCACTGACCGTCCGCGGCAGCCGGGCCGGACCGGGCCTCGGTGCGGGCCGACGACGCGTGCCAGGATGCGGCGTGCGGGAGCATCAGTACACCCTGGACCTGCCCCATTCCGCCGCTCGGCTCTGGGCCCTGTTCCAGGACTACGACCACTGGGCCGACTACGCGCCAATGGTCAAACGCGTCGACGTCCTCTGGGCGGGCGACGAGCACCACAACGGGCGCCTGCGTCGCGTGATCTACAAGATGCCGCTGGGCCGTGAGGGTTCGGCCCTCGAGCTCGTCCATGACGTCGACCCGGGCGTGGGTTACACGTACACGATGATCAGCCGCGAGCCCGGCAACGACCAGACGGGCCGGGTGCGCCTCGAGCCGGTCGACGCCGGCCACACCCGGATGCATTTCGAGGAGCGGTACCACCTCACCAAGGCCCCGTGGCGCTGGTTCGAAGGACCGATCTACCACTTCATCAACCGGCAGAACGAGGCCAGCATGCGAGCCGCCTCCGACTGGCTCGACCAGCACGCCGAGTACCGCTCCGACCTCGGCACGTAACCGGCCCGACCGGCGGGCGCCGGACGCTCAGCTCGACAGGTGGGTCCCGAACCAGCTCCACACCCGCTGCCAGCCGTCGAGCGCAGCCTCGACCGAGTAGCTCGGACGATCAACCGAGAAGAAGGCGTGCCCGGCGTCGGGATAGCTGTGGAACTCGAACGTCTTGTGGTGAGCGCCGAGCGCCTCCTCGATGATGGCGACGTGGGCCGGTGACGGGTTGCGGTCCTGGCCGCCGAAGAGCCCGAGCAGCGGGCACGACAACCCCGGGGTGAGGTCGATCGGCGCGACCGGCTGACGTTCGGTGAGCTCGTCGGGCGCAGCGACGACGCGACCCCCGTAGCAGTCGACCGCGGCATCGAGCGGGAGCTGACACGCCACGACGTAAGCCTGGCGACCACCCGAGCAGTAGCCGATCACCCCCACCTTTCCGTTGCCGGTGACCAGAGAGCGAAGCTGATGCGCGGCCCCGGCGACGTCGCCGACGCAGCGCTCGTCGGGCACGCCGCCCGCCGCCCGGACCGCGGCGGCCGCGTCGTGCGGTTCGGCGTCTGGTCCCTCGCGGTAGTGCAGGTTCGGGCAGAGGGCCGCGTAGCCGTTCACGGCGAAGGTGCGCGTGATCTCCTTCGTCGAGGCGTCGTAGCCCGGCATGTGGTGGATCACCACGACCCCGGGATACGGCCCGTCGCCGAGCGGCCGCGCCAGATAGCCGGGGATCTCGTCACCCCCGTGGCCCTCGAATCGGATCGTCTCCGCCATGATCCCGTCGTACACAGCACCCCTTCCGACACGCCCGGCGGTCCGGGCCTTCGACGATACGGGCCGGCGCCGGGGAGTGGCCGAACCGGCCGGAGAGCCGGCATTCCCGGCCGGTTCGGCGGAGTCGGGCGCCCCCGCTGCCCCATCCACCCCGCCGAGCGGTCAGAATGCAGGGACCTCTCGGAAGGAAGCGGCCATGGCGCTCGACGCGGCGACCCAACCGGGTCGCCTCGCCCGGTCGGGGGCTTCGCGCGCTCCCGCCCCGCCGCCCCGTCGGCCCCGCAATCCTCGCCCGGCGAGCGCACGGCTCGACACGGTGCCGGCGTTCCCGACGCCCACTCCGACGCTGACCCGACCGCGACCGGCCCCGGTACCAGACCCGCCGCAAGTTGATCGGCCACGGCGGACGTGGATCGGCTGGCTCGCGGGGGCGCTCACCGCGGGGCTGGTGACCGGCGGGACCGTCGCCGCGCTCGGCGTCAACATCTTGTCGTCAAGCTCCGATCCCGACACGGCCGCGATCGTCGCCACCGTCCAGCATCTCGGAACGGTCGGACTCCCGACGCACGAAGTCACCACGACGTTCACGGTGGACGACGGCTCGAGCCTGCCCGGCCTCGCCAACCAGGCCACCTACCGAGCGGTCGGCACCGACGGGGCGAGCGTCGACCTCACCACGGTGCGCGCCGACGACATCCAGATCATCGGGGGCGTCCCGCACCTCACCATCCCGGCCGCACAGCTCGCCACCCCGGTGCTGGACGAACGCCTCAGCTCCGTCGCCGGCCGCCACGAGGGCTTCCTGACCAAGAACCTGCTCAACGACGGCGTCAGCCTCGACGAACTGCGCACCCAGGCCCGCTCCGAGCTCACGACCGCGGCGACCACGCAAGGAATTCCCGCAGCCGCGGAGCAGCTCGCCGAGGCCGACGTGCGCAGCGCCCTGCGCCGCGCCGGGATCACCGACGTGACCGTGACCTCCGCCACGGGGTCCTAGGCCACCGGCACCGAACCGACCGGCGGGTCAGGCCGACCGATTCGAGTACACGCGAGTCGGCGTCACGAGCACCCCGGCGCGGGCGTCCTCCACCATGGCCCGGTCGTAGGCCGCCCAGTCGTCGTGGTCACCCCCCGCCGCGCGAAAGACATCTCGGAGCAGGCCCGGCACCGCGGCCGCGTCGAACCCGTCCAAGCGGTCGTCCGGACCGGCGAGCTCGACGGTCCCTTCGACGGCGACCCACTGCCACCCCGAGCGTGCGACGATCGTGGCTCTCGGGACACGACGCAGGTTCGCGAGCTTGACCGTGCCACCGCGAGCAACGAACGCGACGACGGCGTCGCCCCGGACGGGATGATCCAGCACACCGACGTTGACGACCGATCCCTGCACCGAGGTGTCGGTGCGGGTCGTGCAGACGACCGCCAGCCCGTGTTCAGACTCCAGCAACGGCCCAAGGTCCGCCAACGACGCCATCCGCGGCAGTGTAGGAGCCGGCCGTGCCGGCGGACGCCGCGCCGGTTGAACCGGTCGGGGCCCGGTGGAGGCCCGACCGTCGCGTCGCGGAAACCTGCCGCGTCGCTCGGCTCGGTGACACGGTGCGGTGCCGGGCCGCGGTCGGCAGGCCGCGTCTCGGTCGCTACAGTCGGCTCATGCTCTTGCGTGCGGCCCTGCGAATCGGCAGTGCCCGATGATCGAACGCCCGGCGTTCGACGCCAACCGACCGACGGACGACGAAGACGCGGCCGGACGGCCACCCGAGCGCCCAGTCGACCGGTTCCGCCGGGGAGCGCTGGGCAGCGTCGTCGCCGCCGGTCTGCTGGGCCTCCGAGACGCCCTCGAGGGTCGCCCCGAGCGTGAAGACGTGACGATCGTCTCCGAGGCGCCCGAGGGCGAGGACGGCCCGACCCTCGACGTGCACCTCGACCCCGATCATCCCGAACGGTCGGTGGCCGTCCTGCGCAAACCCGCGCCCGCGCCCGACGCGGCCCGACCCGGCGACGTCACCTCCGCGTAGCCCCAGGGGCTGCGAGTCGCTTCGCATCGCCTGAGACGCCCCGGCGGTACCGTCCTCGCCGTGGAATCCCTCTCGGTCGACGAAGTCCTCACCACCACGCGGGCGGTCCGTCGCCGTCTCGATCTGAGCCGCCCGGTCGAACGCTCGCTGCTGCGGGAGTGCCTCGCCATCGCGTTGCAGGCGCCGAGCGGCGGCAACGACCAGGGCTGGCACTTCGTCGTCGTGACCGACCCGTCGATCCGCGCCGCGCTGGCCGACCGGTTCCGGCGCGGCGCGGTCGAGTACGCGCAGCGGACGGTGCGGCCCCCGCGGCCCTCCCGCCCCCGCAGCGACGCGGAACGGGCGGCCCGGCGGCGGGTGATGGGTTCCGCCGGGTACCTCTTCGAGCATCTCCACGAGGTGCCCGCGCTCGTCGTGGCCTGCGTCGACGGTCGAGTCGAGAACCTCGAGCTCGTCGACCAGGCGACCGCCTTTGGATCGATCCTCCCCGCGGTGTGGAGCTTCATGCTCGCCGCCCGAGCTCGCGGGCTCGGGTCGTCGTGGACCACGGTCCATCTGATGGTCGAGGAGGAGGTTGCGCAGCTGCTCGGGATCCCGGTCTCGGAGGTGACGCAGGTCGCCCTCGTGCCCGTCGCGCACACGGTCGGCGCCGATTTCAAGCCTGCTGCGCGTCGGGACGTCGACGACGTCGTGCACTGGGACCATTGGTAGGCGGACGAAACGCGCGGCTCGACGGGCGGGGATCGCCCTACCGTCGCGGACGTGACCGCGGCCCCGTTCGACTATGACGCCGACCCGGCCCGGGTGCGGAGCTGCGATCGGTCGTGACAGACGCGCGGCGACGTGCACGAGCCGGTCGCGGATCGGATCGTCGCCGAGCGCCTGAGCCCCGTCCTCGACGTCGGTGGTGGCACGGGTCGGCTCCTCGAGCTGCTTCCCACCAGCCGGCCCGCCGTGGTCGTGGACCGGTCGCTGACCCAGCTCGCTGACGCGCCCCGAGCGCGGGTGTGCGCCGACGCGGCGCGGCTCCCGGTCGGGCCGGGGCTGGCCGGCGCGGTGACGATGCTCTGGGTGCTCTACCACTGCGACGATCCCCGAGTCGCGGTCGCCGAGGCGTGGCGCACGTTGCGTCCCGGGGGTCTGTTCGTCGCGTCCACAGCCAGCCGACGCAACGACCCCGAGCTCACCGACGGGTACCCGTCGACGCCGTTCGACGCCGAGGAGGCATCCACCCTCGTCGCCGACGTCTTCGGCGACGTCGAGGTCACCGCCTGGGACGCGCCGATGGCCTACTTGCCGGATCAGGCCGCGGTCGAGCGTTACTGCCGCGGCCATTGGCTCCCGCGGTCGGCCGCCGACCGGGTGGACCCCCCGGTGTGGCTCACCAAGCGCGGCTGTCTCGTGTACGCCCGCCGGTAGCCAGCGGCGCCGCGACGCTCGACCCCACGGGCCCCGGCTACCTTGTCCGACCCGCGCGACAGGGACGGGGGATCGCTCCCGTCATGGAAGGAGCCGACGTGGAACTGCGACCGTTGGGGCGAACCGGGATCCGGGTGTCGGAGCTGTGCCTCGGTGCCATGACCTTCGGGCGGGAGGCGGACGAGCCGACCAGCCAGGCGATCCTGGATCGCTTCCTCGACGCCGGCGGCAACTTCGTCGACACGGCTGACGTGTACTCCGACGGTGTGTCGGAGGAGATCACCGGCCGGGCGCTCGGAGCCAAGCGCGACGCGATCGTGCTCGCCACGAAGGTGCGGTTCCCGACCGGGCCGGGCCCCAACGACGTGGGCAGCTCGCGTCGTCATATCCGCCTGGGCGTCGAAGCCTCGCTGCGGCGGCTCAACACCGAGTGGATCGATCTGTACCAGGTGCACTGCTGGGATGCGCGCACGCCGCTGGAGGAGACGATCTCGACGCTGGACGACCTCGTCCACGAAGGCAAGGTCCGCTACGTCGGTGCGAGCAACTTCGCCGCGTGGCATCTCGCCACCGCGCTGGGCACGGCGGAGCTGCACGGGTGGGAGCCGTTCGTGTCGCTCCAGCCGGAGTATTCGCTGATCACCCGGGACATCGAGCGCGAGCTCCTGCCGCTGTGCCGGGCGCGGGGGCTGGCCGTCTTGCCGTGGAGTCCGCTGGGGGGCGGGATCCTCACCGGCAAGTACCGGCGCAACGAGGATCTGCCGACTGGGACCCGGGGCGGCGACAGCGACGAGCCGATCACCTTCACGTACCGCCTCGACGACCGGGCGTGGCGGATCGTCGACGCAGTCGGCAAGGTCGCCGCCGACACTGGCAAGACGGCGGCGCAGGTCGCGCTGAACTGGGTCGCGTGCCGCTCCGGGATCACCGCGCCGATCCTCGGGGTTCGCAGCCTCGACCAGCTCGAAGACAACCTGGCCGCCGTCGGCTGGGAACTCGACGAGGATCACCGCAACGCCCTGTTCTGGGCGAGCGCCTTCCCGCGCGGCTATCCGTACGACTTCATCGAGTACGCCAACCACTGAGCTCGGTGCCCGCACCGCGCCGTGGCGGGATCGGGGTGACGAGTGCCGGTCAGGCACCGTCGCCCGCTTGGGGCTGCTGCAACGGGCTCTGCGCTCTGGGGCGGCCGCGCCGGGGCGGGTGTAGCTGATCGCGCTGGGCACTGGGCCGAGATGGGGTCGGCGCTTATGCCTCGACCTCCACCTGGTAGATGCCGCTGGTGATCACCGCAGGGCCACCAGGAGGGGTCAGGGGAGTGACCGCCGCCTGCGCGTGTTCTTCGGTGTCGAACACGACGATGCACAGGCCAGTGCCCACGCCGTCGTTCATCCACGTGGCCTTCTGAAAGCCCGGCAGCTCCTTCACTTCAGGAATGACGTAGTCGTCAAGAATCTTGGCGCGGTGCGCGAGGTCGGAGCCAGCTTCGATCTTCACCGTGACGGCAACGGCATGGGTCATCTCAGTTCCTTCCCGCTCGTGTCCAGATCGTGCGATTCCCGGGTTTGACGCCGTAGCGACGAAGGACTCATCGGTCGCAGGTCATCTTGGAGGCGAGCGGTGGAGGCATGGCACCCGTTGGCTGAGGCCGCATCAGGTCGGGGTGACGAGCGCGGGCGGCTCGTGGGCTTGGCGTTCGAACTGGGTTCGGTACAGGTCGGAGTAGAGGCCGCCGGCGGCGAGCAGCTCGTCGTGGGTGCCGCGTTCGACGATGTGTCCGGCGTCGACGACCAGGATCTGATCGGCGTCGCGCACGGTTGACAGGCGGTGGGCGATCACGAGCGACGTTCGGCCCTCGAGCGCGATTTTCAGTGCCCGCTGGACGGCGAGCTCGGACTCGGAGTCCAGGTGGGCGGTGGCCTCGTCCAGTACGACGACGTCGGGCGCCTTGAGCAAGAGGCGGGCGATCGCGAGCCGCTGCTTCTCGCCGCCGGAGAGGCGATAGCCGCGGTCGCCGACGACGGTGTCGAGGCCGTCGGGGAGGCTTTCGATGAGCGGCCAGATCTGGGCCGCGTGCAGTGATTCGACGAGCTCCTCGTCGGTTGCCTCGGGCTTGGCGTAGATCAGGTTCGATCGAATCGTCTCGTGGAACATGTGTGCATCCTGGGTGACCATCCCGACGCTGTGCGCGAGCGAGTCGAGCTTCACGTCGCGCACGTCGAACCCGTTGATCCGCACCGAGCCGCTGCGCACGTCGTAGAGGCGGGGCACCAGGTTGCAGACCGTGGTCTTGCCGGCACCCGAGGGACCAACGAGCGCGGCCATCGTCCCCGGCTCGACGTCGAAGGTGACGTTGTAGAGAACCTGGTCGGATGGCGTCTGGTCGAGACTGGCGACGGATTCGAGCGAGGCGAGGGACACCTCCTGCGCGGTCGGGTAGGAGAACTCGACGTGGTCGAACTGGACCCGGGCCCGTCCGCGCGGGATGCTCACCGCGTCGGGCTTCTCGGCGATCATCGGCGGCAGGTCGAGCACCTCGAACACCCGCTCGAACGACACGAGGGTCGTCATGTAGTCGACGTTGATGTTGGACAGCTGGGTGAGGGGCCCATAGAGCCGGGCCAGGTAGGCGGTCAACGCGACCACAGTGCCGATGTTCAGCGCCCCGTGGACGGCCAGGACGCCACCCCAGCCGTAGACCAGGGCGGTCGCCATCGAGGCAGTGAGCGTGAGGGCGACGAAGAAGAACCGGGCGTACATGGCCTGGGTCACGCCGATGTCCCGCACCCGCCCGGCGCGACCTTCGAAGGTCCGGGTCTCCTCGTGGGGGCGTCCGAAGAGCTTGACGAGCAGCGCACCAGACACGTTGAACCGCTCAGTCATCGTGGTGTTCATCTCCGCGTTCAGCGCGTACGCCTCGCGTGTGATCGCCTGGAGGCGCCGACCGAGAAAACGGGCGGGGATGACGAACAACGGCAGGAGCAGCAGCGCGACGAGGGTCAGCTCCCACGACAGGAGGAACATGACGACGAGGATGAACGCGACGCCGATCAGGTTGCCGACCACGGTGGACAACACGTCGGTGAACGCCTCTTGGGCGCCGAGGACGTCATTGTTGAGCCGGGTCACCAACGCACCGGTCTGGGTACGCGTGAAGAAGGCGAGCGGCATGCGCCCGACGTGTTCGAACACCTTGGTGCGCATGTCGTAGATCAGGCCCTCGCCGATCCGCGCCGAGACGAACCGCTGGCCGAGCGACAGCAACGCGTCCGCGACGGCGAGGCCCGCCACGAGGAACGCCAGGCTCACGATCAGGTTGGTGTTGTGACGCAGGATGCCCTCGTTGATGATCTGGCGCAGGATCAGCGGGTTGGCCGCGCCGATCACCGCGTCGATCACCACGAGCACAAGGAAGAAGATGAGGGCCCGCTTGTAGGGCGAGGCGAACCGCAGGATTCGCCGGCCGGTCCCGGGGGCGACCTTCGCGTCGGTCACCGACTGGTCGCGCCGCATCGAACGCATCGCGCCCCACATCGGCGCGCCGTGGCCCATTACCGGCCTCCGGCGTGGGCGACGGCCCCGTCGGCGTCGAGCGCGGCGAGGAGGGCGAGGAGCGTCGCTCGCTGCGGAGCGGTGAGGCGACCGAAGAGCTCCTCGGCGCCCGCCCGCCGCGCCCGATCGAGACGCTCGAGCACCGCGTGACCGGCGGGTGTCGGCGCGACGAGCACCGAGCGCCGGTCGTGGAGGTCCGCCTCGCGACACACCAGGCCGGCTTCCTCGAGGGTGTCGATCATCGTGGTGACCGACCGGGGCACGATCTCGAGCGTCGCGGCGAGGTCGGCCATCCGCAGGGGCTCGCCCGCCCGGGCCAAGACCCGCATGACTCGGGCCTGCCCGAAGGTGACCCCGAGCGGCGCCAGCTCCTTCGCCGCACCGCGGCGCAGCCGCCACGAGGCTCGAACGACCAGCTCGGTGAGCTGGCCCACCACGTCCCCGCCCACCGCGTCGCTCCGGGCCGCTCCGGGGTGTCCCACCCGTCCTCCTTTCACGCGCTCACCGTCCGGTGGCGCCAAAACAAAAAGTGAGCGTATCGCATAGTGAGACACCCTCTCTACCGGGGGCGGCCCGGTGGAGGCCGGACCGGGCCCGGACCCGAGCGTCATCGAACGAACCGCCCCGGACCCCGCCCCCCCGGGGTGGCATCGCCGCGCCGCGACGGCGTCCTGGTCGACCCCGATGCGTCCCAGGATCGGCGACGACGCGACGATCGGGCGAGTCGCATGGTCGGGCCCGCGAGCTTTCCTCGGCGCGGCATGGGCGTCACCGTGCCGCGGTGGTGGGAGACGCTCGAGCGCTCCGGAGCGGTCGCGCTCGGCCGGCCGTGGCTTCCCCCAAGATTTGGGCAAGCGCCTCGCCGATCGGGGCCAGCGATGCGAAGGTGGTGGCGTGCTGGTCCTCATCGTGGAAGACGACGACTCGATCGGCGCGCCGCTGGCGAAGGGGCTGGCCCGGGAAGGCTTCGAGGTCGAGCGCCTGACTCGCGGCGAGGGGGTGGTGCGGCGACTGACCGACGGAGCCTCGCCGCCCAGCGTCGTCTTGTTGGATCTCGGGTTGCCCGACGTCGACGGCTTCGAGGTCTGCCGGCGGCTGCGCAGCGAGTCGGACGTGCCGATCATCGTCGTCACGGCCCGTTCGGAGGAGGTCGACCGAGTCATCGGACTCGAGCTGGGTGCGGACGACTACATCGTGAAGCCCTTCGGCTTCCGAGAGCTCCTGGCTCGCATCCGGGCCGTCACCCGCCGCACCGCGGCGCGGGCGCCCGACCGGCTCCCGATCCGAGTCGACGCGCTCACCGTCGACCCCCGCACCCGCGAGGTCACCGTCGACGAGCGCGCCGTCACGCTCACCCCGAAGGAGTTCGACCTCCTGGCGCTGCTCGCCGAGGACCCCGGCGCGGTCTTCAGCCGGGGTCAGATCCTGGAGTCGGTCTGGGACCCCCACTGGTACGGCCCGACGAAAACGCTCGACGTGCACGTGGCGTCGCTGCGCAAGAAGCTGGGCGACCCGGCCTGGATCGAAACCGCGCGCGGCGTCGGGTTTCGCCTGCGCGCCCGCCAGTAGGACCAACTGGTGCGCCGCCGCTTGCTGCTCAGCTACTTGACGATCACCGTGCTGGTGCTCGTCGGCCTCGAGGTACCACTCGGGTTCTCCTTCGCGCGGTCGGAACACCGTCGCCTCGAGGAGTCCGTCCAGCAGGACGCGGTGACGCTGGCCGTCCGATCCGAGGAGTCGCTCGAGACGCCACCCGAGGCGGGCGGCCCGGCGGAGCTCCAGGCGCTCCTGGCCCGCTACGAGCACGTGTCCGATGACCGCGTGGTGATCGTGGACGCGGCGGGTCGCCTCGTCGCGAGCTCCGAGCCCCGTGGCGAACCGACCCGCGACCGCGACGAGCTCGGCCCGCCGGAGATCGCCCGCGCCTTGGGCGGCCACCAGTCCGCCGGCAGCCGCTACTCGCCCGAACTGGGTGGCGATGTGTGGTTCTCGGCCGTGCCGATCGAGTCGGGCAGCATCATTCTCGGCGCGGTGCGCGTCACGCACCCGCTGGCGCCAGTCGAGAATCGAATTCGAGACAACTGGTTGCTCCTCGCCCTCATCGGCGGCAGCGTGTTGGCGGTCGTCTCGCTCGTGAGCCTGCTAGTTGCCCGCTCGGTCACCCGGCCACTCGCCGACCTCTCGCGTACCGCGGCGCGGCTCGGCGGGGGCGCCCTGGACGCTCGCGCACCACTCCCGACCGGTCCCGCGGAGGTGCGACTCCTGGCGCAGGAGTTCAACACCACCGCGGCGCGCCTCGAGGAGCTGGTCGGCGCCCAGCGGACCTTCGTGGCCGACGCGTCGCACCAGCTCCGAACTCCACTCGCCGCGCTGCGGCTCCGCCTCGAGAACTTGGAGACCGAGGTCGACGCGAGCGCGACCGACGACGTGGACGGCGCCCGGGCCGAGGTCGAGCGCCTGACCCGCCTCGTCGACGGGCTCTTGGCCCTCGCCCGAGCCGAGCGCGGGGCCGCGGCACCGACCGACGTCGACGTCGCGGCGGTGGTCGCCGGACGCCGCGACGCGTGGCTGGCTTTCGCCGCCGAGCGAGACGTCGAACTCGAAGCCCGCGTGGAGCCCGGCCTCTGGGCCCGAGCGCGGCCCGAGCACCTCGAACAGGTCCTCGACAATCTCCTGAACAACGCCCTCGACGTGGCGCCGTCGGGCAGCACGGTCACCTTGACCGCCGCCCGCCGCCGCGACCGGGTGGAGATTCGGGTGCTGGACGCGGGGCCCGGCATGACGGCCGAGGAACGGGCCCGAGCCTTCGACCGATTCTGGCGGTCGCCGGGATCCCCGAGCGACAACGGCGGCTTCGGGCTCGGCTTGGCGATCGTCCGCCAGCTCCTCAACGCGGATGGCGGGACGATCCAGCTGCAGTCGCCCCCGTCGGGCGGCCTGGAGGCGGTGATCGAATTGCGGGCGGGCCGACCGGTCCCCGGGGCCCGCCCGCCCTCCCCGGCGTCCACCCCAGCCCAGACCTGAGGGCCCGACCGTCTCGGGAGGGGCGCCGCCCCGGGGGAACTGGCGACTCGGTTTGGCCGTTTCTTTGCTGTTTGCTGGTCAGAGTGAGGAAGGCGGTCTGGAACCCTGGGGAAGGACCACCACCCCCCCCCGGATCCGGTCCATGAGCCAGTGAGGAAGGGTGCGCCATGCGATTGGGACCCGCCGATCGAGATGTCGAGCTGAGTCGAGTATCCCGGTTGACTCGCTGGTTGGTCGCCGGTGCCGTCGGCCTCGCCGGCGTGCTCTCCGCCGTGGTCGCGCAGGCTCTGCCCGGCAGCTCGGCGAGCAGCGCCCCGTCGTCGGGGAGCACCATCCAGACCGTCCCGTCGGCCAGCCCGAGCGGCCCCGCCGCGACGACACCCTCGAACAGCCCCAGCGCGACCGACCCCTCGGGCGGCGGCTCGAACCTGACCCCCATCACCTCGCCGCCGGTGCAAACCCAACAGCGCAGCGTCGCCCGCTCCGGAGCGTCGTGACCCACGACCTCGATCTCGACGTCGCCTCGGTGACCTTCCCGGCCCTCGGGACGACGGCGACGCTCGCCGTCACCAGCCCCGCCACCCTCCCCGCAGCGCGAGCCGAGCTCGACGACGTGCTGGCCGAGGTCGACGTCGCCTGCAGCCGCTTCCGAGACGACTCGGAGCTCATGAAGGTCAACCGAGCGGGCGGGCGCCCAGTGGCGGTCAGCGAGCGGCTGCTCGCCGCGCTCGAGGTCGCGTTGCGCGCCGCCCAGCTCACCGACGGCGACGTCGACCCGACGGTCGGGACCGCCGTGCGCATGCTCGGCTACGACCGTGACTTCGGCACGGTCGCCAAGACCGGCGAGTCACTCACGTGTGTCGTCCAGCGCGTGCCGGGCTGGCGCCAGGTCAGGGTCGATCACCGGCGCGGGACCATCGAGGTGCCGGCGGGCGTCGAGCTCGATCTCGGCGCGACCGCGAAGGCCTTCGCCGCCGACCAGGGCGCGACCCGCGCCGCGGCGGCGGTCGGGGATGGAGTCCTCGTCAGCCTCGGCGGGGACGTCGCGGTCGCCGGACCCGCACCGAAGCTCGGATGGCCGGTGCTGGTGACCGACGATCACGCCGCCGGGCCCGACGCGCCAGGCGAGACGGTCGCGATCGCCACCGGCGGGCTGGCCACCTCGAGCACCACCGTCCGCCGCTGGCGTCGCGGCGACGAGGTCGTCCATCACATCGTCGACCCCGCCGTGGGCCGGTCGGCGGCGACCTGCTGGCGGACGGTGACCGTCGCCGCCGCCAGCTGCGTCGACGCCAACATCGCCAGCACGGCGTCCATCATCCGGGGGGAAGCCGCACCACGCTGGCTCGCTGAGCGCGGCCTGTCCGCGCGCCTCGTCCGCGGCGACGGCGAGGTCGTGCGAGTGGGGGATTGGCCGGCGTCAGAGCAGCCATGACCGTGCTCGCCGTGACGAGCGGTCCCACCGTCTTGTGGTACCTGGCGCGTGGCAGCGGGCTCGCCGCCCTCGTGGTGCTCACGCTCAGCATGGTCCTCGGGATCGTCACGTCGGTCCGCTGGACGAATCCTCGCTGGCCCCGCTTCGTCATCGAGCTGCTCCACCGCAACAGCTCGCTGGTGGCCTTCGCGCTCATCCTCGTGCACATCGCGACGGTCATCCTCGACGGCTTCGCGCCCATCGGCTGGAAAGACGCGGTGATCCCGTTCGCGTCTCCGTATCGGACGCTGTGGCTCGGCCTGGGTTCGGTCGCCTTCGATGTGCTGGTGGCGCTCCTCGTGACCAGCCTGCTGCGCCACCGCGTGGGTCACCGGACGTGGAAGTTCATCCACTGGTTCGCGTACCTGTGCTGGCCGCTGGTCGTCGTCCACGGGCTCGCCACGGGCAGCGACACCCACGTCGGCCTGGTGCTCCTGCTGACGCTGGCGTGCGTCGCCGCGGTGATCCTGGCGCTGTGGTGGCGCTTGTCGGTGGGCTGGCCCGACCACGTCGGGGTGCGCAGCGCGGGGATCGTGGCCAGCCTCGTGGCACCGATCGTGCTGATCGCATGGCTCGCCGGCGGCCCCCTCGCCGCGGGCTGGAGCCGACGGTCCGGGACGCCCGCCAGTGTCCTCGCTCGGATATCTGCCGCGACCTCGGCGGCCGGGTCGACCCCGTCGTCGAGCCCCGCTGCGACGGCCTCCGGTGCGGGCACGTTGCCTGCGGCGCCGTTCAGCGCCCAAGTCACCGGGACGTTCAGCGACTCACCCACCGGCGGCGGCGGACAGGTCACGGTACGGCTCATCCTGACGTTGACCGGTGCGGCGACCGGGTCGCTCGAGGTCGACCTGGTCGGTCAGCCGGTCGAGGGAGGTGGCGTGCTCCTCAACACAAGCGCAGTGCGCTTCGGTCCCGCCAGCCAACCCAGCCTGTACACGGGGGCGGTGGCGGGCCTGCGGGGGCAGCAAATCGACGCCAGGGTGACCAGCGCGGGCCATTCCACGCTCGAGCTCGTGCTCAACGTCCAGATCGAAGGCAGCCGGGTCGCCGGCACATTGCAGGCTCAGACTGCTAGCTCGACTGGCGATGGCGGCGGCGAGGGGGGTGGGCAGTGACCTCCTCCTCTCGGACGGCGACCCTCGAGCGGGCGGCACCGAGCGGCCTGCCGCGGCTGTTGGCCGGGTACCGGCCCGACGAATCGATGAGCCTGCGGGAGCACCTCCAGCTCAATCGACCTCCCCCCCGCCGGGGCGCCACGCGCCGCGGTGGTCCGCTGATCGCCACGATCGAAGCTGCCGGTTTGCGGGGACGCGGCGGCGCCGCGTTCCCGACCGCGACCAAGATGCGCGCCGTGGTCCAACAGCGGGGCCGGCCGATCGTGGTCGTCAACGGCTCGGAGGGCGAGGCCCTCAGCGTGAAGGACCAAATGCTGCTCACCTCACTCCCCCATCTCGTCCTCGACGGTGCGGTCCTCGCCGCCGAGGCGGTCGGTGCCGACGAGGTCGTCGTCGCCGTCGATCGGGACACGCGGGGAGCGCTCGCCAGCGTGAGCCGGGCCCTCGCCGAGCGGCGCGCCGCGCAGCTCGACCCCGAGGTCCTGCGCCTCGTCCAGTTGCCGACCCGCTACGTCGCCGGTGAGGAAACCGCGCTGGTGCAGTTCATCAACGGGGGCCCCGCCAAGCCGACGTTCACGCCGCCCCGACCCTTCGAACGGGGCGTCGGCGGCCGGCCGACGCTGATCCAGAACGTCGAGACCCTCGCCCACGTCGCGCTCATCGCCCGCTTCGGACCGGACTGGTACCGGGAGATGGGCACCGCGGACGAGCCGGGCTCGACGCTGCTCACCGTGGGCGGCGCGGTCCACCACGCCAGCGTCTGCGAGGTCGCGCTCGGCACACCGATCAGCGACGCGGTGCACGCCGCCGGCGGCCTGACCAGCGAGGTGTCGGCGTTCCTCGTCGGCGGCTACTACGGCAGCTGGCTGAAGGCCGGCGTCGCATGGGAGCTGCCCCTCACCAATGCCGCGCTGCGGGCGGAGGGCGCCGCGCTCGGGACTGGCGTCGTCTACGCGTTCCCAGCCGGTCGGTGCGGCCTCGTCGCCGCCGCGCGCGTCACCCGGTACCTGGCCGGTGAGAGCGCTGGCCAATGCGGGCCCTGCCTCTATGGGCTCCAAGCGATCTCCGACGCCATGGCCAGCATCGCCGACGGGCGACAACCGGCGGTGATGGCCCAGCGCCTCCATCAGCTCTTCGACGAGGTTCGCGGGCGTGGCGCATGTCGCTACCCCGACGGCGTGGTCCGGTTCGTCGCGACCGCCCTGGAAGTGTTCGAGGACGAGATCTGGCGCCACGATTCCAACGGCCGCTGCCTTGCCGGGGAACCGCCTCTGTTGCCGATCCCCGCCTACGACGGGAGATGGCAATGAAGACCTACCGCCTGCGCGTGAACATGATCGAGTGCGAGGCCCACGGGGTCTGCGCCGAGCTGTTCCCGGAGCGGGTGCGCCTCGATGAGTGGGGCTACCCGATCATCGATTCCGAACCGATCCCCAAGGCGTTGCTGCAGCACGCGCGCCGAGCCGTCCAGAACTGTCCGAAGCTCGCCCTGATCCTGACCGAAGAATAAAACCACCGCCGACCGGCCACGTAAGGAGACACTGATGAACTTGGGCCGTGTGCTCACCGACGACCGCTCTCGGGGCTCGGACGGACCCGGATCCAGCGACCCCGCCGGGCCCGGCGGGGGCGTCGAGGGAAACGCTCGCCTGACCGGCGCCGCGGGGGCCGTGCTGTTCTTCATCCTGGCCGTCGAAGGGCTCACGGTGCTCCAGATCAAGCAGCTGATCTCGTGGCACGTGTTCCTCGGCCTGCTCCTCGTCCCGCTCGTCATGCTGAAGACCGCCACCACCGGCTACCGCTTCACCCACTACTACAACGGCGACCCGCCGTACCGTCGCAAGGGACCGCCGATCGCGATCCTGCGCATCACCGGTCCGCTGCTGGTGCTGTCAACCTTCATGTTGCTCGGCACCGGGATCGCGCTCGTGGCGCTCGGACGTACCGTGGGCCACCAATACCTGTGGCTGCACAAGGCGACCTTCTTCTTGTGGGCCGCGCTGATCGCCATCCACGTCCTCGGCCACCTGCGCGAGACCCGGACCCTCGCCCTCGCCGACTGGCGCGACCGCTGGCGCGGCGCCCGAGAACACCGGGTGGCGGTGGCGGGGGCGGGTACCCGCCTCACCGTGCTGGTCGTCACACTCGCCGTCGGCGTGGCGCTCGGGATCGTGTCGCTGAGCTGGGTCGGCAGCTGGCATCACTTCCCCCACCACCTGTTCGGTGGCGGCTAAGGCGGCGCTCGGGGGTCCCTCGGTAGCCTCACCGCCGTGGCGTACGACCCGTCGTCGATCCTGCTCACCGACCGGGTGGCGTTCGTCACCGGCGTCGGACAAGGGATCGGACGGGCCACCGCGCTGATGCTCGCTCGCTTCGGCGCCACGGTCGCGATGTGCGACAAGAACCGCGACGCGCTCGACGACACCGCGGCGGCCGTCGCCTCGACCGGCCGGCCCGCCCTGGCCCGGCACCTCGACGTCCGCGACCGGACCGCCGTCGCGTCCTTCGTCGCCGACGCCGTCGACGCGCACGGACGGATCGACACGCTGGTGAACAACGCCGGCGGGACCTTCTTCGCGCCCTTCCTGGACGTGAGCACGAAGGGCGAGGACACCCTGGTGCTCGAGAACTTCACCCAGGTCACGACGCTCGTGCGCCTCGTCGTCCCGCACATGCCCGCCGGCGGCAGCATCGTGAACCTGACCTCGATCGAAGCCCACCAGGCCGCGCCCGGCTTCGCGGTCTACGGGGCGATGAAAGCGGCGCTCGCGCACTTGACCCGCACCCTCGCCCTCGAGCTGGCCCCGCGTCACCTGCGCGTCAACGCCGTCGCCCCCGACGCCATCCCGACCGAGGGCGACCGCGACGTCCGGTCCGAGATGCTGGGCGGCGACGCCGGCTACGAGCCGGCGGTCGTGCCGCCCCTCGGCGCCGTCGGCCACCCCGACGACGCGGCGGCGGTGGTGGTGTTCCTCGCCAGCGACCTGGCCCGCTTTGTCACCGGCACCACCATCCACGTCGACGGCGGGAACTGGGCTGCCGGCGGCTGGCGGCGTGTGAGCGGCGCCAGCTTCCCGAGCGAAGACCGCACCGGCTGAGACGGCCTCGGGGCGCGCCCGCCGCGGGGTCGTCTCAGCCCGGAACGCTCACCTGGCGTCGAACCCGTAGAGGCGGCGGGCGTTGTCGCGCAGGACCCGCCGCACGGCGGGTGCGTCCAGCTCCTCGGACTCGAGCAGGGACCGGGTCGAGCCGGGGAACGTGCCGTCGGCGTGGGGGTAGTCCGAGGCGAACACGACGGACTCCGGGTAGACCTCCAGGAGGCTGGCGAGGCCGGGCTCGGCGTCCTCGACCGACACGAAGCACTGCCGGCGGAAGTACTCCGAGGGTCACAGCGAGAGGGCGCCGCGGTCGAATCCGAACAGCTCGTGGTGCTCGTCGAGGCGGTGGACGTATCCGAGGGCCCACACCGCGCCCGACTCGAGGAACGCCACCCGCAAGCCGGGGTGACGTTCGAGGATCCCGTACGCGACGAAGGTGGTGATGGCCAAGAGATGCTCGAGGACGAAATGCGTCGCGTGCAACGGCGTGAAGTAGTCGTCGTAGTGGGCGCGCAGCTGGTCGTAGGGGACGAGCCCGCTGATGCCCGGGTGCACCGCGAACGCGACGTTGGCCTCGTCGAGGTACGACCACAGCGGCTCGTAGGCGTCGTCGTGGAGGTGGGGCAGCGACCCGAAATGTTCGGGGCGTCGCCACACGCCACGGAAGCCGAGCTGCTCGACGCAGCGGCGGGCCTCGGCGAGCGCGTCGCCGGCGTCGGTCATGGGGAGCGTCCCGATGCCGAGGAGACGGGCCGGGTCGTGGGCGCAGTACTCGGCGAGCCAGTCGTTCACCGCCCGACAGAGCGCGAGCGCAGGCTCGCGCTCGGTCACACCTTGGATCATCAGCCCGTAGGTCGGGTAGAGCGCCGCGGTGGCGATGGCGTCGAGCGCCATGTCCTCGAGGCGCGGCCCGGGCTCGGAGCCGCCCCGCGCCGCGACCGGCGAGTCGGATTGGTGTGGGGTCTGGCCCGGCGCGCCGACCGCTTCGCTGTGCCCGTCGATCCGGAACCCGCGGCGATCGTGGCACACGAAGTAGAACTGGTCGCCGTCCTGCACGACCCGGGGCGCGTAGTCGCGGAACCGGGCCGGGAGGTAGCGCTCCCAGGTCACCTCGGGCTCCACGACGTGCCCGTCGGCGTCGAAGACCCAGGGTGCCTCCCCGACGCCCGGCTCGCTCGACGCGGTGTCGGTGATGCTCACGGGCGTCCGGGGCGCACAACCTGGCCCGGCAGCGCGCCGGTCAGCGCACCGTCGCGCACGATCGGCGTCCCGTTGACGATGGTGGCCGCCACCCCGCGGCCCCACGCCTTGAACCGTCCGACGCCGCCGGGCAGGTCGTGGACGAACTCCTTGCGCCAGGGGCCGATCGTCTCGGGGTCGAACACCATGAGGTCGGCCCATCCGCCCGGGCGCAGCACGCCCCGGTCGGTGAGGCCGAGCGCGGCGGCGGGGACCTGGGTCATCTGGCGGATGCCGTCCTCGAGGGTCCAGACCTGCCGGTCGAGGACCCAGCACCGAAGGAAGTACGAGCTCCAGTCGGCGCCGTCGTCGCGGGCGAGGTGGGCGCCGCCGTCCGAGGTGCCGACGAGCATGCGGGGGTCGCGTTGGGCTTCACCGACCGCGGCGGTCCACTCGGGGCTTTCGGTTCGCCACCGGAACCGGGTGGCGAGGTCTTCGGCGAGGGCGAGGTCGAGCAGCGCGTCGGCGGGCGCGACACCGTGCTCGTCGGCGAGCTCCTGAATCGAGCGGCCCTGGAGCGGCTGGTGCTCGGGCTTCGTCACCTCGTCGACGAAGACCGCGTTCCACAGCGGCGGGGGGACGGTGGTGCCCTGGCTCGGGTCGCGGTTGTAGTGCTCGACGGCGTCGCGCAGCTCGGCGCGCGTCGAGGGGTCGTGGAGGGCTCGGATCCGGTCGGCGTGGCTGAGCTTGAGCAGGTGGTCCCAGGCCGGGACGGCGAGGTAGTGGAAGTTGGATTCGTCGACGACGATCGGCCGGTCGAACGGCCGGGCGATGAGCATCGAGTACACGGGCGTACCCGCCTCGGTGGCGCGGTCGAGGAACGCCTGGGCCGCGTCCCACGTCGCGGTGGGCGCATCGACCTTGTTGCGGCCCCCGAGGCCCTGGATGATCACCGGCAGCCCGCTGGCCGCGGCGAGTCGCATCAGGTACCGCTCGTCTTCGGCATCGAGGCCACCGATCGCGCTGGCGGGCAGAAACGCGATCGATCCGCCCCCGCAACGGCCCGCGGCCTCGGCGAGGGCGACGAGCTCGTCGCGCGCCGCGACCCGGGACGGGACCGGGCGGTCCTCGAGGTCGAAGTGCGAGGGTGCGGCGGACGACGACAGCCCGGCCGCGCCGGCCGCGGCGGCCTCCTCGACGATGGCCTGCATGGCGACGATCTCCTCGGGGGTCGCAGCCCGGTTCGACGCGTCGGGGCCCATCACCCAGCGCCGGACGTTCGAGTGGCCCACGTAGCAGGCGAGGTTCACCCCGAGGCGACCGCGCCGGCTCTCGAGAAACTCGGGGAACGTCTCGAACTGCTCCCAGGTCACCGCGCTGAGCGCGACGGGGTCCATGTTCTCGACCCGGGCGAAGATCCCCGAGAGGAAGGGCCGGTCCTGGGGCCGGCACGGCGCGACTGAGAAGCCGCAGTTCCCGGCGACGACGGTCGTGACCCCGTGGAAGCACGACACGGTCGCGTACGGGTCGAAGGTGATCTGGGGGTCGTAGTGGGTGTGCGCGTCGACGATGCCGGGCGCCACGATGAGACCGGTCGCGTCGATCTCGTCGGTCGCGCGGGCGCCGTCGAGGTGGGCGAGCCGGGCGACGCGCCCGTCGCGGATTCCCACGTCGATGCGCCGTCGGGGCAGGCCGTAGCCGTCCACGACCTGGCCGTGGCGGACGATGAGGTCGAAGTCGGCGGGCGCGCTCACGGTGCGACTTGGGGTGCGAGCGCCTCGTGGAGGGCGGGGACGACCGCGTCGCCGAGCCCGACGATCTGGTCGCGGGCCATGGCGGGGGTCACCCCCGGGACGTGGACGCGCAGGTTCAGGGCGTCGGCCCCCACGGCCCAGGCCACCGCGGCGAGCTGGTCGGCGACCGCGCCGGCGTCCGACGCGTCGACGAGCTGGTCGCCGTCACCCCAGTGGGTCTGCGCGGCGGCCGGCGTATAGCTGCGGTAGCGGTCGAGCTGGGCCTCGACCCGGTCGGCGGGGGGCTCCCCGAGCCAGGCTCGCCGGATCAGGATGCAGGGCCCGGAGCCGCCGGCGTCGCGATAGGCGTCGATCAGGGTCCGGCAGCGCTCGGGGATCGACAGGGAGTCGAAGAGGATGCCGGCGCCGAGGCGCGCGGCGCGCCGGACCGCGGTCAACCCCATCGCCGCGCTGACGATCGGGACCGGCGTGTCGGCGCACGCGGCGAGCGCGGGGTCGCCGGCGAGGACGCCGCGGGCTTCGCCGCGTAACAGTGTCGTCACGAGCTCCAGCGCGGTGGTGAACCGGCCGGCGAGGTCCGACATGTCGAGGCCCATGACCTCGAAGTCGGCGGGTAGGGCGCCGGCGGCCACGCCGAGGCCGACCCGGCCGGGGAACCGCGCGGCGAGCCAGGCAACTTCCTCGGCGACGAGGGCGGGTGGGCGCAGCGGCAGGAGCAGCGGGCAGGCGGCGGCCCAGCCGCGCGGCATCGCCTCGAGGCACCAGCCCGCGAGCTGGAGCGGGTTCGGGAGGTAGCCGGCGAATCCGCCGTGGTGCTCGCTCGTCATGACGCCGTCGAAGCCGTGCTCGGCACCGAGCGTGGCTTGCGCGCGCAGCTCCGCCACGATTCCGGGGGCGTCGAGGTCCTGGTGCGGGTAGAGGCGCAGCGAGACCGAGCCGGCCGCGAACGGGGCGTCCACGCCTAGCTCCGCGCGTCCTGGATCCATGCCGGCATGTCGATCGGAGGGTTGTCGAGCTGGCGCACCCCGCGCGCGTCGAGCATCGACTCGTAGCCGGCCGGGTCGGCCGGAAACGACCGCGGGTCGCCCATCATCACCTCGAAGAGCACGACGCCGTGCGGACCGGCGACGAACGGGCCGAAGGTGTCGCCGCGGTCGAGCGCGATGTGCGTCCCAGCCGGGCAGTGCACAGCACCACAAGTCATGTCGCCCTCGACGACGAACACGACATGGTCGCTGTGATGGCCGTGCGCGTGCACGATCATGCCGGGGTCCCAGCGGGCGTAGAGCGACAGGTAGCGGGGCGAGAACTCGAGCCACCGTTCACGGACCGAGGCGGGATGGTCGCCGTGCTGCTGGCGGCGCACCTCTTGCCACGGACCCTCGTCGAGGTGGGTGAAGCGCGGACCGCCGGCCATGCAATCCCCCTTGCCTAAGTTTCTTAGGGACGAGAGACTATCGGTTCCGGCCGTCGGCGGGTCGGGGCTGGCGAAGGGACGCGATGGCGACGATCGAGGTGAGACCGCTCACGGCAGCGATCGGCGCCGAAGTGTCGGGCGTCGACCTGCGCCAGGACCTGCCCGACGCCACGGTCGCCGCGATCCGCCAGGCCTTGCTCGAGCACCTCGTCGTGTTCTTCCGCGACCAGGCGCTCAGCGACGAAGAGCACCTCGCGCTGGCGCAGCGCTTCGGTCCCCTCAGCGTCCCACCCCTCGCGACCCGGTATCAGGACCGCCCGACCGTCACCGTCTTGGACCAGGTCAGCCCGAAGGGCGAGGGCGCCGACGAGTGGCACAGCGACAACACGTTCATGCCGAACCCCCCGATGGGCTCGATCCTGCGTGCGGTGCACCTTCCCCCGGTCGGTGGCGACACCTGCTTCGCCAGCATGTACGCCGCCTACGAGACCCTCTCGCCCCCGGTGCGCTCGTTGGTCGAGGGGCTGAGCGCGGTGCACGACATCACCAAGCCGATGCAGAAGGCCATCGCGGCCGGGCACACCGACCTGGAGCTCACCGAGATGCAGCAGCGCTGGCCACCGGTCGAGCACCCCGTCGTCGCCACCCATCCCGAGACGGGCCGCAAGGCGCTGTTCGTCAACCGCAACTCGACGACCCGGCTGGTCGGCGTGAGCGAGCGTGAGAACGACGTGCTGCTCCCCTTCCTGCTCGACCACGTCCGCTCACCCGAGTTCCAGTGCCGGTTCCACTGGGAGACCGACTCGCTCGCGTTCTGGGACAACCGCTGCGTCCAGCACTACGCGGTCGCCGACTACGTCGAACGTCGGGTGATGCGTCGCGTCACCGTCGACGGCCCGAGCGCGGGCTGAGGTGGACGTCGAGGCGCGGTACCTGTCGGAGCCGGGCCCGGTGGGCCTCTTCACCCGACTCACCCGGGTCGGGCTGCTCGTCGACGCGTTCCAGCATCGTTGCCTCGACACCTTCGGCCTGCTCTTCATCGACTACTCGGTCCTGCGCCTCCTCCAGCTGAGCGGCTCGCCCTACCGCATGTCACCCACCGAGCTCAGCGAGATCCTCGTGCGGTCGAGCGGCGGCATGACCCAGATCCTCGACCGGCTGGAGCGGGCCGAGCTGGTGGCGCGGGCCGCGGACCCCTCGGACCGACGCAAGGTGATCATCGCGTTGACGCCGGTGGGCCTGCGGACCGCCGAGCGCGCCAACGAGCGCTACGCGTCCGAGCGCGAGCAGCTCCTCTCCGCCTTGTCCCCCGAGGCGGTCGACGGTGTCGACCAGGCGATCCATCGGCTCCTCGAGGTGCTCGACGACGGGTCACCGGCGCTCGGCGCAGTGGCCGCCCCGCCGCTGCGCTGACGGGTCAGAGCGTCAGGAACCGGCCACCGTCGACCGCGAGCGTCTGGCCGGTCACGTACCGGGCCGCGTCGCTGGCCAGGAACACGACGGCCGGGCCGATGTCGTGCTCGGGGTCGCCGAGTCGCCCGAGCGGGACGCGCCGGGCCAGACGCGCCGCGAGCTCCGGGTCCTGGTCGTACGCGGCCGAGAGGGCAGGCGTCTCGGCCAGGGGCGACACCGCGGCCACGGTGACACCGAGCGGCGCCCACTCGCGCGCCAGGCTCTTGACGAACCCGCGCAGCCCGGCCTTCACGATGCCGTACCCGGGCAGCATCCGGCTGCCCTCCATCCCCGCCGGTGACGTCATGACGATGAAACGCCCACCGCGCGTGTGCAGCTCGGCCAGCCCGGCCCGCGCACAATGGAACGCGCCGCGCAGCGACACTCCCGCGTGGTCGTTCCACACCTCGGGGTCGAGGTCCTCGAGCAGCGCCGGCTCGCTCGAGTGGCGACTCGTCGCGTTGTGCACGAGCACGTGCAGGCCGCGGCGGGCCGCCGCCACGGTCACCGCCGCATCGACCGACGCGGGATCCGTCACGTCGCAACGCGCCCAGACGGCCGACCCGCCGCGGCGGACGATCTCAGCCGCCGTCTCCGCCCCGTTGTCCCGCGGCGCGGCGATGATCACGTCGGCCCCGGCGGCGGCGCAGGCCAGCGCGATTCCCCGGCCGACCCCCGCCCCGGCGCCGGTCACCAGCACCCCACGCCGATCGAGGACACCGGTCATGGCGTCATCACCACGCCGCCGTCGACCGCGATCGTCGCGCCGGTGACGAAGCGGGCCGCGTCGCCGGCCAGCAGCGCGACGACCGGTGCGACATCGGCGCGGCCGTCGGGGATCCGGCCGAGGGCGGGTTCCTCAACGCCCGGGTCGGCGGCGACGCTGTCCGGGGCGACGAGGGCGAGCGGCGGCGCGAGGCAGTTAACGGTGATCCCCACGCGGCCCCATTGGCGGGCGGCGGACTTCGCGAGCGCGCGGAGACCCTCGAGCGCGGTGACGACCGGGACGAGCCCTGCGGCTCCGGTCAGCGTGACGGTCGGGGTCACGACGAGGAAGCGGCCGCCTCGGTCGCCCAGGTGGCGGCGGGTGGCGGTCGCGCAGGCCAGCGCGGCGCGAAGCACCGCGTCGCAGCGGGCGTCCCACCCGGCGCCGTCCGTCTCGGCCAGCGGGACGAGGTCGTAGGAGCCGGGAACGACCAGGGCGTGCACCACCACGTCCAGCGGCCCCAGCGCCTGGGCCGCGGCGGCGAACGCGGCGTCGGCGACGCGGGGGCCGGCGAGCGACGCCTCGACTGCCACCGAGCGCCCCCCGGCGGTCTCGATGGTCTGGGCGACCGCCGCTTCGTGTCCCGAGGGGCCCACGACCGCAACGGCGGCACCGGCGTCGGCGAGCCCGAGCGCGAGGTCGCGTCCGAGGCCGGATCCCCCGCCGGTCACGAGCGCGACTCGTCCCCCGAGGCCACCCCGTCCCGCGTCGGCGTCCGGCGTCGTCATCCTCCCCTTCGGCATGCTCGGCGGGGGATGCTATGCCGGTCCGTTCCCGCCCGAAGGATGAACCGTGCTCGACGAACGCCTCGGATTGGCCGGTCGCGTGGTCATGGTGGCCGGCGCGGGCGGCGGTGGCATCGGCACCGCGGTCTGCCGGGTCCTCGCCGAGGCCGACGCGACGGTGGTCGCGCTGGACCTCGACGCCGGTCGCCTCGCGGTGTCCGAGGAGGCGATGGACGCGGTGGGCGGTCGTTACGAGACGCGCATCGTCGACGTGTGCGACGCCGACGCGCTCGACGCGACCATGGGTTCGGTGACCGGGCCGTTGCACGGTCTGGTGCACGTCGCGGGCGGCCTGCACGACCACTGGGCGCCGCTGCTCACCACCGACCCGGTCGTGTTCGGCGACGTGGTGCGCCTGAACCTCGAGTCGGCGTTCCTGACGTCGCGCGCGGTCGCCGGGCGCCTCGCCACGCAGGCCGCCGGGGGCAGCATCGTCCACATCGCCTCGATCGCGGGGCTCTCGGCCATGCCGTTCGGCGCGGCGTACGCGGCCGCGAAGGCGGGCATGATGGCGCTGACTCGTACCGCCGCGCTGGAGTGGGGACCGCTCGGCATCCGGGTCAACGCGGTCGCGCCGGGGACCATCCGCACGCCGCGCAGCCGCTCGGAGCGCGATCTCCCGGTCAGCCCCGCGGAGCACTCGGTGATCCCGCTGGGACGCCAAGGTCGCCCCGAGGACATCGCGGGCGCGGTGCTCTTCCTCCTGTCGGACCTGGCCGCGTTCGTGTCCGGTGCGGTGCTCGTCGTCGACGGCGGCTCGTCCGCCCGCCCGTCGTACCTCGACGCCGACAACCTGCCGGTCTTTGTCCGCGACCCGGCACTGCGGGCCCGGCTCGGACTGACCGGACCGGGCTAGGCGCGCCGGGACCTACGATCCGCGCCATGTCGGACGACGCGCTCGGCGGCCGGGCCCCCGAGCGCGAGCTCCTCACCGGAGCCCTCGACTGGTATCGGGCCGTCGCGATCCGCAAGGTCGAGGACCTGTCGTTCGAGCAGGCGACCCGAGTCCTGACCCCGAGCGGACTCAGCCCGCTCGGCATCGTGCAACATCTGGCGTGGGTCGAGTGCGTCTGGTTCCGGTGGCGCTTCGCAGCCGAGGACGTACCCATCTTCACCGGAGGCTCCGACAACACGGTGACGTTCGAGCTCCGACCCGGCGACGTCGTCGAGTCCGTGGTCGCCTCGTACCGCGACGAAGCCGACCACGCCCGTCGGATCGTCGCCGGGGCGGCCCTCGACGACGTCAGCACCCGGGAGAGCCCGATGTTCGGGCTGGTCACGCTGCGCTGGACCCTGGTGCACCTCATCGAGGAGACGGCACGCCACGCCGGGCATCTCGACATCATGCGCGAGCAGCTCGACGGGCGGACCGGCGACTGACCCGGCGCGCCGCTCGGCTGGAGGCGACGCCAACGAGTGAGGGTCTGGTCGGTCAGCCCGGTTCGCGGAGCTGGGTCTGGGCCGCCCCGGTCCGGATCGTGAGGAACGTCAGCCCCTCGGGTCCCGCCGAAAAGCCGTAGGCGTAGCCGCCGTGCAGGACCATCGAGTCGTGGACGGTGAGGGTCGGGCCGTCCTCGAGCATCGTGGCCGCACCCTCGAGGACCACGATCATCTCGTCGTGGTCGTGGCTGTGCATCGGGACCGTGTACCCGGGGGGGAAGACCGAATACTGCGAGTAGAAGCCGCCCTGACCTCGGGCCAGGAACTTGCGCTTCGCGCCGGCTCGACGCGCGTCGGCGACGAGCTCGCGCGGCGCGGTCCGCGTCGCCGTCTCGTCGGACCACGCCAGCTCTTCGACGCGAAAGAAGGTCGGACCTTCGGTCGTGGCGCTCACCGTCGCTCCCTCACTGGTGTTCCGACGGGCTCGAACGCTATCCATGCCGGCGGGGAGCGGCAATGAGCAGTCACCCGAGGTTCGCGACGCTTCCTGGGCTCAACCCGTCCGGGCTGGTGAGGTACCGGTCCCAACCGGACTGTCGGACGCGTTCGGTGGGTGCAGGAGGACGTTTCGCTGTTCGTCGAGTTCGACGCGAGCTGCGGGTGGGACGACCACGGTCGTGTCCGGGCCCGCGACGAGAGCCGGGCCGCCCAGACGCGCCCCGGCCGCGAGGGTCCCCCAGTCGTAGATCGGCGCGTCGACGTACCGGTCCTCACCGGGGAAGCGCACGGCGCGGTGGCGGGCTGGTTGGGGCGCGGCGGCACCGGTCGGGGGCCGCTCGGCGCGGCGCGGTGGCTTGGCGACCGGCCGTATGAGACGCACCCGGGCATTGACGAGCTCGACGCCCGCCGTGGACCGGATGCCGTAGGCACGCTCGTACTCGTCACGAAAGCGCGTCGTCAGCATCTCGAGCCCGTCGGGCGCGAACCGTCCGGGGGCGATGGCGACGGTGAGCTCGTGGGCCTGGCCGCGGCAGCGCAGGTCGGCGGCGCGCCGCACGATGAGCGGCTGTTCCTCGTCGACGCCGAGCTCGGCCCGGCCGCGCGCCTCGAGCTGGGCGAACACCGCCTCGACGTCGACCGGGTCGGCATCCGCCACCTCGACGAGACGGGTCTGGACGAGCTCCACCGTGGGATCCGAGCCAACCAGGCCGATGGCGGAGGCGACGCCGGCACCCCAGGGGACCACGACCGAGCGGATGCCGAAGGTCGACGCGAGGCGAGCGACGTGGACGGGGCCGGCCCCGCCGAAGCCCACCAGGGTGAAGTCGCGGGGGTCGATGCCGCGCTGCACCGTGACCAAGCGGATCGCGGCGGCCATGGTGGCGTTGGCGATCTCGTGGATCGCGCTGGCCGCGTCGGCGACGTCGAGGCCGAGGGGATCGGCGACGACCGAGGCGATGGCGCGCGCCGCCCGCTCGGACGACAGGGTCACCCCGCCGGCCAGGCCGGTCGGGTCGAGGTAGCCGAGGAGCAGGTTGGCATCGGTCACGGTCGGCTCGGTGCCGCCCCGGCCGTAGCAGGCGGGGCCGGGCACCGCCCCGGCGGAGCCGGGGCCGACCCGCAGCGCGCCGCCCGCGTCGATCCAGGCTCGGCTCCCGCCGCCGGCCCCGACCTCGGCCAGGTCCACGACCGGCGTCTTGACCGGCACCCCGGTGCCCGCCCGCGTCGCGCCGAAGCTGCCTTTGCCGCCGACCTGGAACGAGTGCGCGAGGCGCGGCTGGCCGTCCCGCACGATGCCGGTCTTGGCGGTCGTGCCGCCCATGTCGAAGCTGATGACGTCGGGGGCGCCGATCTGGTCTCCGATCATCCCGGCCGTGATGACGCCGGCCGCGCCGCCGGATTCGACGGTGCAGACGGGGCGACGCGCTGCCGCCGCGGCTGACATCACGCCTCCGCTCGATTCCATGACCTCCACCCCGCAGTGGATCCCGATCTCGGCCAGGCGGCGCTCGAGCCCCCCCAGGTAGCCGGCCATGACGGGGCCGACGAGCGCGCAGACGACGGTCGTCATGGCCCGCTCGTACTCGCGCATCTCGGGCCACACGTCGCAGGAGGCAGCCACGAACGCGTCGGGGAGCGCGGCACGACACGCGGCCGCGACTCGATGCTCGTGGGCGGGGTTCGCGTACGAATGCAAGAAGCACACTGCGATGCCCACCGGATCGGCGTCGGTGAGGCGCCGGGTGAGCTCGCGCACCGCGTCGTCGGCCAAGGGCACGAGGACCTCGCCGCGGGCGCCGAGCCGCTCGGCGACTTCGAAGGTCAGCGTCGCGTCGACGGGCGGTGGGGGCGGCGTGTACAGCACGTCGTAGCGGTCCTCTTCCACCCGGGCCTGGCGGCCGAGGCGCATGAGGTCACCGAACCCTTCGGTCGTAACGAGGGCGACCGGGCCGCCTCGCCGTTCGAGCACCACGTTCGTCGCCAGGGTGGTGCCGTGCACGACCCTGGTCACCGAGTCGGCCCCCAGGCCCGCGTCGGCGAGCACCTGGCGGACACCCTGCACGACCCCGACGCGGGGGTCCTCGGGCGTGGTGGGCAATTTGCCGAGGTGCAGCGTCCCGTCGGCCGCGGCGATCGCCACGTCGGTGAACGTGCCGCCGATGTCGACGCCGACGACGACGCCCGACCCGTTCATCGGGCCGTCGGCTCGGTGGCGCGCGGGGTAGGGCGTCGTCGACGCAGCCCGTCGGTCACCTGGACGTCGACCGTGCGTCCGTCGGGCTCGAGCGCCACGGCGTAGTCGCGTGCCGCGCCGGCCGGGGTGACCCGTCCGGCGACCACGTCGGCGAGCACCAGCTCGGGGTCGCGCGCGTGGGGCGGTCCGAGCCCGCCGCCCCCGGAGGTGCGGACCACGAGCCGGTCACCGGCGCCGAGGGCCACGTCGGCCTGCTTGGGGGCCAGCGCCTCGGTCGGGGCGTCGCGCCGCTCGACCAGGTACTGGCCGGCGTCGCCCGACGCGCCGCCGTCGCGGCCTGGAGGCGGGATCGTCATGCGATCGCCGCGCACGGTGGACACCGCGTCGCCGAGCGACTCGACCACCGTCTCGACGCCGAGCCCGCCCCGCCACCGGCCCGGGCCGCCGCTGTCGGGACGCAGCCGCGCGGCGCGCACGACGAGCGGGTAGGCCGCTTCGAGCGGCTCGATTTGGGGGATGACCGACCGGCCACCGAGGAAGAAGCAGCCGGTGGCGTCGGCGCCGTCAGCACCGACGCGGGCGCCGAGGCCGCCGAACTCGTAGAAGAGGTTGAGCCAGGGTGCGCCGCCCCGAGATCCGGCCAGCGTGTAGACGTGGATCAGCCCGCTCGCCGCGCTCGCCCGATCCGGCCGCGCGCCGGCGAGGGCGTCGAGGATCGCCTCGACCGCGGCCGCGACGGCCACGACCCGGCCGCCGCACGCCGCCGGCGGATGCGGGTTCACGAGCGACCCGGCGGGCAGCGACGTGGTGAGTGGACGCCAGCAGCCCTCGTCCATCGGAATCGAAGGGTCGACGAAGCAGCGAATCCCGTAGAGGACACCGGAGAGTGTCTGGGAGATCGACGCGTTGATCGCGCCCCGGGACTGCGCCGCGGTGCCCGCGAAGTCGACGTGGACCCCGCCCGCCTCGCAGGTGACCGCGACCCGCACGTCGAACGTGCGACCGGCCTCGACGCCGTCCCCGTCGATCGTGAACCCTCCGTGGTACGTGCCCGCGGGCAGCTGCGCCAGCTCCGCCCGCATGCGCCTCTCGGTCTGGTCGAGGGCGGCGTCGATGAAGCGCTGAAGCTCGGCGGGGCCGTAGCGGCCCATCAGCTCGTCGACTCGGCGGGCGATCACGTGCGCGCCGGCCACGAGCGCGTCGACGTCGCCGAGGACCTTGTCGGGGACCCGACTGTTGGCGCCGATGATGCGCAGCACCTCGTCGGCGGGCTTCCCCGCTCGGGCGAGCCGAACCGGAGGCAGGGCGAGTCCCTCGCTGAAGGTGTCGGTCGCGAGCGCGGCCAGTCCGCCGGCCGCGACGCCGCCCACGTCCGCGACGTGCACCAACGTGCCGGCGAAGAAGGCGACGCGGCGCTCGGCGAAGATCGGCCGGAACACGAGGATGTCGTTGGCGTGGATGCCACCCCGGTACGGGTCGTTCAACCCGAAGACGTCGCCGGGCTCCATCGTGTCCAACGCCACCGCCTCGAGCAGCCAGGGGAGCGAGCAGCGCAGACTCGCGGCGTGCATGAGACTCGTCGCGGTGGACTGCGCGACGAGCTGCGCGCGGACATCGAGCAGCGCCGCGCACGCGTCCGCACCCTCTTGGATGAACGTGCTGTGCGCCGAGCGAACCACGACGACGCTCGCCTCCTCGACTGCGACGGCGAGTCCGTTCCGAATCACCTCGGCAGTGATCGCGTCGTCGAAGCTGGTCGTGTCGGCCCTCGCCATGCGAGGCGCTCCTTCCCGTCGGGAGCCGTGCAACGGGTCACACTAAGGGCTCGGTCCACGTCGAACGGCGGGTCCCCCGATCGCCGCGGACGGCTACGGTTCGGCGGTCGCGCGCGCTCGGCACGCTTCGAGCCGATGCTCGCACGGCGCTAGCGGCCGCTCGGCGCGGTCTGCTGTACTGATCCCCGGAGAGGAGGACCGATGCGAGACGGGTTCAAGGTCTTCGACGCCGACGCGCACGTCGTGTATCCGCCCGATCTCTGGTCCCGGTTCCTCGACTCGGAGTATCGCGACCGGGTCGGGCGGCGGGCTCCGGCGGGGTTCGACCACTACAACCCGGTCACGGTCGACGGCCGATGGACCCAGCACCCCACCTCGATCTACGGCCAGTTCCAGAAGGCGATCAACTGGACGACCGAGGACATGATCGCCAAGTACGGCGACATCGTCACCGCCGGCTTCACCGGTGACCGGGTCGCCGACGCGATCGGCCTCGAGGGTGTCGACGCGATGGTGATCTATGGCCCCGAGTACGACATGTGGCTCGAGGGCATCGACCCGCAGCTGCAAGCCGCGATGGCGCGCGCCTACAACCGCTGGGGCGAAGAAATGCGCGAGACATCCGGCGGGCGGGTCGTCACGTCGGGGCCGGTCCCCCTCAACGACGTCGCCCGGGCCCTCGAGGAGATCCAGTTCGCCCACGACCATCTCGGGACCCGCTGCTTTTGGGCACGTCCGGATCAGTTCAACCACCGGAGCCTCGGCGACCGGTATTACGACCCGATCTACGAGCTGCTCGAGGACCTGGACTGCGCCTTCGCGACGCACGAGTACATGGGGCTCAACGCCCCCACGGCCGGCTCCGATCGCTTCGACACCTTCACCGAGTGGCACACCGTCGTGCACCCCCACGAGGCGCAGTGCGCGCTGCTGTCCATGATCGTGCACGGCGTCTTCGAGCGGTTCCCGCGCTTGCGAGTGGCGTACATGGAAGCGGGGTGCGGCTGGCTCCCCTCGTGGCTGCACCGCATCGACGAACACCTCGAGCTCGCCGGCGCGGCCGAGGCTCCCGAGCTGTCCCGGTCCGCGACGGAGTACTTCCGGCGGAACTGCTGGATCTCGACCGAGTGCGACGACCGCTTCGTCGCCGACGTGATCCGCTGGCTCGGCGACGACCACATCGTCTTCGAGACCGACTTCCCGCACCCCGACTCGAAGTACCCGAAGGCCACCGAGCATTTCCTGGCCCTCGACCCCGACCTGGTGCCCGAGGCGAGCAAGCGCAAGGTGCTCTGGGACAACGCCGTCGACCTGTACCGCTTCCCCGACCGCTACCTGCCCGCCGCGTGAGCCGGCCGTGACCGTCGGCATCCGCCGGCCCTGGGAGGCAGTGGACTACGACGAGCTGGTCCGCGCCTTCCCGCCGCCGCCCGAGTACTTCGAGCGGACCTGGCTCGCCCCACCCGACGAGATCGAGCGCGTGCAGCTCGGGCGGCTCCGCGAGCGAGCGCTCGCCGCGGCGCGGGTCCCGTTCTTCGAGCGGCGCTGGGCCGAGGCCGGCTTCGACCCCCGGACGATCCGCCACCTCGCCGACCTTGAGCGCGTGCCCTCCTACACGGTCCACGACATCCGGACCAGCATCGAACGCCAGCCGCCGTGGGGCGACTACCAGGCGGTCACCCCAGCCGATGCTCGTCGCGAGCCGCTCCGGGTCTACATGTCGGGCGGGACGACCGGGAAGTCGCGGCCGACCTTCTACACGCAGTGGGACCGCGAGGTCGGGGCGGTCTTGACGGCGCGGGCGCTCTACATGCAAGGGATCCGTCCCGGTGACGTGGTGCTGAACTCGTGGGCGTACGGAACTCACAACGGCGCGTTCTCGTTCGACGAGGCGCTGCATCGCTGGCTCAACTGCGTGGTGCTCACCACGAGTACCGGCAACGTGACCAGCAGCGAACGCCAAGTCGAGCTCGCCATCGAGTACGAGGCCACCGCCATCCTCACCACCGGCGACTACCTGCTGCGCCTCGCCGACGTCGCCCGGTCGATGGGCTACGACCCGAAAGCCGACTTCAACATCCGGGCCCTCCCGAACATCGGCGACCGCGGGCTGCTGGAGTCGACGTTTGGGGCCGAGTGTTTCAACTCGTACGGGTTCCACGAGGTGCAGTGGGTGTCGGTCGAGTGCCCGGCGCACGACGGGCTCCACATCTTCGAAGACGCGTTCGTGGTGCAGATCGTCGACCCGGAGACCGGCGAGCCGCTCCCCGACGGTGAGCTGGGCTCGATCTGCATCACCGAGCTCTACAAGACGGGCAGCCCACAGTTCCGCTACAACATCATGGATCTGTCGTCGCTGTACCCGCGCCAGCAGTGCGCGTGCGGGAGCTGGCTGCGCAAGATGGCCCCGTTCGCCGGTCGAGGCGACAACATGGTCAAGCTGCGGGGCGTGAACGTGTGGCCGGAGGCGGTCGGCGAGCTCGCCCTGGCGGTCCCGGGCGTCTCGCGGGACTGGTTCGTACGCGCGGTGCGCGACGAGAACCGGGACGAGCTCATCGTGACCGTGACGAGCGAGCGTGACCCCTCGGAGTTCGATGCCCTCCACACCGCGGTGGAGGAACGCCTCAAGGAGCGGCTCGGGGTGCGCATTCGAGCCGAGGTGGTACCCCCCGGAGCGCTCGACGCCTGGACCGAGGTGAACGTCGCTCCCAAGCTGAAGCGGTTCCGCGATGAGCGCTGAGCGTCCCGGGACCGTCGACTATCTCTGCAACGCGTTCACCCCCGACCGGCGGGCGGTGTGGGACGGGGCCATCGCGGCCACCGGCGTGGCGGTCAAAGTCCGACGCGACGACGACGACAGCTTCGCGGCACCGGAGGTGATGGCGGCCCGCCTCGACGAGCTCGGCGTCGACACGGTGCTGGTGCCCACCGGTGAACTCGGCCGCCATGGTTCCGTCGACCCGTTCGATTTCGAGCACATCGCGGCCCGGTGGGAGGAGGTCGCCGCGCTCGCCCAGCGCTGGCCGGGCCGGTTCGCGGCACTTGCCCTCATCGACCCCGAGCGCGCGATGGCCGGCGTGCGAGCCATCCGGTCCCGCCTCGCCGAGCCGTGGGTGGCCGGCTGCTACCTCCACACACACAGCTGGGACCGCCGCCTCGACCACGCCGACTACTACCCGTTCTACGCCGTCGCCGCCGAGTTGGACGTCCCGGTTGCGATGCAGACCGGCACGTCGGGCGGGCTGATGGCGAGCGAGTGCGGCCACCCGATCACGATCGACCGGGCCGCGCTGTACTTCCCCGAAACCCGATTCGTGCTCTCGCATCTCGGCTGGCCCTGGGTGGACGAAGCAGTGGCGATGGCGCTGAAGTTCCCGAACGTGTACCTCGGGACCGGCGCCTACCCGCCACGCCACTGGCCGCCGGCGCTCCAAAGCTTCGTGCGCGGCCCGGGCCGCCACAAGGTGCTGTTCGGTACCAACTTCCCGACGGTCGGGCACCGCCACGCGCTCGCTCAACTCGGCGAGCTCGGGCTCGACCCCGAGGTCGAGCAGGCACTGTTGGGCGGGACGGCCCGGGACGTGTTCACCCGACTCCCACGCCAAGGAGGTCACCCATGATCGGTGAGGTCTACAACATGCCGCCCCAGCCGCCCGTGGCCGAGAACACGCGGCAGCTGCCGGCGGGCAGCATCACCTTCGGGGTCGAGTACCGCGACGTCGACCCGGCTTCACTGAGCGCGACGTACGCGGACAACGCGGCGTACCTCGCCGAGCTCCACGAGAAGTCACCCGAGGGTGGCTTCTCCGACTCGGGCGTCTCGATCCACGTGTGCGACACCGAGGACGGCCACGAGTACGTCCGTTTCGACATCTTCGACGACGACCCGCACTATCACTACATCCACCCGACCGCGCCCGGGGCGCAGATCGTGAACAATGTGGTCGCCTACGACACGGTCGCGCTCGGCGACATGCTGACGTGGACGCTCGAGCGGCTCCGCACCCGCCTGCCGGCGATGCTGGAGGAGGCCGGCGCCGCCGAGCTGGCCCGCCGCCTCGACACCGACCGGGTCGCCGCGGCGCTCGACGAGGTGCAAGCCCTCGCTGAACACGCCCAGGCCGCGTTTCGAGCCGCGGACTCCCGCTGACCGGCCGATCGGCGTCCGTGCCGGTCGGTCAGCTGGTGTGCGTCGCGCCGTAGGCGATCATGCGGGCGTAGATCTCGAGGACCTTCGTCGCGTAGTCGGGGTCGGTCGCCCATTTGCCATTCCCCATGACGTTCCAGACCGGCGCCGCGCCCTTGTAGGCGAAGGAGTCGTACGACGCGGCCGCCGCCGCCGGTGAGCCGAACAGCGCCGGCTCGGGCGGGTTGGCGAGCTGCGCGGCCCGGCTCCCGGGATCGGCGTAGCTCTTGAGCAGCTGGATCTGGGCCCGTACCCCGTCGCGCGGGGTGGGGAACGCGATCTCGCTGGTGCAGCTGTCGCACGCACCGATCCCGGCGAAGTTGCTGTCGAGCGCGTGACCGAAGGAGCCGGTCTCGAGGACCGCCTGCGCGAAGGCGACGTCGCCCGCCACACCTTCGGCCGAGCCCTCCTGGATGTACATCTGGGCGAGCTCGTCGATGGTGGTGCCGTCGGCGAGGTGCGCGACCGCTCCGGTTGATTTGAACCAGCCGGCGACCTGCGGGGCGGTGAGCCGGGCGGTCCCCATGATCGGGATGGCGCCGGCCTGGGAGAGGATCGCCTCGTCGCGGGACCGGACTGCCTCGAGGCTGGCCTGGGTGGCCTGGAGGCCTTGCTCGTCGGTGGTGATGCTCTGGCGTAGGGCGTCGCCCTGGGCGCGCTCCTGATCGAGCTGGGCCTCGGCGGCGTTGAGCTGTGCGAGCTGGTGGACGTCGTCCGTGCCCGCGGCGTCGGTGTACTGCTCACCGACCGCGACCTGTTCGGTGTGCTGGACCTGGAGCACCGCCCCGACGTTGCTGTGCTGCTCGTAGACCTGCGCGGCGCGTCCGGCGATCTGGCTCTGCAGCTGATCGATCTGGGCTTGCGTGGCGACCGCTTCCTGGTCGATCTGGGCGTACGCGGCCTGCGCCGCGGCCAAGCGCGACTGGTCGGCGCTCACCGCGGCCGCGACGACGTCGAGGCGGGTGCTGGTGTGGGAGAGCTCCACGGCGACGGCGAGGAGCTGAGGATCCGGCGGCGGGGGTGGCGGTGCGGTCTGGGCCGCCGCGCTCGGCCCACCGGCGAGGGCGGCGACGACGCCGAGCACCAGCACGAGAGACACCCACAGGGCGCTACCTCGGCAATGGGGGCGGTGGGTCACGACGCTCACTGGGGATCGAGGCTGGCGGTGCCGTACATCTCTATTTGACGGCGCTGCGACGCCCGGACTTGACGGGATTCGCGGGGCGGTCGGCTTACGCCGACACGCCATGACCCCGGCGGTGATGCCCTCGGCGGCCCGCGAGGGCCGAAATCAGCGAACCGGGGAGCGTCGAGCCCGAGTCCGGCGCCGGGGCCGCTCGGGCCGGGCCCGGCTGGTCGGGGTGCCGCCCGGCACCACGCTCATCGACCCGTCGATCTCGAGCACCACGAGCGCGGCGTCCCGGGGTCCGGCCAGGCCGTGGGCGCGGCAGGCCTCGTCGAGGTCGTCGTTTGAGATCCGCGCCCGCCGCAACCGGTCCTGGAGCACCCGTCCGTCGTTGACGAGCAGCATCGGCGAGCCGAGCACGCGGGTCTCAAGGCCGGTGTGGCGGGCCAAGAGCCGGCTCAGCAGCCACGCCGCGGCGACCACGGTGGTCGAGGTCGCCAACCCGACCGGCAGGTTGCCGAGTCCGCCGGTCATGGAGTTCTGGACCGCGTTCGACAACGCCATGAGCATGGCGAGGTCATAGACGTTGAACTGGGAGACCTCACGCTTGCCGGTCAGGCGGAACCCGACCAGCAGCACGACCACGATGATCAGCGTCTTGGCGACCTGCTCCCCGACCCGCGACGCGCTGACTGAGGCGAGGGCGAGCAGGATGGTCACTGGAGGCGCAACCCTCGGTAGTGGCGGCGGGTGGTCTTGAGCACCTCGGAAGTGCGGGGGACAACGCTGATCGTCCCGTCGCTCTCGAGCACGGCCATGTGGACCTGGGAGAGCGCATCGATCCCGTGCTCACGCAGCGCGGCCATGAGCTCATCCATGGTGATGCCCTCACGCGCCATGCGTTCCCGCATCGGCTGGCCGTCGTGGACGACGAGGACGGGGTCGCCCACCAGGATGTGCTCGGCCCGCCGGGAGCGCAGCACAAACCGGTTCAGGATCCAGTTCAGCAACAACAGCACGGTGGCGGCGACCACGCCGCCTCCGAGCGTGTTGTCGTTGTTGATCATCGCGTTCTGGACGGCGTTGCCGAGGATGATCACCAGCACCAGGTCATAGAGGCTGAGCTGGCCGAGCTCGCGCTTGCCGAACACCCGCAGGCCGACAACCAAGAACACATAGACCGCCGCGGTCTTGGCGGCGATGACCGCCGCGCCATCCAGGTCCGGATGGTCAAAGACGCTGGCCAACAGGTGCATCGTCGCTTCCCGTGAGCGGTTCCGGTCCGGCAGTATCTTGGCCTGTGGCACCGACTGTGGGCGCCAGCAGCCCATCGACGCCCATCCTGCTGATTGTCGCCGGGACAACCGCGTGCATCTACCTCTTTCTCATCACCATCCTCCGGGTGGTGGGTCGCCGTCAGCTCGCCCAGCTGAGCGCCCTGGACCTGGTGGTGGTGCTGCTCCTGGGCAGCACGGTCGAGACGGCGATGATCCACGGCGACCTGTCGCTAGCGGCCGGGCTCGTGAGCGCCGGGACCCTCCTCGTCCTGAACCGGCTGCTCAACGCCGTGTTCCTCCGCTCCCCCCATCTCAGCCACCTCGTCAACGGCGGCCCGATCCTGCTCATCCACGACGGCCAGGTCATCGAGTCGCACCTGCGCCGGGTCGGCCTCACCAGCCTCGACCTCGAGGCGGCGCTGCGCTCTCGCGGCTACGACGGGCCGGCGACGATCAACGACGCGATCCTCGAGACCGACGGGACGATCAGCGTCGTCGGCGAGGAACCGGGCCGGAAATGACGACGGGTTTGGCGCGTCGGTCGCGGGTGGCACCGGGCCGGCCTGTTTCGGACAGTCCGGTGCCATGACCCCGACCGTCCTCGTCGTCCTCGGTGCATTCCTCGCGTCGACCGTCGAGATGGTCGAGGCGCTCACGATCGTGCTGGCCGTCGGCATCACCCGGGGGTGGCGATCGGCGGTGATCGGCGCCGCCGCCGCGCTCGCGACGCTGACGGTGATCGTGGCCGGCCTCGGACCCGCGCTCACCCAGGTTCCGCTCGGCGCGCTCCGCGTCGTCGTCGGCGCGGTGCTGCTCGTCTTCGGCCTCCAATGGCTGCGCAAGGCCATCCTGCGCGCGGCGGGGATCCGGGCCCGCCACGACGAGGACGCGATCTTCGCGCGCGAAGTCGACGAAGCACGCCAGACGGCGCGCGACACCCGAGCCCGCCTGGACTGGTACGCGTTCACGCTCGCCTTCAAGGGCGTGCTCCTCGAGGGACTCGAGGTCGCCCTCATCGTGGTGACCTTCGGCAGCACCGGCGGTCACCTCGGACTCGCCGCGGCGGGCGCGGCGGGCGCCTTCGTCGTCGTGGCGAGCGTCGGCGCGTTCGTGCACGCTCCGCTGAGCCGGGTCCCGGAGAACTCGCTGAAGTTCGCGGTCGGGATCATGCTCACGTCGTTCGGTGTCTTTTACGGCGCGGAAGGTACGGGGATCGGATGGCCCGGCTCGGATCTCGCCCTCCTCGGCGTGATCGCCTTCTTCGCCGTGGTGTCGTTCGGTCTCGTCGCGCAGCTGCGCCGCCGCGCGCCGCTCGGCGCGCCCGGCTCCGTCCCGGCCGGAGGCTGAGCGTTGCGCGCCCTTCGCGCCTTCGGCCGGTTCTGGTACGACTTCCTGATCGGCGACGACTGGACCGCGGCGGCCGGCGTCGCCGCGGCGCTGGGCATCACCGCGCTGGTGGCCACGACGCGGAACCCGTGGTGGCTCCTGCCCGTCGCGGCGGCGGCGATCCTCGTCGTCTCGGTGCACCGCGGCGCCGCCTCGGCAGCCGGGCCGCCCACCCCGACCGAGCCCGACCGTCCGGTCGAACCCTGAGGGGCCGCCGACCTCGCGGCACTGGGCGAGGCGGGTGACGGCGGGGTGACGGCCGTTGCGGGAGCCAGGCCGACTAGGTTCCGCGAGCTGTGACGCCCGCCGAACCACCGGCGCCTGGCGCCTCGGGACCGTCCAACGGATCGGCGGCGGCCCCGGAGGTGACGGTGCACCGGGTGCCGCGCGCTTCGATCGTCGCGCTGGTCATCGCCACCGTCACCCTGGTCGGGGCGATCGCGGCGCCGCGCCACGGCATCCCCACCACCCTGGTGGTGATCGTGGCCACGGTCGCGGGCGGAACGTTCGCCTGGCTCGAGCAGCGGCGACCCCGCATGGGGATCCGCCCGGTCGCGGCCGCGGTCGGGCTCGTGCTCCTCGCGGCGCTGGTGATCGGCCCCCAGTCCTCGAACGACGTGTGGTCGTACACGATGTACGGGCGGATGGTGAGCGTGCACGACGCCAGCCCGTACCACCACGTACCCGCCGATTTCCCCCACGACCCCTTCGATCGTCGGGTGAGCCCGATCTGGCAACACCGGGGCTCGGTCTACGGCCCGGCGTTCGTGGCCTACGCCGCCTCGCTGACCTTCCTCGCCGGCAACTCGGTGCTCGTCGACCGACTCCTCTTCCAGCTCGGCGCGGCCTTGGCGGTGGTGCTTGCGCTCCTCCTGGTCTGGCGCCGGACCCGCAGCCCGGCCGCGGTCGCCTGGCTGGGGCTGCATCCCGTCTTCGGGGCGATCGTGGTCAACAGCGGCCAGATCGACGCGTTCATCGGCTTGGCGATCCTCGTCGCCGCGGTGCTGGCCGCGCAGCGGCGGGGGGCCGCGTCGGGGTTCGCGATCGCGGTGGCCTCGCTGGTGAAGATCACGAGTCTCCTGGCGCTCGTCGGGCTGGTGTTCTGGGCGTGGCGGAGCCACGAATGGCGGGTGGCGAAACGCGCGGTCGTCACCGCGTGCGTCACGATCGCGGTCGTGTACCTCCCGTTCCTCGCCGGGGCTTCGCACGTGCTCTCGGGCGCCGACCACATGGTCACGCCGGGGTCGCCCTGGAACCTGCCCGCGCAGCTCCTCGTCGGCAAGGACGCCGGACGCGACCTGGCGGCCCGGCTGCTGCCCGACTCGACGCTGTCGCTGCTCTTCTACTTGTCGCTTGGTCTGGTCGTGCTCGCCACCGTGGTGCTGGGCTGGCGCTGGGCGCGTGCGAGCGGGCCCGAGCTCGCCACCGGCGCGGCGATCGCGTCGTACGCGATCGCCGCCGAATACACGCTGCCCTGGTACGCAGCGTGGGCGCTGCCGGTCGTCGCGACGCGACGCCCATCGCCGCTCGCCTGGGTGATCTGGGTGCAAGGCGCCGTGCTCCTCGCCGCCTGGAAGCTCCCGACCCACCACACCGGGAGCGTGGCGGACACAGTCCTGCGCGGCACCCTCGCCTACGCGCTACCGATCGTGCTGCTCGTCGCCTACCTCGCGTGGCGACCACGCGACGCCACCGCGGTGGGATCCCGGCCCACGACGCCGGCCGCCGCCGACGGGCCGGGCTGATCCGCCACGCGCCCCGCGGTCGAGCAGGCCGCCACCGGGTCGACGGGATCCCGACTGGCGCGGCCCCCCCGGGGACGGCTCGCTGCCTCCCGGCCCGGGGGGTCTGTGCGGGCAGCTGCCGGTCGGGAAGCGCGAGCCGCCCCCGGCCCAACACCTGCTCTGAAACCAGGCGTTCGAGCCATGGGGAGGCCGCTGCACTCCGTACCGTAAGCAGCGGGGCATCAGCCCCGTGTAAAGAAACCCTGAGAGATTCCGCGAACTCGTCGGGTTCGCGGGCCCGGGGGGTCGTCACACGATTGGCCGCTACGCTCCGCACCGCGCGCCGCCGGCGGCGCTCACCGCCGGCGAGCCCGCTGCGGTGCCCCGGGCGCGGCCCTCACGCCGAGGTTGGACCCCGCGACACGATGAAAGTGGTGGTTGAGCATGACGACACGATCGATCGGTGAGCTCGAGGTCTCGGTCGCGGGTCTTGGCTGCAACAACTTCGGCGGCCGGATCGACGCCGCGGCGACCCAAGCCGTCGTCGACGCCGCCCTCGATGCAGGCGTCACGCACTTCGACACCGCGGACCTCTACGGCGGCGGAAAGTCCGAGGAGTTCCTCGGCCGCGCGCTCGGGACGCGGCGCGCCGAGGTCGTGATCGCCACGAAGTTCGGGATGCTCCCGCCACCCGAGGGTCTCTCGGGGGGTCACCCCGAGTGGGTCGCCCGAGCGGTCGAGGACAGCCTGCGACGGCTGGGCACCGACTCCATCGATCTCTACTGGCTGCACCAGCCCGACCCCGCCACACCCGTCGGTGACACGCTCGCCGCCCTGGACCGCCTGGTGGACGCCGGGAAGGTGCGCGAGCTGGGCTGCTCGAACTTCTCGGCCGCCCAGCTCGACGAGGCGGCCGCCGCGGCGACGGAGCGGGGTCTGCGGCCCTTCGTCACCGTCCAGAACGAATACAGCCTGTTGCACCGCGAGCCGGAGGCCGAGGTGCTCCCGGCGTGCGAGCGCCACCACCTGAGCTTCGTGCCGTACTTCCCGCTGGCCAGCGGGCTCCTGACCGGCAAGTACACCCCGGGTGAGCCGCCACCCGCCGGGACCCGCCTGGCCCGCTGGCCGGCGGACCGGGTCAAACGCCTGCTCTCCGACGATCAGTTCGCCCTCGTCGAAGGCCTGCGGAGCTTCGCCGTCGCCCACGGTCACACCCTCCCCGAGCTGGCACTCTCGTGGCTGGCCACCAACCCGCTCGTGGCGAGCGTCATCGCGGGGGCGACGACACCCGAGCAGGTCCGCGCCAACGCCGCGGCCACCGACGCCTGGCGGCTGAGCGGCGAAGAGCTCGCCGAGGTCGACACCCTGGTCGGGAGCCCCCAGCCGGCGGCCTAACCAGCCCCGCCCGTCGGGGCGGCGGATCCACCACGTGGACGGACGTTCTCGGTAGGTTCCCAGTTGTGACCGACATCCGGGTTGGCAAACGCTTTTTCGACGCCGCGAACTGGGCCACCGACCTGCACGCCGGCGCCTCCGGGACGCGCACACCATCGGTGGCGCAGGTGCTCGGCGTCGCCTCGCTCGTCCTCGGCGACGGCGGAACCCCCCGCGAGGCAATCGCGGGCATGATCGTCGACGCGGGCGCCGACCACCTCGACGACGCCGAGCTGCGGGACCGTCTCGGCAAGAAGGCGGCTCGCCTCGTCATCGTCAGCACCAACGGGCTCAGCGCACCCGAGCGCCTCGACGACGAGACCGACGCGTCCGTGCTGCGGATCTGCGCCGCGGTGACCCTGCGCGAGGTCCAGGAGCTCCAGCGCGACCTCCGCCGCCACGGCAGTGTCGCGTTCGCCCGGTTCTCGACTCCGCCCACCGGAATGCTGGACCGCTACCGCGCCCTGGTGGCGGTCTTCCGGCGCCGCCTCGGCCGCTCGAGCATGCTCACCGCCGAGCTGCGCGCCGCGGTCGCCGAGCTGGAACGCGACGCCGAGCTCGAGACCGCCATCGCCGCCTGGCGCGTCGCGCACGTCGACGCCGCCTGAGGGTCGCCCGGACCTCGTGCTTCGGGGCGGTTCCGCCAACTCGTAGGCTCCCGGGCCATGGACCTCGCGATGACGCTGCCGACGATGGTCACCCACGACCGCACTGAGACACTCGCGTGGTGTCGCGGTGTCGACGAGGGACCTTGGTCGAGCCTGGCTGTCCCCGACCGCATCACCTTCCCGAGTCATGCCCTGACGGTCGAGCTGGCCGCCGCGGCGGCGCTGACCGAGCGGGTCCGGCTCTGGACGACGATCGTGATCCTGCCCATGCGGGACCCCGTCCTCACGGCGAAGGAGCTGGCCTCCGTCGACGTCCTCGCCGAGGGCCGCCTGACGGTGGGGGTCGGCGTCGGCGGGCGCGAGCACGACTACCGCGCCGTCGACGCCAGCTATGCGCGCCGCTGGGATCGCCTCGACGAGTCGGTCGAACGCCTCCGGGCGGTGTGGCGAGGGGAGCCACCCTTCGAGGGTGCCGACCCGGTCGGCCCGCTCCCCGTGCAAACCGGTGGTCCCCCGTTGATCGCGGGATCGATGGGCCCCAAGTCGATCGCCCGCGCGGCGCGCTGGGCGGCCGGCGTCGACGGCGCGTGGACCCTCGACGGTGACGAGGCGACGATGCGCGCCGCCTTCGACGGTGTCGACGCCGCCTGGCAGACCGCGGGACGCGCCGAAGCGCCCCACAAGTCGTCGAGCATCTGGTACGCGCTGGGTCCCGACGCCGAAGAACGACTCCGGACCTACGCGCGCGACTACATGCGGATCTTCGGCGACGAGATCGGTGAGTGGGCGGCGAGCTCCGTCACCTGCTTCACACCCGACTCGTTGCGCCAGACGGTGGACGCGGCCCGCGCCGCCGGCGCCGACGAGTTCTTCCTGGTGCCCACGACCGCGGACCCCGCGGAGCTGGACCGAACGCGAGACGCGCTCGAGCGCTAGTTCGGGCCGGGCTCGGCGCGCCTCACGACCCTGGGCCGAGCGCGGGGCGTTCGTGGTAGCGGGTGAAGCGATCCGAGAGGTCGGCGGTCTCGATCGCCTCCGCGGCCCGCTCCGCCCAGTCACCGGCCTTCTCCCCGGCGAGGGGGCGGGTGGCCCACAGACCGGCGATGCGCGCCACGGCGGGCGCGTGCGCGTCCTCCAAGGCGTGGCCCCCACTCGGCCAGACGTAGGCGTTCACGGTCACCCGCTGCACGAAGCGACGGTCGACGGGGAGCCCTTCGGCCCGGAGGCGGTTCACCACGAGGGACGCCAGCGCGTGGAGCTCTCGGCTGCCCACCGTCACCGACGTCGCGAGCGGCGGCACCGCGGTGAGGAGGGCCTGGACCGTGAAGGAGAGCTTCGAGCCAAGGCTCGCCACCCGACCCGACCAGCGCTTGGTGACCTGCGCCAACGCGGGCACGACGAAGGTGGTCACGCCGGTCCCAGTCGGTCCCTCCAGCGCGTCGCGTACGTCAGCCGCGTTGTGCACCGGAAGCGGCTCGGCAACCGCCCGGTTCACCACCGTGTCGAGGACGTCCTCGACCAGGGAGAGCAGCGACGGGATCCAGGTGGCCGGGTCGCGCCATCCCGACCCCGGGGACGGCTCGCTCATCGTCGGGCCGGGCGCGGGTCGAACAGGAACACAGGGTCGATGACCCCGACCCTAATGGGGGCGCCGCCGGGCTCGTCGCGCCGCGACCGACCGCCCGCCGATGCCGTCGACCGACTCCGGGCACCCCCCGGGTGCGGAGGCGATCGGCGAACCGATCAGACCGGGGATCAGATCCGGCGCCCCGTCCCCTCCCAGTAGGGATCGCGCAGCAGCCGCTTGTAGAGCTTGCCGGTGGGGTAGCGCGGGAGCTCAGCGACGAAATCGAGTGAGCGCGGCACCTTGTACGCCGCGAGATGCTCGTGGCAGTACGCGAGGAGCGCCACGCTCAGCTCGCCGGATGCGGCGCCGGGCTCCTCGAGCTGCACCGCGCCCTTGACTTCCTCGCCGTACTCGTCGTTGGGAATGCCGAACACGGCGGCGTCGCGCACCGCGGGGTGGGCTTGGAGGACCCCTTCGATCTCGGCGGGATAGATGTTGACGCCGCCCGAGATGATGAGGTCGATCCGCCGGTCCGACAGGTGCAGGTAGCCCTCGTCGTCGAGGTAGCCGACGTCGCCGAGCGTGAACAGGCCGGGGCCGCGGTGCGCGGCCTCTGTCTTGGCCGGGTCGCGGTGGTACTCGAAATCGGTGCCGAGCCGGCTGCGGCAATAGAGCGTCCCCTCCTGGCCGATCGGGCACGGGGTGTCGTCGTCGTCGAGGACGACCACCTCGACGCTGGACCACGGCTTGCCGACGCTGGTCGGATGGGCAAGCCATTCGTCGGAGGTGATCGTCGAGAGCATCGCGCCTTCGGTCCCGCCGTAGTACTCGACGAGTCGAGGCCCCCACCACTCGATCATGCGCCGTTTCACGTCGGGTGGACACGGCGCGGCGCCGTGGTACACGACGCGCAGACTCTCCCCCGAGAACCGGGCCCGGACGTCGTCGGGCAGGCGCAGCAGGCGGTGCAACTGGGTCGGGACCAGGTGCAGGTTCGTGACGCGAAACTCGTCGATCAAGGTGAGCGTCTCGGCGGCGTCGAAGCGCTGGCGCATCACGACCGCCCCCCCGTTGAGGAAGGGCAGCATCGCGAACGCCCATTGGGCCGAGTGGTACGCGGGACCGCACAGCAAGGTCACACCGTCGGTCGGCAGCGCGAGGGTGTCGACCGCACCCGCCGCGACCAGCTGCCAGACCGACGCCGGCAGCCCGGCGTGGGTCAGCGCGTTGCGCACCCCCTTCGGGCGTCCGGTCGTGCCCGACGTGTAGAACATCGGGCCCGCCGCAAGCTGGTCGGCCGGCTCGCCGCCCGGCTGGGCATCCAGCAGGTCCTGGTACGCGTCCCCGCCGATCGGCACGACGAGCAGGTCTCGGTCCAGGCGGGCCTGTGCCTCATCGGCCACCGCCCGGAAGTCGTCGTCGACGAGCAGTGCCCGGACCTCGGCGTCGTCGAGCACGTAGGCCACCTCGTCGGCGACCCAATGCCAGTTGAGCGGCACCACGACGATGCCCGCGTGCATGGCCGCGCCCAGAACCTCGAAGAGCTCGGTGCGGTTGGCGCACAGCACCGCGATGCGGTCGCCGGCACCGAGCCCGGCGGCCCGCAGGGCGTGGATGAGCCGATTGACCCGCTGATCGAACGCCGCCCAGGTGAGGGTCCCGCGCTCGTCGGCGAGCGCCAGCCCATCGGGTCGTCGAGCTGCGAACTGCCGAAAGTTCTCCGCCACGGCGAGTGAGCCTCGCGCACCACGCGACCCCGCGACGTCGCCGAGGCCCCGGACGCCGCCGAGTTGGGGCCCCGAGCGCCGGCCCCGAGCCTCCGGCACCGGCCGGCGGGGCTGGTTTTCGTCGCCGGGGAGCCGACGGTCACTAGCGTGCTGACGCAGACACCCGAAAGAGGCCCGATGGACATCGAGGAGTTCTACGACCAGAACCCGGCGCGGCGGACGTCGGAGGAGTTCGAGTTCGGGCGTGACTGGAGCGACGCCGACGGCAACCACGCCGAGATCAGCTGGGTGCACGACACCGGCGAGCTGTACCTGATGACCGCCCCGTTCGAGCCGATCGTCGCGTCGGGCCTTCCGGGCGACGAGCACGTGCCGCGGCTCCCAACCAACAAGGTCGTCGTCGAGGTACTGGGCGTCTACCCGAGCGTCGAGGCGGTCGAGGAGCTCCTGGCTGGCTGGCGCGACGCGATGGGGGGCCAGGCGAGCGTCCCGTGGGTGCGCGACCGGATCGCGCACCCCGGTGCGGCGGGGGGGGCCGGCGCGTCGAGCGGCGACGAGCCCACCGAGCTTCCCGGCGCCCACCCGACGCGCTGAGGAGTTGTCGGGCACGCCATCGGAGGCCACGCGGTGCACGAGCGGACTCGGCCTGACCATCGGGAGCGGCACCGTTGCGCCGCCGGAGGCTCGACGCGCGACACGAGTCGGCGTCGCGTCGTGCCCGTGGACCGCGTCCGGTGACCGCGACGCTGGTCGTGTTGGGTGGGCTCCCAGGTACCGGGAAGAGCACCCTCGCCGACGCACTCGCCGCGGACATCGGCGCCGCGGTGTTCAACAAGGACCGCCTCGAGGCGTCACTGTGGCGGGACGGGATCACCGCCGACCAAGGCTCGTGGGACGCGGCCGAGCACCTGCTCACGACCCTCGCCGGGGAGCAGCTCCGGCGGGGCCAGTCGGCCATTCTCGACACCGTGGCCCGTCGCGCGGATTCCCGCGCCGCGTGGCGGGCGACCGCGGAGGAGTTTGGCGCGCCGTTCCGGCTGATCGAGTGCGTCTGCAGCGACCAGGACCTCCACCGTCGCCGCCTCGATGGTCGGACCCGGGGTATCCCCGGCTGGTACGAAGTGAGCTGGGAGGACGTCGAACGCGTCCGGAGCCGCGCCGAGCCCTGGCCCGAGGAGCGCCTGGTGCTCGACGCGGCCGAGCCGCTCGCCGACAACCTGGCCGCGGCGCGGTCATACATGGCCTGAGCCGCCCGCGACCTCGACGCGGGAATGGGTGGCAGCGCGCGGCCGATGGGCGGGAGCCGACCCGGCATGGTTCTCGGTCCTGACCGCCCCGAGCGCCTGATTTTGGCTCACCGGCAAGGATGCCGACGGGCCCGCGACGCGCTGCTAGTTCTTCGGCGGTGGGAGGCCGACCCGGTCGCGGCCGGCCCGCTTGGCGTTGTACAGCGCGGCGTCCGCGACACGAACGAGCCCCGCGCCGTCGTCGGCGTCGTTGGGCACGGTGGCGGTCCCGGCGCTGACGGTGACGGTCAAGCCCGGCTGCACCGCCGCGCTGGCGACGCGGCGCAGTCGGTCGGCCACGCCGAGCGCGTCGGCGCTTCCGCATCCGGGGAGCAGCACGAGGAACTCGTCGCCGCCGCAACGGGCCGGGAGGTCGTAGGCCTTCGTTCCGGCGCGGAGGGCCCCGCCGACCGCGCGCAGCACCGCGTCGCCGGTGGGGTGACCGAGCGTGTCGTTGATGCGTTTGAAATGGTCGACGTCGAGCGCCACCAGGCTGAGGGGGGCGCCGGTGCGACGATGGCGGCCGACCTCGAGGACGAGGGTCTCCTCGAAAAGCCGCCGGTTCGGCAGGCCGGTGAGCTCGTCTCGGGTGGCGAGACGCTCGACCTCGTCGAGGAGGCGAACGTTGCGGAGCGCCAGCGCGGCGTGCGCCACCGACTGGACGAGCGAGTCCACGGTCAGCCCGGGGATGCGAGAGCGGAGGCCTCGTCCCCATTCGGCGGCGACGACACCGAGCGGCTCGTCCTCGCCGGCCAGGGGCGCGACGACGACGTTGTGCGCGTCGGGAAGCTGGGTTGCCAGGAGTCCCCCGTCGAGCGCCCGGACGAGGCGGGGGTTGCCGTCGGCGAGGACGGCACCGCCGATCCGGCCGAGTGGGCCGCGGTCCGCCCCCGGCGTGATGCCGTGACCGGAGGCCACCCAGGTGTCGCTGCCCCGCACGATGACCAGGACGCGTACGAAGCCAAGTCGTTCCCGGAGGTGCTGGATCAATGCGGCGAGGACGTCGTCGGGGCGCCGAGCGCGCTCCAGCACGCCACCGAGGTCGACGAGGGCGGCCAGCTCGGCGCCGGTGTGGCGGAGGGTGCGCTCGTTCACCGACTGGAACACGGCGGCCCCCACCGCGAAGAGGAGCAACGCGGCCGCGCTGACGGCGTCGGTGCGGCTGTCGCCGGACAGGGAGATCTTCACCACACCGGCCGCGGCCGCGGTCCGGCCGAGGAAGAGCAACAGCGCGCACCAGACCGCGACCTTGAGCCCGGTGCGGTGCGAGGCGAGCAGCGTGACCGCCACGACCTCGAGGAAGGCGAGGAACACCAGGGGGCTCTGGTTGCCGCCGCTCAGCAGGATGGCGGCGGCGAGGAACGCCCCGTCGACGAGGACGAGCGCGGAGAGCAGCGGGGATGCGAGGCGTGGGAACCGGCGTCGGGTCAGTTCGGCGCTTCCGACCACGAGGAGGTAGGCGAACGGCACGGAGAGGGCCACGCCGCGCGCGCCCACCAGCGGGGGGAGCGCGAGCACCGCGACGGCGAGGCTGACCCGCACGAGTTGCAGAACCGCCAGGCGGTCATGGACCGGTGCCTGGACGTCGCCCAGCGTGTTGGGCGTCACTCGAAGTCTCGGAAGTCCCGGTGCGCGTCGATCGGGGCTCGCGCGATCCGCGGGTCGCGACGGTCGACCCGACTCTGGACGGCGAGGAAGGCAAGGACGGCGCCGGCGAGGATGAGGAGCAGGCCGTAGGAGCGGGCGGTACGCAGGGCCCGGGTCACTTGCCCGCCGCGCGACTGCGGCGGGTGGACGGGGACCCCGCCCGCGGGTGGCGACGCGGACTGCGGTCCGGCCGGTGTTGCGGCTCGCGACGCCGCCCGGCGGACGGGGAGCGTCGTAGCGGCGCGGGTGGCGAGCGGCGTGGCGGTGGCGATCGCGACCGTTGGCCCGGCGGGTGGCGCGGCCGTTGGGGGCGTGGGCGGGGGTGTGGTGATCGGCACGGTCGTCGGCGGAGTGGCGGGGGGTGCGGGGTTCCTCGTCGGCGGGGTTGGGCTCCCCGTCGATTGCGACCCGGATACCTCTCGGGCCCGTAGCTCTCGGAGCAGCGCCTCGAGGCAGGTGAGCAGGGCTTGACCGCGGCCGTGTGGGTCGCCGACGCCGGGCGGACCGCCGGCGTTTCCGTGTCCCGTGCTGGGGTCGTTGTCGTGGGTCGTCACCCGCGACGACGTCGCGGCGACCGCGGGGGCACCGAAGGCCAACGCCAGGACGAACGCGGCGCCGAGCACGCTGAGGTATCGGCGACGCTGCGCGCGTCGGTGGTGCGTCTGCCGGTTTGCTCGCTGCGCGCCCACGGAGCTGGTCATCGCCGTCCTTCGCGATGTATCTGCCCCCCCCGCCTGAGTGACCTTTTCGGCAGGAGGCGCTCGAACTTGAGGCGCGTCTCGACATTTTCTTGATCTGGCCATACGGCGAGCGCGGCGTCCCGAGCCCGATCGGTCAGCAGGCCGGCCCGTCGAACTGAGCCGTCGAGCCTCCCCACCTCGGCTTCGGAGACGGCCCCGACCGGCTGGGCGGGTCCACCGCGTGGAAGGCTGGCCTTCCATGAGCGAACCCCCCGCGGTCGACGTCGCCGAGGCGCGGCGCCGCCTCGACGCCGGCGCCCTGCTGCTCGACGTGCGGGAACCCGACGAGTGGGAGGCGGGCCACGCCCCCGAGGCGGTGTGGATTCCGATGGGCGACCTCGGCGCGCGCCAAGACGAGGTGCCGGGCGATCAAGCGGTGCTGGTCGTGTGCCGCAGCGGCGCCCGGTCCGCCCGCGTCACGAGCTCCCTCCTCGGCGCGGGCTACGACGCCACGAACCTCGCCGGGGGCATGCAGGCGTGGGCCGCCGCCGGTCTGTCGGTTGTGACTGACGCGGGAACGCCCGGCCTCGTCGCCTGACCCGCAGAAGCCCCGGGACCCGCCGGTACGCTTTGTGTTGTGGTCCCGTCCTTCGATCGCGCCGAGGCACTACAACGACTCGCGAACGAGCCGTTGGACGTGCTGGTGGTCGGGGGCGGGATCACCGGGGCCGGCTGCGCGCTCGACGCGGCCTCGCGGGGTCTGCGCACCGGCCTCGTGGAGCGCGACGACTTCGCCTCGGGGACCTCCTCGAAGTCCTCCAAGCTGGTCCACGGTGGCCTCCGCTACCTCCAACAGCGCGAGTTCACATTGGTCTATGCGGCACTCGCCGAACGCCAGCACGCGTTGCGCAACGCGCCGCACCTCGTGCGTGTCCTCCCCTTCCTGATCCCGATCCTCTCGAAGGACGGGCTCATCGACCGCCGGGTCGCCCGCGCGCTCGGTGGCGCCATGTGGATGTACGACCTGACCGGCGGGATGCGCATCCACAAGCTCCACCAGCGGATCGATCGCGACCGCGCGGTGGCACTCATGCCGACGCTGCGGGCCTCGAACGTGGCCTCCGCCTACCTGTACTACGACGCCCAGACCGACGACGCCCGACTGACCTTGTGCCTCGCCCGCACCGCCGCGGCCCACGGGGCGGCGGTCGCGAACCGGGTGACGGTCGTCGGTCTCCTCAAAGACCCCGGTGGGGGGGTGCGCGGCGCGACGGTGCGCGCCGACGACGCCGAGTTCGAGATCCAGGCCCGCACCGTCGTGAACGCCACCGGAGTCTGGGCCGACAGCGTCCGCGCCCTCGACGAGGGCACCAACCCCGATTCGATCCGTCCGGCCAAGGGCGTGCACATCACCGTGCCCTGGTCGAAGGTCCGCAACGAGATCGCGGCCATCGTGCCCGTGCCCGGCGACCGCCGCTCGGTGTTCGTGGTCCCATGGGGAGACTTCACCTACGTCGGGACAACCGACACCGACTACGACGGGCCAATCGACGACCCGCAATGCACACCCGGTGACGTGGAGTATCTCCTCAAGGCGTTGAATCGGGCGGTCACCGAACCGCTCGGGATCGCCGACGTCACCGGCACCTGGGCGGGTCTGCGCCCGCTGCTCCGCGCCGCGAGCAGCGAGCGCACCGCCGACCTGTCCCGCCGCCACGGGGTGCGCGTCTCCACCAGCGGTGTCATCACGATCACCGGCGGGAAGCTCACCACCTACCGTCGGATGGCCGCGGACACCGTCGACCAGGTCGCCCGGATCCTGCGCAAGCGGGGCAAGAGCCGCACCCGCCGGCTCGGGCTGCTCGGATCCGACGGCTTCCAGGCCCCGCCCGCGACACCGGAGCGGGCCAGCGTCCATGAGCATCTGGCCGGCCGGTACGGCACCGAGGCGGACGCCGTCCTCGATCTGCTGCGCGAGGACCCGAGCCTGCGAGCGCCGCTGGTCCCGGGCCTGCCCTATCTGCAGGCCGAGGCCATCCACGCGGTGCGCCACGAGATGGCGGGCACGCTCGACGACGTCCTGGCCCGTCGGACCCGAGCCCGGCTCCTCGCCCGCGACGCGTCGCGAGCCGCCGCCGAGGACGTGGCGCGCCTGCTCGCCCCGGAGCTGGGTTGGGACGACGCCCGGGTCGCGCGCGAGGTCGACGAATACCGCAGCGCCTGCGACCACGAGCGGGGTAGCGCCGAGCTGCCCGAAACGGCGCTCGACGCCTCGCTCGGCACGTAACCGCCCCGAGGTCCTCCCGCGCCGCGCCAGTAGGGTCGCGGCGTGCCCGAAGCCCGGCGCGGCGCGCCGACACCGCCGATCCCGTTCGGCGGTTCCGGCCCGGCCGGGTTGACCGCCCGCCTCGCGGCTCGCCACGTCGAGATCTCCGACGCGGTGCTCACCCGGCTCCGCGGCGCGTGCGCGACGGTGACCACCGACGCGGCCACCGTCGGCGAGTCGAGCCGGGACTGGTGGCCCCTGGCGATGGTCTGGGCCCTCGACGACCAGGTCGCCGCCCTCGCCGCCGCGGTGGCCCGCCCCACGTCGGTCGAGGAGGTCCAGGCGGTGCTGGGGGTGTGCGCCGACGCGGGCGTGCCGGTCACCGCGGCGGCCGGACGCAGCGGCGTGTGCGGCGCCAGCGTCCCCGTGCACGGCGGCCTCCTGCTCGACCTGTGCGCCGTGACCGGAATCGTGGCTCTCGACGCGACCTCGATGGTGCTCGACGTGGCGGCCGGAACGTTCGGTGACGTCTTGGAGGAGGAGCTGCGCGCCACCCACGGCGTGACGTTGGGTCACTGGCCCCAGTCGGTCGCCCTCTCGACGGTCGGCGGCTGGCTCGCGTGTCGAAGCGCCGGGCAGTACTCCACCCGCTACGGCAAGATCGAGGACATCGTCGTGGGCCTCGACGTCGTGCTCGCCGACGGCCGGCTGGTCCACACGGGCGGCCCGCCGCGCGCCGCGGTGGGCCCCGACCTCACGCAAGTCTTCGTCGGCAGCGAAGGGACACTCGGCGTGATCACCGGCGCCCGGCTGCGCGTCCACCCGGCGCCTCCGGCCGAGCGGCGCGTCGCGTTCGGGTTCGCGTCGTTCGGCGCCGGCCTCGACGCGTGCCGGCGAATCGTGCAGCGTGGTGCCACCCCCGCCGTCCTGCGCCTCTACGACGCGGTGGAGGGCGCGCGGAGCTTCCAGACCGACGCCGACGTCCACCCGCTCCTCGTGCTCGACGAGGGCGACCCGACGCTCATCGACGCGGTGCTCGGCATCGTCCGCCAGGAATGCCGCGACGCCCGCGAGCTCGACGACGAGCTGGTCGGACGCTGGCTCGAGCACCGCAACGACGTGTCGGCGCTACAGGCACTGGTGACCCGCGGCTACATCGTGGACACGATGGAGATCGCGGCGCGCTGGCGTGACCTGCCCGCGATCTACGACAGCGCCACCGAGGCGCTGCGTGCCCTGGACTCCACGCTCGTGGCGTCAGCGCATCAGTCGCACGCCTACACCGACGGTGCGTGCCTCTACTTCTCCTTCGCCGGACAGCCCGCGCCCGACGACCGCGAGGCGTACTACCGCTCGGCGTGGGACGCCGCCACCCGCGCCGTCCTCGCGCGGGGCGGTGCTCTCAGCCACCACCACGGCGTGGGCCTGAACCGCGCCCGCTTCGTCGGTGAGGCCCTGGGCGAGGGTGCCGCGGTGCTCGCCGACCTGAAAGCCGCGCTCGACCCTCGCGGGATCCTGAACCCGGGCAAGCTCGGACTCGCCTCACCGTTCGGCCCCTCGCCGGCGTGGCCGTGACGGAGCCGACCCCGCCGCGATGAGCACCCCGGCCATCATCCTCGTCGTCGACGTCGGCACGTCGTCGGCCCGGGCCGCGATCGTCGACGCCGACGCCCGGCTCGTCGTCGAGCACCGTCGCGCCGTGCTGCCCGAATCCCCAGCTCCCGGCCTCGTCGAGTTCGACCCTGCGGCCACCGCCGAGACCATCCTCGACCTGGCGCGCACCACCCTCGACGAATCGGGGCCGGTCGCCGCGGTGGGGATCGCCAACCAGCGCGGCTCCACGGTGGTGTGGGACCGGGTCACCGGCGAGCCGATCGGACCCGGCCTCGGCTGGCAGGACCTGCGCACGGTGGGCCGCTGCCTTGAGCTCCAGGCCGCCGGCCTCACCCTGGCTCCCAACGAATCGGCCACCAAACTCGAGGCGCTCCTCGACCGCGCCGACCCCGACCGCCACCGCGACCTGTGCTTCGGCACTGTCGACTCCTGGGTGGCCTGGACGCTCTCCGAAGGACACCTCCACGTCACCGACGCCACCAACGCCGGGATCACCGGCCTGCGCACCCGCACCAACGACGGATGGTCCGAGCGTGCGCTCGAGACGCTGCGCGTCCCGGCCGCGATGCTGCCCGAGGTCGTCGACTCCTCCAGGGTGCTCGGGGCCGCCACCGCCCTGCCGGGCGCGCCGCCGATCGCGGGCCTGCTCGGCGACCAGCAGGCCTCGCTGCTCGGCCAGGCGTGCGTCCGACCCGGCGACGCCAAGATCACGTTCGGGACCGGCGGCATGCTCGACGTCGTCGTCGGCCCGACGCGCCCCTCCTTCAACCGCGGCCCGGCCGGCACGTTCCCGATCATCACGCGGCGGGTCGGCGCCGATACGTGGGGCCTCGAGGCGATCATGCTCGCTGCGGGCACGAACATCGAATGGCTCCGCGACGACCTCGGCCTCATCCCGGACGCCGACGCGTCACACGACGTCGCGGCCCGCTGCGCTGACTCCGGCGATGTCTGGTTCGTCCCCGCGCTGCTCGGGCTCGGAACCCCCGATTGGGACTACGGCGCCCGGGGGACGCTGCTTGGCCTGACCCGAGGCACGACCGCACCCCAGGTCGTGCGCGCGGTGCTGGAAGGCATCGCGCACCGCGGCGCGGACCTCGTCGACGCCGCGACCGCCGACGCGGGAATCTCGATCGACACGCTGCGCGTCGACGGCGGGATGACCGCCAACCCCACCTTCGTCCAGGCGCTGGCCGACACCACCCAGCGTCCCGTCGAGGTGGCACCCGTCCGGGAAGCGACCGCGCTCGGCGCCGCCTTCGCCGCCGGGCTCGCCGTCGGCGTGTGGTCGGGCGACGACGCGATCGCCGCCACCTGGGCTCCGGCGGCTCGCGTCCTGCCCGCTCGCACGCCCGATCGGGAACGCTGGCGCGCCGCCCGCACCCGCGCCCGAGGCTGGATCCCGGAGCTGTCGGCGATCGAACTCTGACCCACGCGCGGGTCACCAACCCGGCCGCGCCGGGTCGGGGCTGACCGCGCCGCGCGCGGCGGCCCCACCTGCCCCCGGTCGGGCGCCGCCGCGCGTCGCGCCTGGACGACCCCCGCCCTGGCCTGGGACGCTCTGACCCGTGAGCCCGACTCGCCCCGCCGTCGTGCACCTCGACGATCTCGCCTCACCCCAGTTCACCCCCCCGATCGCCGAGGCCCTCGCCGCGGTCGAGCCGTTCGCGGCGGGGATCTCCCTCGATCCGGACACGCTCTGCGAGGAGGCGGCCGCCGAGACCGGCCTGTCGGACTTCGGCGACGGTGCGTTCCGGGAACGCCTCGGGGTGCTCAGCGCCGCGCTCGAGTCCGACGTCGACCGCAGCGCCATGGGCCGGGTGAGCGCGCACGGCCAGCTCGTCGGCCTGCTCAAGAACCGGCTCTACCTCGAGGACCTGGTCGCCTGTCATCCCGAGATCCTCGACGTCGAGATCGCCCGGCCGATCGTGATCGTCGGACAGCCCCGCACCGGCACGACGCACCTGCACAACCTCATGGCGAGCGATCCCGCACTGCGTTCACTTCCGTACTGGGAGAGCCTCGAGCCGGTGCTCCCCGAGGCGGAGCGGACGGCGGTCGCGCGCGGGGCTCCCGACCCGCGCCCCGGGCGCACCGAGGTCGGCCTCGCCTTCCTGAACGAGGCGTTGCCGTACTTCAAGCGGATGCACGAGATGACCGTCGATCACGTGCACGAGGAGATCCAGCTGCTCGCCATCGACGCCTCGACCATGCTCTTCGAGACGATGGCGGTCCTGCCGACCTGGCGTGACTACTACCTCGCTCACGACCAGACGCCGTCGTACCGCTACCTGAAGCGAGTGCTCCAGGTGCTCCAGTGGCAGCGGGGCGGGGAACGCTGGGTGCTGAAGTCACCCCAGCACCTCGAGCAGTTCGGTCCGCTCCTCGAGGTCTTCCCCGACGCGACGTTCGTGGTCACGCACCGCGACCCGGTCTCGGTGATCGCGTCGAACGCCACCATGCTCGCCTACACGGCTCGGCTCAGCTCGGCGCGCCCCGACCCGCACCGCATCGGGCAGTACTGGTCGGCGCGGATCCAGCAGATGCTCGAGACCGGCATGCAGGAGCGGGATCTCCTCCCCGCGGACCGTTCGATCGACGTCCGGTTCGACGAGTTCATGGCCGACGACATCGCGACGGTCGAGCAGATCTACGCGGTCGCCGATCAGCCCTTCGATCCGTCGGTGCGCGCCGCGATGGAACGATTCGTGGTCGAACATCCCCGGGGTCTGCACGGCGGGGTCCGCTACGACCTGTGGGGCGACTTCGGCATCGACCCGGCCGAGCGGCGCGCCGCGTTGCGCGACTACGTGACCCGCTTCGGCGTCGCCGAGGAGCACTGAGCGCGGGCCAATTCGCCGCCGTCCGGCCCGGGTGGGACGGGTCGGGTCAGGTCGACCGGCGATCCCGCTCCGCCACCCGATAGGCCACCAGCGCGGTCTCAAACGCGGCCGCCCGCGGCCAGCCGGCGTAGAAAGCGAAGTGCAAGATGAACTCCTGCATCTCCTCGAGCGTCACGTCGCCGCTGTCGAGCGCGCCGCGCAGGTGCGCCTCGATCGCCCCCGGCGACGCCGACGCGCCGACGCAGGCCAAGCTGATGAGCCGACGCTCCTTGCGGGTGAGCCCAGGGCGGGTCCAGAGCTCGCTGAACACGGTGTCGAGCACACCCTGAGCGGTGAAGGGATCGAGGGGAGGCGGCGGTTCCTGGCCCATCACCTCGCGGTAGGTCGCCTCGCCGCGCGCTCGACGCTCGGGGTCCTCCATCGGTTGCTCCTCTCCGTCCCGCGCGAGCGCAGGTTCGAATCAGTCGGCGTGGTCGAAGGTCGCCAGCTCGTCGGCCAGGAACCGGTCCGGGTCGGCGGCGTGGCGCACCAAGATGTCGTGCACCTCAGGATGGGTCAGCACAAGGAACCGGCCCGATTCGATCGCGTCGACCACGAGGTCACCCACGGCCGCGGCGGTCACCAAGCCCAGGCGGGGCGGCCGGATCGTCGTCAGCTCGCCGGAGAAGCGGACCTGCTCGGCGATGTTGGTGTTGACCGGGCCCGGGCACAGGCAGGTGACCCCGACGCCTCGCGGGCGGGCGTAGAGCGTCAGCGCTTCGGACACCGCGATGATGGCCGCCTTCGTCGCCGAATAGGGCAGGCGGTCAAACGAGTACGGGTACAAGCCGTTCGTCGACGCGGTGTTCACGACGTGGCCGTCGCCTTGGGCGAGCAAGGTGGGGAGAAACACGTGGATGCTGCGCACGACCGAGAGCAGGTTCACGTCGATCACCCGCTGCCACTCGGTGAGTGGAATGTCCTCGGGTCGACCGACGGCGAGCACGCCCGCGTTGTTCACGACGATGTCGACGCGACCCCAGCGCTCGAGGCACAGGTCTCGGGCGGCGACGAGGTCGTCCTCGACCGTGACGTCGCCAGACCGTCCCACGCCGTCGCCGCCCGCGGCGACGATCTCCTGCTCGACGGCTGCCGCGCGGCTGGCGTCACGGTCCACGACGACGACCCGCACGTTTCGCGGCGCGAGTGCGAGCGCGATGGCCCGTCCGATTCCGCTCCCACCTCCGGTGACTACCGCGACCCGATCGTTCAGGTCTCGCATCGAGCTGGCCTCCTCTCCCGGTCGGCCGACCGCGATCGTCCCCGCGCGCGGATCGGGCGCGCCTAGCGAGGCGGCCCGGCCGGGACGTCGCCGAGCGCGACGACCTCGGTCGTCGGCGCGTCGGGTGTGTCCGACGGGTAGAACCAGCGGAACCACAGCCGGCCCTTCGGGTGGCCGCAGGTCGAGATCCAGTTGGGATGCCCGGGGTTCTCGGCGGCGACCACGATGGTCCACGAGCCGTCCGGCTCCGAGACGACCTGAGTGCCGTTGACCGTGCAGCGCTCGTAGTCGTAGTTGTAGGTGTGCATGAACTGGTTCCACAAGCACAGGTTCCAGAAGGCGCACTCCGGCGAACGGCCGCGGATGACGAGCGCCTGGTCGGCGTGGAGGTCGTAGCTGCCCATCGCGTAGGCCGCGTCCCCGGCCGCCCAGCCGAAGGTGACCTGCTGCACCGGATACGGCTCGTCGACCTTATTGGCCTCCCCCAAGCCGATCGGCACCATGTTGGCCTGGTCCTGAACCCAGGTGAGGGCGGCGCGGAACCTGCGGGCGAGGTCGGCGTCGTCTTCGCGCCAGCGGGCCGGCGGGTCGAGCGATTCGATGTGCCAGATGCAGCGGGTGCCGTGGATGGGATCGCCGAGGTAGTCGCGGGTGATCGCCACCACCGAATCCGGCTCGAGGGTGAGGAACGGCCCGTCCCAGTCGGCCGGACGTTCCGGGCCGAGCACCAACTCGAACTCCCCACCGGGGCCGATGTCGAGGTGGTCACGGTCGTTGACGATCCCCACGATCCGCTCCGAGTACCGGCCGTCACGCGGGCCGCCGTAGACGGTGAGCGACAGATAGGCCGCGTCGCCCTTCCGGCCCCGGACCCGGTAGGTGCGCGACGGATCGACCGGCGCGTACTGGTAGTACGCGTCGGCGTTGTCACCACCCCACTTCTTATAGGGCCCCACGATCTCGACGAAGCGCGGGTTCGCCGGGTCCGCCCACACGTAGCAATCGAGCGCGACCTGCAAGATCGAGAACATCCACTTGTAGCCCTCGAGGACCTGCTGGGGGTCCTCCAGGGCCCGGTCGCCGGTCAAGAACCTGTCGTCCAGGGTCCCCAGGGCGTCGAGGAGGTCGTGCACGGCGCTCGTGGTGTCGAAGCTGCGATCGGGCATGACGGCACGCTACGCGACGGCCCGCCACCCCCCGCCCTCCGCGGGCACGCCGGCGTCAAGCCCCGCCGGCCCGGACCCGGTCGCCGACCCGGATCCACCCGCCGGCGAGGATCTCCGCCCGCAGGCCGCCCCGGTGGATGAGCGCCGCCCGCACGCCGGGGCGGGTCTCACGCTCGAGGTAGGCGCAGGGCTCGGACAGGTCCACGCCCCGCAACCGCACACCACCGACCTCGAACTCCTGATCCACGAGATGGTTGAGCGGGACACCGGCCGTGACGAGGTTGCGTCGGGTCTCCGCCGCGTCGAGCTCGAGGCGGCCCTCCGCACGCGCCGCGCGGATCGCCTCCGATTCGATGAGGGTCACCGCCCGGTGGGCGTCGTCGAGGCGACGTCCCGAGTAGGTGCCCGCGGCGGTCGCATACCGATCCCCGACCAGACCCGCACCCGCGACGGCTTCGACCTCGTCGTGGGCCTGCATTGGCACGCCAGACGCGGCGGCGATGTAGATCCCGACCACTGATCCCTCGAACACGACCCGAATCCTGACCGCTCAGCCGGGCGGCGTGCCAACCAGTTCGGGGTCGGCGGGGCACCACTCCAACCAGCCCCACCCCGGTTCCCCCCCGACGAGGGCCAGCACGAAGCGGCGCGGGACCGGCACGATCGCCACGGCCGCGACCGTCAGGCGCACCGAGCCGACGGACGCCGCGGTGGGCAGCCCGGCACCGCCGAGCTCGAGGCGCACCGCGTCGCCGGACGCCGCGTGGCCCTCGGAAACGTCTCGCTGCCAGAACAGGCGCCGGCTCGGCGAGGACCACGGCTCGTCTCCCACCCGGTGCTCGAACCGGCCCATCGCCGCGACGCCGCTCCTCGCGGCCCCGACCGCCACCTCACCGTCGACCCGTCCGAACGAACCGTTCCCGGTCTCCCACTCGACGTCGAGACCGACCGGGAGCCGCTCCCCCCGCTCGCCGCGCTCCGCGTCGAGCGGATCGGCCAGGCGCACACCGAACGCCTCCAGGCCGACGCTCCAATGCTCGTCGGGTGTCTCCTCGATCAGCTCCGCCCAGAGGCCGTCGCCACGCACGACCAGCGGACCTCCCCGGCGCGGCGCCGCCAGCTCATGGTCACGCACCACGACCAGGCCCAGCGACGGCGACACGATGTACGCCCAGTACCAGGCGCGCTCAGCCCATCGCGTGAGCCGGACGACACCGCCGCTGGCGTCGGGTCCGGCGAACGCCAGCGTCCACGCCTCACTCGCCGGCGCGGATCCCGGGTCGGTCACCGCCTCGAAGCCTACGCCGCCTAGTGTCTCGCGCCGTGACCGCGATCACCGCGCCGGACGCACACGGGACCGCGATGCGCCTCGACGCGGATGGCGTGGCGGTACACGCCGTCCAGTGGCGCCCGAGCGTCCCGGTGGCCGGACGTCGAGTCCTGCTCGTGCACGGGCTCGGCGCGCACACACTGTCCTGGGAGCCCATCGCGCTGCCGCTCGCGGAGCGACTCGGCGCCGAAGTCACCGCGATCGACCTGATCGGGTTTGGGCGCACCCGGGCACCCGCGCGCACCGCGACGTTGGGCACCCAGCGGCGCGTCGTCGCCGCGGTGCTCGAGCAGCTCGGACCCGCGCTCGTCGTCGGCAACTCGATGGGCGGCTCGATCGGGATCGCGCTGACCGCCACCAAACCCGAGCTGGTCACCGCGCTCGTGCTCGTCAACCCAGCCGTCCCCCACCCCCGCCCCGCGCTGGGCGACTGGCTGCGGACCGCCTGGCTCGCGCCCCTCGCGGTCCCAAGTCTCGGACCGAGGATCATCGCGAGTCGAGCCCGACGCCTCGGAGCCGAACGCCTCGTCGACGGATCGCTGCAGGCAAGCCTGACCCGGACCAGCGAGCTCGACCCCGACCTTCGGCGGCGCATGATCGAGTTGACCGCCGAACGCCTCGATTGGCCTGAGGTCGCCACCGCGTACGCCGACGCCGCACGCTCCCTCGTCGGCTACCTCGCGTGGGGCCTCCACCGCGACCTCGCCCGGGCCGCGCCCGCGCGCCCCACCCTGCTCCTCCACGGGAGTGAGGATCGCCTCGTTTCGATCGACGCGGCACGCCACGCCGCCCACGTGCACCCGCTGACCTTCGAGGTGCTCGAAGGGATCGGCCACGCACCCCAACTCGAAGACCCGGCACGCGTCCTCGACGCGGTGACGACGTGGCTGGCCACGCGCCGACTCGACGGCTGGGACACGCCCGCCCAGACGACGCCCGAGACCACCTAGCCGTCCCAATTCACTTCGTGTCGGCGTGCGGTTATCCGAGTCCGCGATCCCACTGGCACGATCAACTGGTCGAGTTGTCGCTCACGCTCAGCTCCCGCGGGCAGCCGTTCAGTGCGGACGATTGGCGGCTGGCGCTGCAGGAGATTCTGCGTGGTCAGCTCTCGCCTACTTGTCGCCTCACAGTCGGAGAACAGCAGTCGCACGCCGCCGATTACCATGAGCCGGAGGAGGAGTAGCAGATGCCTGGTCTTGCGATCATCACCGAAGCATGTATCGATGTGAAGGATCGTGCGTGCGTGGATGTGTGTCCCGTGCAGTGCATCTACGAGTTCAACCTCGACAACAACGCGCTGTACTCAGAGGTCGAGGCTGGGAGCGGCGTCACCGAAAATACCCATCAGCCGAACCCGGCCGCGATCGGAGTCTTCGAGGACAGCATCTTGTACGTGAACACCGATGAGTGCACGTCATGTACCGCGTGCTATCAGCCCGACGTATGTCCAGTCGGAGCGATCTACTCCGAGGAGCATGTCCCCGACGGAAGCTCGAAGTCGCACTACAACCCCAAGGATCCGAACAAGGGTCACGACCACACCTTCTTCATCCAGCACAGCCGGGACGTCTTTGCCGACTAGATGGCAATCGGGTCGTCGTGTGCCGAAGTGGGGTCGGGTGCAGGTCGACGGACTGTCCCGGCCTCGGTCACACTGCAGACGTGCGTTCAGAGGATGCCGTGGACGGGGCGGTGGACGAGGTGTCAGCCGCGGTGTCGTATCGCCCGGCGCACGTGCGGGACGCGACGCGGGCTGATCAAGCCCGGCTCGAGCACCTTCGTGATCGGGCCAACGCGCTCACTGCCGACGTGCGGGGCGGGCCCATGTACTTGGACCGTCACCCGGTCGCCGTCGGCGACTTCTTGGGCGACGATCCGCAACGCCGAGCGTGGCTCGGCGGGCTCGATGGTGCCGAGCTGGGCTTTGTCCTGGGCGCGATCGCCACCCTGAGCTCTGGCGGCCAACTCGGGGTGATCGAAGCCATCTACGTCGATCCTCGGATCCGAGGCTGCGGCGTCGGCGAAGCGCTCATGGCCGCTGCCCTCGAGTGGTTCACCAGCTGTGGTTGTCGCGGGGCGGAAGCCAGTGCGCTGCCGGGGTCGCGCGAGACGAAGAACTTCTTCGAAGACCACGGACTCAAGGCCCGCTTGCTGACCGTCTATCGCAGCCTAGAACCCGGCACCGACCCGCCCGGTTGACAACCACCCAGATCAGCTGGGGACTTCCGATATCAGCTTCCACAAGGAGACGAGCCGGCTGTGCTCCAGCTCGCCCCAGCGTGCATCCTCCGCGATCCCGAGCCGGGCCATGGCCCGTCGCGACCGAACCTTGCCGACGCCGGGCACCACCTGGGCCAGCACCACCACTTTGACGGTGCCGAGCCGCTCATCACTGTCAGCTTCTTCGAGGAGGTCCGCCATGGACATCGACCCGGAGGTGACCTCGTCGATGATCCAGTCTCGGTAGACGCGCAGGCTGCGAGCCGTGGAGCACGCAAGCGCGACCGTATCCTGGCCCTCAACAGACCCAGGATCGCTCGACACGCATCCGAGCCTATGAGGGACGACTCCCTGCCCGGCGTGTCGGCGGTGGTCCTGCCGCAAAGTCCTTGACATCCCACGTCGCGTCGCCGTTGCGGTGGGATAGTCGAATGCCGGTTGATGAGACCGCCGTGCTTGGTCGTACCAGGCGAGGTGGTCGCCCGGTCAGGGGCGTGGGGGATCCGGCGCGAGCTTCGTCTGGTGGGAAGCCGCGTCGGCATCAAACGGTCAGCCCGACGGCGCGCGGATGGTCTGGTGGAGCGGGGCGATGCCGATGCGTCCGGTCGCGCCGGGTTGCACCACGCCTCGGACGAGCATGGCTATGAAGTCCCGGGTGTCGGGTGTGAGGTAGCGCTCGTCACCTCGGAGTCCGAAAACCTTGGTGCCCTGGACGGTGCCATCCAGGGCGGACTGGTAGGTGTTGAAGCTGATCCACATCGGGTTGATGTCGAGTTGCATGCCTCGCTGCACACCCGCGGCGACAAGGGCTTGGGCAAGCGCGGCCGGAGTCAGCCCGCCCCCAGCCGCGTAAACCAGCGCGCCGTGGGCGTCGACGCCCAGGGCGGATCGCCACGTCGCGGCGCCGCTGACGCTCGCGCCCCACACGGCGGGGTTGTCGGCGGAGGGGACCGGCACGCCACCGTCGACGAGCAGGCTCAGGTTCTGGCGGATGTACGCAGTGTCAGGCCCGCTGAACACGTCACGGCCGAACTGGCCCACCGTGGCTTGACCGGCGGTGTTGATGACGAGAGAGGCGTCGCCGGCTTCGGGCGGGCGCCAGACGGTTCCCCATCCGACCCAGCCGCCGTGGATGTCGCCCATCTTGAAGCCCGAGTTGAACGCGGCGGCGAGGGCGGGCTGCACGCTGGGTGGGACCTGGCCTCCCCAGGGGCCCGGGCTACCCAACGGGTCGGAGGTGCCGGCGACCAGCACGGGGTGGAGCAGTCCAGGGTCGAGCCAGGCCAGGCCGACGCTGCCGGACTGTGCGGTGAAGATCAAGGGCCGTCCGAGGACGGTGCGTCCGACCGGCGCCCAGGACAGCGCGCCGCCCGGTGTCACGGCCGCCGGAGCGAACGCCCCGGTACGGAGCGCAACGTCGCCGTCTGGGTCGAGGACCTGCACCTGCGCGGTGCTCGTCGTCTGGTCGGAGAACGCGACCCGGCATGGGATCAAGGTCCCCGGCTTCACGATGACGGTGGTCGGGGCTCCGCACGACACGAGGGCAGGGATCGACGTGTGCGCCGCGACGAACTGTGCGGCCGAGTTCGCGGGGAGGACCGCATCCCGGGCCTCGAGTTGGATCCGGGTGTGGCGCGTCGGCCGGGCCTGGACAGTCAGCGTCGTCGCGGGCCCGCGCACCGTGCAGGTGAGCGCCTGGTTCCGGTCGCCAGTGCCGCGGCACCGGGTCGCCGTGATCCCCAACGTAGGGTAAGCAAGCCGGGCTTGGTGAGTAATCGAGCGTTGCAGCGCAGCAGTGTCGAGGCCAGTGCTACTCGTGCAGGCACTGAGCGTGACCACCAACGCGGCGGTCAGGCCCACGGCGAGTCGAGCCCGGCCGTCCCGACGCTGGGAACCGCATCCGGTTCGGGGCTTCGGCTGCTGCCCGCTGGTCGCCGTCACCCGCTCCGCCACTCGTCGCTCGTGTCCAGCGCGGCTCTGGCCGACTCGACTGGTCCGGTGCCGCTCGTGCAGTCGGAGATGGTCATTCGGCATGCCACCTCAAGACGGTACGCGACTAGTACCCAGAGTCACCCACGTATCCCAGGATCCTTGCCGGGAGTCTGACTTGCTGGCCGGTAGGTGACGCGCCAGGTGTGCCGATCGGACGCAACGAGATCAGATCGGACGTCGTGGTTCGGTGCGGGCGTTCTCGTGCTGATGACGTTGACGATTAGGCCGTCCGGGTTGTGGGGGTCATGCCGAGGCGGACACGCCATGAGAACGACAGTCCGATGAATGATCTCGCCTCGGAGAACGCCTCGTGCACCTCGCGTTCGAAGGTTGATGACCCGAGATCGTCGTCGGTCAGGCCGAGACGGCGGAGGCCTTGATAGCTGCCCTGGCTACGCATCAGGGCGACAAATCGGTCTGCACCACCCTCGACCGGCTCGTCGAACACGAGTTCCCGAGAGAAGGCGAAGTGTCCACTCGACACGAGTCGATCCAGGTGTTGGCTCTTGGACCATGAACGCACGTTGCCGGGCATCGCTCGGTTCCGATGCGGATCGCGCAGATCCTCGTCGATCAAGGCGGGATCATCGCCGACGATCGGACGGCGCAGCTCATCGGCGATCTCGCCTCGCGACGCCCGAGCCTCGAACACCCTCATGCGACGATGCAGCACGGCCCAGGACTGCTCTGCTCGCGCTACCCCGGACACCGGTGGCCAGTCGGCATCAAGGACGGCGAACACGCCTCCCGGTCGCAGGATCCGTGCCACCTCGGCCAAGGTCGACTCCGGTTCCATCCAGTGCATCGCTTGGACCGCCAGCACCACGTCGGCGCAATGGTCCCCGAGTCTGGTCTGGTGAGCGACGGCGGGCCGGTACGTCACGCTGGGGCTGTGGTGCGACTCTGCTGTTGCTCGCATGTCGTCGTTCGGCTCGATTCCGATCACCGAGCTGGCCCACTCGGCCGCCCAACGAGAAGACAATCCCGTCCCGCTACCGAGATCGACAACGGAAGGCCCCGCGAGGTTGGCATAGCTCGCGAGCAGCGGTCCCAGCGCTCGCGGCGGGGCCGGCCGGTTGGTGTCATACAAGTCCGCGAAACCGCTAAAGCGGTCTGAGTTCCGATCGCCAGCCGCTGACCCCATGCCAACGATCCTACGAGTCCCGCCGAATCCGTCCTCACGGAGTCAAGGATTGTGCTCGCGCCGCAGTGGTGGCCGGGCAGGCTCCAATGGGTGCTGGCTACGCTCGCCGCGTGGCGACCTTCACGACGAGTGACGGCATCGAGTTGTTCTACGAGGCGCGGGGCCGAGGACGTCGAGTGTTCGCATTGGCCGGGGGTCCCGCGAATGACTACCGCTACCTAGCGGAGGATCTGGCGCCGCTCGGCCACGAGTTCGAGTTCGTGTACCACGACTACCGGGGCAGCGGCCGGTCGGCATCGGCACCGCCGGAGACCTATACGTTCGACCGGCTGAGTCGGGATCTCGAGGAGCTTCGAGCGGAGCTCGGAGACGACCGGGTCGTCGTGCTCGGTCACTCGATGGGCGGCTACCTGGGCCAGGCGTATGCCGGTCATTTTCCGGAGCGCTGCGAACGGCTCGTGCTGGCCGGCACCTGGCCGACCACGGTGCCCCACAAAATGTTGCCGGGGACGTTTCGAGCGTTGGGCTGGGCCCGGTCACTGAAGATGGCCACCAGGGCGCTGGGGTGGATCGCCGCGTGCAGTTGGAGGCCCCGGTCGATCGAAGGGCGGCGACGCCTGTACGGGATCTGGTCGACGATGCAGGAAGGACGGCCGTCGATCCGAGCTCGCGAAGTCGAGCGAGAGCGTCGCCTGGATCTGCCGCTGATGAACGACAACATTCGAGCGTTGCAGCGAGGGTTCCCGGCGCTGGACTTCACGCCACTGCTGTCGGCGATCTCGTGTCCGGTGCTGGTCCTCTACGGTGAGCGCGACGCTGCCGCGGTGGCCGGTGCGACGACCTTTCGAGAACAGCTCCCCACGGTGACGATCCGTGCACTGCCCGACATCGGCCACGACGTGTTCTTCGAGGCACCGACCGAATCGTTTGACATCGTTCGAACGTTCCTTGCGAGCTCCGACGGCTGATGGGGTTGCGCAGATCTCGGGTTCTTCGAGGTGCTCAGCCTCGGGTGGAGCGGTCGCCCTTGCCTTCTCTGCATCACGTGTGGAGCAACCAGCCCAGCACTGCCCATCACTGGCTGACTTGACCGACGACCGCCGGTCACCTCGGCTGGCGACCCGGAGCGCCTCGTCGCGGCGGGGTCGCCGACTTGGGAGTCCGGATTCCTCGGCCGCGGCCTAGGCTTGCTGGCATGTGGGACGCGATGAAGCGATGGTGGCGATACCTGGGCGCCAAGCTCGGCAATCGCCTCGAGCAGACCGCCGACCCGAAGGTTCAGCTCGAGCAGGCCATCCGTGAGGCTCGTGATCAGCACCGGCGCCTGATCGAGCAGGCCACGAACGTGATCGCCAACCAGAAGCAGACCCAGCTCCGTCTCGATCGAGCGATGGAGGACTACGAACACGCCCACGGGTCAGCCCGTCAGGCCTTGCTCCTCGGCGACCAGGAGGCCCGAGCCGGCCACGGCGGCCAGGCCACCAACTACAACCAGGCGGCGGAGGCGTTCGCGGGTCGCATCGTCAGCCTGGAGAGCCAGGTGACCCAGCTGCGCGAGCAGCTCCTCGAGACGACCCGAGCCGCCGAGCAGGCAAAGGCTGCAGTCACGCAAAACTCCACTGCGCTCCAGAAGAGGCTCGCCGAGCGCGAGCAGCTCCTCAGCCAACTCGACCAAGCCCGCATGCAAGAAGAGATGAACAAGGCGATGAGCCAGCTGTCCGAGGCGGTGGGTGAGGACGTGCCGACCTTCGACGAGGTCCGGGTCAAGATCGAGCGTCGCCTCGCTCGCGCGCAGGCGGCCTCGGAGCTCGGCGACTCGACGGTCGACGCCAAGATGCTCGCCGTCGAGCAGGCCCAACTGAGTGCCGCGGCCCATGACCGTCTGAGCGAGTTGCGTTCCGAGCTCGGTCTGCGCCCAACGCCGATGCTCGGCACACCCGAGCAGCCTGGAGCGCACGACCCCGCCGACGGCAGCTGAGGGCAACGGTGCTCGGGCCCACGCAGGGGTCACGTCCGACCTCGGCACCGCCCGGTGTGCGTCCCGCTGAGGCCGAGCCGGCGCGTGTGGGCGTCGCTGGCGGCGATATGGATCTGGTGGCGCGGTGACCCATCACCTCGCCGAGCATGGTCATCCTGGGCACACGCACGGTCGGGTCGACCGCTCCATTCTCCGGTCCCGCGCCGGGGTCCGAGCCGTCGCGATCAGCCTCGCGATTCTCGCGGTCACCGCGCTGCTCCAGGCTGTGGTGTTCATCCTGTCGGGATCGGTCGCACTGCTCGCCGACCTGATCCACAACGGCGGCGACGCGCTCACCGCCATTCCGCTCGGGATCGCCTTCCTGCTGCGAAGCGAGCGGGCCGAACGCGTGGCCGGATACTTCGTAGTCGGAGCCATCTTCGTCTCGGCGTTGGTCGCCGGGTCGGAGGCGGTCTACCGCCTGGCCCACCCGCAGGTCTTGAGCTACCTGCCAGCACTCGCCGCCGCCGGCCTCGTCGGCGTCCTCGGCAACGAGCTGGCCGCCCGGGTCCGAACCGCCGCCGGACGCCGCCTCGACAGTCCCGCGCTCGTCGCTGACGGAGCACACGCCCGAGTCGACGGCTACGTGTCCGTCGGGGTCGTCGCGAGCGCCGCGTTCGTGGCGGCGGGTCTGCGGATCGCGGATCCACTCATCGGCCTCGCGATGACCGGGCTGATCCTCAAGGTCACCTGGGACGCTTGGCGCACCGTCCGGACCGGCGACCACGACCACGACCACGACCACGACCACGACCACGACCACGGAGATGGATCACGCTGATCCAGGTTCGAGGTCACCCGCCTGGCCTGGACCGGGCGGGGACGGCGCCGCGTCGCGACCCCCGATGTGGGCGAGCCCCCAGTGTTGGGAGATGAGGAGAATCCAGACGAGCTGGGCGTTTCTCGGGTCGACGAACGCGACGGGAATCGAGATCCGGAACACGGTCACCGGGAATCCGGAGCGCAGCCAGGTCTGGCGCAGCGCGACGGAGCTAGCCCGCTCGTCGACCAGCCGAGGTTGAAGAATGTCTGTCATCGCAGTAGTGACGCGCCCCACTGCGGCCCCGACCGGGTCAGGTGAGGAGCGCCTCGACTTCTTGGCGTTCCTCGACCAGCTCACCAGTCGAGATCCCGATGCGCCCGGCGGCGAAGGTGTCGTGCTGGATGCCCTCCACGATGCTCCAGGACGACCCGTCGCTGCGGACTGGGTAGCCGAACTGCAGCCCCTCGGGGATCCCGTACTCACCCCGGCTGACCACCGCGAGCGAATGCCAGTCGCCGTTCGGTGTCGGCCGCACGACGCTCTGGACTGACTCGAGCGCGGCGTGCGCGGCGGACGCCGCCGACGACGCACCCCGGGCGTCGATCACGGCCGCGCCGCGCTTCTGCACCGTCTCAAGGAAGGGTCCCTGCAGCCAGGCCCCGTCGCGGATGACGTCGGGCAATGGCTTGCCGTCGATTCGGGCGTGGGCGAAGTCGGGGAACTGCGTCGCGGAGTGGTTGCCCCAGATGGCCAGGTTCGTCACGGTCCGGGTCGGGACGCCCGCCTTCTTGGCCAGCTGGGTCTTGGCCCGGTTCTCGTCCAGGCGGGTCATGGCGAACCACCGGTCGGCGGGGACGTCGGGGGCGTTGCTCCGGGCGATGAGGCAGTTCGTGTTGCACGGGTTTCCGACCACGAGGACCCGCACGTCTTTCGCGGCGTGCTCGTTGATCGCTCGCCCCTGGGGACGGAAGATGCTGCCGTTGATCGAGAGCAGGTCGCGGCGTTCCATCCCCGCTTTGCGGGGCACCGACCCGACGAGCAGACACCACGACGCGCCGTCGAACGCGTGGTTGACGTCGGCAGTCGCCACGACCTCTTCGAGGAGCGAGTGGGCGCCGTCCTCGAGCTCCATGACCACCCCCTCGAGGGCCGGGAGGGCGGGCTCGATCTCGAGGAGGCGCAGCACGATCGGCTGGTCGGGGCCGAGGAGCTCGCCGGCGGCGATGCGGTGCACGAGCGCGTAGCCGATCTGGCCGGCCGCGCCGGTGACCGCGACGTGGAGCGGTCGCTGGGCCATGGCCGGGAACCTACCCGCTGCCTGCCGCCCGGGCCGAGTCTGGGGACGAGTCGGTCGAGGCGAGGAGCAGCTCGCGCGCGTCGCTGAGCTCAGCGAGTCGCTCGGCCGCCCCGTCGCGGGCCGCGCCGTGGTCGGGGTGCGCCAGGCGCACCAGGCGTCGGAATCGGGCCTGGACGTCTCGGCGCTCGACCGTCATGTCCGCGCGGAGGCCGAGGACCTCCATCGCCCAGCGCCGCTCGGCGGGGACCGCCCGCCACCGCTCGGCGTCGACGCCGTTGGCGTCGGCCATCGGCGGCGCGAAGGGTTGGAGGCCGGGGACGCCTTCGAGGAGGCGTCGCACGACGAGACCCTCGGGGAGCTCGGGCCGGTCGATCGCCACCTCGACCGCTCGCAGGGCGGCCCGCCGCGGCGTGGGCGGCAGCCCGGCGGCCGCCATGACCGCCCCGATGATCTGGGGAGCCGGCGCGCCGTGCCGGTCGATCTCGAGGACGAGGGTGGCGCCGCCGGCGACGCCGACCTCGCTCACGATGCGGTGGCGTGAGCGGTCCAAGCCGTGGGTGTCGGTCTGGAGGCGGTACCGCAGGGCGATGCGGGGCACCGCGAGGCCGGCGTGGGCGTCGTCGACCAGGCGGGGCAACAGCTCGCGCTGCTCCTCGTCGAGGTCGTCGAGGTGTTCGGCGACCACCGCGCCAAGGAGGACCGCCCCCCAGCCGGGGCCGCTCATCGGGAGGTAGGCGTCACCGAGCGCGATTCGGCGGGTGGGCATGTGGCGGCGGGTATGCCAGATATTCAGCTCCGCGAGCAGCACGCAGGTCTCCCCACCGACACGTCGACGACCCCCAGCCTGGCGGATGAGGCCGGGCCGGCGAAATCGCGCCGGCCCCTGGGCCCGTTACATGTGCTCGATGACCGCCTCGGCGAAGCTCGACGTCTTGACCTCTTTGGCCCCCTCCATGAGGCGGGCGAAGTCGTAGGTCACGATCTTGTCGGCGATGGTGGCCTCGAACGCCTTCGTGATGAGGTCGGCCGGCTCGGGCCAACCCAGGTGCTCGAGCATCATGACGCCCGAGAGGAGCAGGGACGACGGGTTGACCTTGTCCTGGCCGGCGTACTTCGGCGCGGTGCCGTGCGTCGCCTCGAAGATTCCGTGCCCGGTGACGTAGTTGATGTTGCCGCCGGGCGCGATCCCGATGCCACCGACCTGGGCGGCGAGCGCGTCGGAGAGATAGTCGCCGTTGAGGTTCGTGGTGGCGATGACGTCGAACTCCTCCGGGCGGGTGAGTACCTGCTGGAGGGTGATGTCGGCGATGTTGTCCTTCACGAGGACCTTGTCGCCAGGGTCGCCGTTGCAGTCGTCCCAGCTGACCGCGACATCGGCGAACTCTTCGCGGGTCAGGTCGTAGCCCCAGGTCCGGAAGGCGCCCTCGGTGAACTTCTGGATGTTGCCCTTGTGCACCAGGGTGACGCTCTTGCGGCGCTTGTCCAGCGCGTACTGGATCGCGGCGCGGATGAGGCGCTTCGAGCCGGTGATCGAGATCGGCTTGATCCCGATTCCAGAGTCGGGGCGGATCGTCCAGCCGAGCTCGTCGTGGAAGAGCTCGATGAGGCGACGGGCCTCGGGGGTGCCTTCTTCCACTTCGAGGCCGGCGTAGATGTCCTCGGTGTTCTCGCGGAAGATGACCATGTCGACGAGCTCGGGGTGCTTGACCGGCGACGGGACACCGGTGAACCAGCGCACCGGCCGCAAGCAGACATAGAGGTCGAGGATCTGGCGTAGGGCGACGTTCAGCGATCGGATGCCGCCGCCGATCGGGGTGGTGAGCGGGCCCTTGATTCCGATGAGGTGCTCCCGGAACGACGCGACCGTCTCGTCGGGCAGCCAGCTGCCGGTCTCGCCGAAGGCCTTCTCGCCGGCGAGGACCTCGGTCCACGCGACGCGGCGTCGACCGCCGTAGGACTTCTCGATCGCCGCGTCGAGGACCAGCTTCGCGGCGGGCCAGATGTCGACACCGGTCCCATCCCCCTCGATGAAGGGGATGATCGGTTCGTCGGGGACGGTCAACGTGCCGTCGACCATCGAGATGTGCTCAGCCATCAGTCTCCCTTGCCCGCACCGGCGCTCCGGTCAGTGGGTGAGCGCCACGATCCCGAGCGTGATCATGTACACGGCGACAAACCCGGCGACAGTCCACCACAGCGCCGAACGCGAGTACGGACCGGGACGGCCGTCCACCCCGGCCAGCGACCAGCCACATTCGGGGCAGTGGTCGGCCGCCTCGGCCACCTCGCTGGCGCACAGGGGGCACTCGCCCCCTCCGACCGGCACCGGCTCGCTCGTCACGCCCGCGGGCTCCTCTCGGCCGCCTCGACGGCATTGCGGAAGAGCATCGCGATCGTCGTGGGGCCCACGCCACCCAGCCGGGGGGTGATGGCGCCGGCCACCGCCTCGCAGCGCTCGTCGACGTCGGGGAGGAGGCGGCGGCCCTCGTAGCGCACGCCGCCGCCGACCACGACGGCTCCGGGCGTGACGTGCTCGGGCTGGAGGATTCCGGGGACCCCGGCTGCGGCGACGACGATCTCCGCGCGGCGGGTGTACTTCGGCCAGTCAGGGACGCCGGTGTGCACGACGGTGACGGCCGCGTTGGCGGTGGGGCGCTTCTGGGAGAGCAGCAGGGCGAGAGGCCTTCCAAGTGTCGTTCCCCGGCCCAGGATGCACACCTCCCGGCCGGCGACCGGCACCTCGTAGTAGGCGAGCAACGCCTCGATGCCGGCGGGCGTGCACGGTACGGGACCGGGCATCGACATGGCCAGTCGGCCCATGTTCACCGGGTGGAGGCCGTCGACGTCCTTGTCCGGGTCCACTTCGAGCAGCGCCGCTTCGTAGTCGATCTGGGATGGGGTCGGGTGTTGCACGAGCATGGCGTCCACGGCCGGATCGTCGTTGAACGACCGGATGGCGCCCACCAGGTCCGCCTGGCTGGCGTCCTCACCCAGGTGGACATGGGGCGACGTGAACCCGATCTCGGCCGCGGTGTCCTGCTTCATGCGGACGTACCCGGCGCTGGCCGACTCGTTGCCGACCAGGATCGTGCCTAGCCCCGGCTGATGTCCGGCGTCGATGAGGGCCCGGATGCGCGGCGCGAGCTCCGCGAACACGGCCTCGGCCACCGGGCCTCCGGGCAGCATCCGAGCGGCCATCAGTGCAGGAAATGGCGCTCGCCGGTCAGGACCATGGCCAGTCCCAACTCGTCGGCCCGCTCGATGAGGTCCTCGTCGCGCATCGCCCCGCCCGGCTGCACGACGACCGCCACGCCGGCGCTCGCCGCCGCCTCGATGCCGTCGGGGAACGGGTAGAACGCGTCGCTCGCGCTGGCGCCCCCCGCGGCCCGGCCGGCCGCCTTGCGGGCCGCGATCTCCGCCGAGTCGACCCGCTTCTGCTGGCCGGCGCCGATCCCGACGGCCTGGCCGTCCTTGACCAGCACGATCGCGTTCGACTTCACGTGACCGCAGATCCGCCAGGCGAGCTCCGCGTCGCGCCACTGCGCGTCGGTCGGCGTGGCCTGGGTGACCACTCGCCACGCGTCCCGGCGGGCTTCGAAGTGATGCGGCTCCTGGATCAAGAAGCCGCCCGAGATCTGTCGCACGTCGCGCTGGAGAGCCTCGGGCGGAGGCGCGCTCAGGAGTCGGGTGTTCTTGCGCTTCGCGATGAGCGCGTCGAGGCTGCCGGGGTCGTAGACGGGCGCGATGACCACGTCGGCTTGCGGTCCCGCCACCATACGCTCGACCGTCGCCGCGTCGAGGGGACGGTTCAACGCGACGATGCCGCCGAACGCCGACTGCTCGTCACATTCGAGGGCGCGCTGGTACGCGGCGGCGAGGTCGTCGGCGACCGCGACGCCGCACGGGTTGGCGTGCTTGATGATGGCGCACGCCGGCCGGGTCCCGAGGTCATGGACGATCCGCCACGCGGCGTCGGTGTCGTAGAGGTTGAGGTATGAGAGCGCCAGCCCGCTGTGCTGGGTGACGGCGTCCCACCACGACACGGTTCCGGCGCGCCGGTAGCGGGCGGCTCGCTGGTGGGGGTTCTCGCCGTAGCGCAGCGTGTCCTCGGTGCGCTCGAGCGGGAACACGAGATGCTGGGGCAACAGCTCGTCGCCCTCGAGCCATTCGACGATCGCCGCGTCGTACGCGGCGGTGTGCGCGAACGCCTCGAGCGCGAGGGCGCGCCGCGTCTCGTCGGAGAGCGACCCGTCATGTCGGCGCAGCTCCGCGAGGACGTCGTCGTACTGGGCGGGGCTGGTCACCACCCCGACCCAGGCGTGGTTCTTCGCCGCCGCGCGGACCATGGCCGGACCGCCGATGTCGATCGTCTCGATGTCGGGGTGTTCGCGGAATGGATACAGGTTGCTCACCACGAGCTGGAACGGCTCGATGCCGGCTGCGTCGAGCTCGGCCCGGTGGGTCGGGTTGTCGAGATCGGCCAGGAGACCGCCGTGCACTCGCGGGTGCAGGGTCTTGACCCGGCCGTCGAGCATCTCGGGGGCGCCGGTGACCTCTTCGACGGTGGTGACCGGCACGCCCGCCTCGCCAAGCGCGGCGGCCGTCTTGCCGGACGACACGAGCTCGTAGCCGAGCGCGTGGAGCCCGGCCGCGAAGTCGGCGAGGCCGACCTTGTCGTTGACCGAGAGCAGAGCCCGACGACTCACCGCGCCTCGACCTCCTCGTGCTCGGCGCCTTCGAGCAGCTGACGCAGGACCTGGGGGTATCGGCGTCGCTCGACCGCCTTGATCCGCTCGTGGAGCGTCTCGACGGTGTCGTCGTCGAGGACCTCGACCGCCTCTTGGGCCAGGATCGGGCCGTCGTCGACCTCGAGGGTCGCGACGTGCGCGGTCCAGCCGCTCACCTTCACGCCGGCGGCCAACGCGTCCTCGACCGCGTGCCAGCCCTTGAAGGCGGGCAGCAGCGCCGGGTGCGTGTTCACGATCCGGCCGCCGAACGCGTCGTGGATCGGCTCGGCGAGGATGGTCCCGAAGCCGGCCATGGCGACGAGCTCGACATCATGGCGTTCCAACGCGTCGACGACGCGCCGCGTGTACGCCGCACGGTCGAACTCGGGACCGAACGAGGTGCGTTCCACGACCTCGACCGGCACGGCAGCCGTCTCGGCCCGCCCGATGGCGGCACAGGGTCGGTCGACGACCACGACGGCCACCGGCAGCTCGGCGTCGAGGATCGCCTGGAGGATCGTCCCGCTCCCCGACGCCAGCACCCCGAGCCTCCGCATACCGGGAACGTAGCCGAGGCTCTCGTGCACCCTCGGGGGTGGGGACACGGGTTGCGCGCGCCGCTGGACCGTGGTCGGCTCCCCCCGGGCCGACCGGCCCGGGGGGAGACGCCAGCTCGTGGACCTGGACCGCCTGACGCTTGGTGAACGGATCGTCGGCGTGGGGGCCGTGGTGCTCGTGGCGGCATCGTTCCTGCACTGGCTGGGAGGGCGGATCACCACCATCAGCCTGGCCGGCCGCTCGCTGCCGGTGAGTCACTACGAGTTCGCCCACCGCGCCTGGGCCTACGCCGTGACCGCGGTGGCCGTCGTGACCGCGATCGGGATGCTCGTCTACCTCGCCCTCCTGGTGCTGATGGCGCCCTCGGCGCTGGCTCGCGTCTCGCCGATCTCGCTGGCTCGGCCGCTGGCCGCGTTCGGCGTGCTCACCTTTCTCCTGGTGGCCCTGAAGGTCGCCGTGGGCGCCGACGTCGGGCTCTCCACCTTCGGCCTCCCGAGCACCAGCGGCATCGCGATTCACGTGTCCTTCACCAAGACACGTCAGGTCGGTGCCTACGTGGGCCTCATCGCGAGCGCCGCGATCGCCGGCGGGGCGATCCTGAACCTGCGAGAGGCCGCCCAGGCGTAGGAGACGACGCCCAGCCGGACAGGAGACGCACTCTGAACCGATGCTTGCAATCAGGCCGGCCCCGTGCTGTGCTGCTCTTGGTGCGTCGGCGCCTCGGGCGGCGGGGCAATCAAAGGACACCATGAATCACAGCCGCCGCAGCGACACTCTTCAGCTCGTGGAGTCAAGCCGCGACGGTGTCCGTTTCGGGTTCTCACGGCCGGTCAGCGATCGGTCGTCCGCACCGGGTCACGAGCAATCCGACACTCAACCAGAGGCGAACGCATGGCTGAAGACAGCAAGATAAACCTCAAGCTCACCCCGGGAGAAATCCTCATCGTGGCGGGCGCGATTGTCACACTCGTGTTCTCGTTCCTCCATTTCTATACGGCACCGTCACCGCTCAGCGGCGGAGTCAGCGCCTGGGGCAAGGGCCTCGTCCCGATCACCACAATCATCGTCTTGTTCACGGTGGTCATGGGCGTCCAGGTTGTGCTAACCAAGTTGCTCAGCGTCGACCTTGGGGCAGGGATCGCAGGGTTCACCTGGACCCAGGTGCACGTCGCGCTCGGGTTCTTCGCCACCCTCGATAGCCTCGCGTTCTTGGTCGTGTCCAAGGGCGGGGCAGGCATCGGCATCGGGCTGATCTTGATGCTGGTCGGCTCCGCGGCGTGCTTCGCGGGCGCGATCTTGCTCGGCAACGAGCGGGCCAAGGCGTGAGCCGTGACCCGCGCCGGCACACGGTCGGCGCGGGTCACGCAGTTTGGGGGTGTCCGAGACCTTCGGGCCAGCACGCGCTCAGATTTATCACGAGCCGAACGGTCGGCATCTTCGTCGGCCTTGGGTGACCACGATCGAGCTGGTCGTCGGTCCCGGTCCCGTCTTGGGCATGCGGACCGACGGCTCGCCTCGTCCTGGCGGCAGGCCGCTCGAGTGTCCCCCAGATTCGAATCGCCCAGGCTCCCCGGTGATCAGAGGTTGCTGATCCCGTAGGCGAGTCACGCCGCGGCGGCGACCGCGGTGAGCGCGATCGCGATCCAGCCCAACACGATGCCGGTCATGGCCAGCGCGCGTCCCCGCTGCGCACCCTGGGCGGCGTCGATACGGGCTAGCGCCACGTTGCCGAACACGACGCCGAGGATCCCCCCGAAGATCCCGGTGCAGAGGACCGCGATCCCCATGACGAAGGCTGCGACCGCGAAACCCGTTCGTCGTCGCGGGCCGATACAGCTGGTGGGCAGCCCAGCCCACCGGCGGGACCGGGGACGGCGGGCGTCGACGGCACACGCTCAGCCTACGCGACGACTGTCTCAGAGCCCGGCGACGACCTCGACCATCAGCGCGCCCGCGGCCGTCGGATTCAACCCGACCCGCGCGCCGGCGTCGCGCAGCGCGTCCATCTTCGCCTGGGCGGTGCCTTCGGATGCTTGCATAGTCCTGAACGGCGTGCTGTGCTGCTCGCTGGCGCCAGCGTGGCTGGGCGCTGAGCCACTCTCTGGAGGACCTTCGAAATGGATCTCAACAAGTTGACCACCGGTGACCAGATCATCGGTGTGAGCGGAATCGTCTTGTTCATCTTCTCGTTTCTCAACTGGCTCGGCTACAACCCCCCTGGCCACACCGCGAGCGCATGGCACTTCACGCTGTCGCTGCTGGCCGTGCTGCTCGGACTGGTTTTGCTGGCCTACGTGGTACTCAAGGCGGTGGGGGTGGAGATCCCGGGCAAGTTCGGGAGCGTCACCTTGGCCCAGATCGTGCTTGGCATCGCTGCCGTCGCCTTCCTGTTCGTGCTGATCAAGGTCATCGTCGGTCCGAGCGCCGGAGTCACGCTGCCCACCGGGATCACCAAGAGCCGCAAGTTCGGCATCTTCGTCGGTTTGCTCGCGACGATTGGGCTCGTCGTCGGTGCGTTCTTGAACTTCCAGGGCGAGCGGTCCGCGTCAACCTGAGGGCTCGCCGCTCGAACGTCACGTCGTGTCGATGGTCCCCCGGGGCTTCGCCCCGGGGGACCTCGCAGTCGGGGCCCGGTCCGGGGACGGGCACCCGTTCGTCAGCCGGCCGCTCGGCGAGCCGCCGGATGGCGGGGAGCCCGCGGCGCCGTGATCAGAGGTTGCTGATCCCGTAGGCGAGCCATGCCGCGGCGACGATCGCGGTGAGGCCGATCCCGATCCAGCCGAACACGATGCCGGTGACGGCGAGCCCGCGGCCCTTCTCGGCACCTTGGGCGGCGTCGATGCGGCCGAGCGCGATGTTGCCGAACACCACGGCGAGGATCCCACCGAAGATGCCCGTGCAGAGCACGGCGATTCCGAGCACGAGGGCGGCGACGGCGAACCCGTTCGTCGTCGCGCGCCGGACCGGCTGGTAGGGCGCCCAGCCTGCCGGTGGGACCGGGGGAGGCGCCGGGGTCGACGTCACCCGGCGAGCCTACGCGACCGAGGTTGACTCAGCGGTCGGCGACGACGTCGACCATCAGCGCGCCCGCGGCGGTGGGATTCAGGCCGACCTGTGCTCCGGCGTCGCGGAGCGCGTCCATCTTGGCCTGGGCGGTGCCTTTGCCGCCCGAGACGATGGCGCCGGCGTGCCCCATCTTCTTGCCCGGTGGGGCGGTGACCCCCGCGATGTAGGCGACGACCGGCTTGCTCATCTCGGTCTTGATGAACTCGGCAGCTTCTTCTTCGCCGGATCCCCCGATCTCGCCGATCATCATCACCGCGTGGGTGTCGGGGTCGCCTTCGAACGCGGCGAGGCAGTCGATGAAGCTGGTGCCCGGGACCGGGTCGCCGCCGATCCCGACGCAGGTGGTCACGCCGATGCCCTGCTGCTTGAGCTCGTAGAGCGCCTGGTAGGTGAGGGTGCCGGAGCGGCTCACGATACCGACCGGACCTCCCGCCTTGGCGATGTGGCCGGCGGTGATGCCGATGTTGCAGCGGCCGGGGCTGATCAGCCCGGGGCAGTTCGGGCCCAGCAGCCGCACGGCGGGGTACTCGCGTCGCAGCTCGTTGTAGAACCACGCCTCGTCGTGCATCGGCACACCCTCGGTAATGACGACGATGAGCTCCACTCCCCCCGACGCGGCATCCAGGACCGCGTCGCGGACGCCGGGCGCGGGGATGAACACGCACGACACGTTCGCGCCGGTGGCCTGGACTGCTTCGGCGACGGTCGCGAAGACCGGGATTCCGTCCACGTCGGTGCCGGCTTTCTTCGGGTTCGTGCCGGCCACGACCTGAGTTCCGTACTCGCGGTTCAGCCGGCCGTAGAAGCGGCCCTGGGAGCCGGTCAGGCCCTGGTACACCACCTTGGTGTTCTCGTCGACGAAGATGCTCATCGCGACGTCACTTCGCCTTGGCGAGCGCGACGACGGCCCGCGCCGCGTCGAGCATGGTCGGCTCGAGGCGGAGCCGGTCGGACAAGTGGGGTTGGAGGATGGCGCGGCCTTCCTCGGCGTTCGTGCCGTCGAGGCGGATGACGATCGGGGAGTCGATCGCGACCCGTTCGAGGGCCTGCACGATCCCGTTGGCGACTTCCTCACCCTTCGTGATGCCGCCGAAGATGTTGATGAAGATGGCCTGCACGTCGGGGTCGTGGTTGATGACCTCGAGTGCGCCGGCCATCACGTCGGCGTTGGCGCCGCCTCCGATGTCGAGGAAGTTCGCGGCCTTGCCACCGACCTCGTTGACGACGTCGACCGTGCTCATGGCCAGTCCCGCCCCGTTGGCGATGACGCCGACCGACCCCTCGAGGCCCACGTACTGCAGGCCCTTGCCGAACGCTTCTTGTTCCCGGGAGTCCCGGGGCTGGGTCTCCTCGTACTGCTCGTAGTCGGGGTGGCGGAAGACGGAGTTGGCGTCGAGCGTCACTTTGGCGTCGAGTGCCCGCACCACCCCGTCGGTGGTGAGGATGAGCGGGTTGATCTCCATCAGGTCGGCGTCGGCGGCCTCGTAGCAGCGCCACAGCTTCTGGAGGATGTCGAGGGTGCCGGCCCGGGCCTCGGGGTCGAGGCCGGCCGCGCTGACCCATTCCTCACACTGGGTGGCGGTCAGCCCGTCGACGGGGTCGACCTGGATCCGGGCGATGGCGTCCGGGTTGGTGGTCGCGACGTCCTCGATCTCGACGCCGCCCTGCGCGGAGAGCATGCCGAGGTGGAGCTTGGCCGACCGGTCGAGCGTGAACGAGGCGTAGTACTCGCGGGCGATGTCGCTCGCCTGCTCGATCCACACCAACCCGACCCGGTGGCCCTTGATGTCCATGCCGAGGATGTTCGACGCGTGGGTGCGGCACTCGGTGACGTCCGCGGCGAGCTTGACGCCGCCGGCTTTGCCTCGCCCGCCGACGTGCACTTGGGCTTTCACGACGACCGGGTAGCCGATGCCGTCGGCGGCGGCGACCGCCTCGTCGACGGTGTACGCGGCGGCGCCGGGCGAGATGGGGATGTCGTAGCGCGCGAAGAGTTGCTTGCCTTGGTACTCGAAGAGATCCAACGCGACTCCTGGTTGAGGCTCGGCGGGACAGCGCCGGTCGCTTAGTGCGCGACCCGAGACTCTCGAGCGTCCAGCGCCCGCTCCAGCCATTCGGTGATCTCACCGAGTGGCGCCCCGGGCGTGAAGACCCGGGCTACCCCGGCCGCCTCGAGCGTCGTCAAGTCGTCGCCGGGGATGATGCCACCGCCGAAGACGAGGACGTCGCCGCGCCCGCATTCCTGGAGGAGGGCCAGCACCCGGGAGAACAGCGTGAGGTGGGCGCCGGAGAGCACCGAGAGGCCCACCGCGTCGGCGTCCTCTTGGAGGCAGGTCTCGGCGACCTGCTCGGGGGTCTGGAAGAGTCCGGTGTAGATGACTTCGAAGCCGGCGTCCCGCAGCGCCCGCGCGATGACCTTCGCGCCGCGATCGTGGCCGTCGAGGCCAGGTTTGGCGATGATGACGCGGTAGCGCCGCTGCATGGGCTCCCCCGGGATCCACCCGCTGTCTCCGGAAGGCGCCACCCTATGCAGCCCCGACTGGACCGGGCCATTCCCGACGGGTACCAAAGGGCCGTGCCCCCCGCCCCGTCCGACCGCCGCCTCCTCGTTTTCACCGGCGCCATCGTCATCCTGGCCGGTGCCCTGTTCGCCGGGGTCCTGTTCTTCAGCACCGGCGGCGGGGATCCCACGCCGAAGCCCGGCCCGATCTACATCGGTCTCGAGTCCGATCTGCGCAATTCGGTCACGACCGGCGGGCCGCTCTACTTCGCCCATCCTTTCGGCGGCACCGGCTTCTGGCTCGCCATCGAGGACCATCAGCTCGTGGCGCTCGTGGCCCGCCGGCCGGGCACCGCGTCGTGCACCGCGAAGTGGGAATCGCACCGCAACGCCTACATCGACTGCCACAACGACGACCTGACCAGCAAGGAGCTGAACCGCTACCCGATCCAGATGATCGCGAGCGGCGCCGAGAAGGGCGGGATCATCATCAACTTCGCCCGCGTCACCAAGGCCCCCGAACCGCTCCCGGCGAAGCGCTGACGCCGCGTCAGGCCTGCGGGCGCCGCAGCGGCGCCCAGGCGAGCAACAGGCGCTTCTCCCCCAGGTCGCGAAACTGCACCACCGCCTCGGCCGCGTCACCCCGGCCTTCCACGTCGAGGACCACGCCCTCGCCGAAGGTGTCGTGCACCACGTCGTCGCCGATCCGAATGCCGAGGTCCTGGGCGCCGTGACCGGGCGCGGCGCCGGCTCGCAGCGCCGCGTCCACGACCGCGTCCCGGTGGGCGTCGAGGCCCATCCGGGGATGCTCCTCACCGACCGCGTGGACCAGCTCGGCGGGGATCTCGCCGAGGAACCGGCTAGGTGAGTAGTAGTCCGTCGCGCCGTAGAGGGTGCGCCGCCACGCGTGGCACAGATAGAGGCGCTCGCGGGCCCGGGTGATGCCGACGTAGCAGAGTCGGCGCTCCTCCTCGAGGCTCTCGGGGTCACCGAGGCTGCGCAGGTGGGGGAAGACGCCGTCCTCGAGCCCGGTGATGAACACGACGGGGTACTCGAGGCCCTTCGCGGCGTGCAGCGTCATCAGCGTCACCGCGCTGTGGTCTTCGTCGTCACCCTCGGCGGTGTCGAGATCGGTGATGAGCGACACCGCCTCGAGGAACGCGGCGATGCGGGCCACGCCGGTCGGAGCGGTGACGGGCGTGTCGGCGTCGCCGTCGGTGCCGATCCCCGCGATTCCGGGCAGGCCGGTGAGGTCTCCCCCGTCGAGGGCGGCGTCGAACTCTTGGCACACGCCGATGAACTCTTGGAGGTTCTCGAGGCGTCCCTGGGCTTCGATCGAGCGTTCCGCCTCCAGCTCGGCGAGGTAGCCGGAGTGCTCCAGAATCGCTTCGACGGTGCGCGCGACTCCATGCGCCGCGGCGCGCTCGCAGACCGCCATGAGCTCGAGGAGGTCCTGGATCCCGCTGCGCGCCTTGCCGGACACGTTGGCGACCGGGGCTTCGCGCAGCGCGTCGCGAAACGTGAGACCTGACGCCCGGGCGTACGCGTCGACTTTGGCGACGGAGGTGTCACCGACGCCCCGCTTGGGGACGTTCACGATGCGTTTCCACGACACTTCGTCGTCGGGATTGACCAGCGCCCGTAGGTACGCCAGGGAGTCCTTGACCTCCCGCCGGTCGTAGAACTTCACGCCGCCGACCACCCGGTACGGGATCCCCGCCCGCACGAGTGACTCTTCGAGGATGCGGCTCTGCGCGTTCGTCCGATAGAAGATGGCCAGGTCGCCGAACCGGTACCCGTCGTCGTCGGTGAGGCGCGTCGTCTCGGACGCGCAGAAATTCGCCTCGTCGTGCTCGTCCTCGGCTTGGTATCGGGTGAGGAGCTCGCCGCCGATCTGTTCGGTCCAGAGATGCTTGGGGCGGCGGGCCGCGTTGTTGGCGATCACCGCGTTCGCGGCGTCGAGGATGGACTGCGTCGAGCGGTAGTTCTGCTCGAGGACGATCACGGTCGCGTCGGGGAAGGCCTCCTCGAAGCGCAGCAGGTTTCGGTAGTCGGCGCCTCGAAAGGCGTAGACCGCCTGGTCGGCGTCGCCGACCACCATGATGTTGCGATGCTCGGTGGCGAGGAGGCGTACCAGTTCCCACTGGGCGAGGTTGGTGTCCTGAAACTCGTCGACCAGGACGTAGGAGAAGCGGTACCGCCATCGGGCCAACGCGTCGGGATGCTCCCGGAACAGGCGCACCGCGAGCAGCAACAGGTCGTCGAAATCGACCGCGGAGGCCTCGAGAAGGCGCCGCTGGTACTCGCGGTAGACGGCGGCGTAGCGCTGCTCGGGGGGTGTCACGGCGGCCTCGAGGACTTCGTCGGGGGTGACGAGGTCGTTCTTGAACGCCGAGATCCGGGCGTGGAGCTGGCGGGGTGGGAACCGCTTGGGGTCGAGGTTCAGGTCGCGTCGGACGTAGTCGACGAGGCGGACCGAGTCGGACTGGTCGTAGATCGTGAACGAGGAGCGCAGGCCGACCCGGGCGGCCTCCCGGCGCAGGATCCGGGCGCAGGCCGAATGGAAGGTGGAGACCCACATGCGGTGGGCGACCGGGCCGACGAGCGCGGCGACCCGTTCCTTCATCTCACCGGCGGCCTTGTTCGTGAACGTGATGGCGAGGAGCCCGAACGGCGAGACGCGCCGGGTGGCGATCAGATACGCGATTCGGTGCGTGAGGACGCGGGTCTTGCCGGAGCCGGCGCCGGCGACGATGAGGAGCGGCCCGTCGGGGGCGGTCGCCGCTTCTCGTTGGATGGGGTTCAGGCCCTCGAGGAGCGCCTCGACGTCGGGACTGTCAGCCGGGGAGGTAGGCGCGGCCGAGACTTCGGGCATGACGTGGCCATCGTACCGGGGGGCTGCGTCGGGAACGCCGACGTCACGAGCGGGTCAGGGTCCGACGCGTAGCAGATGGGTCCCGGCTTGATCCAAGGCGAGCGTCAGCGCGCCGGTGCGCGGGTCCCGCCACGCGGCGTGATACGGCAACCAGGTCACGGGCAGGCCCGGGTCGGTCGGGTCGCTGCCGCTCGGTACCCGACGGAACCGCTGGCGGAGCCGGTCCACGATCCAGGTGTACTGCGCGGTGCGGACCTGCTCTTCGCCGAAGCGGGTTTCCATGTCGACATCGTGAGCGCCGCATCCTGAGGAAACGCTGAGCCGGGTGTAAGGCGCGTGTGAGGTTTCGGGCGATCAGCTCTCGAGGAGGAGCGTCACCGGGCCGTCGTTGACGAGCTCGACCGCCATGTGGGCCCCGAACCGTCCGGTCGCGACCTCGGCACCGAGGGCGCGAAGCGTGGCGGTGAAGGCCTCGACGAGCGGCTCGGCCACGGAGGGTGACGCGGCGGCGCTCCACGACGGCCGTCGGCCCCGGCGGGTGTCGCCGTAGAGGGTGAACTGGCTGACCACGAGCGCGGCCCGGGTCGTGTCGGCCAGGGAACGCTGCATCGGCGCGTCGCCGTCGGCGAACACCCGCAGGTTCCAGACCTGCTCGGCCAGCCGGCGGGCGGCGGCCTCGTCGTCGTCGTGGGTGACGCCGACGAGCACGCAGAGTCCGCCGCCGATCTCGCCCACCAGCTCATGCTCGACGCGGACGCGTGCCTCGGTCACCCGTTGGATCAGCGCCCGCACGACGCGACGGCCGCGGCCCGCCGGGGCTTAGGCCGCCTGCTCCATGCTCGGCGTGTACTCGCCGGAGCGAGCCAGGCTGTTGAGCCGGGCCCGCTGCAAGAAGGCGTGCTGCGCCGCCGCCCGGTTGGCCGGATCGCCGCGCCAGGCCTGCTGGGCGGCGGCCTGCAACGCCCGACCGTACGAGAAGCTCAGCTGCCACGGATGGGGACCACGCTGGTTCATGGCGCTGAGATGCGCGGTGGCGTCCTCGTCGCTCTGACCCCCGGAGAGGAACACGATCCCGGGTACCGCGGCGGGGACAGTCCAGCGCAAGCAGTCGATCGTCTCGTCGGCCACCTGTCCGACCGGGGCCTGCTCGGTCGCCTCGTAGCCCGAAAGCACCATGTTGGGCTTCAACAAGGTGCCGGGCAGGAAGATCCGCTGGTCGTCGAGGGCGCGGTACACGGATTCGAGGACCGCGAGGGTCACCTGCTTCGAGCCTTGGATCGTGTGATCGCCCTCCATGTACACCTCGGGCTCCACGATGGGCACGATGCCAGCCTCCTGGCAGAGCGCGGCGTAGCGGGCCAGGGCGTGCGCGTTGACGTCGATCGCGTACGGCGAGGGCAGCACGTCGGTGATCGTGTACGTGGCCCGCCACTTCGCGAAGCGGGCGCCGAGCATGTGGTACTCGGCGAGGCGATCCCGCAGCCCGTCGAGACCTTCGGTGACGGTCTCGCTCGACGCGGCGAGGGCGAGCGGCTTGGCGCCGCTGTCGACCTTGATCCCCGGGATGACACCTTGACTCTCGAGCACCTTCGGGAACGCGACGCCGTCGAGGGAGGGCTGGCGGATCGTCTCGTCGAAGAGGATGACCCCGCTGATGCAGTCGCCGATCCCCTCGGTGGCGAAGAGCAGGTCTCGGTAGGCGCGTCGGTTGTCCTCGGTCGACTCCACGCCGATCTTGTCGAACCGCTTCTTGATCGTCGGTCCGCTCTCGTCGGCGGCGAGGATCCCCTTGCCGGGGGCGACCAGCGCTCGGGCGGTCGCTTCCAGGGTCTTGGTGTCCATCGGGTTCACTCCCACTCGATCGTTCCGGGCGGCTTGCTGGTGATGTCGTACGCGACGCGGTTCACGCCGGGAACCTCGTTGATGATGCGGGACGCGATGCGTTCGAGCAGCTCGTGCGGGAGCCGGGCCCAGTCCGCCGTCATCGCGTCCTCCGAGGTCACCGCCCGCACCACGACTGGGTATTCGTAGGTGCGGCCGTCGCCCATCACCCCCACGGTGCGCACAGCGGGCAGCACCGCGAAGCTTTGCCAGAGCTCACGATACAGCCCCGCCCGTCGAACCTCGTCGGTGACGACGTCGTCGGCCTGGCGGAGCGTCTCGAGGCGATCGGGTGTCACGTCGCCGATGATCCGCACCGCGAGCCCGGGCCCAGGGAACGGCTGACGCCAGACGATCTCCTCGGGCAACCCGAGTTCCTCGCCGATCGCACGCACCTCGTCCTTGAACAGATTGCGCAGCGGTTCGACGAGCTCGAACTGCATGTCGTCGGGGAGCCCACCGACGTTGTGGTGCGACTTGATCGTGGCGTTGTCGGCGCCACCCGATTCGACGATGTCGGGGTACAGCGTCCCCTGAACGAGGTAGGGGGCATCGGCGAGGTCGGCGGCGACCTCTTCGAACACGCGGATGAAGGTCTCGCCAATGATCTTGCGCTTGCGTTCGGGGTCGGTCACGCCGACCAGGGCGCTGAGGAAGCGATCGGCGGCTTTGACGTGCACGAGATCGACTTGGAATTGACGCCGGAAGGTCTCCTCGACCTGGTCGGCCTCGCCGAGGCGGAGCAGTCCGGTGTCGACGAAGACGCAGGTGAGCTGGTCACCGACCGTCTTGTGGACCAGGGCGGCGGCGACCGCCGAGTCGACACCGCCGGAGAGCCCGCAGACGACCCGGGCTTCGCCGACTTGGGCGCGGACCGCGGCGATCGCCTCGTCGATGATCGACGTGTGCGTCCAGGTGGGACGACAGCCGCACACGTCGAACAGGAAGGCGTGGAACACGTCGGCGCCCCGCTCGGTGTGGATCACCTCGGGGTGGAACTGCACGCCGTACCGGGCCCGATCGCGGTCCTCGAAGGCGGCGACGGGCGCGCCGGGGGCGCGGGCGGTGACCACCGAGCCCGACGGCGCGCGGGTGATCGCGTCGCCGTGGCTCATCCACACCGTCCGCTCAGCCGGGGCGTCGGCGAGCAGGACCGACGCCGCGTCGGTGCGGGTCATGGGGGTGCGCCCGTACTCGCCGCCACCGGTGCGTTGGACCTCCCCGTCGAGCTGGAGTGCCACGAGCTGCGCTCCGTAGCAGATTCCCAGGATCGGAACGCCGGCGTCGTAGACGGCAGGGTCGATGCTCGGTGCGCCGTCGACGTGGACCGACGCGGGACCGCCCGAGAGGATGATCCCGCGGGGCCGGCGAGCCAGCAGCTCAGCGAGCGGTGTGCTGCGCGGGACGATCTCGGAGTAGACCCGCGCCTCGCGGACCCGCCGCGCGATCAACTGCGCGTACTGAGCCCCGAAGTCGACGACGAGAACGGTGTCGTGCTGGGGCGCCAAGGCGCGCTTAGCGACCCATGCCGATGTGCTGCTCGCGCTGGAGCACTTTGCCTTCGGTTTTGAGCGCCGGCGCGACCATGACCTCGGCCTTCTGGAACTCCTTGAGCGTCTCATAGCCGGTGGTGGCCATCGAGGTGCGCAACGCACCGAAGAGGTTCAGGGTTCCGTCGTTGTCGTGGGCCGGTCCGACCAGCACCTCGGCCATGGAGGCGCAGCGGTCGGTCCGCACCCGGGCGCCGCGGGGCAAGGTGGGGTGGAAGGTGGCCATGCCCCACTGGTAGCCGCGCCCGGGGGCCTCGTAGGCCCGGGCCAGGGGCGAGCCGATCATCACCGCGTCGGCGCCACAGGCGATGGCTTTCGCGACATCGCCGCCGGTTCGCATCCCGCCATCGGCGATCACGTGGACGTACACGCCGGTCTCGTCGAGATGGCGGATGCGGGCTCCGGCGGCGTCGGCGATGGCGGTCGCCTGGGGCACCCCGATGCCCAGGACACCGCGGGTCGTGCAGGCGTGTCCCGGCCCGACTCCGACGAGGACGCCGACGGCGCCGGTACGCATGAGGTGCAGGGCGGTCGAATAGGAGGCGCAGCCGCCGACGATGACGGGGATCTCGAACTCGCGGATGAACTTCTTGAGGTTCAGCGGCTGACGAGATGCGTCTTTGGAGACATGCTCGGCGGACACCACGGTGCCCTGGATCACGAGCAGGTCGAGCTCGGCGTCGAGCACGTGCTTGGCGAACCGCTCGACCCGCTGGGGAGTCAGCGACGCGCACACGGTGGAGCCGCTCCCTTTGACCTCGCGGATCCGCGCGCCGATCAACTCCTCCTTGATCGGCTCGGCGTAGATCTCCTGCATGCGTCGAGTGGCCTTCTCGGCGGAGAGCTCGGCGATCTCCTCGAAGAGCGGCTCGGGGTCCTCGTAGCGAGTCCAGAGGCCCTCAAGGTTCAGGCAGGCCAGGCCACCGAGACGACCAACCTCGATCGCGGTGCGCGGCGACACGATCGCGTCCATCGCGGCCGCGACCAGCGGTAGCTCAAACGGGAACGCGTCGATCTCCCACGAGATGTCGACGTCTTCGGGATCGCGGGTTCGACGACTCGGCACGATCGCGATGTCGTCGAATCCGTACGCGCGCCGTGCCGACTTCCCGATGCCGATCTCGACTTCCACGTTCTCCCCATTTCCGTCGCGGCGAAACGTCGATCGTACCGCCGGCGCGGCGCAACCCAGTCGATCGACGCATCCGGCCTGCGGGCCGCGCGTCCGGGCCCGACGGGGGGGCCGAGGCCGGGCTAGTGACGCACGGTGGTCGTGGCCCAGAGCTCCTGGTTCGTGAGAGCCGAGTCGGCGCCGACCCCGCCCGAGACGCTCACCGGGGCGAGCCCGGCGTAGGCCCGCATGCTGTTGTAGATGTCGAGGATGGTCTGGCCGTAGGTAGTGCCCGGCACGGCCCATCGGCCGTCGAGGTCGACCCAGCGGGGTGCCTGGCCCTTCTCGGAGAACTGGTCGAACCCGGTGGCGCTGTACCCGGGGCGGGCGACGAAGGGGGCACCGAGGTTGGTGCTGGTCGCGTTCGGGTCGGCGAAGTTTCGCAGGTGCTGGATCTGGGCCCGCACCCCGAGCTGGGGTGTCGGCATGCGCATGTAGACGGTGCTGGCGGGGAAGGCGCCGAGGCCGCCGTAGTTGTGGTCCCGGGGGAGCACGTACCCGGGCCAGGTGGAGGATCCCGCGGGCGGGACCGGCACCGTGTTCTGGGGCGGCGAGCCCGGGTAGGCGAACCAGCCGGTCTCGAGGACGGCTTGGCAGAAGGCGACGTCGCCGCGCACCCCGGCCAGGTTCCCTTCGTCGAGGAACAGCTGGGCCATCTGGGTGGGTGGGATCTCGGGCTGCCAGGTGGCGCAGCGCCCGACGTGGCACACGTAGGCCGCGATCTGGGCGGCGGTGAGCTCGCTGGGGCCCATGATGGTGCCCGGCCCGACCGGTGCGGGGGCTCGGGGCGGCAGGCAGGCGGCGAGGACCACGGCGGCAGCAGCCACCGCGCCCAGGCGGCCCACCAGGGTCCGGCGGGTGACGCGCTCGGGACGGCCGGGACCAATCCGCTGCGGTGTGGTGCCCATCCCCCGTCACTTCTGTGGAGGCTGTGTCTGATGTTGGCACTGTGTGTTTCGGCGCCCCCGGGCCGGCACTGGAGGGCCGACCGCGCGGTGGCGTCAGCGGGTGGCAGTGAGGTGCGTGAGGAAGTCGGTGAGGATGCGCGCGGTGGCGCCCCAGACGGTCTCGTCGTCGAGCTCGAAGAAGTGGATGGGGCGCTGGCGGCCTGGCGTGACGTCGAGGTTGGGTGGCACGTCCCAGCGTTCCTCTCGAAAGACGCCGTCCTCGAGGAGCTCGGCGATCGCGACGTCGAAGACGCGGACCACCTCGGTGGGGTGGGGACGCAGGTGGGGAGGCGCCGCGAGCAACCCGACGAAGGGGGTCAGCACGAAGCGGGCCGCGACGGTGGTCAGGGTGTCGAGCTCGGCCACGATCTCCACCTGGTCGGGGTCGAGGCCGATCTCCTCGTGCGCTTCGCGTCGCGCCGCGTCGCGCAGTGATCGGTCCTGGTCGGGTTCGAACTTGCCGCCCGGGAAGGCGATCTCGCCCTGGTGGGAGGGCATGGTCTCGGGCCGTTTGGTGAGGACGATGCGCGCCGCGCCGTCGGCCTCGAAGATCGGCATCAGGACGGCCGCCGGCCGCGCGGAGGGCGGCGCCTCCCCTCGGCGCGGGGCGGGGAGGGCGGTGCAGGCGCGGCGCACCTCGGCGAGCGTGAAGCGACGGGCCGCGGGTGGGAGCCGCGCCCAGGGTGCGGGCGCCCCGGGGCCGGCCGACTCGGGACGCGGGATGCGCTGTTGGCCCCCACGAGTCGCCACGCGGCGAAGCGTATGCTCCCGCCGGAGTCGACCGGGAGCTACATGTCCGACTGGAACCTGGCTTCGGTGTTCGAATCGGTGAGCGACGCGGTGGGAGACCGCGACGCGCTCGTCCAGGGCGACACCCGTCGGTCGTGGCGGTCCTTCGACGAGCGGGCGGCGCGGTTCGCCGCCGCGCTCGGTGCGCTCGGCGTCGAGCCCGATTCGAAGGTCGCGCTGTACCTCTATAACGGCAGCGAGTTCCTGGAGTGCATGTACGGGACGCTCAAGGCCCGGGCAGTCCACGTCAACGTCAACTACCGCTACCTCGCCGACGAGCTCGAGTACCTGCTGGACAATGCCGACGCCGAGGTGCTGGTGTTCCACGGCTCGCTCGCCGAGCAGGTCGCGGCGGTGCGGGACCGCCTCCCCCGGCTGCGGGCCGTCGTCCAAGTCGACGACGGGACCGCCCCGCTCGACGGCGCGCTGGCCTATGAGGTGCTGCTCACCGACCACGAGCCGATGCCCCGCATCGAGCGCTCGGGCGACGACCAATGGTTTCTCTACACCGGCGGCACGACCGGGATGCCGAAGGGGGTCATGTGGCGCATCGCGGATCTCTTCGGGGTGCTCGCCGAGACCATGTATGGACCGTTCGGCCAGGAAGTCCCCGACCGGGCCGAGGACGCGGGGATGGTCGCGGCCCGGGTCGTCGAGGCGGGACGGGCGCCGGTGCACCTGCCCGCCTCGCCGCTCATGCATGGGACCGGGGTGATGAGCTCGACCCAGGCGCTGTTCTTGGGCGGCAGCGTGGTCACGCTCCAGGGTCGCCGGTTCGACGCCGACGAGCTGTGGCGCACCGTGGAGCGGGAGCGGGTGACCCAGCTCGCCATCGTGGGCGACGCGTTCGCCAAGCCGATGGTGCGCGCCCTCGAGGAGGCCGAGGCCCGCCACCAGCCCTATGACCTGTCCTCCCTCGGGTTGATCATCAGCAGCGGGGTGATCTGGAGCGCGCCGGTCAAGGCGGCGTTGCAGGCTCGCCAGCCGATGCTGCTGCTCGACAGCCTCGGTTCGAGCGAGGGGGTGGGCTTCGCGGCGAGCCTCTCCGGTCCGGGCCAGGAGGTCCCCACCGCCCGGTTTCGGGTCGGGGCGCACGCCAAGGTGCTCACCGAGGACGGCCGCGAGGTGCAACCGGGTTCGGGTGAGCAGGGCATGCTCGCCCTCGGCGGGTTCCTCCCGAGCGGCTACTACAAGGATCCCGACAAGTCGGCGAGCACGTTCCGAGTGTTCGACGGGGTCCGCTACTCGGTGCCCGGAGACTGGGCGCTCGTCGAGGAGGACGAGACCATCACCTTGCTCGGTCGGGGTTCGGTGTGCATCAACTCGGGGGGCGAGAAGATCTATCCCGAGGAGGTCGAGGAGGCGCTCAAGCGCGATCCGGCCGTGGCTGACTGCTTGGCGGTCGGGGTTCCCGACGAGCGCTTCGGTGAGGTGGTGACCGCGGTCGTGGCCGCCGAGCCCGGGGCGAGCATCGACGCCGAGCGGCTCAAGGACACCGGCCCCGAGCTGGCCCGGTTCAAGCGGCCCCGCCACGTGGTCGTGGTCGAGGAGATCCCACGGGGACCGAACGGCAAGGCCGACTACGCGTGGGCGCGGCGCACGGCCACGGAGCGAGTGGGCACGCCCGGCTCCTGACGCGCCGCGACCCCCGGTCGAGCCGGGGGCCGCAGGGTGACGACGCGAAGAGCTACTTCTTGACCTTGGCCAGCACGTCCCGGCTGGTGAGGATCAGCAGGTCTTCGCCTTCGACGGTGATCTCGGTCCCGCCGTACTTCGAGTACACGACGGTGTCGCCGACCGCGACGTCGATGGGGATCAGGTCACCCGAGGTCTCGGCTCGACGGCCGGGTCCGACGGCGAGGACTTCGCCCTGCTGGGGCTTCTCCTTGGCCGTGTCGGGAATGACGAGACCGCTGGTCGTGGTCTCCTCGGCCTCATTGGCTCGTACGACGATGCGATCGTCCAACGGCTGCAACTTCATGGGGTGCGCCTCCTGAGGCGTCGAGACGTCTGCGATGGTTAGCACTCGACGGGTGTGAGTGCCAGTGATCAACTTACCGTGCCCGGGGAAATCGGGCAAGCCCGCTCGGCTCAGGCGACGACCCCCAGCCCTGCGGTGGGGTCGACGCCGTCGTCGAGCGGCGTGGGGCCGACCGCCTCGAGGCGCCACCAGGCCGCCGCCGCGATCATGGCCGCGTTGTCGGTACAAAAGGCCGGGGCGGGCAAGAAGACGTCCCGGCCCGTGGCCGCGCCGAGGGTGCCGACCCGGGCCCGCAGGGCCGAGTTGGCGGCGACCCCACCCCCGAGGACCAGGGTCGGGGCTCCCGCCCCGTCGGCCGCCGCGGCCAGCTTGTCGACGAGCTGGTCGACCACCGCGGCTTGGAAGGAGGCCGCCACGTCGGCGACCGGGGTGTCGGGGTGTTGGCGGGCGTGGTTCACCACCGCGGTCTTGAGCCCCGAGAACGAGAAGTTGGGCTCGCCCGGCATCGCTCTCGGGAACCGGATCGCCTCGGGGTCCCCGTCGGGGGCGAGGCGGTCGATCGCGGGCCCGCCCGGGTAGCCAAGACCGAGGAAGCGCGCCACCTTGTCGAAGGCCTCCCCCGCCGCGTCGTCGACGGTCTGTCCGACGACCCGGTAGCGGCCGTGGGCTTCCATGATGACGAGCAGGGTGTGGCCGCCCGAGACGAGGAGCACCGCGAGAGGCGGTTCGAGGTCGGGCTCCTCGAGCCACGCCGCGTAGAGATGGGCTTCGAGGTGGTTCACCCCGACGTAGGGCAGCCCCGTGACGAGCGCCAACGCCTTCGCGGCGCTCACCCCGACGAGCAGCGCGCCGGCGAGTCCGGGGCCGCGGCACGCCGCGATCGCGTCCAGGTCGTGGAGGCCGGTCGACGCCGCGGCGAGCGCCTCGGCCACGACCGGCCCGATGAGCTCGACGTGCGCCCGGCTCGCGATCTCGGGCACCACCCCACCGAAGCGGGCGTGGAGATCGACCTGGCTCGAGACGATCGAGGAGCGCACCGAGCGGCCGCCGACGACGACCGCCGCGGCAGTCTCGTCACAGGAGGTCTCGACGCCGAGGATCGTCGCCGGGCCCGCATCCGGGGTCACCGTCGGCGTTCCTCGTAGCGCGTCTCGCCCGGGACGGCGCGTTCCAGCGCGCTGAGCATGGCGGCGTAGTCGGGCGTGTCGATGTCGTGCGCCCACATGACGAGCGCGTCCTCGTTCGTCTCCTGGTAGTAGTTCTTGCGAACCCCGACCGGCACGAAGCCGAAGCGTCGGTAGAGATCCTGGGCTCCGTGGTTCGAGAGCCGCACCTCGAGGGTCAGGTTGCGGGCTCGGCGGGCGAGCGCCTCGCGGGCGAGCACGAGCAGCAGCCGGGTCCCGACCTTGCGGCGATGCTGAGCCGGGTCAACCGCGATCGTGGTGACGTGCCCGTCCTCACCGGTCAGCATGAGCCCGGCGTAGCCGACGACGTCACGTCCGATCCGCGCGACGAAGTACGCGCGTGAGCCGCGCAGGGCGAGCTCGGAGAGGAACAGCGATTGGCTCCACGGTCGCGGGTACACGAGCGCCTCGATGCGCAAGACGGACCGCAGGTGCCGGCGCCGCATCGGCACGACGTGGACGACGAGCGGCTCCGTCACGGTCATCGCCGGTTCCCCCACGCGAGCTCGGCGTCACTGGCCCGAAGGTACAGGGGTGCCACGTCCCACGGCGCCGAGAACTCCTCCCGTCCGACGCGCCCGTCGGCGATCTCCACCAGCGCGGTCGCGCTGGGCGCTTCGAACTCGCGGCCGGCGTCGACGGCCCGTTCGAGCGCGCCGAAGGCTGCCCGGTTGGACGCCACGCCGTCGCCGGCCAGCACCACGTCCTCGCCTCCCGCCTCGAGTTCGGCGACGAGCTCGACCGCCGGCCCGACCCGGTACTCGGTGACCAGCTGCACGCCACCCGACACCGGTCGGTACCGGGCGTGGAACACCTCGTGGCGTCGCGCGTCGAGCACCGCGGCGATCATCTGACCTCCGAAGCGGAGCGGGTGCGCCACGAGGTCGAGGCTCGACACGCCCACGACCGGCACCTCGAGCGCCTGGCCCATGATCTTCGCGGTCGTGACACCGACCCGCAGGCCGGTGAACAGGCCGGGGCCGACACCGACCGCCACCGCGCCCAGCTGGCGAAGCTCGACTCCGGTCTGCTCGCAGAGATAGGCGATGGCGGGCACCAACGCCTCGGCGTGACGTCGACGGGCACTCAGGTACACCGAGCCGAGCACCCGACCGTCCTCGCCGATCGCGACGGCGACGCGGGGCGTGGCCGTATCGATGGCGAGCATCAGCGTCATCGAGCGTCCAGCGCCGCGGCGACGGCGTCGGCTCGGGCGCCCCACGACGGACCCCCGGCGGTGAGCGAGACCGTGCGCTCGTCGGTGTCGGCGCCGGGCCCGGGGGTCAGCCGCACCGCGAGGTGATCGGCGGGCAGGTATCCGGCCGCCACGTCGCCCCATTCGACGACGAGGACGGCGTCGTCCGCGAGGTCTTCGAGGCCGAGGTCGAGGAGTTCCTGGGCGCGCTCGAGCCGGTAGACATCGACGTGCACGAGGCGGACGGATCCCACGTACTCGCGAGCGATCGTGAACGTGGGGCTGACCACTCGTTCGGCGATTCCCACGCCGGCGGCGAGACCCTGCACGAAGGTCGTCTTGCCGCTCCCGAGCTCGCCGGCCACGACGATCACGTCGCCGGCGTGCACCAAACCCGCGGTCGCGCGGCCGACATCGCGGGTCTCGTCCGCACTTCGAGTCAGGACCGTGGTCCCGGTCACGCGTCGTGGCCGCGAGCGAGAGCGCGCTTGACGAGGACGAAATCGGCCCGCGATTCGGCGAGCGCGGTGCCGCCGTTGCGGAGCACTGCCGCGGGATGCAGGGTCGGAATCAGCACGGCGTCGCCGCGGAACGGGAACTCCTGCCCGCGCACCTTCGTGATCCCCAGCTTGGTGCCGGTGAGGAGACGGGTGGCGAAGTTCCCGAGGGTCACGACGACCCGGGGCGCGAGGAAGTCCAGCTGCGCTTCGAGGTAGGGGCGGCACGCGTCGATCTCGACCGGGAGCGGGTCTCGGTTGCCCGGGGGTCGGCACTTCACGACGTTGCAGATGTACACGCGGTCGCGCGTCAGGCCGATTCCTTCGACGAGGCGCGTGAGCAGCTGGCCGGCGCGGCCCACGAAGGGGATGCCCTGGCGATCCTCCTCGGCGCCCGGGCCCTCGCCGACGAAGACGAGGTCCGCGCTGGGGTCACCGACGCCGAACACCACCTGAGTGCGGGTCTCGGCGAGCGGGCATTTCGTGCAGACCGCGGCGTCGGCGGCGAGCTCGGTGAGTGAGCCCCAGGGATGGACTGGATCGAGCGTCGTCATGGCTGCTCAATCATCGCCTGGGCCGACCGCGTCGCGCACGGCCGCGGCGGCGACCTCGGTCGCCGCGACCCGGAGGCGGTCGAGGTGCGCCGTGACGAGCCCGGTGGCGAGCGCGATGGCGAGATCGCCGTCGTGGCGGGTGTGCGACGGGTGCACGGCCCAGGCGACGCCGTGCTGGGCGCTCTGGGCCAAGAGGAAGCACTCGGCCTTCGTGCAGCGGGCGTCGGTGGCCACGACGAGGAGGGTGGTGTTCGGCTCCGCCGCGTCGAACGGCTCCGGGTCGGGAAACGCCGGCGTGTCGGCTGGCGCCGTCGACCCGGCCAGCACCGCGCCGGTCGGGCCCCGGACGTCGCCGAGGGCGTTCACGACCGCCAACGCCCCGACGGTGGCGTCGTCGACGGTGGTGCTCGCCGATCCGAGCCCGCCCGCCACCGCGTAGTCTGCGCCCCGCCACTTCCCGACGGTGGCGCCTCGACCCGCCCCGACCCGGCCGGTTGTGAGCGGATTGCCGCGCGCCGCGGCGTCGATCGCGGCCGCGCCGTCCGCCGCGCCGGGATGGGTTCCGCCGGACGCGACGAGATCGTAGATGGCGGCGGTCGGGACGATCGGGACCGGCCCGCCGCGGGTGGGAAACCCGCGGCCGCGCTCGGCGAGCCACGTCACCACCCCGTCGGCGGCCGCCAGCCCGAACGCCGACCCGCCGGTGAACACGACGGCGTCGATCGACTCCACCGTCCGGCTCGGGTCGAGTAACGCCAGCTCGCGGGTGGCGGGAGCGCCGCCCCGGAGCTCACCCGCCGCGACGGCTCGGCTGGCTGGGAGGATCACCGTCACGCCGGTGCCCTCGCCGGTCCAGTGCCCGACCTGGATTCCCGGAACGTCGGTGAGCGCGCCGGTCACGCGGCGCCGGCGGTTGCCGGCAGCAGCCCGAGCCCGCGGGCGAAGCCGAGGACGAGCGCGTGGAACTCCTCGGTGCGCTCGAGCATGATGTTGTGCCCCGCCCCGGCGAGCAGGACGAGGCGCGCTCCGGGGATGACCTCGGCGAGGCGCCGCGACTCGGCGGGGGGCGTGATCACGTCGGAGGTCCCGCCGATCACCAGGGTGGGGACGTCCAGGCGGGGCAGCTCGCGGGTGAGGTCGAGTCCGAGGAGCGCGGCCGTCGCATCGCGGGCGGTGCTCGAATCGCAGCTGGCGAGCATCTCGCGGTTCAGCTCGACCCAACTCGCCCGGGGTGAGCGGCCGAACCCGACCCGGGCGAACAGCACGCCGAGGTTCGGGCGGCCCATCAGGCGGGGCAGATCGAAGCTGCTGGTCACCCGTTCGGCTAGCCACCGCAACTGCCGAGACGCCGAGACGCTGGTCTTGGCCAACGTCGAGAGCAACACGATGCCGCGAACCCGTTCCGCCAGGACGTCGGGATGCTCAAGGGCGAACGCCTGGACGGCCACCCCGCCCATGGAGTGGCCAACCAGGATGGCGTCGCGCAGGTCGAGCCCTTCGACGACGATGCGCAGGTCCGCGGCGAGGTTGGCGACCGAGTGGCCGCTCGTCCCGATCGTGGATTCACCGTGGCCCCGATGGTCGAATGCCATGACCCGGACGCCGGCGTCGGGAAGGTCGCGGAACTGCTTGACCCACACCCGCGACGAGATCGTCACTCCATGCGAGAACAACATCGGCACGCCGGCGCCGCGGCTGACGGTGTAGATGCTGCCGCCGTCGTTGCTGGGAAGGCGGAGCGCCTCGTCGAACTCGAGTTGGCCAAGGTCTCCGGCGTCGGGGTCGGGCCGGCGTCGGAGCGCGATGAGCGCACCTCGTTGGAGGCCGTAGACGGACGCCGCTACGCCGCCGGCGACTCCGGCGGTGACGCCCGCCACCTTCAGCACCCGCCGGCCTGGGCTCATCCGACGTACCGGCGTGGGACGCGCGGGCCGATCCCGCTCACGATCTCGTACGCGATCGTGCCGAGGTGCTCGGCCCACTCCGCGGCGGTCACCGTCTCGTCGCCCTGGGTGCCGAGCAGGACGACCTCGTCGCCGACCTCCACCGGCGTGTCGCCGACGTCCACCATCAGCTGGTCCATCGTCACCGCACCCGCGATCGGGTATCGGCGACCCGCGATGAGCACCTCGCCGCCGCTGGTCCCGAGATTGCGGGGGACACCGTCGGCGTAGCCGACCGGCACGGTCACCACGCGCCCCGGACGGGGCAGCGCGTAGCGCAGTCCGTACGAGACGCGGGCGCCGGCGGGAAGCTCCTGGACGTGGGTGACCTGCGCGCGCAGGGACAGGACCGGCGTGAGATCGACCCGGTCGGCGAGCGCGGCCGCCGGCGGGACGCCGTAGAGCGCGATCCCGACCCGGACCAGATCGAAGCGGGATTCGGGAAACGCGAGGAGCGCAGCGGAGTTGGCCGCGTGGACGATCGGGGGGCGCGTGCCCTGCCGGTCGAGGTCCTCGACGAGCGCGCGGAACTGCTCGAGCTGGGCTGTCGTCTCGGGCCGATCGGGTTCGTCGGCGACCGCGAGGTGCGTGCAGAGACCCTCGAGGGTGAGTTCAGGGCGGGTCGAGACCGCCTCGACCAGGGCTCGCGCCCGCTCGGGTGCACACCCGACCCGGTGCATCCCGGTGTCGACCTTGAGGTGCACTGGGAGCGGGGCGTCGGGCGTCGCGGCGGCGACCGCCTTCGCGAGGGCTTCGATTCCGAGCTCGGTGTAGACGACCGGGGTCAGCTGCGCCGCCACCACCGCGTCCGCCGCCTCCGGCGCGGGCTCGGACAAGACCAGCACCCGGGCGTCGAGGCCCGCTTCGCGCAGCGCCACCCCTTCCTCGACGAGGGCGACGCCCAGCCAGGTGGCGCCGGCCGCGAGGGCCGCCCGGGCGACGGGCACCGCGCCGTGCCCGTAGGCGTCGGCTTTCACGACCGCCAGCAGCTGGGCGGGCGCGGCGGCGCGGGCGAGTGCCCGGGCGTTGGCGCGCACGGCGTCGAGGTCGACCTGACCCCAGGCGGGGCGGAACTGGATCGGGTTCCCGGTCATTGGTCCGCCGCGACGCGCCGGACCACGTCCCCGCGGGCGAGGATCCCGACCAGGTGGCCGCTGGCGTCGAGCACTGGGATATGGGTGACGTCTCGGTCGTGCATGCGGGCGGCGACGGTACCGAGCGTGTCATCGGGACCGCACGTCTCGAAGTCGGTCGTCATGAGGTCCCCGACGTTGGCGGCCACCATGCGTCGCAGCTCGCCTTCGAACCGCTTGGTCTGACGGGGGAACGGGAACTCGGCCCCGAGGAAGTTGAACCAGGTCGGCGCGTGCAGGTTCGCCTCCGACACGATGAGGTCTTCGTCGCGGAGCAGGCCGATGACCTGGTGGTCGCCGTCGACCACCGGCGCGGCGCCGATCCGATGCTCGGCCAGCAGATCGGCTGCTTCGCCGAACGGCTGCTCGGGGCGCAGCGTGATCACCGTCGCGGTCATGACGTCGCGCACGGGTGTGGTGGTCGGCATCACGACTCCCGAGAGCTGGTGAGCGCGTCGAGCGCCCGTGGCAGGGCCGCGATCACGTCACGGGCGATCAGCCCAGTATGGCCGGCGATGTCGGCCGCGCACCCGTGGACGTACGCCGCCGCCGCCGCCGCCTCGAAGGGGGGCATCCCGCGGGCGAGGAACCCGCCGATGATGCCGGTGAGGACGTCGCCGCTGCCCGCCGTGGCCAGCTCGGGTCCGCCGGTCGGGTTCACGGCGACTCGGCCGTCGGGCTCGGCGACGATCGTCGCCGGCCCCTTGAGGAGCACCACGGCGTGGCTGGCCGCCGCGAGCCCGCAGGCCGCGTCGAGGCGGTCGGTGCCGACGGGCTCGCCGACGAGTCGGGCGTACTCGCCTTCGTGCGGGGTGAGCACCGTTGGGCCGCGGCGGGCGCGCAACGCGCCCGCGTCACCGGCGAACGCGTTCAACCCGTCGGCGTCGAGCACCAGAGGGACAGAGGTTTTCGTGACGAGCTCGCGCACCGCGGCTCGGGTCGGCGCCGAGGTGCCAAGTCCCGGTCCGACCGCCGCCGCCCGGAAGCGCTCGAGGCTCTCGAGCAGATCGCCGAGCCCGGCGAGGGCGCCGTCGTCCGTGGAGGGCAGCGCTCGGGTGATCACCTCCGATCCCGACGCGGCAGCCGCGGCCTCGTGGCCCGGTACCCAGCACCACACGATCCCGGCCCCGGCCCGCATGGCCGCGTGGCTGACGAACAGCGGCGCGCCGGTCATGCCGCCCGACCCGCCGACCACGACGAGGCCGGCGCGCCACTTGTTGGTGTCGGGCGCCGGCGCGGTCGCCGCCAGCCAGCCCGCGACGTCGCTCGACTCGGTCACACCCGTCGTCGGGGCTCCGACGTCGATGCCGATGTCGACCACGACGACGTCGCCGGAGTGGGAACGGCCGGGTTCGAAGAGAACACCGGGCTTGGCCGCCGCGAAGGTGACCGTCGTCCCGGCGCGCACGGCGAGCCCGTGCTGCTGGCCGGTCCGGCCGTCGATGCCCGAGGGAATGTCGACCGCGACGGTGGTCAGCTCGGCGCTGCGGGCGGCGGCGTCAGCGGCCAGGCCCTCGAGCTGCCCGGAGAACCCGGTCCCGTACATGGCGTCGACGAAGACGTCGGCCCGGTCGAACGCTCGACGCAACGCGGGATCGTCGGCGGGTTGGACGAGCTCGATGACGTCGACGCGCATGCCCCACGCCCGCAGCGTCGCGGCCGCGACGAGGCCGTCGCCCCCGTTGTTGCCCTTGCCGCACACCACGACGGCACGTCGGCCGTAGACCCCGTCGAGACGGCGGCGGACTGCCCACGCCACGGCGCGCCCGGCTCGGTCCATGAGCACGTCGACGGAGGTTCCGGCCGCGATCGCCCGCTGGTCGGCCTCGGCCATCTCCGCCGGGGTGAGAACGGGTTCCATCAGCCGACCGCGATGGCGACCGCCAACGCCATGGTGTTGGTGTGGGTCAGGGACAGGTGCCACGCCACCACTCCGCGCTCGGACGCCAACTCGGCCGCTCGGCCGTAGAGCGCGACCTGGGGTGCCCCACCGCGTTGACGAACAACTTCGACGTCGCGCAACTTGAACTTCCACAACCCGACACCGAGCGCTTTCATCACCGCTTCCTTGGCCCCAAACCGGGCGGCGAGGTTCTTGGACGGGTCCCGGTGGCGGTACGCGTACGCACGTTCGTCGTCGCTGAAGAGCCGCTCGGCGAGCCGTGCGCCGCGCCGGTCCATCGCGAGGCGGAACCTCGCCACCTCGACGAGGTCGGTCCCGAGGCCCACGATGCCCAGCGACCCACCGGCCAGGCCGGGAGCCGGTGGGGTCAGGGGCGGCGTGGGGCCGGTCATCGTTGTCGCCAGCGCTCCGCCAGCACGTAGACGGGCTCGGTGAGCAGGTCGATGACGGGGACCTCGGCCAGGACCGCATCGTCGAAGCTCGGCTCGGTCTCGGTCACGGCGTCCTTCAGGGCCCCGTATCGACCCTGGTAGCCCTGGAGCACCGCTCGCATGGTGTCGGGCGCGAGGTGGGAAGCGAAACTGACGTGGAGGAGCGTGAGTCCGACGGTCTCGTTGTGTTTGACCTCGGGAACGATCAGGAGTGTGCGCCCGTCGAAGCCCCGAACCGCAGTGACCTCCCGACGGCTCGCGGCGCGGTGCTTGCTGCCCCGAAGTCGGGGGTCTGAGTCGGTCCGGGAGGCGATCGTCGCCGCGACGCCACCTCGGTCGAGGACGTGCACGGTGGCGGCGTCTCCCGCGACGTCGCCCTCGACGTGGTAGCGCGTGTAGCCGGTCACGGCGTCGACGGCGGGGTCGAGTGCGGCCAGTGTGCGCAGCGCGCGATAGCTCAGCCCGTCGCGGAGCGCGCCGGCTCCGAGCGCCTCTCGCACCAGGGCGACGTGCAGGAGTGTCTCGTCGGACCGGGAGATCCCCACCGTCACCGTCTTGGCTTGATGCTTGATGGCGTCGACCGGGCGGGTGAGCTCCTCGATGCCTTTGGTGAGCGCGCCGGTCAGGTCCTGCACGACGGTGCTCGGCGTCCCCACCTTCGCGTGCTCCATCTCGTAGGAATCCAGCGCCGAGGTGCCGGCCGCGTAGCGCAGGAGCGACGCCAATCGAGTCGCGGTGCTGGCCTCGAGGGTGCCGTCGTACTGGCCGGCCCGCAGGTCGTCGAAGAACCGTTGGGCGGGGGCGGCGAGCCGGGGGGCCAGCCGTTCGAGGAGCGCCTCGGGTGGTCCCGCGACGGTGCTCTCGATCGCGGCGCGGGCCTCGCGCAACGGTCGTGCCGAGGCGTCGATGGCGAGTGCGGCCTCGTAGCAGAAGAGGTGCCCGGCGACGGTCGACAGCACGAAATCGAGCTGGGGATGCACGGACGGGACCCCGATGACTTCGAGTGCGTGGGCGAAGCGGGGCGTGTCGTCGGCGCTGGCGATCACGATCGCCGCGGCGCGGTGAGCGCCGTAGATCGCGACTTCCTTCGTGAGGTCGTCGACGTTTGAGCCGGCGAGCCCGGCCGCGCAGACGAGGATGAGCGGCTCCGAGGACAGGTCGATGTGCTTCTTGTCCTCGGTGACGTCGCAGGCGATCGCCTTGTAGCAGAGCTCGGAGAGCTTGATCCGCAGCTCGCGTGCTGCCACCACGTTGCGTCCGTTCCCGACCACCGCCCAGTACCGTCGGCCGAGGACATGGCGCTGGGCGGTGCCCGCGATGACTTCTCGCTCGGCGACGACTGCTTGCATCGCCTCGGGTAGGGATCGCAGCGCGGCCAGGATCTCGGTCGACCGTAGCGAGTCGATTCCCAGCTCCGCGGCGAGCGCGAGGGCGAGGAGGTGGCCGGCGGCGACCTGGGCGTAGAACGCCTTCGTCGAGGCGACGCTCATCTCCACGTCTCGTCCGTCGGAGGTGTAGAGCACCCCGTCGGACTTGTCGACGAGGTCGCTGTTGCGACGATTCACGATCGAGACGATGGTGGCGCCCCGCTCGCGGGCAAGGTCGACCGTCCGGTTCGTGTCCGTGGTCGTGCCGCTCTGGCTGATCGCGATGACCAGGGTGTCGCTCATGTCGGCGAGAAGCCCGAACCCCGAGAGTTCCGTGGCGTGCACCGCGCGGACCGTCAGCGCGCCCGCGACCGCGTCCTCGAGCGCCAGGGCGAAGCTCTGGGCCGCCACCGCGGCCGTACCCTGCCCGATGGCGTCGACGCGGCGGATGTCCCCGTTGCGCAACGCCGCGATCAGGCGTTCGGGGAGCGTCTCGGCGCCCAGCTGCACGGTGAGTCGCTCCGGCTCGCCGGCGCGGTCCCCGGCGAGGACGATCTTTCCCCGCAGCGTCTTGCGAAACGAGTCGGGGGCCTCGGAGATCTCCTTGAGGAGGTAGTGCGGAAACGACCCGCGGTCGATGTCGCGGGTCGTGATCTGCGCGACCTGCAGGTCGGTCTCATGCAACGCCAGCGGGGTGCCGTCATAGGAGAGCCGGGTGATGCCCTCCAGGGTTCCGGCGTGGGGCTCGGCCACGATCACGATCTGACCACGCGTCGCGGCCGCTCGGGTGGGGTCGGCGGGGGTGTCGCCGTCGAGCCGAAGGTAGGTCTGGGTCTCCTCGACCAGCCCGTACGGTTCGCTGGCCACCAGGAAGGCGTCCTCGGCGAGGCCGACGTAGAGCGCCTGTCCGCTGCCCCGCAGGGCGAGGAACAGCGCATCGGGTTGATCCGCTTCGGTGGCGGCCACCGCCACCGATCCTTCGAGGGAGGCGGCCGTCTCGCGGAAGGCGTCGCGAGGGGACAGACCTTCGCTTCGACGGTGGGCCACGAGGGCGGGGATGACCTTGGCGTCGGTCGTGATCTCGGCGGGCACGTGGAGATCGTCGAGCCCGATCAGGTCCGCGTAGTTGTCGACGTCGCCGTTCAGCGCCGCGGCGACGTACGGATCGTGGCGGCCCGCCTCCTCGCCGGTCAGGGGATGCGCGTTGGGCTCCGAGATGATCCCGACGCTCGCCCAGCGGGTGTGGGCCAGCACGGTGGACGTGGCGGCGTCGGCAGCGAGCGCGTCGTGGAGCAGGTCGTCGTCTCGGATCGCGGCCCGCAGCCGGCGGGTGTTGTCGCCGAGGTCGCCGATCTCGGCGGCGGCCTTGTACACGAAGACGAGCATCCCGTCGGGGGTCCGCACCGCGCCGGACACGAAGAGCGGATCGGCGGCGCGGGCGTCGATGCGTGCCCGCAGGGTGGGGTCGTCGAGGTCCAGGTGGTGGTTCCGGACCATGAGGTGGAGTCCGGCCGAGTCTCGACCTCGGACCTCGAGGCGATCGAGGGCGGAGAGTGCAAGCTGGACGGAGGTGAAGGTCTCGAGCGCTCCGACCGATGGGTTCGGGCCGGCGAGGTCGCCCACCGCGGTGGCGATCCGCAGCCGGTCGTGGCTGATGGCCCACAGCGGGTCGCGAGCACCCAGGAGCGCCGCGTTCACCCGCTCAAGCTCCGAGCCCTCCCGGTGATGGTCGCCGGCGTCGAGCCGCTGTTCGATGTCGGCCAGGCGGGCGCCGACCGCTGCGGCACGCTCCTCGAGGGCGCGGGCGCCCGCGCGATCGGCCAGGAGCGCCTCCACGCCGGGGACGCCGCACAGGGCCGTGTCGACGCCGAGGAGTGCGGCGGCGGCGGCTTCGAGGGACGAGAGATCACCTGACCAGCCGGCGAGCCGCTCGTGGACGCCGTCGAGCGCGCCGAGGAGGGTGGACAACTCGGGTGGTCGGCGAGTCGCTCGGCGGCGGACCACGCCAAAGATCCCGCACATGGCCCCAGCCTCCTACGCGGGCTCGGCGGACGCGCCGCAGGCCCGCTGCACGGCGCCGACGAGGCGGTCGGCAACCAGCTCGGCCTGCTCGAGGCTCGGCGCCTCGACCATGACGCGAACGACGGGTTCCGTGCCCGACGGCCGGACCAGTACCCGACCGTCGGGGCCGAGGTCGGTCTCCATCGAGGCGGCCTCGTCCCAGAATTCGCTGGCGGCTTCGAGGGCGTTGCGGTCCCGGACCGAGACGTTGCGCAGGATCTGCGGGAAGCGCTGCATCACGCCGGCGAGCAGGGACAGGGTGTGCCCGGTGCCCGCCACGACGTCGAGGAGCATGACGCCCGTCAGCGCTCCGTCGCCGGTCGACGCGTGGTCTCGGAAGATGATGTGGCCCGACTGCTCGCCGCCGAGGACGAGGTCGCGTCGTTCCATCTCGTCGATCACGTGCCGGTCCCCGACCGGGACTTCCACGAACCCCAGACCGTGGTTGTCGAGACACTTGCGAAGCCCGAGATTCGACATCACGGTCGCGGCGACGGCCCGGTTGCGGAGCCGGTCCCGCTCGGCGAGGTCCAGCGCGCACACTGCCATGATCTGGTCGCCGTCGATCAACCCACCGCGCTCGTCGACGGCGATCACGCGGTCGGCGTCGCCGTCGAAGGCCAGTCCCGCCCGGGCGCCGGACTCCTGCACCCGGTGCTGGAGAGCGGTGGGGTCGGTCGAGCCGCAGCCGGCGTTGATGTTGGTGCCGTCGGGCGACCCGTTGAGGACTTCGACTTCGGCGCCGAGCTCGCGGAAGATCCGCGGCGCGGTGCGAAAGGCGGCGCCGTTTCCGCAGTCGAGGACGACGCTGATGTCTTCGAGCACCCGACCCTCGAGCGCGTCGACGACGTGGCGCACGTACTCGTCGACGCTGTCGCGCAGGTTCTGGACGACGCCGACGTCGCCACCGCCGGGTCCTGGCGGGGGTGGGTTCACCGCGAGCTCGTGCAGCTGCTGTTCGACGCGCTCCTCGAGCTCGTCGGACAGCTTCTGGCCGCCGGGGGCGAAGAGCTTCACACCGTTGTCGGAGAACGGGTTGTGGCTCGCCGAGATCACTGCACCGGGTGAGCCACGCTGTGCGCCGAGGAACGCGACGGTTGGTGTCGGCACCACGCCGGCGAGCTCGACGTCCGCGCCTTCGGCGCAGATCCCGGACACGAGTGCCGCCTCGATCATCGGGCCTGACCGTCGCGTGTCGCGTCCGATGACGAAGGGGCGCTCGTGCCCGAGGACGCGGGCCGCGGCTCGGCCGATGGCCGTCACGAGTTCCGGCGTGACCTCGCGGTTGGCAACGCCGCGGATCCCATCAGTTCCGAAACGGAGAGTCACGGCTTGCCCCGTAGCGCCGCGCGGGCGCTAGCGCTTCGAGTACTGAGGAGCCTTGCGGGCCTTCTTCAGCCCGTACTTGCGCCGCTCCTTCTCACGAGCGTCGCGTACGAGGAGCCCCGCCTTCTTAAGCTGGGGTCGAACCTCGTCGTCCAGCGCCACCAAGGCGCGGGCGATACCCAGCCGCAAGGCGCCGGCCTGGCCGCTCACGCCGCCGCCGCCGATCGTGGCGTCGACGTCGTACACGTCCGCGGTCTCGGTGAGACGGAGCGCCTCGGTGGCCCGCTGGACGTGGGTGTCGATGGGGAAGTACTGCTCGACGGGCCGGCCGTTGATCAGCACCTTCCCCGAGCCGGCCCGGAGACGAACCCGCGCGACCGCCTCCTTGCGACGACCGGTGGTCTGGATCAGTGGCTTGGGCATCGTGTCCCTTGTCGTTGCGTGGACGTCAAGCGCGGCGGGTCGAAGTCAGCGCCCGCGCCGCGGGCTGCTGGGCGGCGTGCGGGTGCGTGGGTCCCGAGTAGACCCGCAGCCGCTTGAGCATCTGACGCCCAAGCGGGCCTTTGGGCAGCATGCCGCGGATCGAGCGGCGCACGACCTGCTCGGGGTTGCGAGACATGAGGTGCTCCAGCGACTCGCTGCGGATCCCACCGGGGTAGCCGGAGTGGCGCCAGTACCGCTTGTCCTGCGCCTTGCGAACGCTGACGTCGAGTCGGGCCGCGTTGATGACGATGACGTGGTCGCCGACGTCGGCCTGGGGGGCCCAGATCACCTTGTGCTTGCCGCGCAGCAGGGTCGCGCTCTCCGATGCCAGACGTCCAAGGACCGCGCCGTCGGCGTCGACGACATGCCAGGCGCGTTGGACGTCGGCGGGCTTGGGTTGGAAGGTGCGCACGGCATCCCCAGTTGGCGGTCGGGGCGGGTCCAGGGCCCGAGGCGGCCATGAACGTGGGATGCAAGGTTACCGACGACGGGCGCCGCCGGGCAATCCACCGCGGGGAGCCCTGTAGCCTCGCCATCGTGACCGCGACCGAGCCCACCTGGCTCGCGCCCGAGCGCGAGGACGTCGCCGAGCGGGCCCTGTCCGTGCTGACCGACGCCGCCCTGGACCCGATCGTCGACATGGTGCTCCTCGCCCGGCACGGGGCCTACGAGGCCCGCTCGAGCGAGGGGTCGGTGCGCTTCCGCCGAGCCGGCGACACCTTCGAGGTCCTCGCCGTCGAGGGGGCCGATCCGCTCGCGGATCGCTCCACCGCCAAGTTCTCTCCCCTCGCCGACGAGCTCGTCCATCGCCACCCGCGGCGGAGCGACAACGCGTACCCGCACGGCTATGAGCAGGTCAGCCAGCTCTTCGACCATCCCGCCGCCCCGGACCTGTGCGTGATCCACAGCGCCGACCACAACTGGGAGGACCAGGGCGGCCATCTTGGCGAGCACGGCTCCCTCGGCCTGGTCCAGGCCCGCGCCCCCTTCGTCCTGTCCGGGCCGGGTGTCCGTCACCACGGGCTCGTCGACCGGTCGGCGCGCCTCGTCGACGTGGCGCCGACGATCCTGTCGCTGCTCGGAGTGGAGCCCGACCGAGATGGCAACCACCTGCGCGGCCAGGACGGGTCGGTCCGCACCGATGCACTGGACCCGACCGGCCCTCGCCCCCGCCATGTCGTGGCGTTCCTCTTCGACGGGACGAACGCCAACGTGCTCTACGACATGGCCGCCCGGGGCGAGGCCCCCGCGGTGGCGCGACTCATCGAGAACGGCATCGCCTACGGGCAAGGCGCCATGGCCGGTCTGCCGACGGTGACGCTCGCCAACCACACGTCGATCCTCACCAGCCGGCTGCCCGGGCACCACGGCGTGCTCCACAACGCCTGGTTCGATCGGCGAACCGGGGAGCAGGTGATCACGAACTCCTCGGCGACGTGGCCCTGGTCGATGCAAAACCTCTTCCCCGGGGTCGACAGCGTGCACACCGCGCTGCGCCGAGCCCAGCCGTCGGCGTTCACCGCCTCGGTCGACGAGCCGTGCGACCTGGGGACCTCCTGGTCCACCTTCGACGCCTTCCGCCGGGGTGAGCTACCCGAGCCGAGCGCGAAGGAGGCGCTGCCCCACACGACCGAGCGGTTCGTTCGGCCCTTCAAGGACTACCGGTGGTCCACCGTCGTCGACCATGCCGCGGTTGAGCAGGCCACCGGCATCTTCGGTGGACGCTTCCGGGACGAGACCTTCCCGCTTCCGACCTTTTTGTTCTGCAACTTCACGCTGACCGATGCCGCGATGCACGCCGGTGGGCCGTACTCCGATATCGCCGCCGCCTCGGTACGCGACACCGACGGCCGGATGGGCGAGGTCATTCGCGCCGTGGAGCAGGCCGGCATCGTCGACGACACGGCCTTCGTCCTCGTCGCCGACCACGGCATGGAGGAGAACGACCCGGCCGTCACCGGGGACTGGGACGTGACCCTGCGCGAGGCCGGCATCCCGGTGCGCGACGAGGCGTACGGCTTCCTCTACCTCGACGAGCACTGAACCCCTGAGCGGTTGGCCAAGAACCTCCCGAACTCCTCGGCCGCGGAGACGACGAACTCCACGTCACGCCCGCCCTTACGGACGAAGTCTCAAGATGAGGTGCAGCGTGCTTCCGTCGGGGATGTTGTAGTCAGCGAGCGATCTGCCATCCTCGAGCTGTTTCCCGGCGTACAGCAACCGCTGCTGGTCCGGGGGGATGCCCTCCAGGTCCTGAATCGTCTCCTTGACATTTTCGATCGTGTCAGTTGGCTGCGCACCAACCTTGAGGGTCTTTCCAGTGAGCGTCTTCACGAAGATCGTGAACTCCTGGGACGTCCCGGCGTGAGCGGCGTGAGCCGGGCGGTGGTGGATGAGGGTGAGCCCCAAACCCACGCCAACCCCGATGACCACGACCGCGGCGCCGGCCCAGAGCCACCGGACGCGACCGCCACTACCGAGCATGAGCAAATATTTCTGCGAAGCCAGGCGCACCACTCGCCCATCCCCGCCTCAGGGCCTCGCGCATGCATTCTTCCTTCCGAAACTGGGAGCACGAGAGTATCCGGGGCGTCGTGATCCTGAGCTCGTCTCGGTTGCGGCTGGACCCTTCAGTGCGGTTGGTCGTCGACGCAGTCCAAAATTCTCCAACCCTCCAACGCGCATCCCAAGATCCCCAGACCTTCGCACGGCTTGTGAGGTCCGCCCCCACCGCCCTGATGGGCCTGCCGTCAGGTGTCGTAGCCGACGTCCCACAGGCACAGACCCCGAGCCGGCGCGAGCTGCCCCGCGACCGACCGATCCCGGGAACGCAACACACCCAGGATGTCGCCCGGTCGGCGCCGACCGGTCCCCGCCTCGATGAGGACGCCGACGATCGACCGCACCATCTGCCAGCAGAAGGCCCGGGCGCGGATCTCGTAGCGCAGCACGTCGCCCGACGCGTGCCAGCGTGACTCCAGCACCCGCCGGACTGTGGTCCCCGTCCCGCGCCGGCAGAACGCGCCGAAGTCGTGTTCCCCGACGAACGGGTCGGCGGCCAGGCGCAGGATCGCGAGGTCCAGCGATTCGGGCACCCACCAGGCGAAGCGGGCCAGGAACGGATCCGGTTCGGGCCGGTTCAGGATCGTGTACTGGTAGGTCCGCCACCGGGCGCTGCGACGCGCATCGAAGTCGGCGGACGCCGGCTCGGCTCGACGGACCACCATCTCGGGACCGGCCATCTTGTTCACGGCCCGGCTGAGGCGGTCGAGGTCAACGTCGGGGGGCGCGTCGAGGCCGACCACCTGGCCGCGGGCGTGCACTCCCGCGTCGGTCCGCCCGGCACAGGTTAGGTTCAGGCACTCGACCGGGACCTGCAGCACGCTGGCCAGGGCATCACCCAGCACTGCCTCGACGGTGCGAACGCCAGGTTGGGCCGCGAAGCCGTGGAAGTCGGTGCCGTCGTAGGCGACGACGAGCTTGACGCGCCGGCCCTCGGCCTGCGGTGTCGACGCCGGCTGCCCGGCGTCGAAGAGGGTCACACCAGCTCGACGCGCGCCATCGGCGCGTTGTCACCTGGGCGCGGACCGAGCTTGAGGATGCGGAGATACCCGCCGGGACGGCCCTGGTAACGAGGCGCGATCTCGGCGAAGAGCTTGTGCGTGACCGCCTTGTCGTGCAGCTTCGCGATGACCTGGCGGCGGTCGTGGACGGTCCCGCGACGAGCCTTGGTGATGAGGTGCTCCGCATAGGGCCGCAGCGCCTTCGCCTTGGTCTCAGTCGTCACGATCCCACCCGCCTCGAAGAGATGGGCAGCCAAGTTGGCAAGCAGGAGCCGCTGATGCGCCGGGTCCTTGCCCAGGCGCGGCCCTTTGGTCGGGGTGGGCATTGCGCTACTCCCTCACCCGAAGCGACAAGCCGCGCTCGTCGAGCTTCTGGAGCACTTCCTCGAGCGACTTCGACCCGAAGTTCGTGATCGCGAGGAGGTCGTCTTCGCTCTTTTGAACGAGCTGGCCGATGGTGTCGACCCGGGCTCGCTTCAGGCAGTTGCGGGGCCGCTCCGAGAGATCGAGCTCCTCGATGGGCAACTCGAGGTCGGGGGACGCCGACGTCGCCGGCGAGACCTCACCGAGCTCCAGGCCCTGGGGAGCGTCCGAGAGGCTCGCGACGAGCCCGACCAGGCTGCGGAGCGTCTCACCAGCGGAGGCGAGCGCCTCGCGGGGTGAGATCGAGCCATCGGTCTCGATCTCGATCGTGAGCTTGTCGTAGTTGGTCGCCTGCTCCACCCGGGTCGGCTCGATTCCGAATGCGACTCGCCGCACCGGAGAGAAGATGGCGTCGACCGGGATCACGCCGATCGTCGCGGTGCGCTTGTTCCGTTCGGCGGAGAGGTACCCGCGGCCCTGCTCGACGGTCAGATCGATGGCGAGGCGACCCTTGGCGCTGACACTGGCGATGTGCAGGTCGGGGTTCAGCACCTCGACATCCGCCGTGACCTGAATGTCACGGGCGGTCACGTCGCCAGGACCACGTTTGTCGAGTCGGAGGCTGACCGCCTCGGAGCTCGTGCAGCGCAGGACCAGGTCCTTGATGTTGAGGATCAGGTCCGTGACGTCCTCTTTGACCCCCGGAATGGTGTCGAACTCGTGCAGCGCCTCGTCGAAGCGCACCTGCGTCGCCGCGGCGCCAGGGATAGACGACAGCAGCGTCCGGCGGAGGCTGTTGCCCAGGGTGTGGCCAAAACCGGGCTCGAGGGGCGAAATAACGAACGACTGCGTGTTGCCCTCAGGGTCGCCCGCTTCGACTTCGGGTCGTTGGATGATCAGCATGGCTTTTCTCTTCCGAAACGCAGGAAACGCCCGCGGCGCGGGCCGGTTGGGTTACTTGGAGTAGAGCTCGACGATGAGCTGCTCACGGACCGGGACGTCGATCTGCTCCCGCATCGGTGCACCGCGCACAGTCGCTTCAAGTCGCTCCGAGCTGACGTCGAGCCACGCCGGGATCGCCCGGTCGACGGTGTCAACGTTGTGGCGGATGACGATGTTGTTCTTCGCCTTCGGTCCGAGGGCCAACACCGCGCCCTCGCGCACCTGATAGGAGGGGATCGTCACCCGTTTGCCGTTCACCAGGACATGGCCGTGGCGGACCAGCTGACGGGCTTGGTTCCGGCTCGCCGCGAAGTTCGTCCGGTACACGACGTTGTCGATGCGCTGCTCGAGCATGCGCAGCAGGTTCTCGCCGGTAATGCCGTCCTGGCGCGATGCTTGCTGGTAGAGGTTGCGGAACTGCTTCTCGAGCACGCCGTAGATCCGGCGAGCCTTCTGCTTCTCCCGAAGCTGGAGCAAGTACTCGCTCTCCCGGATTCGGCCGCGCCCATGCTCACCGGGCGGGTAGGGCTTGCGCTCGACCGGGCACTTCATCGTCTCGCACTTGGCTCCCTTGAGGAAGAGCTTCATGCGCTCGCGACGGCACTGCTTGCAGACGCTCTTGGTATATCGAGCCACGGCTCAGACCCTCCGGCGCTTCGGTGGTCGACAGCCGTTGTGGGGGATCGGGGTCACGTCCTTGATCCCGACAACTTCGATGCCGGTGTTCTGGATGGTGCGGATCGCGGTCTCCCGTCCGGAGCCAGGGCCTTTCACGAGCACGTCGACTTTGCGGACTCCATGCTCCATCGCCCGGCGCGCCACGGTCTCGGCGGCCAGCTGCGCCGCGAACGGCGTGCTCTTGCGGGAGCCTTTGAACCCGACGTTGCCCGACGACGCCCAGGCGAGGGCGTTGCCCTGCTGGTCGGTGATCGTGATGATCGTGTTGTTGAACGACGACTTGATGTGCGCGACGCCGTAGGCGATGTTCTTGCGTTCTCGCCGCTTCGGTCGTCGTCCGCCTGCTGCCGGCTTGGCCATCAGTGCTTCCTCGCCTTCTTCTTGCCGGCAACCGTCTTCTTGGGACCCTTGCGGGTTCGAGCGTTCGTCCGGGTCCGCTGACCGTTGAGGGGCAACCCACGCCGGTGGCGGATCCCTTCGTAACTCCCGATCTCGACCTTGCGCTTGATGTTGGCGGCGACTTCGCGCCGCAGGTCACCTTCGACCTTGACGTTGCTGTCGATGAAGAAGCGCAACTTCGTGACCTCGTCGTCGGTCAAGTCGCGGACCCGCGTGTCGCGCGACAGGCCGGTGTGTTCACAGACCACCTGCGCAGTTGGACGTCCGATTCCGAAGATGTAGGTCAACGAAATCTCAAGTCGCTTCTCGCGAGGGATATCGACGCCAGCGATTCGTGCCATGCCTCTCGATCTCCCTCGTCAACCCTGCCGCTGCTTGTGGCGCGGGTTCTCACAGATAACCCGGACCACACCGTCGCGGCGGATCACCTTGCACTTCTCGCACATCTTTTTCACTGAAGGCCGGACCTTCATCAGAGCGCCTCGCTCACTTGTACCGGTAGGTGATTCGCCCACGACTCAGGTCGTAGGGCGTGAGCTCGACCTGCACGCGATCGCCAGGCAGGATGCGGATGTAGTGCATCCGCATCTTCCCGGAGATGTGCGCGAGCACCTTGTGCCCATTCTCAAGCTCGACCCGAAACATGGCGTTCGGGAGCGGCTCGACCACCGTTCCCTCGACCAGGATCGTGTCATCTTTGGGCTTGGCCAGAACCTCCACCACCTCGTGTAGATCGCGCTCGGCGGGAGAACGTCCGAGCGCGCGAATGACCCCGAAACTCGCGCGGAGCCCAATCAGGGTACCGGATGCGACCCGGTTCGGCGAAATCGCTCGGTTTGCGAGGCCGCGGCGAGCCCTACCAGGGCAGCGTCAAGACCTCGGGGCCGTGCTCGGTGACCGCGATCGTGTGCTCGAAGTGGGCTGAGCGTCGCCCGTCCCGGGTGACGACCGTCCAGCCGTCGGCTCGGACCTCGGTTTCGGGCCCCCCCGCGTTGACCATGGGCTCGATGGCGAGGACGAGGCCGTCCCGGAGCCTGAGTCCCCGCCCGGCGGGTCCGTAGTTGGGGACTTGGGGCTCCTCATGCATGGCGGTGCCGATGCCGTGGCCGACGTATTCCCGCACCACCGTGAAGCCAGCTCCGACGGCCACGTCCTCCACGGCGGCCCCGACGTCGCCGAGCCGGCTCCCCTCCACGACCAGGTCGATCGCCGCCTCCAGCGAGGCCCGTGTGACCTCGATGAGTCGTTTCGACTCGTCGTCGACGTCACCGACCGGGATCGTCACCGCGGCGTCACCGTGCCAGCCCTCGATGATGGCTCCGCAATCGATCGAGAGGATGTCGCCCTCCTCGAGGACCACCTGGTCGCTCGGGATGCCGTGCACGATCACGTTGTTCGGGGAGGTGCACACGACCGCGGGGAAGCCGTGGTAGTTGAGGAAGTTCGACTGGGCACCGCGGCGCTCGAGGACTTCGCGCGCCACCGCGTCGATGTCGAGGGTCGTCACCCCGGGCTTGGCCGCCCGGATGCACTCCTCGTGCATCTCGGCGACGACCTTGCCGGCCCGCCGCATGAGGGCAATCTGGTCGCGGGACTTGCGGGTGATCACAACGCGCGCGCGCCCGGGTCGAAGTAGGAGTCGACGAGCTCGACGAGGCGCTTGAAGACCTCTTCGGTCTCGTCACTGGCATCGACGTGCGCGAGGATCCCGGCGCGCCGGTAGAACTGGATGACCGGGAGCGTCTTCATCTCGTAGAGCTCCAGGCGCCGCATGACGGCCTCCTGGGTGTCGTCGTCGCGCTGTACGACCTTGCCGCCGCAGACATCGCAGGTCCAGTTGGTCTCGGGCGGATTGTCGAGGTGGTAGACGGCCTGGCACTGCGCGCAGACCCGCCGACCGGCGATCCGGTGCAGGACCACTTCGGTCGGCACGTCGAGGTCGATCGCCAAGTCCAGGGAGAACGGCCCGAGGATCCGGTCCAGCTCCTCGGCCTGCTCGCGGGTCCGCGGGAAGCCGTCGAGGACGAAGCCATGTTCGGCGCGATCGCTGGCGTGCAGCTGCTCTTCGACGACGCCGTTGACGATGTCATCCGGTACGAGGAATCCACCGTCCATATAGCCCTTGGCTTCGAGCCCCAGCTCCGTGCCGGCGGCGGCCGCCTCACGGAACAGGTCGCCGGTCGCGAGATGGTGAACGCCGTAGTGCTCGGCAATCCGCACAGCTTGCGTCCCTTTGCCGGCACCCTGCTTCCCAAGCAAGACCAGCCGCGGCCCGCGGGCAGTCATGATGACCTCAGGTAAGGAATCCTTCGTAGTTGCGCATCATCAGCTGGCTGTCGATCTGCTGCATCGTCTCGAGGGCGACGCCCACAGTGATGAGCAGTGCGGTGCCCCCGAAGGGGAACTGGCTGATGTTCCAGAGCGCGAAGACCAGGAGCGGTGCTATGGCGATCGTGGCGAGGAACAGCGACCCGGGGAGAGTGATCCGGTTCAGCGTCTTGGCGAGATAGCGCTCGGTCGGCGGTCCGGGGCGGATTCCTGGGATGAAACCGCCCTGCTTGCGGATGATGTCTGCTTGCTGTTGAGGGTTGAATGCGATCGCGGTATAGAAGTAGGCGAAGAAGATGATGAGGATCGTGTAGAAGAGGATGTAGAACCAGCTCTGGTTCTGGACCAGGTTGTTGTTGATCCACGCCTGTATCCCGTGCCCGTTGTTGCCGAGCGCCGAGGCGATCAGCGCGGGAAACGCGAGGATCGAGCTCGCGAAGATGACCGGGATCACGCCTGACTGGTTCACCTTCAATGGGATGAAGGTGCTTTGGCCGCCGTACATGCGGCGGCCCACCACGCGTTTGGCGAATTGGACTGGGATGCGTCGCTGCCCCGACTCGACGAAGACGATCCCGACGATCATCGCGACGCCGATGAGGAGGATCGTGAAGAACTGGAATTTGCTGCCCTGGCCGTAAATGGCGCCACCTTCTGAGGGCAGCCGCGACACGACCGACGCGAAGATGAGGATCGACATCCCGTTGCCAATGCCGCGCTGGGTGATGAGCTCACCAAGCCACATCACCAGTGCCGTGCCCGCCGTCCAGGTGAGCACAATGAGCGCGGCTCGTGGCGCGTCGAAGTGGGGGATGAAGTCGACGTTCGCCGGGAGGCTGGCGTTCAACCCAAACAGCCCGCCGTTGCCGGCGTGCAAGGCGAACACAAAGCCCGTGGACTGCACGAGCGCGAGCGCGACGGTGAGATATCGGGTCCACTGCGTGATCTTCTTCTGACCGGTCTGGCCTTCGTTCTGCCACTCTTCGAGCTTCGGGATCACCACGCCGAGCAGCTGCATGATGATCGACGCCGTGATGTACGGCATGATCCCGAGGAAGAAGATCGCGATGTTCGTGATCGCCCCGCCCGAGAAGAGGTTCAAGAACCCGACCACGCCGCTGTTCTTGGTCGCCGTCTGGAGCGCCTTGATGGCACTGAACTGGACGAACGGGACCGGCAGGTGGGCACCGACCCGGTACGCCCCCACGATCAGCAGCGTGAAGAGAATCTTGTTCCGTAGGTCGGGAACCCGGAACATGTTCCGGAGCCGGGCGAGCATGTGCGGGGGCCTCCTGAGCCGGCGGCGCCGACAGCCTACCGATTGGTGAGGGCGTTGCCTCGGGCGGGCGGCCGACGGTCGCCCCAGGGGGCGGGGAGCACCTCGGCGTGCCCGCCGGCCGTTTCGATCGCCTGTCGCGCCGCCTCGGAGAAGGCGTGGGCCCGCACGGTGAGCGACTTGGTGATCTCGCCCCGGCCGAGGACCTTGACCAGGCCGCGCTTGGCGACCAGGCCCCGCGCCCGCAGCGTGTCGGGATCGACGGTGGTGTTGGCCTCATAGGCTTCGAGGGCGTCGAGGTTGATCACCGCGTACTCGACACGGAATGGGTTCTTGAATCCCTTCGCTTTCGGCGTCCGGCGAGCGATGGGGGTCTGGCCGCCCTCAAAGTTGGGCTTTACCGAGCCGCGGGCGCCCTGACCCTTCGAGCCTCGACCGGCCGTCTTGCCGCCCTTGCCGCCGATGCCGCGCCCAACCCGACGACGGGCTCGCTTGGAACCCGGAGCAGGTTTCAGATCGTGAAGCTTGATCGGCATGTCAGGCGACCTCTTCGACCTTGACGAGGTGAGGCACCCGAGCGACCATCCCGCGGATCTCGGGTCGATCACGGTGTTCCACCGTGTGGTTGATGCGCCGGAGGCCGAGCGCGCGCAAGGTGCCCCGCTGCTTGGGCTTCGCGCCGATCGCCGACCGCACTTGGGTGATCCGCAACGACGAGGCCATCACTTCACCTCGGCGATCTCACGCTTGGGAGCCTGGCGTTCGCGGTACGCACGCAGCATGCCAGCCGAGCTGACTTCCTCAGGAGACTTTCCCCGCAGCTTCGCGACCGCCTCGGGACGCTTCAGCGAGCGCAGACCCTGGATCGTCGCCCGCGAGACGTTGATCGCGTTTGAGGAGCCGAGCGATTTCGCCAGCACATCATGGACCCCTGCGGCCTCGAGGATGGCGCGGGCGGCGCCACCGGCTATGACACCGGTCCCAGGCGCAGCGGGCTTGAGCAGCACTCGGGCCGCGTCGTGCTCGCCGAGCACGACGTGGGTGATCGTCGAGCCGGCGAGCGGGACACTGAAGAGGTTCTTCTTGGCTTCCTCCATGCCTTTCTGGATGGCGGCCGGAACTTCCTTCGCCTTCCCGTACCCGAGCCCCACGTGCCCATCGCTGTCCCCCACCACAACCAGCGCAGTGAAGGAGAACCGGCGGCCGCCCTTCACTACCTTCGCGACGCGGTTGATCGCGATCACGGTCTCTTCGTACTGGCCTTCAGCCATCTCCAACCTGCTTCTGTTGTGGCGACGCTGAGACCCAGCGCCAGGCTGCTGCGGTGACGGTCATCAGAGCCCGAGCCCTGCTTCGCGTGCGCCGTCGGCGACCGCGGCGACCCGACCGTGGTATCGGAATCCGCCCCGGTCGAAGACGACGTTGGTGATCCCAGCCGATTTGGCTCGCTCGCCGACCCGCTGACCGACGGCCTTGGCCGCTTCGACGTTTCCGGTCGGGGCGGAGCGGACGTCGTGCTCCATCGTCGATGCGGCGGCCAGGGTCTGCCCGTTGACATCATCGATCAGCTGAGCGTAGACGTGTCGGCTGGACCGGAAGACCGACAGGCGGGGGCGCTCGGCGGTGCCGCGAACTTTCTTCCGGACTCGGTTGTGACGCCGCTTGCGGCTCTCAACCTTCTGGAGCATGGCGCTGCCTCTACTTCGCTGACTTCCCGGCCTTGCGCAGGACGCGCTCGCCGGCATAGCGGATCCCTTTGCCCTTGTAGGGCTCGGGCTTGCGGATCTTGCGGATGTCGGCGGCCACCTGTCCGACCTGCTGCTTGTCGCAGCCCCGCACCGTGATGCGGGTCGGCTGGGGCACCTCGAACGTGACTCCCTCCGGCGCGTCGACGTGCACCGAGTGGGAGAAGCCGACCTGGAGTTCGAGCTGGTTGGGGCCTTGCGCGGTGGCGCGGTAGCCGACGCCGACGATCTCGAGCTCCCGGACGAAGCCCTCGGAGACGCCGACCACCATGTTGTTCACGAGGGCACGCACCAGACCATGCAACGCCCGGCTCTGGCGTTGGTCATCCGGCCTGGTGACCACCAGCTCGGCGCCGTCCTGTGAGACCACGATCTGGGGCGGCAGGGCGCGCGCGAGCTCTCCCCGAGGGCCCTTCACGGCGACATGACCCTGTTGGATCGTGACGTCGACGCCACTCGGGATCGGGATCGGTTCCTTACCGACGCGAGACACAGCTCCTGCTTTCCCTCGCTACCAGACGTGACAAAGGATCTCGCCGCCGACCTTGCGCCGACGCGCCTCCCGGTCGGTCAACAGACCCTGGTTCGTGGACAGGATCGCGATGCCCATCCCGCCGAGGACCCGCGGGACGTCCGTGGCCCGGGTGTAGACCCGCAGACCGGGCTTCGACACCCGCCGCAGTCCCGAGATGGTCCGCTCGCGTTCGGACGTGTACTTCATGACGATCCGAAGCTTCGTGCCCGGTCGATCCGGGTCGTCCTCGACCGAGAAATCCTCGATGTAGCCCTCGCTGACCAGGATCTTGGCCAGCGCGACCTTGACCTTCGAGGCGGGCATCACGCAGTAGTCATGGAAGGCGACATTCGCGTTCCGAAGCCGGGTGAGCATGTCCGCGATGGGATCCGTCATCGTCATCGGCCCGCCTCCCTCACCACGATGCCTTCGTGATGCCAGGGATCTCCCCGGCGTGGGCCATCTCCCGGAAGCAGATTCGGCACAGCCCGAACTTGCGGTATACGGAACGGGCCCGGCCACAACGGCGGCATCGGGTGTACCCACGCACCGCGAACTTCGGCTTGCGCTGCTGCTTCTGGATGAGTGCCTTTTTCGCCAATGGATGCTCCCTAGGAGGTTGGGTTGGAGTCGCGACGGAATGGAAAACCGAGTTTGCGTAGCAGGACTCGACCGTGATCGTCGGTGGTCGCCGTCGTCACGATGGTGATGTCCATGCCCCGCACGGTGTCGATGTTGTCGTAGTCGATCTCGGGGAAGATCAGCTGCTCGGTGACGCCGAACGTGTAGTTGCCGCGCCCGTCGAAGGAGTCCGCGCTCATCCCGCGAAAGTCGCGGATGCGGGGGATGGCGAGGCTCACGAGCCGGTCGTAGAACTCCCACATCCGGTCGCCGCGCAAGGTGACCTTGGCCCCGATCGGGTTCCCGGCTCGGAGCTTGAACCCGGCGATGGATTTCTTCGCTTTCGTCACCAGCGGCTTCTGGCCGGTGATGATGGTCAGGTCCGTGACCGCCCCGTCGAGCAGCGACGCCTGCTGGGTGGCCTGGCCGACCCCGCAGTTGACGACGATCTTCTCGAGGCGCGGGACTTCCATGACGTTGGGCAGCCCGAGCTCGCGTTGGAGTTCCGGGCGCATCTCGTCATCGAAGCGAGCCTTGAGGCGCGGCCGTTCCCGTACGGTTGCCATCAGATGGTCTTCCCGCACTTCTTGCACGTACGGCTCTTGACGCCCTCGTCGCTGACCTCGTAGCCGATTCGGGTCGGTCCGCAGGTCGCGCACAAGAACGCGACGTTCGACGCGTGGATCGGCATGTCCTTGTCGATGATCCCGCCCTGCATCGTTGCCTTGGTCGAACGCTGGTGCTTCTTGGCGACGTTGACGCCGTCGATGATGACCATGTTGCGCTCGGGCAGGACGCGGGTGATCTCGCCCTCTCTGCCGATGTCCTTGCCGGAGAGCACCCGGACGCGGTCGCCCTTCTTAAGGCGCATCTTCACTCGAGTCATCTCAGAGCACCTCCGGTGCGAGGGAGACGATGCGCATGAAGCGACGATCGCGCAGCTCACGGCCCACCGGCCCGAAAATTCGGGTCCCTCGCGGTTGCATCTGGTCGTTGATCAGCACGGCGGCGTTCTCGTCGAAGCGGATGTAGCTACCGTCCGCCCGGCGGCGCTCCTTCTTGGTCCTCACGACGACGCACTTGACGACTTCGCCCTTCTTGACCGCCGCGCCCGGCACGGCGTCCTTGACGGTCGCGACGAAGATGTCGCCGATCCCGGCGTAGCGGCGGCGCGTCCCGCCGAGGACCTTGATGCACAGCACCTCGCGCGCGCCCGAGTTGTCGGCGACCTTGAGGCGAGATTCCTGCTGGATCACCGGGCGCGCTCCAGGACTTCGATGACGCGCCAGCGCTTCTGGCGAGACAGCGGCCGCGTTTCGGTGATCCGGACCCGGTCGCCCTCCCGGGCGTCGTTCGCCTCGTCGTGGGCGTAGAGCTTCCGGGTGCGTTGCAGGGTCTTGCCGTACCGGCGGTGACGAACCCGGTCGGTTACCGCGACGACCACGGTCTTGTCCATCTTGGAGGACACGACCAGGCCCTCGCGGACCTTCCGAGGGTTCGCGCTGGGGGTGGTGGGTTCGGGCTCGCTCATGCCTCCTGCTCCTTCAAAGCTTCGGCCGCGACGATCTCGCGCTCGCGCAGCAAGGTCTCGCACCGGGCGATGTCTTTGCGGACGTGGTTTAGCCGGGTCGTGTTCTCGAGTTGACCGGTCGCGTTCTGGAAGCGGAGGTTGAAGATCTCCTCGCGAAACCCGCGGAGGCGGTTGGCGAGCTCCTGATCGTTGAGCTCACGCAGCTCGGAGGCGTTCATCACCCCTCCTCTTGACGCACGACGAAGCGCGTCTTGATGGGGAGCTTGTGCATCGCCAGGCGCATGGCGTCGCGAGCGGTGCTCTCGGGAACGCCGGCCAGCTCGAACATCACTCGGCCTGGTTTCACGACCGCGACCCAGTGCTCGGGGTTGCCCTTGCCGGAGCCCATGCGGGTCTCGGCCGGCTTCTGCGTCACTGGTTTGTCGGGGAAGATGGTGATCCAGACCTTCCCGCCACGCTTGATGTGGCGGGTCATCGCGATCCGGGCTGCTTCGATCTGGCGGTTCGTGATCCAGCCCGGCTCGAGGGCTTGGATCCCAAAGTCGCCGAAATTGACGCGCGTGCCACCCTTGGCCGTGCCGGTTCGTCTGCCGCGCTGCACCTTTCGGTGGCGGGTCTTGCGTGGCATCAACATGGTGGAGCCTCGTCCGTGTCGGTCATTCGTCGTCGGAGTGGAACTTCGGCGCCTCATGGTGCTGACCCTGGCGGGTTCGGCGCTCGATCTCCTCTTCCTCGGCGAGCAGCCGCTCGAGCTCGGGGTCTGCTTCCTTGACGAGCGGGGCTGCTTCCTCGGCCGGTGCCTCCGCCGTCGACTCGACGGGCACCTCGACGGTCTCGTCGCGGCGACGCCGCCCGCCCCCGGCGCTCACCACCCGGCGGCGGGGTGTGGCTTCGCCCGCGGTCTCACCGACCGCCATTGCGGCCTCGCGGCTGATCTTGTCTTCGACGGCCGAGCGGTAGGGCAGGATCTCGCCCTTGTAGATCCAGACCTTGACGCCGATCCGCCCGAAGGTCGTTCGGGCCTCGGCCCCGCCGTAGTCGATGTCAGCGCGGAGGGTGTGCAGCGGAACGCGTCCCTCCCGGTACCACTCCTTGCGCGACATCTCCGCTCCACCGAGCCGGCCGCCGCACTGGACTCGGATGCCCTGAGCGCCGGCCTTGGTGGCGGTCTGCACGGCGCGCTTCATCGCTCGGCGGAACGACACCCGCCCGGCGAGCTGGTCGGCCACACCCTGAGCGATCAGGGTCGCGTCGAGCTCGGGCTGCTTGATCTCTTGGATGTTGAACTGAATCTTGGGGTTGCCGGTGATCTTGAACAGACCCTGGCGCAGCCGGTCCGCTTCCGCGCCTCGGCGGCCGATGACGATGCCGGGCCGGGCGGTGTAGACGTCCACCCGGAGCCGGTCGCGGGTCCGCTCGATCTCGACCCGGCTCACCGCCGCGTGGGGCAGCTGGCGACGCAGGTAGTCGCGGATCTTCCAGTCCTCGATGAGGCTCTCGGTGTATTCCTTGTGGTCGGCGAACCAGCGCGACTTCCAGTCGGTGGTAATGCCAAGCCGGAACCCGTACGGGTTGACCTTCTGGCCCATCAGTCCTCGTCCTTCGTCGTCTTGCGGACCCGCTTGGCGGGCGCCTTCTTGGCAGTCGTCTTCTTGGCAGTGGTCTTCTTGGCCGGCGTCTCGCCGGCAGCTTTCTTGGCCGGAGCTTTCTTGGCAGTCGCCTTTTTGGCGGTCGCCTTTTTGGCCGGGCTCTTCTTCGTCGTCTTGGTGGCCGCCGGCTTGGCGTCGGTGGTCGTGTCGTCCGGCGCTTCGAGCACGCCCTCGGCGTCGAGGGGCTCCTCGTCGCCAGTCACGTCCGGGCCCGCCTCGACCGCCCGGTCCGCCGAACGACGGCGGGGGACTCGTCGGCGCACCCGCCCGCTCGCCGCCTCAACTCGGCGGCGCTTCTCGAGATCCTCGTCGGCAAAGCGGGCGACGACCAGGGTCACGTGGCTGGTGCGCTTGCGGATCCGCACCCCTCGCCCACGCGCTCGGGGACGCCAGCGCTTCTGGGTGGGCCCCTGGTCGGCGTGCGCGCGGGCGACGAAGAGCTCCTCTTCGGGGATGCTGTCGTTGTGGTCGGCGTTCGCGATTGCCGAGTCCAAGAGCTTGCCGACGTCATGCGCGGCGGAGCGCTCACAGAACCGCAACGTGTCGCGTGCCGTTTCGACGTCCTGGCCTCGGATGAGCTCAAGAACCTGACGAATCTTCGGCGGCGACGTACCGACGTACCGCAACCGGGCGGTCGTCTCGCGGACGGGGGGATGTTCGTCCACAGCTATCGGCCTCTCCCGCTTCGCTCTTGGCCAGCGTGGAACCGGAACGTTCGGGTCGGGGCGAACTCGCCGAGCTTGTGGCCGACCATCGCCTCGCTGATGTACACCGGCACATGCTTGTGGCCGTCATGGACGGCGAGGGTGTGTCCCACCATGTCGGGAATGACGGTCGACCGGCGCGACCAGGTCTTGATGACCTTGCGGTCACCGGAGGCATTCATCGCCTCGACCTTCTTGGCCAGGTGGTCGTCGACAAACGGTCCCTTCTTCAGGCTCCGGGGCACAGCGGTCCTCCTCCCGGCCTAGCGGCGCACGCCGCGGCTGCGGCGACGACGCACGATCATCTCGTCTGACTTCTTGCCCTTGCGGCGGGTCCGCCCCTCGGGTTTGCCCCACGGGGACACCGGGTGGCGCCCCCCCGAGCTCTTGCCCTCGCCGCCGCCGAGCGGGTGGTCGATCGGGTTCATCGCGACACCGCGGGTGTGGGGGCGCTTGCCCTTCCACCGGTTGCGTCCGGCCTTGCCGATCTTGACGAGGGTCGCCTCCGCATTGCCGACCGCGCCGACGGTGGCCCGGCAGTCGATGGGCACCCGTCGCATCTCGGTGGAGGGAAGGCGCACCGTGGCGAACTGGCCCTCTTTGGCGACGAGTTGGATCGCCGCGCCCGCGCCGCGCCCCAACTTGGCGCCCGCCCCGGGCTTGAGCTCCACGTTGTGGACGGTGGTGCCGACCGGGATGTAGCGAAGGGGCAGCGAGTTGCCGGGGCGGATCTCGGCGCCGTGGCCGCTCTGGAGGAGATCGCCGACTGCAACCTGTGCCGGAGCGAGGATGTAGCGCTTCTCGCCGTCCAGATAGTGGAGGAGCGCGATCCGGGCGTTGCGGTTCGGGTCGTACTCGATCGCGGCGACCTTGGCCGGCACGCCGTCCTTGTTTCGGCGAAAGTCGACGACGCGGTATTTCTGCTTGTGGCCACCGCCGCGATGGCGCGCCGTCATGCGGCCCTGGGCGTTCCGTCCGCCGGTCTTGGGCTTGGCGCGGGTCAGGCTCTTTTCGGGGCGCCCGCGGGTGACCTCGCTGAAGTCCGAGACGGTCTGGAACCGCCGGGCGGGGCTGGTGGGCTTGCGTTTGCGGATCGGCACGTCAGCCCCCGAAGATCTCGATCTGGTCGCCAGCCGCGAGCGAGACGATCGCTCGCTTCTGGCTGGCGCGGGTTCCCCACGTGCCGGTGCGGCGGTTCTGCTTGCGCTTGCCGGCCCGCTTGAGCGTGTTCACGTTGACGACCTTCACGTTGAAGATCTCCTCGACCGCGCGCTTGATCTCGATCTTGTTGGCGTCGGTTGCGACGATGAACGTGTAGACCTGCTCGTCGTACTGCGCGTAGGACTTCTCGGAGACGACGGGTCGCAGGATCACGCTGCGGGGGTCGCGGTTCATGGCGTGTCGGCTTCCGACTCGTCGGATTGGCTCGAGTAGCGCGCCACGGCGGCATCGAGGGTCGCTTGGCTGAAGACGATCCAGTCGTTCAGGATGATGTCGTGCGCGTTGAGCTCCTCAGGAAGCACGATCTGGACTCGGGAGCCCAGGTTGCGAAACGACTTCCACACCGCGTGGTCGGCACGGTCCAAGACCACCAAGACTCGAGGGATCCGCTCGCCGGGGCTACGCAGGCCGAGGTCCTGGAGCACCTGGACCGCTCGGGCGGTCTTGGGCTCGTCGATCTCCCAGGCGGTGATGACCTTCACGCGCCCCTCGGCCGCCCGGTCGGAGAGCGCGGAACGCAGGGCGAGGCGCACCATCTTCTTCGGTGTGCGCTGCGAATAGTCGCGCGGCTTGGGCCCGTGGGCGATACCTCCGCCGCGCCACTGCGGGGAGCGGATCGAGCCCTGACGGGCCCGACCCGTGCCCTTCTGGCGCCATGGCTTCGCACCGCCGCCGGCGACCTCGGCCCGGGTCTTGGTCGAGTGGGTCCCGGCGCGTCGGTGGGCCAGCTGGGCGGTCACGACCTGGTGGAGGACGGCGACGTTCGGGACGATTCCGAAGAGGTCGTCGGGCAGGTCGGCGTTGCCGTGCTTGGTGCCGGTGGAGGTGAGGACGTCGACCTTCACCCGGCACTCTCCGGGGCTGCGCCGACGGGGTCGGACTCACGCGGATCGGTGGGCACTGCGACGGCCACCGCGTCGGCCAGGCGGGCGGCTGCCGGCGGCGCGACCGGCGGTCCCTTCACGGCGTTGCGGACGAGCACGAGGCCTCCCGCGGGGCCGGGCACCGCGCCCCGGATGAGCAGCAGGCCTCGCTCCGCATCGCCTTCGACCACCTCGAGGTTCAGCGTGGTCACGCTGCGGCTGCCGTGTTGGCCGGCCATGCGCATGCCCTTGAACACTCGGGCCGGCGTGGCGCAAGCCCCAATCGAGCCCGGTGAGCGGTGGTTCTTGTGGTTGCCGTGGCTCGCGCCCTGGCCTTTGAAGTTGTGGCGCTGCATGACGCCGCTGAAGCCTTTGCCCTTGCTGATGCCGGTCACGTCAACCCGTTCGCCGGCACCGAAGACGTCGGCTGCGATGACTTGGCCCACTGCGTAGCCGGCGAGATCGTCGACGCGTAGCTCGGCGAGGTGGCGGGCCGGTTCGGCGCGGGCGGCTTCGAGGTGGCCGAGCGCCGGCTTGGAGAGCCGGGCGGCTTTCACGGCACCAAAGGAGAGCTGGATCGCGGCGTACCCGTCACGTTCGGGTGTCTTGAGCTGCACCACGCGACACGGTCCGGCCTGAACGACGGTCACGGGCACGACCCGGTTCTCCGCGTCCCAGATCTGGGTCATGCCGAGCTTGCGCCCGAGGATGCCCTTGCCGGCCATGATCGTCGTCCCTACTCGTCGTGGGGTCTCGTGGAGCGGTGCGTGCTGCCACGCGAACGCTCCCCCGGCCCTGATGGGCGGCGCCGGCGGAGCGTGTTCTCGGTTGTGCCACGCGGTTCCCGAGGGCGTGCGTGGACGTCGGTTGGCGGAACTCGGTCGGGGATGGGGCGCCGACGGCAGCAGCGGCCGGCAAGCCACGCAATGCTAGCGGAGGTGCTGGTCAGGGGGCCAACGGGCCCCTCGATCAGACCTGTTGGATCTTGATTTCGATGTCCACGCCGGCCGGGAGGTCGAGACGCTGCAGCGACTCGACGGTCTTGCTGGTCGGCTCCACGATGTCGAGAAGGCGCTTGTGGATACGCATCTCAAAGTGCTCGCGGGAGTCCTTGTCGGCGTGCGGGGACCGAATGACGCACACCCGTCGGATCTCCGTGGGCAGCGGGACCGGACCTCGGACCTTGGCCTGGGTGCGGACCACGGTCTCGACGATCTTCTTCGTCGATTGGTCGATGATCTCGTGGTCGTAGGCCTTCAGCCGAATTCGGATCTTCTGGCCCTTCGAGTCCGCCATGTCCCCTACTTATTTGACGATTTTGGTGACGCGGCCGGCGCCGACGGTGCGGCCGCCTTCGCGGATAGCGAAGCGGACCCCTTCTTCCATCGCGATGGGAGCGATCAACT
>Ga0182024_10000084_pt1 | contig 181693 bp, 163 predicted proteins | sample P32metaG_FD_120480 | JGI IMG/M metagenome (GOLD analysis project Ga0182024, IMG submission 120480) | Permafrost microbial communities from Stordalen Mire, Sweden - P3-2 metaG (Illumina Assembly) | ecosystem: Environmental > Terrestrial > Soil > Wetlands > Permafrost | place: Sweden: Stordalen...
ACGAACACCGCCCCTCGCGGCGTTCCATCGTCGGCTCGCGCGTAGAGCGAGATCCGGCCGCGCCGCGATTCAATCGTGAGCGTTGCGCCGGGTGCGATACCCAGCCCTTCAAGATCCAGCGGATGCACCGATGCCACGGGCTCCGGCTCGATGTAGTCGAGATTCGACGCCCGGCGCGTCATCGCGCCCGTGTGCCAGTGTTCGAGCTGGCGTCCGGTAATGAGCACCATCGGGTATTCCGCATCCGGCCGCTCGTTCGCGTGGATCAGGTCCGCGGGAACGAACTTGCCGCGACCCGATTGCGTGGGGAAGTTTTCGATGAACACTACCGGATCTCCCGGATCGCCCTCCTTCACGCACGGATATGTGACCGAAGATTCGCGCTCCAGACGCTCCCAGGTGATACCGGCGATCGAGTCCATGCACTTCCGCATCTCGTTGAACACCTCGCTGGGATGGCAATAGTTCCAGTCGACGCCCATGCGGCGCGCCAGTTCATTGAGAATCCAGAAGTCTTCCTTCGCCTCGCCCGGAGGTTCAATAGCCTTGCGTCCGAGCTGCACCATGCGATCGGTGTTAGTGACAGTGCCGACCTTCTCGGGCCACGCGGTAGCGGCCAGCACGACGTCGGCGAGGTACGCCGTTTCGGTGAGGAAAATATCCTGCACGACGAGATGATCGAGCGCGCAGAGCGCATCGCGCGCGTGATCGACGTCCGGGTCGGACATCGCCGGGTTTTCGCCCATCACGTACATACCGCGAATCTCGCGCTTCTTTGCCGCGTGCATGATTTCAACGACAGTGAGGCCCGGATCCGGATCGAGTTGCATGCCCCACAATTTCTCGAACCGCTGCCGGGCTTCCGGTGCGCCAACGCGCTGATAGTCGGGATAGAACATCGGGATCAGTCCCGAATCCGACGCGCCCTGCACGTTGTTCTGTCCGCGCAACGGGTGCAATCCCGAGCCGGGCTTGCCGATCTGGCCGGTCGACAGCGCCAGTGCGATCAGGCAGCGTGCGTTGTCGGTGCCGTGGACGTGCTGGGAGATACCCATGCCCCAAAGGATGATCGACGCTTTGGATGTCGCGTACAACCGGGCGACCTCGCGGATCGTCTTCGCGTCGATGCCGACGATCGGCGCCATCAACTCCGGCGAAAACTTTTTCACATTCTCCGCCAGCGCTTCGTAGCCGGAGGTGCGGTCGCGGACGAACGCCTGGTCAACGAGGCCTTCCTCGACGATGACGTGCAGCATCGCGTTGAGAAGCGCGACATCCGTGTCGGCATTGAACTGCAGGTTGTATGTTGCGTGCCGGGCCAGATCGCTGCGGCGCGGGTCTGCCACGATCAGCTTCACTCCCGACTTCGCTGCGTTCTTGATAAAGGTCGCGGCCACCGGATGGTTCACCGTGGGGTTCGCGCCAATCACGAAAATCACTTCGGCATTCGCGACGTCGCGCACCTGATTCGAAACCGCGCCCGAATTGATGCCTTCCATCAGCGCTGCCACGCTCGAGGCATGGCACAACCGCGTGCAGTGGTCGACATTATTGGAGCCGAAGCCCGTGCGTACCAGCTTTTGGAAAAGGTAAGCCTCTTCGTTCGTCCCCTTCGCGGAACCGAAACCGGCGAGCGCTCGCTTGCCGTACGTATCGCGGACCTCCCGCAATCCCTTAGCGGCGACATCAAGCGCTTCTTCCCAAGTGGCCTCGCGGAAAACATCCCGCCAGTTCTCGGGATCGACGACGAAATCCTTGTGCTTCGGAACGCCCGGCTTGCGGATCAGCGGTTTGGTGAGGCGATGCTTGTGCTGCACATAGTCGAAGCCATAGCGCCCTTTCACGCAGAGGCGGCTCGAATTTGCGGGGCCGTCTTTGCCCTGCACGTAAACAATCTGGTTGTCCCTGACGTTGTAGGTCAGTTGGCAGCCGACTCCGCAGTAGGGGCACACCGAATCCACCTGCTTGTCGGGGACGATCTTTCCGGCGGCGCGCGCGGGCATCAGCGCGCCGGTCGGGCACGCCTGGACGCACTCGCCGCAGGCCACGCAAGTGGAGTCGCCCATCGGATCGTCGAAATCGAACACGATCTTCGAGTGTTCGCCGCGGAAGGCGTAGCCGATAACGTCGTTGACCTGCTCTTCGCGGCAGGCGCGTACGCAGCGATTGCACTGAATGCAGGCGTCGAGATTCACCGACATCGCCGGATGCGAGAGGTCCTGGGCCGGCTGATGGCGCGCGGCAAAGCGCGGCTTGCCGATCGACAGCTTCTTCGCCCAGAGATCGAGCTCCGAGTTGAGCGTGTAGGCGGTCTCGGGAACGTCCGACAGCAGCAACTCCAGCGACATCTTCTGGCTGATCAGCGCGCGCGGACTGTTGGTGGTGACCTCCATCCCGTCTTTGGGATAGCGGCAGCAGGAGGGCGCAAGTACTCGCTCGCCCTTGATCTCGACCATGCAGGTGCGGCAGTTGCCATCCGGCCTCATGCCTTCCATGTAGCAAAGACGTGGAATCTCAACGTCGTGCTTTTGCGCGACTTCGAGGATCGTGTCGTCCGGACGGCAGATCACAGCCTTGCCGTTCAAAGTGAACGAGACGGGCTTAGTGTTCAGAAAGCCGGTATTCTTCTGATGCATCTACTCGACTTCTCCCGGAAAGTATTTCAGGACGGTGAGTACCGGATTGGGTGCGGCCTGGCCCAAACCGCAGATCGACGCGTCCATCATTGCCTGCGACAACTCCTGCAACAGCGGCGCGTCCCACCGCCTCTGCTCCATCAGTTGCAGCGCCTTGACAGTGCCCACACGGCACGGCGTGCATTGGCCGCAGGACTCGTCGGCGAAGAACTTCATCAGGTTGCGAGCGGCGCCGGACGCAGTGTCGTGGTTCGAGAGAATCACAATCGCCGCGGAACCAATGAAGCAGCCGTATTCGTTCAAGGTATCGAAATCAAGCGGGATGTTTGCCTTCGACGCGGGCAGAATTCCGCCGGATGCTCCGCCAGGGAGATATGCGTACAACTCATGCCCGTCGAGCATGCCGCCACAGAATTCGTCGACCAGTTCGCGGAGCGTGATGCCCGCCGGAGCAAGGTGCACGCCGGGTTTCTTGACGCGTCCGCTTACCGAGAACGAACGAAGACCCTTCCGGCCGTGACGGCCCTGGTCGGCGAACCAGGCTGGCCCTTTCTCGATGATCTCGCGCACCCAGTGCAGCGTCTCCATGTTGTGCTCGAGGGTCGGACGGCCGAACACGCCGACCTGCGCCACGTAGGGCGGCCGCAGCCGCGGCTCTCCGCGCTTGCCCTCGATGGATTCGATCATGGAAGACTCTTCGCCGCATATGTAAGCGCCCGCGCCGCGTCGAAGATGAATTTCCGGAATCGCGTAAGGCGGATTTGCCTGAAGCGCCGCGATCTCGCGCTCGAGGATCGCGCGGCAGCCGTGATACTCGTCCCGGAGGTAAATGTAGATCGCGTCGATGCCCACAGCCCAAGCCGCGATGAGCGCGCCTTCGAGAAAGCGGTGCGGATCGCGCTCCAGATAGTACCGGTCCTTGAAGGTCCCCGGCTCGCCCTCGTCGATGTTGATCGCCATCAGACGCGGCGCCGGCTCGGCCGCCACCAGCTTCCATTTGCGGCCGGCGGGAAAGCCCGCGCCGCCGAGTCCGCGCAGACCGGAGTCTTCCATCAGCGCAATGACTTCGGCTGTAGTCTTTCTCCCGGCAACGCAGGACGCGGCAAGCGCGTATCCATTTCCAGCCCTGTAAGCTGCGTAATCGATGTGGCCTGGGGTGACGTTTCCGACTTGCACTGGGTGGGTCACGCGGCCGGCTTGAACGGCCTCCGTTACGAGGTCGGCTGTTGCGAACGGGATTGGATTCTGGCCAACGACAGCGACCGGCGCGGTCTCGCAGCGGCCGACACAAGGCGCATGCAGCACGCGAACGTCCCCGCCAAGCAGCGCGGGAAGGTTTGTGAGCAGTTTGTGCGACCCGGCGAGATCGCAGGCGATCGAGTCGCAAACCCGGACCGTGATCGCGGGCGGCGGAGTCTCGCCTTCCTTGATCACGTCGAAATGGTGGTAGAACGTTGCCACCTCGTAGACTTCCGCCATTGCCATCTTCATCTCGGCCGCGAGCGCAACCAGATGGGGCGCGGCGAGGCAGCCGTAACGATCCTGGATCTTATGAAGGTGCTCGATCAGGAGATCTCGACGGCGCGGCTCGTTGCCAAGCAGGGAGAGAACCTCCTCGCGCGCCTTCGGATCGACCCGCCGCCCTTTCGGCGTCGAGCGTACCCTGCCCCGCTTTTGCTTTTTCTTTGCAGGTGCTTCAGGCGTCGAATCGATGACGAGTTCGCTCATCGGTCTCCGTCGGGCAACAGTCGAATTACGTGGATTTTCATCATGTTCCGGGTGCTGGGGAGAGCAGCTTCCATGCTATCATTTGGGTGCCCGCACACTATGCATGTTGAGTTTTTCGGCGTTCCACGCGACCGTGCCGGCATCTCCGAGTTGGATGTCCAGGCGGACACTCTGGGACAGCTGCTTGGTAAGCTCGCCACGCAGATTCCATCCCTTGGCAAACTCATCGGTTTGAATGAGTTACACCCCGCATTCGTTGCTAATCTGAATGGCGATCGGTTCATCAGCGACCCCGGAACGCCCCTCGCCAAAGACGACTGCGTGCTGATCCTTTCCGCCGACGCGGGAGGGTAATCGGATGCCTTTCGGCTATCACGGCCGCTATCTCCGGATTGACGTGTGTAATGGCACGGGCGAGTATATGCCGCTGGATGAAACAGTCCTGCGCCAGTTCATCGGCGGAAGCGGGCTGGGTGTATGGCTGCTGCTGCACGAAGGAACAGCGCATGTCGATCCGCTCTCGCCCGAGGCCCCGATTGTTTTTGCCTTCAGCCCGCTGGTTGGAAGCCCTCTGACCACATCGGCGAAGTTCGCCGTAGTCAGCAAGAGTCCCCTGACCGGGCGCATCAACGATTCGCTTGCCAGCAGCGGCTTCGCGATCGCCGGCAAGAGCTGCGGCTGCGATGCCGTCGTCATCGTGGGGCGCGCGCCCGAGCTCTCGGTCCTCATTATCGATGAGACTGGTGTGCGCCTTGAGCCCGCCATCGAACATCGCGGAGCAACCTGTCGCGAGACAGAAGCGGCGCTGCGAACACGGCTCGGCGCTAACTATCGGATTGCATCTATCGGGCCGGCCGGTGAGCACTTGGTTCGCTATGCCACGGTCTCGCACGATGGCCGCCACGCCGGACGCGGCGGCAGTGGCGCCGTCCTGGGCGCCAAGAACGTCAAGGCGATCGCATTGCGTGGAAAGCAGCGTACCGAGTGGGCGCATCCCCACGAACTGACGACGATCAGCAAGTCTCTGTCGAAGCGGTCGTTCGGTCCCGCGACGGCGAAGTATCGCGAGCTGGGCACGGCAACCAATCTGCTCACATTCAACCGGTTCGGCGCGCTGCCGACGCGGAACTTTCAGAGTGGCACCTTCGACGAAGCTGCCAACCTCTCGCCCGAGGAACTCGGCACAACGCGCTCCAAAACACGCGAAAGCTGCGTGGCCTGCACAATTGGCTGCGAACACATTTACGGCGGAACCCGCGTCGAGTATGAAAGCCTCTTTGCGCTCGGTTCATTGTGCGGAGTGAGTGACGCCGACGCTGTGCTGCGCGCCTCGAAACGATGCGACGAGCTCGGGCTCGACACCATTTCCGCCGGGGGGACGATCGCATTCGCCATGGAGTGCGTCGAGCGCGGTTGGCTCCACGATCTGTTCCCGGACGTCATTTGGCTCAAGTTCGGCAGCGGAGACGCGTTGCTGCGCGCGATCGAATTGATTGGCTCACGCGAAGGGATCGGCAATCTTCTCGCCGAGGGCAGCCGCCGTGCCGCACACGCGATCGGGCACAACAGTATCGCGATTGCGCCCCAGGTCAAGGGCCTCGAGATTCCCGGCTACGAGCCGAGGGCGCTGCAGACAATGGCCCTCGGTTTCGCCGTGGGCGCACGCGGCGCGGACCACAATCGCAGCGGCGCGTATGAAGTCGATTTCTCGGACAAGGTCGATCGCCGGCATGTAACGCTGGACGCCGTTCGCCACGCCATCGACACCGAGGACAAAGCCGCGCTGATGGACTCGCTGATCGTCTGCAAGTTCCTGCGCGGAGTGTTCGAGGATTTCCATGTCGAGGCCGCCGAAATGCTGCGGAGCGTTACGGGCTGGGACGTAACCGCGGACGAACTGCGCGAGACCGCAAGACGTATCGTCGCCGCCAAGCGGCAGTTCAACCTCCTTGCAGGGTGGACGCAGGCGGAAGACACGCTGCCGGAGCGATTTCTGAATACGCCGCTACCCAACGATTCGGCGGCGTCACTCAGTCGCGAGCGCCTCGATGATCTGGTAACGGAATACCATCGCCAGCGCGGCTGGTAGGGGTTAGAATACGGTCATGAGCACTACGGCTCTTATGCCGGTGGATGAGTATCTTCGCCTGACGGAGAAGCCTTACTGCGAATACAGGGACGGTGCAGTCTCCCCCAAGGCAATGCCCACTAAGTTTCACGCAATCATCCAGTACGCTCTACTGATGCTGCTTCGCGGACAGGGCGTGCAGGCTTTGCCCGAACTGACGGTTCGCATTTCTCCCACCAAGTACCTGGTGCCGGACGTCTGCGTAGCTCACGACTTTCCCGGCCCTTATCCGACCGAGCCCGTCCTGCTCTGCTGCGAGATCCTGTCTCCGGAGGACCGCCTCGGCGCCATGCTCTCAAAGTGCGAGGAATACCACGCATGGGGCGTCCCCTTCTGCTGGGTTATCGACCCCGTCAAACGCACCGCGTGGGAATACCATTCCGTGTCGGAACCTGTGCGCGAGACCGCGATGCTTCGCGCGGGTGAGTTCTCGGTGAACCTGGAAGAGCTGTTTTCCGCGCTTGACACCGCTCACTGACCCGGCAAACCGGCGGCCAACAGCGCCGCGCTATAGTCCTCAGGCGTATTGAGGTTCCGCAGTGTGTGTAGTTCAGGGTCCACTGAGATCATCTCCGCCGCCTGCACACGGCGAGTGCGCACGGCATCGAACAGGAACACCGGCCGCAGCTTGTCCTGCGCGAGCAGCGGTTCTATGTGCTGCAGCGTGTCGCGCCGGTAGACTGCCGAGAGGGGATGTGCAAAGCCGTCGATTTCCATGACTGCGATGTCATGATCGCCCAGCAGCTCGATCATCCGCGACACGAAACCGGGCACAAGCAGCGGTACGTCGCAGCTGGTCACGTAGGCAATGTCGATGGAGTCCGGCAGCGCCTTCAGACCCGCACGCAACCCCTCCAGCGGTCCTCGCTGCTCGCGTTCGTCGCGAGTAACTATGATGTCGTTCGGCAACACCGGCAGCAATTGCTCTTGTGCGGCGACGGCAACGATGGGAGCAACAACAGTTCCGAGCAGCCGCACGACGCGCTGCAGCATTGTCTCGGGACCGAAGGGCAGAGTAGCTTTGGGAGCACCCATTCTGGTCGACCGTCCGCCGCACAACACGATACCGCCCGCAGTCATGGTTTCATTCCCAGGTGCGCGAGAGTTTCCCGCGTCGATACCTGCCGCAGCAGCGTCCGGAACGCGAGCACGCCGGGCCGATCCGCGCGCGACTTCGGGACGATGAAGTCATACTGCTCAGCCTGCACCGGCAGGAAACCGAGTCCTGCGCTGCGCGCGATAGTATCGAGTGTCATTCCCCAATCCGCGCGGCCCTGCACCACTGCAGCCGCGACTGCATTATGATTACGCGGCTGCACGGCGTATCCGTGCGGTCTGGCGCCGCCCAGCAATCGATCGATCAGGACGCGTGTTCCGCTGCCCTGGTTGCGGTTGACCATTATGCATTCAGGATCGCCGAGCGCACGCGCGATAGCATCCTGCGCGGACCGGCCTTCGAAGCGCATGTCTCCCCGGCGAAAGACGATACCCTGCAGGCGGCCATAGCCGCGGATGAGATCGAGCTCCGGAGTGAGGAAAGGCCGATTGTATTCGCCGCTGATCGGATCGAGCAGGTGAACGCCGGCTATATCGCATTCGCCGCGCATGGCGGCATACAAACCTCCCGTACTGCCAATGGCGAGAAACTTCGAGCGCACGCCCTGCTGGTCGAGCTCTCCCAGCAGGTAATCGAGCGCGACGCAGTGGCTGCCGATCACGACGAGATCCGCCAGCTGGAGCTCGCGGCCCAGCAGTTGGACGCCGATGATCGTCCCCGCTTGAACGATCTCTTCGTGACGGCCGATCGTAGCGAAGCCGTCGGCGCGGCTGAACGTCGTCACGCTGCCGGACCCTTGCCCCATTGGGTACGCGACGAGCGACGCCGTTCCGTCGTGTTCCGTCGTCTCGACCAAACCGACTAGAAGGTACTCGGTCCGGCCGATCTCGCTGTTGACCTTCACCGCCAGTCTGGCCGGCACCACAGTACGTTCCTGAGCGCCGCGGCCGGCGAGCAGGCGAATCACCGGTGCCACGAACTCGTGGAAAGTGAAGATCGCCGATGTAGGAAAACCCGGCAGCACCACCACCGCGCGGCCACTGGTTGCAGCGAGACAAATGGGATTGCCGGGTTTGAGCGCCACACCGTGCGCGACAATTCCCGGATCGTCAAGTTCGGCGACCACGCGATAACTCACATCGCCCGCGCCTTTGCTCGTTCCACCCGACATGAGCACGATATCGGCAAACCCGAGCGCGTATCGCAGCCGTTCGCGCAAAGCGTCGACATCGTCATGCGTGATGCCCAGCCGCCGCGGTTCACCGCCAAGTTCGCGCACGGCGTCGGCGAGCACCTGCCCGTTGGAGTCGTAGACTTTGGCTGGTTTCATTGCTTCGCCGGGTGCTATGATCTCGTCCCCAGTCGAAAGGATCGCCACCACCGGCTTTCGCCAGACGGAAACACTGGCAATCCCGATCGCAGCAAGCACTCCTGTGTCGCGGCTGGACAGCAACCGGCCGCGGCGAAGCACCGTCTCGCCCGCCGTGATGTCGGTTCCGGCGAACGATACGCCGCTCCCTGCCGTTACCGCTCTGAGGATTCGAAGTTCGCGGCCAGCTGGCTTGGTAATGCTCTCGGCATGCTCCACCATTACCACGGCATCGGCCCCGCGCGGAACCATACCGCCGGTGGCTATTAACACCGCCGTGCCGGGATGAATCACCGTAGCGGGAACGATGCCGGTGTGAATCTCTTCCTGGCCCAGCACCACCGTTCGCGGCATTTCCTCGGACGCGCCGAAGGTGTCCTCGGCTACCACGGCGAAACCATCAACGTTGGACCGATCGAACGACGGCACGTCGACCGGAGATACGACGTCCATCGCCAGCACTCTGCCGAGCGCCGCATCGAGCGCTGCGATTTCACTGCCCAGGGGCGTGCAGTTAATCGCCGCTCGGAAACGCCGGTCCGCTTCGTCGCGGTCCAGGACTTGAAGAAACTGGTCCTGTTCAGGCATAGAGTCCCGCGTTCTTATGCATACAGCCACACCTTCACGTCGGCGCCGGCCGGGAAGCCTTCGCTGTCGTCGCTAACGATCACGAATCCGTCCGCACGAGTCGTCGACGACAAAAGTGACGCGCCGGCAATGGCGAGCGGCTCGATCCGCCCGTCCATTACCTTCACCCTGGCGTAATCGAGGCGTCCGATCGGTGAGCTGATCTTGCGATTCAGTGTCCCGCGTATCGCTCGGTACGGCCACTTCTTACTGCGGCCACCGAGCACGCGTATCGCGCGGCCGGCGAAGAAGTCGTAAGCGCACAGACTCGATACCGGATTGCCGGGGAGCAGGAAGACGAGGCGATGCTCCAACCGGCCCAAACCAGTCGGGCTGCTCGGGCGCATGGCAATTCCATGCACCGCCAGTTCGCCGTTTTGCGCGACCAACATCGGCGCGAGATCCTCGATGCCCACGCTCGAGCCTCCGGAGACGATCACGATGTCCGCATCCGCCAGCAAAGCTTCAAGGATGGCGTTGCTGTCGTCGCGAACCAGACCGGGAAAATCGACAATGCCTCCGTCCCGCTCGATCAGCGCCGCGAGCATCGGCCCGTTGGCGTCGGCAATATGAAAGCCGTGAGGGTTCGAACCTGAGGGCAGGAGTTCGTTGCCTGTAACCGCCAGCCGCACTCGAGGGCGGCGGATGACATGCGCCTCCCCGTGTCCGATGGAGCTGAGGACGCCGAGATCCTGCGGGCGAAGCACGCGGCCCGGCTCGAGCAACGTGGTTCCGCGAACGATATCTTCGCCGATCCTGCCGACGTTCTTTCCAGGCGAGACGGCGGCCAGAGCACTGACCCATGGTTCGCCGGGCCCCGTTTCGATCCATTCGGCGGGCAACACGGCATTGGCGCCGCGCGGCATCGGCGCGCCCGTCATCACGCGGACCGCCTGGCCCGCCGAGACGAGACCATCAAAGGGGCAGCCCGGCATGGAATCGCCGACGACGGTCAGCGGCAGGCGAGTGTAGGCGGTCGCGCCTTCCGTGCTGTCGGCTGCCACTGCGTATCCATCCATCGTTGCGCGATCAAATCCGGGCACGTCGATGTCGCTGACGACGGAATTCGCCAGCACGCGACCGGCGGCGATCCGCAGTGGCACGTCTTCGGCGGAGAGGGGCTGTAGTTGGGCATCCAGCCAGGCGAGTGCGGCATCCACGGTATGACGTTGGGCGAAGCCGCGCATCCGCACGTCGTCTGCTGCTCCTGTGCTGGGGTGGGGCATGCGGGTCGGACTCAAGTTCATGTTACTTCAGCGGTGCAGCATTCCCCAGTATTGGCGCACCCTTCGCGCGGCTTATTTTCCCATTGTTTTGACAAGGGGCTGGAGGGATTCAGGAAGCTTGTGGAAATCCGCTGCGCTGACAAGAGCCGGGGACGTGGGCGCGGGGCCGTTCTCGTTTAGAGATGCAGTTCCGGCAGGGCTCAACAACAGCTGAAGGAATTTGATGGCATTGTCCTTGTTCGGCGCGTCGTTCAGCAATGTGATGCCCCATGCGACGTGGGTACCTGGAACCGGTATCGTGCGCGCACTGCGGGAAGAACCGAGTCCCGGCAGAACCACGATCGCGTTTTGCTTATAATAAGCGTCCTTAGCGGAGTCCGACATGTTGATCTCGTCGGGCAGGTCTGCATAGCGGTAATCCGGATTGGCGATTGCCGTCGCACGGGCGTTGTGTTCATAGGAGAACTGAAAATCGAATTGCTTGCCGAGCGCGGCTCCCTGACCCGAACTTACCAGGTGCTTGAGCATGTTGTTGTAAAGGTTCGGTACTTTGTAATACGCCTCCGCAAGTTGGAAGATCATGGGAGCACGGTATGCGCCGGGATCGAGAAACGGATTCCCGCCACCGATCTCGACTCCGGGCATCGTCAGAATCTCGTACCACTTCGCAACCGCTTTCCGGCTGCCGGTTTCGGCGATGGGGGGCAAGTTCTTTGCGGCCAACCCGCTTGCCGAATACGCCAGCACCATCCGGCCGTGGGCGAACACGATATCGAAATTCGCATAACCGGCGGGCTTCATGAACAGATCGATGTCCAGATAGTCGGCTGGCGCGTATAGGTCGCACGATTGGCCTCCCGCGGTGATTTGGCGGCCGGCGTCCACGCTGCCCATGGCCTCGTCCTTCACCTGGATGCCGGTTTGGCAGGTGAATGCGGCCTCGAGCGGCTTGAATGCGCGCGTCAGGCTTCCGGCGCGATAAATGATCAGTTGCTGGTTGGAGGGCGGGGCGCAGTTCGTGGTCTGCGCGGCGGCAATTGAGGCCAAAAACAACGGGAGAAGGCTGCGGACCGGTGTTGAATTTATCGACATACTGCCTCCTTTGAACTTTGTAACCGCTCCCTTTGGTCACGGCTCAGTAACGTCATCGGTAAGTTCAGTAACTGAAGCGCATCGAGGCCGTGATCAGCAGCGGATCTCCCAAGTGCGCGAGATAGCTGCCCGTACTCGCGCCGGTAATGCTGCCGGGGCCCAGCGTCGACCAATAGTGCACGCTAGTTGCGTTGTTGGCCGTAACGCGCCAAGTGGTCAGCTTACCGAAGACTTTCGTGCTGTACTTGATGCCGAAGTCGAAAGTGTTGTACTGCGGCGTGTACTCGCTGTTGATGTCGTCGATCGCGCGGCGTCCCACATGCTGCCAGTCGAACGTGAAGAACGTTCCCGTCAGCACCGGCACGCGATACTCGGCAAGAACGTTCGACTTGAAGTCCGGAATGCCGACGAAGTTTCTATCATTAGTGGCGGCGATGCCCGTGTTCGTAAGCTTGGGATTCAGCACAGTCAGGCCTCCTGTAACCATGAGGCGTTCCACGATACGGCCGGACATCATCGTCTCGATACCGTAGTTGCGCTGGTCGCCGGTGATCCGAAGCGTTTCGCAATTCACCGCGCCCGACTGCGCCCCGCAGACCGGATTCACCACGTTCGTGGTGTAATTTGCAAACGGCCGGTCCAGCCGGAACAAGGCCGTGGAAAAGTTAATCCGCCGTACCCGCAGCTTATAGCCGATCTCGCCTTCTTTACTGCGATATTGCGGGAGTGCCTGGCTGGCGTTGGTAATGATCATGGGTGGGGTGCTCGTCCCGGCGATATCCGGCGCCTGAATACTGTCGACGAAACTGGCGTAAATCGTCATGTCCGCACGCGGTTTGAAGCCAATGCTGCCCGTAGGGCTGACTCCCTGACTGCGGTACGCACCGGGGATTGGCGTCTTCGAATAGCCGGTGGCCGAAGTATCGGTATAACTGCTGGTCCAGGTCCAGTCCTGGCTCGCCCCGATTCTCAGGAACCACTTCCGCGTGAGCATGATGTTGTCGCCGAAGCTGAATCCCTGCTGACGGATGATGCTGGATACGTAGATGCCGGTCGAAGGACTGGTCTTCGTATAGGAAAACACTCCCCCGGCGGGTTCCACGTCGATCAGCGGATCGGCGATACTCGCCTGACAGACGCCCTGCGCGGTGCACAACGCCGTCTTGGAAGGACTGGTGACAGGCGACCAGGACGCGAACCGGTAGCCAGTGGTCCCGAACGAGACATCATGCCGGATATTCCAGGTGTGGAACCGGCCTGTCACATATGCCAGATCGGTGACCACCTGGAACTGTGGGGCCAGCGAAGAAAACGAATTGGCGGTGAACGATTTGTAATCGCCGGTGTTATCCACCAGCTGGTTAACCGATGTGTTGATGTCACGGTCGGCAATCTGGTGCAGCGCGCCCACCACGAGATGCCAGTTCGAGTTGAAGTCGTGCTTGACTCGCAATTCGCCGATCTGCGAAGTCAGATTCACGCCCGAGAACGATTGCCCATAGCCTTCGCGGGTTGGGTTCGGCGCCTGTTCCGGAATCAGAATACTCTTCGACCCGGGAGTGGATGGCGAGGTCGTTGTCGGCGCATAGGCAAACCAGCCGGGATACCCGTGTTGCCACACGTTGTAATAACTGTAGTTCCCTTCGATGGTGGTATGGCTGGTCGCGCGTATGTCGCCCGCCACCGCGGCCAGTTGGCGGCGGAGTTGGCTGTGGGTGACATAGCCGTTCCCATCTCCCACCAGCAGATTGGTGCGATAGCCGAACATTTTGTTCTTACCAAAGCGCCCACCGAGGTCCGTATGCGCAGTCGCGACGGTGTTACCTTCGTAGTCCAGCTCGAGCTCGCCCAGCCGCTCCTCGGTTGGGCGCTTGGTAACGAAGTTAAACATGCCGGACGGATTCGCGGGGCCGAACAGCGGGCCGCCAAGTCCGTTCACGACCTCGATCTGTTCGTATTCTTCGAGAGCGGAGGGCGTTGTGACCGCGATTCCCATGCCATCCTTCATGTCATTCTGCATGTTGCTGCCCTGCATGCCGCGCGTCTCGGGACGCAGAACCTCCGGTCCCTGCATCTCCTGGAACGACACCAGCGGCAGGTACTTGGCGGCCTCTTTGAAGTTTCTCGATTGCGTGTCGTCGATCAACTGACGCGAAATCACATTGACCGAGTAGGGAATGTCGAGGATCGGCGTCGATCCCAGCGGTCCGCCCGCCGCCACGTTGTCCACGCGATAGGCATTCTCGACGGTGCCGGCAGAGACATTGACGCTTTGGGTAACTCCGGCGAGCGTCAGGGCAAAATCGAAGGTGACGGTCTGGCCGGCTGCCACTTTGAGTTCGGGGCTTACGCTCGCCCTGAAGTTCGCGGCGTCAACCTCGACTGTATAAGTGCCGGGCTGTAGAGAAGGAAACGTGTAAGCTCCCTGGCCATCGGTGACCGCCGTGGCACTGGCTTTCGTCTGCTGGTTCGTAACGGTCATTCGGGCACCGGAAACCAAAGCCTGATCCGGGTCCCTCACGCCGCCCATAATCCGGCCAGCAGTCGGGGCGTTCTGTGCAAACGCCGGGAGAGCCAAAAGTATATATGCATAAATCTGCATATAAGAAACGGTGAAACTACGATCTCGCGTTCTTACCAATAAATTCAAGAATAGGCTCTTGGAGCCGAATTGGGGAATATGATATTTGTTGCCTAACTCGAAGCTTGAAACATGTACTCTAATTCATATATTCTTTAGCCTGAGGTTGAATTGATCCGAATCGATATCGAGCCGACGTGGCGTTTCAGGCGGGAAGGCGACCCCGCCTCGAACACGGTCATGCTGGATCTCCTGAACGAAATCCGGGTGACCGGCAAAATCAGCCGCGCGGCGGACCAGATGGGCTTGTCCTATCGGCACGCGTGGAATCTGATCGAGAAGTGGTCGGCGTTTTTTGAAGTACCGCTGGTGGAACGCAAGCGCGGAAGCGGAACGAGCCTGACCCCTTTCGGCGACAAACTCGTGTGGGCGGGGCAACGGCTCCAGGCGCGCCTTGGACCTCAACTCCAGAATCTTTCGCAGGAGTTGGAAACGGAAATCAACCAGCTTCTCCCGCGCAGTCCTTCGATCATCCGCGTGCACGCGAGTCACGGATTCGCCGTCTCAAAACTGAGAGAACTACTCACCCGCGAGGAGAATCTCGGCGTGGACCTCAGGTATGTCACCAACCAGAACTCCCTCGTATCGCTCGCGCACGATGGGTGCGACCTGGCGGGTATGCACCTTCCGCAAGGCGAATTGCGAAAGAGGAGCATCGCCGCCAGCAAGGATTGGCTGATACCGAGCGTTCATCGGGTGATCGGCCTGGTGACCCGCGAGATGGGCCTGATGGTCCAGCGTGGAAATCCGTTCGGTATAGTCTCACTCGCCCAGTTGTTCAATCGGTCGATTCGGTTCGTGAACCGCGATCCGGACTCCGGCACTCGCCTGTTGTTCGAACAGCTCCTGGCCCAGCAAAGCCTCGACGGTGCCACCATTAACGGCTATGAGCATGTCGAATTCACGCATGCGGCGGTCGCAGCGTATGTGGCGAGCGGTATGGCAGATGTCAGTTTCGGCGTGGAGGCGGCGGCGCGGCAGTTCGATCTCGATTTTGTGCAACTCGTGACCGAGGACTATTTTTTCGTCTGCCGAAAACAGCTCCTCGATCTGGAAGCCATGAAACGCGTTGTGTCCATTATGAGAGGGGAAGAGTTCCAGACGGCCATTTCCCAATTGCCAGGTTACAGATTGAAGGATGCGGGATTAGTCAAGACCGTAAAAGAGGCCTTCCAGCGGTCGACCTCATGATAGACAGTGCGAACCAGATCGCGCTCCACTTCGCGAATTTCCCGAGGGAAGAGGCGATAGCGGGCGTTCTGGATCATATCAAGAGATTTTGGGAAGGGCGGATGACGGAGCAACTCATCGATTACGTCGCACAGGGAGGCGCGGGTCTGGACGAACTCGTGATCGAAGCCGTCAAGCGAATGGAAATCAGCGCGTAACAAAACCGACTCCCTCTGGTCGCGGCTCTGCAAGTTACGGAGCCGTGACCACAGGGAGCGGTTCTTGCTACTTCACTTCCAAAGCCGCCAGAGTCGGGCCACCACCGGTCTTCGGACGCGGCAGCAGGCTCGGACCGGACGCGTTGAGCACAGTTGCGATGTTCGTGTCGACCGGAAAGATAAAGCCCAGGAATACCGACTGCATTTCGTCCCAATTCTGCGGACCCCAGTGGATCTCCTTTGTCGGATCCGGATTGTTGGGGTTGTTCGCCGAGTTGTCGTAATGAACGATGGAAACGATCTTCGTGCCCTTGGGCAGAACGATGGGCTTCGCCAGATCGTATCCAAGCTGCCAGTTGAAGTCGAACTTGCCCTTGAAGACGGTTTCCTTTTCGCCTGTCGGATAGACCAGGCGAATCTCGAAGTCCTTGCCCCGGAGATGAGCGTGGGGTTGAATGTAGACGAGCTTCAAATCCGACCCGACAGTGGATTCGGAGACCACTTCGACGTTGCTGTCATTCGGCGGAATCACCAGATTGAGCGCCGCGGGTGTACCCGGGGATGTGTAATAACGAGTCACGGGAGCAGTTTTCGCCAGGACCAGTCCCACTCTCGAAACGTCCGTCGCGGGTTTGCCGATTGTGGTGTAGTGCAGCTCGAACACGAAGTCGGAGCCTTTGGGGATCAGCTTCGCCGCGCCCTCGATATCGAAGGTCTGAGCACCCAAGCCGGGATTGTACTTGCCGATAATGTCGTTACCTTCGGAGGTGCTGTTCCTTCCCATTCCGGTCGAATAAGGAACGCCAGGAGTGGCTTTCTCCATCCAGTGCGATCCCGGAGGCCGAACCCAGACCTTGCCGTGGTGCAGAACCGCATTATTGGATGGGCGCATCTCAGCTTCCTTGACCCAGAGGTCTTCCGTAATGTTGCCCTTGACGAGAATGTACTGATAGTCGATGGTGCCGGTGGCCGGAAGCTGGAACGCGTTCGGCATTTCGATCACCATGTCGGGCTTGATGTTCCAGCCCTCCTGGAAAGTCCGCGCCGCCGGCTTGTCTTTTGCGTCTCCTTCGGGCGCGCCGCTGTCGACCCACGCCACCAGAGTCTGGATCTGTGCGTCACTGAGCCTGCGGTCGTTGGCGAAATGGCCAATCTTGGGATCGGCAAACCACGGCGGCATCTTCTGGCTCACAACCGCGGCCTTAATCGCCTTGGCCCAGGGACGAGCGTCCGTATAGGTCAGGAGCGACATGGGGGCGATCTCGCCCGGCCGGTGACATTGCTGGCAATTATTCTGAAGTATGGGCAGGACGTCTTTGTTGAACGTCACCGAATTGGTCGCGGCACTGGCCGCAAAAGTCATTACGCAACCCGCAAGTGCTATACGGAGTACACACATAAAAACGCCTCCCAAGGCGGACTTATCCGCCTAAGTAATTGTATAACAGGGATCGGTGAAAGAACTTCCCTGGCCCCACATTGGTTTTCAAGCTTTATTTGCGCTGCGCAGAGCCGCTTCGATTTTGGCAGCTAATACGTCGTAACTGGCGTTGCCCGGATTGTACAGCCGGACAATTCCCTGCCCGTCCACAAGCACCATCGTCGGCGTTGTACTGACGCCAAACCTGGCGAAATTGGCCTCACTCAACGGAATCTCGACCGCGCCCAGTCCCGCATAGTACTTCGCGAAGACCTGACCGATGTACTTCGTCTCCACATCGGGGGGTGCGTCCTGTCCTCCCGCAACGTATCCGTAGTGCTGGGTCGGCGCGACCACCACCAGACCGCGTGGTCCGTAGTTCGCCATCAACTTCTGCACGATGGCGACTTCATTCTTGCAGTCGGAGCACCAGTGCGCCCACAGAAACAGCAGCACCGGATGTCCCCGGTGCGCGGAAAGCGGCAAGGGCCTGCGGCTGCCGATCCCCTGGGCGATATCGAGCACCGGGACCGGTTTGCCTTCGAGCGTCAGGAGATTGATGTTTTTCTGTATTCGATCGCGAACCGATGTGGATTGCCATTTCTTCAGCTCGTCGCCAAGAAACAGTACCGCTTCGTCGCGGCGGTTCTGCGCCGCCAGCGCCTGCCCTTCCACCTCAATCGCAGCCCCGAGCGCGGTGGGCAAATGCGGCTCCGCGTCGAGTTTTCGATGCGCCAGCTCCGCCAGGCACAGCTTGCGAACTTCCGCGGAATTCCGTTCGGCGGCGGCGACATTGTGCCGGGCCAGCTGCGCACGGCCGATCCATGACAGTGCCTCGATGTACTCAGGAGTCGTCCCCGAGGCGGCGCGATATTGATTCAGCGCCTTCTCGGCGGAGGCGAAGTCGCCCGCCGCGGCGGTAAGCTTCACGTAAGCGACGACGGTGACCTTTTGTTGCGCTAAAGCGGCGAGGCAGAGTACGGCCAGGAATCCGCCGAGCTTCGTGGGCATGGACTTATGCACGATCATAATTTCAACGCCTTCAGGTACTCCCGGAACGGCTCTCCAAGATCATGCCGCTGCAGGGCGAACTCAACGGTAGCTTTCAAGAATCCCAGTTTATCGCCGGCATCGTAGCGTTTGCCGTGGAACTTGAACGCGTAGATCGGGCGGCTGCGCAGCAGGAGCTTTAGAGAATCGGTGAGCTGGATTTCGCCGCCCGATCCCGGCTCCACGCTGGAAATCGACTCGAAAATGTCGTGAGTCAGAATGTAGCGGCCGATGATCGCGAGATTCGAGGGCGCCTCGCTTGCCTTCGGCTTTTCGACCAGGTCGCGAATGCGGAACACCCGGTCCCTGCTTCCGTTGTGGGACACGGGCTCACCATCGATGCAGCCGTAGGACGAGATCGCTTCCTTTGGCACTTCCATGACCGCCAGGACCGGCGCCGAGAAGAACTCGTAGATGTCGAGCAACTGGCGGATACACGGCGTTTCGGCGTCGATCACGTCATCCGCCAGGACGACGGCAAAAGGCTCCGGACCTACCAGATCCTGCGCGCGAAGCACGGCGTGGCCCAGACCCAGCGCTTCCTTCTGCCGGATATACGAAACATCGATCAGATCGGAAACCTGCCGCACGATCTTCAGCAGATCCTTCTTGTTGCGTGTTTCGAGCAGATTCTCCAGCTCAAAACTGACGTCGAAGTGATCTTCGATCGCCGACTTGCCGCGCCCGGTGACCATGATGATGTTCCTGATCCCGGAGTGAACCGCCTCTTCGACGCCGTACTGGATGATCGGCTTGTCGACGAGTGGAAGCATCTCTTTCGGTTGCGCCTTTGTGGCGGGCAGGAAGCGGGTCCCCAAACCGGCGGCGGGGAAAACTGCTTTGCGAACTTTCGATGCGGGCATTCGTTATCTATCTTGCTTGCGCGGGGGCGAATCCGCAACTCGCGCAGGTCCAGGACCGGTTTCGCCCGGGTCCTTTCCGACAACCAGCCGTATGGTACGTTGAAAGTTCCAGATATATGGCATACGTAATTGCAGAACCCTGCATTGGCACGAAGGACACGGCTTGCGTTGACGCCTGCCCCGTCGATTGCATCCATCCCAAAAAAGAAGACCCGCGATTCCCGGACGTCGAAATGCTTTATATCGATCCCGTGGAATGTATCGATTGCGGCGCCTGCGTGCCGGTTTGTCCGGTTTCGGCGATCTTCGCGCTGGACGACCTTCCGGAAAAGTGGAATGAGTTCACGAAGAAGAACGCCGACTTTTTCGGCCGTTAAGTTCGCTAATGCGCCGTGTCTGAAAACAGCATCACCTTCAACGTGTGGAAAATGATGAATGTGTCCAGCGACAGGGCAAGATTCTTGATGTAGTAGAGATCATACTCGAGTTTGACGACCGCATCGTCCATAGTGTCGCCGTACTTGTAATTGATCTGGGCCCAGCCGGTTATTCCCGGTTTTACGCAATGCCTGTAACTGTAAAACGGGATTTTCTCGGACAACGCGGCGACGAATTCGGGGCGTTCCGGGCGCGGCCCCACGAGCGACATTTCACCGCGAAGCACGTTCAGCAATTGCGGGAGTTCGTCCAGACGCAGACGCCGGAGCCATCTGCCGGCAGCCGTAACCCTGGGATCGTCTTTCCGCGCCCACACAGGGCCGGTGCCGGCCTCGGCATCGACGTACATGGAGCGAAATTTGTAGAGGGTGAACGTCGAATCGTTCAAGCCTACACGAGTCTGCCGATGGAAAACCGGGCCGCGCGACGTGAGCCTCACGAGTACAGCCACAATCAGCATCACGGGCGTGAAAATCAATGTCAGAATCAGCGTAAGTATCGCCGAGTACAGGGAGTGCCAGAACAGGCTGCGCTTCCTGGGCCCGAGCTCGGTGGAAAAAATCAGGCGCGACGGCCGAAGCTGGCGCGTCAGGACTCTACCGAAGGTGGCTTCAAACGTAACCGGCGCTTCCTCGAAGTGAATACCGGAAAAACGGAGGTGCAGCATATCGTTAACCGGAAGCTCCTGGCGTCGCTCGGCCATGCCGACCACAATTAAATCGGGCCGCAGATCCTTTGCAATTCCCACCAGTTCGCCGACTGTTCCGATCACTTTCCCGCCCGGCAGATCGCCCGTATCCGGAACGTTGTCGATAAACCCCAGATTACTCATCCCCAGTTCGAGGTGGTTGGCGAGATGTTCGGCGATTTCGCGAACGATGCTGGACGTACCGAGGAAGAGCACCCGCCGCGTGCCGAGGGCTTTCAGTATGACACCGGCGTAGAACACCCGCCATGCCGGAATCAGCATCAGGGTGAAGAAACTGCCGAAAATCATTATCCATTTCGGAATCGCCCAGTCCGGTCTTTTTAAGTAGGTTAGGAAGGCCTGGCTCAGGAAAGCTCCCCCGATCGCCATGCACAACTGCTGTATCAGCAGGGTCAGCGATTTGACCCGGAAAACGGCGTAGAGGTTCTGGAAGTAGAGGCCGGCCACAATGATTACCACTACGAAGCCGACTCGAAACGCTCCCCCCTCGTTCTGGAAAAATACCAGGGGGCTGAACTCAGGATTGATCAGCGCGAACAGAAGGATCGACCCCGCGGCATAGCAGAAAAAAGCGATCAGGACTTCGGAAAGCACAAGTCCAATCACACTGGCCGGGATGAAGACTCTGAAAATACGGATCATCTGGTTCGGGTCGAGTCCAGCCGACTATTGTAACGGAATGCGCAACGGACACCATCGGTTACACTCGACGGATGCTCCTCTGCACGGTCCGCGATTGTCTTCAACCGCTGGCAAGGACAGAGAAGCAGCTGGTCTGTCCGCGCGGACATTCGTTCGACGTCGCGCGCAGCGGATACGCTAACCTGCTACAACCGCAGGATCGCCGGTCCAAACAGCCTGGCGATACGGCGGCTGCCCTCGCGGCGCGGCGGCGCCTGCATGATCGCGGGGCAACCGAACCGCTGCTGCGCGCCGTCGCGGAGATCGTCGGCGTTTCTCCCGGAGAGGGTGTTCTCGATGCCGGCTGTGGCGACGGTTACTACCTCGGTAGTCTGTCCCGCCGGACCGGCATTGAGGCGCACGGCGTCGATATCTCGATTCCAGCCGTCGAGGCCGCAGCCCGCCGCTACCCCGAATGCGAGTGGATCGTAGCGAATGCCGACCGATTCGTGCCATACACGGATGCCTCGTTCGCCGCCGTCCTGTCAATCACGGCAAGGATGAATGCAGGCGAATTCCGGCGTATTCTGCGCGAGGGCGGACGCCTTCTCGTAGCTCTTCCGGGACCGGAGGACCTCATTGAGTTGCGGGGGGCCGGACGGGATCGTGTACCCCGTACCGTCGATATGTTCGCGCGCGATTTCAAGCTAACCGACCAGCGCCGTGTCACGACGACCGCCGATCTCGATGCCGCAGCGGTGCAGGACGTCCTGGTTTCGATTTATCGGCCGTTGCGTTCGCAGCCCGCCGGAGCCATGCAATTGACGTTCAGTTTGGATTTATTGTTGTTTCAGGCGGCGTAGGCAAGAGAGCGCCATCAGATTTGTTGTTCCGGCGGCCCTCCCGCAGGGTCAAACACTTCAGAGTCTTTTCCGTGCACGGAACCAATGGTTGTCATACGATCCGGTTCATTTACTCAAGGCGCCACTCCATTCCTTTCGGGTAAGTGGTCCAGTCCAACAGGGTGGCTCCACGTATTCTTCATCTGCTCACTGCTGATGCCGCCGCTGCCGTTTCCGATAGGAAACTCCGGTATTCACGTTTCGCCCCTGGTCGCACTGTTTGGGCTGCTGGCGAGTTCTTCCCGGATCACGGAGTGGAGAAGTTCCTGGCACGGGAGTTTACCGTTTCTGTTCGTCTTGTTCCTAGCGGTCCTGGCGGGAAGCGTGGTCTTCGCGGAGGTGTACTCGGGGTGGAAGGTCGCTTCGGAAAGCCTCGCACGCGTCCTCTTGTTTGGTATCGGCGTCTATGTATTTCTCTATCAATTCATCGGCCCGGGCGCGAATGAATCGGACTCGTTGACGTTCGCGCGTTTTCTCTTTTGGATCGGATTGCTGGGCGCAGTCTTCGCATGTGTCGACTTCTATTTCCAACTGCCTGCACCGGCGGGTTATGCTCCTCAGTTCGTCTGGTTGAAACACCGCGTGCTCCGGCGGGCGCAGGGCGTTTTCTATGAAGCGAGCACTCTGGGCAACTTTTGCGCATTCTTCCTGGCGATGATCCTTCCGGCATCATTCCCGGTCCGGGGCCGACGGATGTGGTCGTGGCTTGTTCTGATACCCGGCGCGCTGGTTTTCTCCACGGCCCTGATCTTCTCTTCGTCGCGGGCCTCGGTAGTTACCGTCGTTATTGCAGGTTGCGCATTTGTCTGCATTCGCGGCTGGAAGACCATGCGGGTTCTGATACCCATATGCGTCTTATCGGCAACTGCGGGCGTGGCTGTGCGATACGCCCTGCCCGGGTTTTCCGCGAATTACTGGTCCAGAATCGGCGCCTCGATGCGATATTTGTGGACCTCTCCGAATGGCGTTCTGTCCGGGCGAATCACGCACTGGAAAGTGCTGGTGGATTTTCTGGCGAAACACCCGTGGCATCTGCTGTTCGGTATCGGTTACAAAACACTCCCATACACCAACCTCACGGGTGCTTCGGTGATTGCGGACAACACGTATCTGAGCCTGCTGGTGGAGACGGGAATCGCCGGATTGATCGTGTTTGCCGTCTTGAACGCGGCCATCCTGCGCACCGCGTATCGCGCGGCTCGGTCGGACCAGATCCGCGCGTCCTTCTTTGGAGGCTGGATCTTCTGTTTCTGGTGCGGAGAGATGGTCCAGATGCTCACTGGCGATCTGATTACATACTGGCGTGTGCTCCCCGTGTACTTCTGGGTACTGGCCACGGCGGCGCGGGAGTCCGGCAATTGAATATTCTCTTCCTCGACCAGTTCAGCGAACCCGGAGGAGCTCAGTTCTGCCTCAGGGACCTGATGCCGGAAATCGTTCGCCGGGGATGGAAGCCGCGACTTATGGTTCCCGGCAACGGCGAGCTTGTGAAATGGATCGATCGGTTGGGAATACCCGTCCATACACTTCCCTTGAGGGCCTATTCGAACGGCCGAAAAACGGCGCTGGATTTCATGCGTTTCAGCATAGACGGCCCGCGGATCGCCGCCGCCATCCGACGGGTGGTCCGAGAGGAGCGCGTGGATGTGGTTTATGTGAATGGGCCCAGGGTATTGCCGGCGGTGCTCGGTCTGCCCTGCCCGATTCTGTTTCATGCACACAGCCGCGTTCGCCTGGGCTCCAGCCGGATGCTCCTTGGATGGACTCTCCGGGCGACGAACGCGACTGTGATAGCCGCGTCGAAATTCGTGGGGGAAAGTTGCGTGCAGGCTCCGGGTTGCCGAACGGCGCGGGTGATCTATAACGGCATCGACGATTTGCGGAATGGAGCCAGAAATTTCGACAGGCGGCCATTACGGGTGGGGATGATCGGAAGAATAGCGCCCGAGAAAGGCCAGATCGATTTTGTGCGAGCGGCCGGACAGATTACGAAAAATGGCGGAGATGCTGAATTCTTCGTTTACGGGGACAAGCTGTTCGCCGATGCCGCGTACGACGCTCAAGTCCGTTCGCTGGCCGAAAACAGCAACGTAACATTTTGCGGCTGGACGGACGATGTATCGCGGGCTCTACACGATCTTGAAATACTCGCGGTCCCGTCCGGCCCCGACGAAGCTGCCACGAGGGTCATCATGGAAGCCTTTTCAGCGGGTACTCCGGTGGTGGCCTATCGCTCGGGCGGCATTCCCGAACTTGTGGAGGATTGCCGGACCGGCGTGCTGACGGAGGCGGCGGATTTCGAATCGCTCGCGCGCTGCATCCGGATGCTGATGCAGAATCGGGATCTCATGGGTCGGCTTTCGGCGGCGGGGCGAAGGGAGTGGCAGCGACGATTCAGGGTCGAGCGGTTTCGTACCAATGTTTGCGATCTCCTGGAATCCGTGGCGCGGACCACCATAACCAGGCGCCGCGGACGGTAGGACCAAAGGTTCGCGCATGGTGAAGCAGCCGGTTCGCCATGAACGAGGCTTTGTAGGCGATCCGCTGTATCCGCAGGCCCAGGGCGGTCTTCGAAGGCGAAACATGCGGGTCCCGAACCACGGGTGCCGCACGCTTGGGGAACAAACGACGGAAGGCAATCTCGCGCCTGTCCCGGGCGTTATTCAAGAGGCAGAAGTGCAGCCACAGCTCGTTCTTGCCGGCATGACCCGTTCCGGGCACCGACGAAAACGCAAACAGTGAGAACCAGCGTTTGATCGGCGATGGCAGTTGCTCGATCGCTTCTCGCGCGGCGGGATGCGGATTGCAATGAAACCATTCTTTCGCCAAACGAAACGCAATGCCTTCGATGACACGGCAGGACGCCAGCCCCGTGTCACTCCAGCGTGTCCAGAAAGAGTCGTCTCCCGCCGAGCTTTCCAGAAAGTGCGCGATCTCGTACACGTGCCGGAGACGCAGGTCCCCGCCGAAAAGATGGCGAATGAGGTGCAGCGCGGAGTAAGACAAACCGTCCACCGGATCGAGCGCTGGGAATCGCAGGCTGCACACCTGGCGCACGACCCGTCTTCGCCAGAACTGTGCTACGTCTCCGGCATCGAATCGCATCGTTTGCGGATTCCAGAAGCGGTAGTGTAATTCGAGGGAAATCGGCATTTCAGGATCGTAGTAGTCGTCGCGCCAGGTCCAGCCGGTCCGGCGGATCATTACGGGCAGATGGTCGGCTCCAGGATCGAGGATGCCGTTTACAAAACCGTATCCCAGCCTGTGAATCGCCTTCGCGGCGGCGGACATCGATTCGCGGGGAACGTAGATGTCGATGTCGTATTGAGGGCGTTGACTGGGATCGTCGACGTACCAGGGCCACTGAGAGAGACCTTTCATCACAACATAGTCGATGCCGGAGAGGGAGAGAGCATCGGTGGTCCGGCTTTGAGTGGCCACGAGGCAGTCATGGCGTGCGCGGTTACAGGCAAGATTGCGGTCGATTCGATGGCGGGCGGATTCCGGCAGCGAATCGCGGCAGCGGACGCCCAGCGCCAACGTGAGATGAGCGCGGTCCGTTGTATCGAGCAATGCGGGCCAGGCACTTTCGGGAATCGATTCGATTTCGTGCGTGGACCGGTCGTGGAAACGCAAGGCTTTCAGGACGGCGGGAAGATGTTCTTGCGAGGCCATTTCACACTTCAGCCGCGACCAGACTGCGAAGCGCCCCTTCCGCGCCGTCGAGATCGTTGTACGTCAGTTCCAGAATCGGCAGCTGGAGAAACTCCGTGAGCGCGCGGCTCTGTTCCGAGCGGATCTTTTCCTGGCCGTAGCAGGTCAGGCTCTGGAGACGGCGCATTGCTTCGGTGCGCGCGAATGGTTCTACGCGAACGGGCACGCGTTCGTTTTGACGGTTGATGAAAACGACATGACTCGCCTTGCTCTCGAGCGCAACCGTCATCCCAAGAACGCATGTTTCAACCTCGATATCGAGCTTGCCGTTGGGACGGCGTTCCGGCGTGAAGCGGTTCAGCTCCGGAAAGAGAAGACGCGCCGACTCGCGGAAGCGAATTCGAAACGGGCGCCCCACGACCGTGCGATCGGCGAGTCCGCGCACAATATGCGTGGCATCGTCGGACAGATAGGTCCAGCCCTTGCGCGCGCAGGCATAGGCGAGGGAGGTTTTTCCGGCGCCGGCATCGCCGCAGAGCAGCACGGCGCGGCCATTCAACGCAACGCATGAGGCGTGAACGGGGCTGAGATGCGGAGCATCGATCATCAACCAACCCGCGGGTTCGAGAAAGTGGTACCGGACATACGCGTGATTGCGCGCGACATCCCGCGTGAGGCAGGCGAACGTCAGAGAACCGGCGAGATCGCAGACCGCGAAATTGTCAGGCCCCTGAACAATGGAGACCAGGTGGTCCTGGCCCCGCGGCATCGATGGCAGCGGGGGGATCCGTGCATCATGATCCTCTACAATGACGCGAAGGGTCGCTGCCCGCTTACGCGAAGTGACCGGAAACTGTCCCCAGATCCAATCGGCCGCGGCGAGAATATCTTCCGAATTCGTGGCAAGGTCAAGCGGGAATCCCATCGGGTAATAACGCGACTTCAACGGCAGCGGAAGATCGTACCCTAATGGATCCTGTTTTGAATTCATGCGGCAGTTCGGGATAAAGCGACAGCGCCTTTTCGCGATGCGCGACGTTTGATCGCCTGGTTCAGCTTTCTGCGCGCGTTGACAACATACGCCTTGGCGCCGCTGGGGTTGGTTAATGCGAGCTCCCGGGTGATGGCTGCCAGCGGCAATTCGTATCCGTAGTGAAGAGCCATCACTCGAGCTTCCGTCGGCTCCAGAGCAACGCCGATCAACCGCCACATTTCCCGCTGACGCTGCTTTCGCTCGATCGCGATATCGGGAGGTGTCATGGAAGAATCCTGTAAACGAAGCGGGATGATTTCGCCGGCGTCAACCGGGTCGGCGATTTTCCTGATCGCGCTCAGGCAGTGATTTCGCGTAATGGAGTACAGCCAGGTGGAGAATCTGGAATCTCCGCGAAAACCGTGCCGATGCCGGTAGGCACGGAAAAACACTTCCTGAGCCAGATCGAGAGCCCGGCCCCGGTTACGCGTAAAGCGGAAGCACCAGGATGCTACACGCGCATGGTAACGCCGGAACAACTCGCCGAACAAATTCTCGCCGAGACTGTCGCCTTGAGCCACATTCGAGTCGCAGAGTACAGACATGACTTCCTCGTCCGTGAGGCTCTCGGGACAGTCCTGAGCCATGCGATAAAGCTCAGGATGAACGGCGGCTCGCGTTGACATGCCCGAATCATAGTGGCCGCGCGCTTCGTGTGTCGTAAGGGGCTTGTAAACTCCTTGTAAATTCGGCTTTTGGGGCTTGAACGTCCGCTCGACGCCCGGTTACTCTGCTCAAGACTGCGCCGAAATCCCGGTTGAAAGCGGATTCGGAAAACTCCGCCATTGCGGTCCGGAGATAAAGGGGATTGAACGACGGCTCGATCCGGTCGAACGTTCGGAGCGCACCGGTTAGTCCAGCTTCAGTCGAGTCCTGATAGAGCACGCCGCATCTGTCGCGAACGATCTCCACCGCGCCTCCGCGGCCCAGTGCGACGACAGGTTTACCGCTTGCCAGCGACTCGACCATGGTCATTCCGAAGTCTTCTTCGCCGGGCATGATGAGCGCTGCCGAGCGTGAATACAAGTCCCGGAGTTCTATATCCGATACCCGCCCGCAGAACTCAATGTTGGGCGCCGCGAGTTTCCGCAGTGCGCGATACTCGGGGCCGTCGCCGACAACTTTCAGACTGCGGCCGCTGCGCGCGAAAGTCCGGATCGCGTAGTCAAGCCGTTTATACGCCACCATTTCCGCGACCATGAGGAAGTATCCTTCCGAGCAAGCGTGATAAAAAGACTCCACGTCGACAGGGGGGTGTATGACTTCAGCTTTGCGCCTGTACGTTTTCCATATGCGGCGCCTTACGTTCCAACTATTCGCGATGAAGTGGTCGACGCGGGCGGCTGTCGAGTAATCCCAAGTGCGAAGATAGCTCGCAAGCGGGGCCATCAGCGCACGTTTGAACGGATTGTGCCTGAAATCGTGCAAGTAGGCCGGGTAGAGTTCCCAAAGATACCGCATGGGAGTGTGGCAGTAACAGAGATGGCGGCAGGATGAGGTGGTGAGCACGCCTTTGGCGGGGCCGGACTCACTACTGACGACCAAGTCGTAGGAACGCAGGTCGAAAGCTTCCAGCGCAAGCGGCATCAATGGCAGCATTCCGCGGTGGAAACGCTTCAGGGGATTCAGGAATGATGCCTTTACATTCTTTGATCGGATGAGTGGGGAGACGAGCGCCCGGTCGTAGAACAGCGTGAAGATATCGGCCTCGGGAAGCATGCGGCAGATCGCTTCGAGGACCTTCTCGCCTCCACGCGAACCCAGCAGCCAATAATGCACCAGCGCAACCCGCATCGATTTCTAAGACCCGTGTTTGGGAGCGCGTGGAACACTTGCCTTCAATATGCGTCGCGGCCGCTCCAGACGCTGGGAATGGAGCGCCAGAGGATATGGAAGTACAGACGGTGGGAAGCGCGCCGGACGAGGAGGAGGTCGAGCCGTTTTCTTCTGGCGTAGCTAAGCTGGTTGCGGCCTCTGACTTGCCACAGACCGGTCAATCCGGGGCGCACGGAGAGGACTTCGTCCGCCGACGATCCGTAGTGGTCCTGGAGTTCTTCAAGAGTGATTGGACGCGGGCCGACGAGCGACATCTCTCCGCGGGCAACATGAAAAAGCTGCGGGAGCTCGTCGAGGGAATGGCGTCTGCAGAAGGCCGCAAAGCGGTTGTTCACGCGAGAGTCGATGGACCGTTTCGAAATGGGTACGGGACCGGTAACCTCCTCGATGGCGAATCGCGCGGCGGGGCGGCTCGCGCTGTCCCACATGGTTCGAAACTTCAGCATGGGCAATGGCCTGCCCCGCCAGCCGACTCTTCGATGGCGTATGAGCGGATTCCGGCGAGAAAGGACCAGGATCGCGAGCGCAATCGCTATTACGATGGGCGCAAGAATGAGCAGTGTCACCACCGCGGCGACTCTTTCCATCTCAAAGAACAGCTGATGTGGACTCAGCGTGCGGGCGTCCGGGTATCGTATTTGCTCAACGGTAGGGGTCACGGAAACCAGGCGGTTATCCGGTTAGACGGCGCCCGTTGCTGCGCGGGAACAAATCTGTTCCGCAGCACGGTTTCGCCGTGTCCCACTGTTTGAGCGATACGGATGTCCAGGCCTTCCCGAAAAGTCGTCTTCTTCTTCCCTGCGTTTTCCAGTCAGGAGGCGACCGCGCCGTTGGGAATTCTCGCGGTTTCCACTCCCCTGCTTCAGGCCGGATACCAGGTACGCATCGTGGATTCGACCATCACGCCGAATTTTCACAGGCGTACGCTCGACGAACTCGACGATGCGCTGTGCCTTGCCATCTCCCTGGTTACCGGGCCGATGATTCGCGAAACCGTTCAGATTGCGCGGGCGGCGAAGAAGCGCTATCCGGACAAACCCGTGATCCTCGGCGGCTGGCATCCGTCGCTGCTGCCGGATCAGACGCTGGCAGCTGAGTGCGTCGACATTGTCGTCAAGGGACAGGGTGAAGATGCGTTGCTCGAAATCGTGCAGCGCATCGAAGCCGGCGAGTCACTGAAGGGCGTCGCCGGGGTGGGCTACAAAGAGAACGGCAAACTCGTCTTCAACGCGCCGCGAACTCTCAAGCCCATTCGCGAGCTGCCGCCGAAGGCTTATCACCTGGCCGATTTCGACGCTTACGAACGTGTGTGCGGACGCCGTTGGGCCATGTACACATCGAGCCTCGCATGCCCCTACAATTGCGCCTACTGCACGAACGACGGGGTCTACGGACGCAAATGGAATGCGCTCGAGCCGGCGCAGGTAGTGGAGGAAACCAGCGACCTGATGGAACGCTACGGGCTCTCACTGCTCTGGATTGTCGATGACAACTTCATGGTGGATCGCGAGCGGGCAATCGGGATTGCCGAAGGCCTGGTGCGCCGCGGCGTGAAATTCGACTGGAGTATTCAATCATCCACAAATCTTGTTTCGCGCTTCAGCGTGGATGAATTGAAGTTACTGCGGCGAGCCGGGCTGTCGCAGGTGTCGCAGGGCGCCGACAGCGGTTCGACCAAAATCATGCACCTGATGAACAAGGACTTTCAGAAGATCGAAACCATTTACACTGCCGCCGACAAGCTTTCGCAGGCCGGAATTCGTCCGTCGTTCAACATGATTTTCGGTTTTCCGGGCGAGGGTGAAAGCGAACGAAGGGAATCCATCGCGCTCATCATGGATGTCTGCCGGCGGTTTCCCGGCGCGGAATTCTGGACGAACATATTCACGCCCTATCCGGGATCGCCGATCATGCAGCGCGCGTTCGAGCTGGGGATTCACGTGCCGAGAACGCTCGAGGGCTGGGCCGACTTTTTTCCGCGTTACACGATGCTTCCCTGGCTCAACGGGCGGAAACACAGGGAAGTGCAGACGATGCGCGAATACTTGCGCATCGCGTTTAATCGCGTGCCGATCGGCGTGCAGAAGAAGAACACATTGCAAAGAGTGGTCCACGGGATGATTGGCGTCCCGGCGCGTTGGCGCCTGGACCACAGCTTCTATTCGCTGCCATTCGAGTTGTGGCTGAAACAAATGGCGAACCGGCTGATGCAGCCGACGAAAGGGAAAGTGGACGCGCACCAACTGGAGGCGGAGCCCGTCACATGCGAGGCCTCGTGCTGAACGGTCATGGCTGAAGTTCTTCTCACGCACAGCAACAACCTCTGGTCCGATCGCAAGCAGGTGGAGAAAATGCAGCCCTATCCACCACTGCAAACGATTCTCGCCGCTGCCGTGTTGCGGGAAAACGGAATCGAGGTTGCGTTGTTCGATCCAACGCTTGAGACTCCTGGAGTCGCGCTGATCGATGCGTTCGAAGAGAGTCTCGATCGGCACCGTCCGCGGCTGGTGGTGGTATGTGAGGACGATTTCAATTTCCTCTCGAAGATGTGCCTGACACGTAACAGGGAGTTGGCGTTCCAGATGGCCGGGGCCGCGCGCCGGCGGGGAATTCAGACTGCTGCACACGGGTCGGATGCCTCGGATCACGTCAGGGAATATAAGGCGGCGGGATTTTCCTTCGTGCTGATCGGCGAAGTGGAATCGGCTTTGGTTGAACTTGCGCAGGGCAAGCCGCTAATTGTCGGCAGGGCGCGCGAGGTGAGCGCCGACCTCGACGCCCTTCCCTTGCCGGCTTGGGATCTGGTCGACATCGAGCGATACCGCCGGACATGGGCTGCGGCGCATGGGTATTTCTCGCTCAACATGGCATCGAGTCGCGGATGCCCCTACCGGTGCAACTGGTGCGCGAAACCGATCTACGGTCAGAAATATTATTCCCGCTCGGCGCGGCCAGTAGCGGCGGAAATGCTTCATTTGAAGACTGCTTTCAATCCGGACCGGATTTGGTTTGCGGACGATATCTTCGCGCTTTCTCCCCGGTGGACACAGGAATTTGCGAATGCCGTGGAGGAACTGGGTGCGCAAGTCCCCTTCAAAATGCAATCGCGGTGCGATCTGATGACCTGGAATACCGTTGCCGCGCTGAAGCGCGCCGGTTGCGCGGAAGTCTGGATGGGATGCGAATCGGGATCACAAAAGATCCTGGATGCCATGGACAAAGGCCTGCGCGTCCAACAGATTCATGAGGCGCGCGACAACCTGCGGCAGCACGGAATTCGCGCCTGCTTTTTTTTGCAATTCGGTTATCCCGGCGAGGGATGGAGCGAGATTGAAGCGACCATCCGCATGGTCCGCGAGACCAGGCCGGACGATATCGGCGTCTCGGTCTCATACCCGCTGCCCGGAACCAAATTTCATCGGAACGTTCTCACGCAGATCGGACCCAGAGCGAACTGGTCGGACAGCGCCGATCTGGCGATGGTTTTCCGGGGAGCTTATCCGAGCGAGTTTTATCGAGCTCTGGCGGACGCTCTTCATCTCGAAGTTCGCGGCGGAACTCATCCCGCTGCCGCGTGGGATCGCGTATATCGGCTGGAACGAAGGGCGGGCCTGACAGAGGCAGTGGCGTAATGAAGCTGCTGTTGACCCACGGGTATTTTCTTTACTCGGACACAAAGGAGCTTCAGATCATGAAGCCCTATGCGCCGCTGGGAATCCTTTATCTGTCTTCGCACCTCCGCGCGAGGGGATTCGATGTGGAGATTTACGATTCCACGTTCGGTTCGCGCGAGGAGCTGTTCCGGATCCTGAAAGACGGCCCTCCAGCCGCGCTTGGCATCTACGGCAACCTGATCACGCGCGGCAATGTGATCGATGCGATTGCCGCGGCGCGGGCCGCCGGATGGCGCGTGATCGTGGGAGGACCTGAGCCATCGAACTACGCAGAAGAGTATCTTGATGCCGGCGCTGACATCGTGGTTCCCGGTGAAGCGGAAATCGCCGTTGAGCAATTGATGGCGACTGACTTCGATCCGGTGGCGTGGCCGGGAATCAGCGGGATCATCTTCCGCGACGCCGGCGGAACGGTCGTTCGAAACAGCGCCGCGCAGCTGCTGCCGGATCTGGACGCACAACCCTGGCCCGACCGTGAACGGATCGATATTCCACGTTATATGCAAACGTGGCGCCAGCATCACGGACAATCGTCGATCTCCCTGATTACCGCTCGCGGATGCCCCTATAAGTGCAACTGGTGCAGCCACTCAGTGTACGGACACACGCACCGCCGCCGGTCGCCGCCGGCTGTTGCCGAAGAAGTGGATTGGCTGCTCGACCGTTACAACCCGGACATGCTCTGGATCGCCGACGATGTCTTCACGATCCATCACGGATGGATTTTCGAATATGCGGCTGAGCTGAAGCGGCGGCGGATTCGAATTCCATTCGAGTGCATCACACGCGCTGATCGGATGAACGAAAGAATCGCAGCGACTTTGAAGGAGCTTGGCTGCATGCGCGTGTGGATCGGCTCGGAAAGCGGATCGCAACGCATCTTGACCGCCATGCAGCGCGGCGTTACCGTCGAGCAGGTTCGACGCGCGGTGGGGCTCTGCAAGGCCAACGGCATTGAAACAGGCATGTTCCTGATGTGGGGTTATGACGGCGAGGAAATCGGCGACATCGAAGCAACGATCGACCATGTGAAACAATGCCGCCCCGATATCTTCTTCACAACGGTTTCCTATCCGATCAAAGGCACGCCGTACTTCGAAAGGGTTGCATCACGACTTGTGAACATCCGTCCCTGGGGCGAGACCAACGACCGGGAATTTCAGATCCGGGGACGCCATTCGCGCCGGTTCTATAAATATGCGGACGAGTTGCTGCGGAGCGAGATGAGTTCGCAGCCCGACGAAGGGATCATTTTGGCGGCGCGCAGCGGTCTTCGCGAGACATACGCGGAGGTAGAAGCCTGACAACTATGGATCGGGAGATGCGGCATCGGTTCCTTAGGGACTATTCCGTCATTCGCCGAGCCGAGGGGCGTGGTTCCGACGATCCCGAGTACTTCCGCGCCCTGCCCTTTCGCGATTTGACGGGGAAGAATTCGGAACAGTGGTCCATCCGCGCCAGGACTTGGGAGCATTTTGAAACCTTCGTTTTGACGGACATGGAAAAAGAAACCCGCCGTCCTCTCCGCATACTCGATCTGGGCGCGGGCAATGGCTGGATGTCCTACCGCCTCGCACTAAGAGAACATCAGCCGGTTGCCCTCGATATCTTCTCCGATCTAAGTGACGGCCTGCGCGCCACTCGTCACTACCCGCGGCGGTTTCCCTGCATCGAAGCGGAATTCGATGAGTTGCCTTTTCGCGATGCGGTGTTCGATTTGGCGATTTACAACTGTTCGATTCACTACTCGACCGATTACCGGCGCACGCTGAGAGAAGCTCGGCGCTGTCTCCGGAGTTCGGGCCGGATCGTCATTATGGATTCTCCGATTTACCAATTGCCTGAACATGGCGAGCAGATGCGTGCCGAACGCCACGAAACCTTCGCGCGCCAGTTCGGTTTCCGCTCGGATGCCGTGCCAAGCATCGAATACTTCGACGAGCCCATGCTCGACTCGCTCTCCCGCGATCTGAAAATCGAATGGAGCCGCAGCCGGCCGTGGTATGGACTGGCCTGGTCTCTTCGCCCATGGAAAGCTCGCCTGGCTGCAAGGCGGCCGCCTTCACAGTTTTTCATTCTCGTGGGGAAATTTAACGACCGATGATTATTCTTTTGCACCCACGCGCGTCACGGCCGAAGAATCGCCGTTTTCCGCTGGCGATTCTCTCGATCGCGGGGGTCCTCGACGGCAGGGAAGACTACATCATCGTGGATGGAAATCTGGATCCGCACCCCGGGCGCACGATCGACCGCGTTGCAAGTGAGCAAAGCGTTGAACTGCTGGCCGTCTCGGTCATGCCCGGCCCGCAGATGGTGTCGGCGATCCAGCTTTGCAGAGAGTTCCGCAGTAAATATCCATCCGTGCCGATCGTGTGGGGAGGTTACTTTCCGTCGCTCTATACCGATGCCGCGTTGAACGCCAGTTATGTCGACTTTGTCGTGAAGGGACAGGGAGAAGAGACATTTCCGGAGCTGCTCACGGCGCTGCGCGGGGACCGGAAGTTTTCCGGCATTCGAGGACTCTCATTTAAAGACGCCTTCGGGCTCCACGTGCATAACGCGATGCGTCCGCTGCGATCGCCGGGCGACTTCCCCGCGCTCCCGTATCACAAGCTGCAAAGCGTGGAAAAGTATCTGCTGCCAACCTATCTTGGCTGGCGCACGGCGGTTCACCAGGCCAGTATCGGATGCCCGTTCCGGTGCCAGTTCTGCGGAGTGGTTCCGATCTTCGACGGACGTCAGAAAATGGAGCCGGCGGAACGAACCGCCGCGGTTCTTGGCCGCCTGCAGAGGGAATACGGAATCGACGCGGTGCAATTCTACGACAACAATTTCTTCCTCCACGAAAGCCATGCCGTCGATCAGGCCGAGCGGCTGATACCGCTGAAGCTGCGCTGGTGGGCCGAAGGGCGCATCGACGCCATGCTTCGCTATTCCGACGATACTCTTCGAACGATTCGGAAAGCCGGCGCAAAAATGATCTTTTTCGGCGCGGAATCCGGTTCGAACGCCACGCTGCTGGCGATGAACAAGAAGATCACCACGGAACAGACCCTGGAACTCGCCGAACGCATCCGCAAATTCGACATCATCCCGGAGTTCTCGTTCGTCGTCGGCAACCCGGACGATCCCAGGCGCGACACGAGTGAGACGATTCATTTCATCCGCCGTATCAAGCGCCTGAATCCCAGCGCCGAGATTATCGTGCAACATTACATCCCGACTCCGCATCCGGACGGTATGTATGGCAAGGTGGACGGGGCGATTCGATTCCCGGATACGCCGGATGAATGGGCAAGCGACCGCTGGTTCAACTTCACTATTCGCCAGGACCCCCGTCTGCCGTGGCTGCCGCGAAGCGTGAAGCGCAGGATCGATAACTTCGAATTGGTGATTAACTCGCGTTGGCCGACTGTGCAGGACGTTCATCTGCACCGATGGAGCCGCATCATGCTGAAGTCGCTGAGCAGCTGGCGTTACGCTTTGGGATTCTACGCCGCGCCTCTCGAGCTCGCATGGGCGCAGAAGCTGGTGGCGCTTCGCAAGCCCCGGTGGGAAAGCCTCTGAGTCCCCCAAAAAACATCGATCCCATTAATGGGTATCGTCTCTGGTCGGCGGAGTACGATGAAACCCCTAACCCGCTGCTCGCTCTGGAAATGCGCGCACTGTCTGAACGGCTGGGAGATGTCAGCGGAAGCCGGATACTCGATGCAGGGAGCGGCACCGGGCGCTGGATGAACTGGGCGCAGTCTCGCGGAGCGCACGTGTTCGGCGTCGACGCGTGCCGCGAAATGGTATTGAAAGGGGAGCAAAAGCCGGGTTTGGCGGGACGCTCGGCGATCGCGGATATTCGTTCCATTCCTCTAAGAGACAATGCCGTGGATCTTGCCCTATGCTCTTTCACGATCGGATATCTCCCGTCGCCCGGCGAAGTCTTTGCGGAATTGGCGCGAGTTTCAAGGCGTTTCATTGTGAGCGACCTTCATCCCGACACCGTTCGCCGGGGATGGACCAGATCATTTCGCGCGGGGAATCAGGTCTATGAACTGCTTCACTTCCCGCATTCGATCACGGCAATCGACGATTGCGCGCGGATGGCGGGTCTGGTTCCGGAGTGGCGAATTGCGGCTTCATTCGCCGAGCCCGAGCGCGAGATTTTCCGGCGTGCGGGAAAAGAAAATGTCTTCGAGGAAGCGCGCCATGTTTCGGCGGTGCTGATCACGGTATGGCGAAAGTAGTCAGGCTGAGCGGCGCGAGGGTCGCTCTGAGTGCGACTCACACAGAGCGCTTCGATCTTCTGGTCCGGGGAGGTCGGCTTCTTCCTTTCGATTCCCGGTTGGAACCCGATGTCGAACACGATCTCGCCGGGCATCTCCTGCTTCCCGGTTTAATCAACGCTCACGACCACCTCGAATTCAATCTGTTTCCGCGACTCGGCCGCGGCCCGTACCCGAATGCTGCCGCTTGGGCCGAAGACGTCCATCATCCCGAAAAATCGCCGGTCAAAGAGCACCGCCTCGTTCCAAAGAAGGTTCGTCTGACATGGGGCGGGATCAAGAATCTGCTCAGCGGCGTTACCACCGTGGCGCATCACAATCCGTATGACGAGTCCACGTTCACAGGCCGATTTCCGGTGCGCGTCGTGAGACGGATGGGCTGGGCGCACTCGCTCGCTTTCAGCCTCGATATTTGCAAGCTGTGGAAGCGGACTCCGGTTCGCTGGCCATTTATCGTCCATGCCGCGGAAGGCACGGACGAATGCGCGCATGCTGAAATTCCACGCCTGAAGGAAATGGGCCTGCTCAACACTCGCACGGTCCTGGTGCATGCGGTTGGAATCAGGGAGCGGGGTTTGGAAGCGATTTGTCGAAGCGGCTCTTCCATCGTGTGGTGCCCGACCTCGAACCTGTTCACGCTGGGCCGGACCCTCACGGCGGAGACTCTCAGGTCGCCAGTGCCGATCGCGCTCGGCTCGGATTCCGCGCTGACAGGTGAAGGCGATCTGATCGACGAAATGGCGTGCGCCGGAAAGGTGGCGGCATTCAGCGCAAACGAGATCTATCCGCTGGTGACGGCGAATCCCGCGCGGATCCTGCGATTGACCGCCGGGCAGGGAATGATTCGAGAAAAAGGCGTGGCCGATTTAGTTGCGGTAAAGGACACGGGACAAACGCCGGCGGAGACGCTCGTCGATCTGCGGCCGGAACTGGTCGTGGTAGGCGGGCGCGTCATGTTGCTATCGAGCCGCTTCCGCGCCCAGACATCTCTCCGATTCAAAGATCTCAATCCAATCCACGTCGAAGGCCGTGGGAGCTTTCTGATTCGCGCGGACGTTCCGCGCTTGTATGCCGGCGCCTCGATGGCCCTGGGAACCGAGCTGCGGCTGGCAGGGAGGCGCATATGCCGCTGAGCCCCGTTCTTGCCCGGCTTCCGATTCTGATCCTGAGCCCGCACAGCCGCTGCAACTGCCGGTGCGTGATGTGCGACATCTGGAAGGTGACCGATGCCAATGAGATCGACGCGAACGATCTGGAACGCCACGCCGCGAGTATCGACGGAATGGGAGTCGAGTGGGCCGTGTTCTCCGGCGGAGAACCGCTCATGCATTCCGATTTGTTCCGATTGTGCGCGATTCTCCGGAAACGGCGAATTCGGGTCACTGTTCTCAGTACCGGCCTGCTGTTGGAAAGACACGCGCAAGCCATCGTGACCAACGTCGATGACGTCATCGTGTCTCTCGACGGCCCGGGTGAGGTACACGATAGAATTCGGCGAGTCCCCGGGGCATTCGAAAGCCTCGCGGCCGGAGTCCGGTCGATCCGTGCGCTCCGGCCGGACTTTCCGATCGCGGCTCGCTGCACGATTCAGCGCGTCAACCATGCACACCTCCGCGCGACCATTGCGGCAGCGCGCGGACTCGCGTTGAACGGCATATCGTTCCTGGCCGCGGACCTGATGTCAACGGCGTTCAACCGGCCCTCAGGCTGGACTGCCGCCAGGCAAATGTCCGTTGGTCTGGAGGGAGAAGACATAGCGGCGCTGGAGTCGGAAATCGAGTCGATTGTGCTTGAGAATGAGTGCGGGAACTTCGTCGTCGAATCTCCCGAGAAGCTGCGGCGAATTGTCCGGCATTTTCGCACGCACCTGGGCCAGGTCGACCCGCTTGCGCCCGTGTGTAATGCCCCTTGGGTATCGGTTGTCGTTGAAACGGACGGGACGGTTCGCCCTTGCTTCTTTCACCGTCCGATCGGGAAGATCGATCGCGTTACGAGCCTGATGGATGTCATCAACAGCGCGGAAGCCGTCCTGTTCCGAATGGGACTCGACGTGGCTTCCGATTCAACTTGCCGCCGTTGCGTGTGCTCGCTGAATTGGCGTCATTGAAGCGAGATGACAGCGGCGGAGGGCGTCTGAACGCCGCCTACAAGCCCCACGAGAGATACGTCGCCGGTTCCAAGTCCGGCCGGTATGGTGAGGTTGAACTGGAATGTTCCAGCCTCTACTAAGCCGGCGAAAGCAGGCGTTAATGAGGTTCCGCCTATCAGAATCTGGACAGTATTGACAGTCGGAGCCGCACCGGAGAAGAGCTGGCCTGAGCGAACCGGCGGATTGGTGGCGCCGAAACCCACTCCAAAAAGCTCGACCGTGTCGCCTGCCCTGGCGGCCACTGTGGGAAATCCAAGCGAGGAACCGGTAGGCCCGATGACGTCATAGCTTCCGCCGCCGTACTGGCCGGAACCGTCCGATCTGAGGATGATCCCAGCCACGTGTTTGCTGTCGAGGAGGTTGAAGGACGGGCCAAACTGCCCCAGAGTCACGGTCGATGTGGCTGTCCCTGTCGGAGTCGTGACAACCACGGGGACCGTACCTGTCGCGGTGTCGTCCGGAGCCTGGAGGTTAATTTGCCCAGGACTGACAAACCACAGATACGCGGGCCTGCTATTAATCATGACGCTGGTCCCTCCCAAGTTTGTGGGGAAGTTCCCGGTCCAGGTCGCGTCCGCGACCGCCAGGTTAGTGCCATAAATCGAAACCCACGACCCGGTTTGAATTGTGGTGACGGTGCTGTATATGGGCACGACGCCACCAGCACTGATCGACACTGTTTCCGTATCGGCAGCCGCGAGCCGGGATGCGAATTGGCTCGCGAAGATTTTCCTCAGCGGGGCCGGAGGGGGCGTCTGCCCCGCCGGTGCGGCTGCGGGATGCGATGGCGCGATATTGGTTTGCGCCATCGCCACCCCCGCTGTAAGAGGCAGAAGAAGGAAGAGCAGATTCACCTGAAGTCGATGTTGCAAGCTGATTCAAACCTATCGGCATTCCGGAAGGCAGGTGTGTTGAAAGGGTAAATTTGTTGTAAATCAACCGCGTCAGTGCAGCGATTGTGTGAGCCTGATGAACGTTTGCCTTACATCCGGATCCTTGCCCGCATCCAGCAGGAAGGCCTTGCCCGCTTCCTTCCCCGCCTCCGCGCCCCTGCCGGTGAGCGCGAGCAGGTTGGCCAGCGCCCAGTGAGGTTTGAACCAGTTCGGCGCGAGCGATGCCGAGGCCCGCAGTGCTGTTTCCACTTGGGACGCGTCGCTCTGTTCGGCGGCGAACATGGCCAGGTTGTACCAGGCGTTGGGAGGATTGTCCGCGCTCATCGTTGCGCGCGCCGCTGCCACGTTTGCAGTCTGCGCACAGTTGACACCGCAACTTGTGGCCAATCGTCTCGCACAATATAGGTCTTCCGCCGCGCCCGGCAGCGCCGTCCGGCGCGAATCGTTATATAGCGCGGCCCAGCCCGCCGCATCGGCGGCCCCGCGCTGAAAACGTGCGAGATTGAAATCGGCCATCGCGAGAGTCACTCCGAAGACGCCCACGCAAATCGCGACCGGCGCGGAGAACGCGAGTACTGCCACGCGTGCATTAACAGGCGTCGATTCCGCAAGCCCGGGACGCTCCAGGGCCACGAGCATCGCTATGACCAGCAGCGTGGCAAATATCGGCCCGGCCGTGGCGGCGCCGAACATCGAGGCAACACAGGAAGCCACCAGCGCGGAAGCGAGAGCGGCGCCCGGCACCGATTGTCCGCGCCAGCCGGCATAACCACCCAGTGCCACCCACGCGAGAGCGATCAGAAGTCCCGGTATTCCTTCGCTCGTAAGAGCATCCAACGCCAGGTTATGCGGCGACTCGTGATAGAAATCGGGGAACAGACGGGCGAGTTCAACCGACTGGTAGCGAGGGAACTCGGCGGGAAATGTTTCCGGCCCGAATCCCGCCCAAGGTCTTGCCGCCGCCATTCGCAACGAATCGCGCCACAGTAGAGGACGTGCGCCGCCGATCGGTTCATCGCTCGACCATCGCACGCGCGCACGTAAACGGGTCCCGGCAGGCGAAAAGTAGAAGGGAAGAAGAAGCCCCGCGCACAGCAGGACTGTCAGAACGTGCCTTCGGCCGGGCCTGATGCCGGAGAAAACAGCGAGCGCAACGAATCCGGAGGCGACTGCGAGAATGGCAGAACGAGTTCCGCTCAATACAATCGCAGCTCCCGAGAGAATGCAGGCAACAAGCGCAAGCCACTTCCACAAACCACTTTCGATGCGGGCCAAACCAACCGCGCAGAACAGCGCAATCGCGAGCCACCATCCAAAATAGTCGGCGTGGCCGAGAGTGCCTGGCGGACGGACGATGGTGGAATCCCCTGCTTGTGCGTGATAGGCCGACGAGGCCTGCAGGGGATCTATGTCGAAGTACTGGAGTATCCCATAGGCCGATGCAACGATTGCGGCGACAGCAAACGCGCGGAGCAGGGAGGAAAGCGCCTCGGGCTTTCGCGAAAGATGAGCCGCGGCCAGAACCGCGAACACGCTCAGGGCGAGAACCGTCAGCAACCCCATCCGTCTCCAATTACTGCCCAGCAGCGAAAACCATGGGCGCGTCGACAGGCCCGTGACTAATCCGTACCAGAGAAATTGCGCCGCCGCAACGATGCACAACCACCGGCCGCTCTTTCTATTCCATAGAGCCGCGATCCCGCCGGAGGTTTGCCCGGGTAACGCGAGACAACCTGCCACCATCAGCGTCAGGATCACGATTTTGGGCGTGATGTCGTAGTGGAACAGAACGCCGGGCAGAATCAGCAGGGGCACAAGCAATACCAGCAGCGGCAGCAGGATTGCCATGGATTCAGAACGACCAGAGCAGGCTGGTATAGCCCGTGTGAGCCCGGTAGCTCTGATTGACGTCGAGCAACCCGAACTCTTCGTGATACCCGTAATACTGATAGCCGAGGTTATACCGGAGCTTTGGGGTCAGCTTGACGGACAGGCGAATCAGCGGCGTTTGATAAGTCAGAGGAAATGTCTGAACGCCGGAGAGCAGCTGCTGAACTGCCGAACCCGGCTGCGTCAGGGAGGCCCGGCCATCTCCCGTATCTTTGGTGATGTTGTATCCCAGATAGAGATCCGCGCGTTTTGTGACGGGAAATCGCAGGCCCAGATTTCCAGCGTGGATATTGCTGATGAAAATCGATTCGGCATTCATCAACGCAGAGGGGCTTCCCGCGAAAAACGCCAGCCCGCCGATGGTGTCCAGATGCAGCTTCGAGTACGAGGCGTCAAGCGAGAGCCAGGACTTCGCGTTCCAGGACCCGCTGCCGGTGTAAGTACGCGAGTGCGAACTGTAAGCCGTAATCAGAATGGAATTGTTGTTATAGCTCTCGAGGTAGCTGCCGCCCAGCGTGTAATTTTTCTTCCGGTACTGAATACGCGAGCGTATGATGTCGTAATTCTTCTGGCTGATGGGCGCGAAAGGATGATCGTTGCTGCCAACCTCGGCTTCGAGATGCACGCGCAGATCGTTGAGCGGCATCCAACTCACTCCGGCGACGCTTGCTCTGAGTTGGTTCGATTGCTCCGCCGTAGTGTTGAAAATCGAGCCGGAAAGACCGGCTTCTATCGATCGAATCTGCCTGTCCGAGTAGCGGTATCCGGCAAACACGTCGAACTTCTTCGAAAACTTGTATCTGATGTCCGTCGAGTTCGTGATGAGCAAAATTCCGAGGAATTGAAAGTTCACCGTCTGCGCCGTGAATGTCGCGTTGTTGAACTGTTCGAACGTATCGTTGCCCGTCATCCGCGTATCGGAAACCGAAGTGTTGTTCGTGAAACTCAGGCGCGACGATGGGAAAAGCGTAAAGTTCGCATCACCTGAAATCACCGGCCTGTCGCCGTTGCCGGTGAAGATATCCTGGACGTTCTGCGGATTCGAAAAACGGTTGATTCCGGTTGCGCTTTCATTCTGGATAAAGTCTCCGCGGCCGCCCGCGTAAGTGAAGCGCCCGTTCATGGCGATCCATTTGTAGTCTCCCGCAAGGGTCACCAGCCAGCCAGGGGTCCTGCCGCGATACGGCTGCGCTCTGGTAAATCCCGTCAGCGCCGACGGGTCCGCCGGACCGCCCTGCTCGGTCACCGTCAGATTGTCGGTCGTATCGTCTCTGAAATACTCCCAACGGTGGAGAACCGACAGGCGGAAGTTTTTCAGCACGATGTCCGCGCCAACGCGATATTCGTTGTATTCCTGCCGCGTGTCGCGAAAGATCGGGAATACATCGCTCTGGGAATCGAACTCCTGTTCCGTGGTTAGCGCCGGACCATCCTGCGTCGTGCGGCTGTACCCCGCGCGTACGCGAAACCAGCTTTGCGGAAGCAGCGTCAGCTCGTGGTCCTGCCACCGGTAAGTCGTGTCTTCCAAGTGGTCGCCATCGGCGACGATCAAGCCCGGATTGAAGTAGTCGCTCGACCGCCAGAGGAAATCGTATCGGTACCACCGGTTTTTCTGAACCCGCAAGGTTACCGATTGATACGGATCGCTGCCAAGTCCCTGAGTGGTCAGCGCGATCTCGTCGAACCAGCGTCCGTGCCCGTCGCGTGAGTCGATCGTCAGGTAGCTGCTCAGCAACCGCACACCGTCGCCGTAGTTGACGTCGCTGCGGTACTTGCCGCCGTCGCCGCCCACGGACGCGAACCGATAGCCGAATTCCCAGGACTGAACGATATTGTAGTTTCCGGTGTTTTCCCCACGCGCGGAAATTGTACTTTCACCCGTCGTTGGGGCAACCGTGTCCTGCGCCCACGCGAACATCGGAAGCAGCAGCAGAGCGTATTTTGCCGCGGTTCTCATCGGAGAAACGTAGGATCGCTGTTCGATCCGTGGATACGCACGTGGCACAACGTGCAGTGCTGGTATTTCGGATCCAGAAGATTGTGCGCGCCCGATGCCGTGAAGACACCGAAGTTCTCGCGGCCGAACGTTCCCGCGCCGTTATGGCATTCGAGGCAGACTGTGAAGACAACCGGGCGGCGCAGAAGCTTGGCGTTCATGGAACCGTGAGGAACATGGCACGCCTGGCACCCTTCCACGCGAACGCTCGCATGCTCAAATACAAAAGGCCCGCGTTTATCCACATGACACTTGAGGCAGGGCTCCTCGTTATCGAAGGCCGGCTGAAGCATTGCCGTACTGCCGCCCATGCGGGATGCGCCTGCGGACGAACCGTGCGGGTTGTGGCAATCACTGCATTGCACTACGCCTTCATTCACACGATGCTTCGATGGCATTTCGAATTGCGCGCGTTCGGAAGCGTGGCAGGAATAACAGAGATCCTTCTGCACCTTGGCAAGCAGGAACTTCGGCGTTGCGGGCTTGTGGATCGAATGACAGTTAGTGCAAACGACATCCGCCTCGGTGTGAGGCGAACGCCGGATGTTGGCCTTCGAAACGTCCTTAGAATGACAGCTGAGACACGTCTCGAGCGTCTGTCCGGGAGCGAAGTTGGAGAAAGCGCCGATGCTCGCTTTACCGCCGTGAGCCGCGACGTGATCGCCGCCCGGTCCGTGACATCCTTCGCATCCCGTCTTTGCCGGCGTTTCCTTGCCTGAAGCCACGGATTTATAGTGCGGATTCTTGTAGAAGTTCAGCCATACGTCGGGATGACAGGTTTTGCAAACCTCGCCGCCAACGTACAGATTCGCCGGCTTCGGCTTTGTCTGTCCCTGCATCAGCAGTGGCAAAAACAGGAGTGCGATCCATTTCATGCTGGTCCCTGATCCAATCCCAACAGACTCGGTTCCGGCAGGTGTGACGAAGATGTGAAAGTGTTGTCCTGAAATGGTATAGCCGCGAATTGCCCGGTTCAACTTGTAAAAGAGTTGTAAATTTCGCCAGCGGTTGACGCTGGATGACTCGCGGGCGCATCTATCTAAGTTAAAATCGCCATGCCGATGCAAACGATCCTTGTTATTGACGACGACGAAAATCTTCGCGACACCATCGGCGTGCTGCTCGAACGGGAGGGATTTCGAGCCATTCTGGCGGCGGACGGCAAAAGTGGTCTCGACATGGCGATCCTTGGCAAGCCGGGGCTCATCCTGGCCGACCTTCGCCTGCCCGATCTGAGCGGGGTTGAGATCTGCAAGCGGCTTCGCACGTCCGGTATCCAGACGCCGATTATCGTGCTGAGCGCCGTGGGAGAAGAGATCGATAAAGTCCTGTTGCTCGAAATGGGCGCGGACGATTATGTCGTGAAGCCGTTCGGAACGCGGGAGCTGCTGGCGCGCATCCGCGCCGTGCTGCGGCGGGCGCCGGGCGAGCAGGAGCGCGTTATCTCATTCGCGGACACGAAGGTCGATATCGAGCGCCGGGTCGTCACGCGGCGCGGCCACGAGGTCAAATTCACGCCCGCCGAATACAACCTCCTGACTTTTTTTCTACAGAACCCCGACCGGCCGCTCTCCCGGGACGTCATTCTCAATTCCGTCTGGGGTTACGAATCGTTTCCGAACACGCGGACCGTGGATGCGCATGTAGTGCGCCTGAGGCAGAAACTGGAAGCGGATCCCGAGTGCCCGCGACATTTCCTGACTCTGCACAAAGTGGGCTACCGGTTCCTGCCTTGAGCCGAACCGGCAAGCGATGCCCAAACTGGTACTCATCGTCGAAGACAGCGAAACCTGCGCCGAGACGCTTCAGATCGCCCTTGAACTAATACCCGGCGTCGAAGTGCGCAGCATTCACAGTCCCGATGCCGCGATCGCCTTTCTGAACCGCCGCGACGGCGAGATTGCTGCGATAGTCACCGATTTGAATCTGACTCAGAGCGCCGGGTTGCCCGGCGACGGCCTCGATCTCATCCGGCAGCTTCGGGCAGAGCCGCGATTCGCCCGGCTTCCGATCCTCCTGATCAGCGGCGACACCGATCCCCGGCTTTCCGAGCGCGCGCTCGCCCAGGGCGCCGATGCATTCTTCGCCAAACCCTATTCGCCATCGGCCGTGCGCAAAAAACTGGAGCAACTCCTATGCTGAAAAAATCGCTTGGCCTTTGCCTGCTGGCGATCGCGATGCCGCGCCTGGCAAAGCCGCAGACCAGCCCCGATATGCAAAAGATCATCGAACGCCTGGACAAACTGGAAGATGAAAACCAGAAGCTGCTCGATGAGATTCACGCGCTGCGCAGCGAACTGAAGGCGGCGCGAAGTCCGGATCAGCCGGGCACTGCCGGGCCTGATCCGTCCGCGGCGGCACCGGTGAACGAGAGACTTGGCGTGCTCGAAAACCGGACTGCCGACCTGGAGCAGTCGAAGGTCTCGGCCTCGCAGCGGTTTCCGATTTCCCTCACCGGAATGCTGCTGTTCAACGCCTTTGAGAACGGCCGAAGCGGAGGCGGTTCTGAATATCCGGTGGCCGCCAGTCAGACCCTCGCTGCGGCGGCCGACGGCGCAACAGTTCGCCAGACAATCATCGGCCTCAAGTTCAACGGGCCCGATCTTCCGGGCGGCGGTAAGGTCAGTGGCTCCATCTACATGGATTTCTTTGGAGGCACATCCGTTCCCAATAACAACCTGTTTCGCATTCGCACGGCCACTCTCGACCTGAACTGGAAGAACACAACGTTCAGCGTGGGCCAGGACAAGCCGATCATCTCGCCCAGAGACCCGTCGTCGTTCGCGCAGGTGGGCGTGTCGCCGCTCACCGCCGCCGGCAATCTCTGGGACTGGAACCCGCAGGTGCGCGTCGAACAGCGCTTTTCCTTCGGCGAAAACAGCGGGTTGAAGGCGCAGGCCGGTGTTTACGAGACGACCGAGAGCTACAGCGCGGCGCTGCCCGCCGAATACGCAAGCACTCTGGAACGCTCCCGCCCCGCATATCAGGGACGGTTCGAGTTCTTCCATGGCAATGATCGCCGGCGAATCGAAATCGCGCCAGGATTCAGCGTCGGAACCACACACGTTGCCGGCAGTTCCGTGCAATCGAGGATCGCCTCCCTCGACTGGCTCTACCGGCCGTTTCCGCTGCTCGAATTCTCGGGCGAGGCCTTCAACGGCCAGGATGTCGGCGGTTTGGGCGCGCTGACCGGATTTAACATCCTGTCATCCGACGCTGTCATCCCGGTTCACAGCCATGGCGAATGGGGCCAGATCGCTCTGTTTCCGGCGCCGCGCCTCTCACTTCACTTTTACGCGGGAGAACAGTACAATCGCCCCTCCGACATTGTTGCGCCCAGCATCCAGCGAAATTTCGTCTATGCCGGAAATATCATGTACAAACTTGCTCCGAACGTGCTGGCGGCACTGGAAGCCGCACAAACGCGGACGGAATATCTCGGCTCTCTGCTTCGATTGAACAACCACTATGATCTGGCGCTCGCTTATCTGTTCTAGCTTTGCCGTACTCGCGGCTTACGGTGCAACTCTGTCGGGCACGATCGTTTTGCGCGATTCCCGCGTCGACGCCGTCAACAAGCGGAAGGACTTCTCGGGCGTCGTGGTTTCCGCTCAACCGGGCAGCGGCCAACTCCCCCCGCCCCCCGCGGCCCATGCAACAATGCTGCAGAAGGCCAAGATGTTTACGCCGCATGTTCTGCCCGTGATGGCCGGGACCACGGTCGATTTCCCCAATGCCGATCCCATCTTCCACAACGCATTTTCGAGCTACAACGGCCAGATTTTCGATGTCGGGCTTTATCCGCCCGGAACTTCGCGGGCCGTAACTTTCACCAGACTGGGCGTACTTCGCGTCTTCTGCAACATCCATCCCACCATGAGCGCTATTATTCTGGTGCTCAACACGCCCTACTTCGTAAAGACCGCGAAGGACGGCTCCTTCGAGATGAATGTTCCACCCGGTGAATACGAACTCAGCGTCTTCCACGAACGCGCCACGGAACGGGAACTGGCAGGTCTGGGCCGCCGGGTCGTAGTTTCGGAGCCGGCGTTGCGCGTCCCGCCGATTATGGTCTCCGAAGCCGGTTACCTTGTGGCTCCTCACAAGAACAAATATGGCCACGATTATCCTCCAACATCGGAGGAACAAGTTTTCTATCCGGGCGTGAGGAACTGATTTTGAGCTCTCCGCACCCGCGTCAGTTATCGCTGTTCTGGAAGATCCTTCTCTCCACGTCGATAGCAATCACCCTTCTTCTCGCGCTGGCTGGCTGGTTCGCGCGGGATCAGACCCGTTCGGTGCTGCTGCGGAACCTGCAGAGCGAGCTCCAGAGCAGCTTCGGGGCGTACGAATCTTTGTGGCAGTCCCGCGCCGCAACACTGCGTTCCGTAAGCCTGGTGCTCAGCGGCATGCCGGACGTCCGGGCGGCCTTTCAAACGAACGATCGGGCAACGATCAAGGATACGGCAGCCGAAGTGTGGTCGAAGGTAGAGCAATCGAACGCTCTGTTTCTGGTGACCGACCCGAAGGGCGAAGTGATCGCTTCGCTCGGTGGAGGAGAGGTTCTCGGGAGTCACATCGACGTAGTTCGCGAAGCCGCGCCGCGTTTCCCCGCTCAAACCGATGGTTTCGCTCTGGAGCACGGGCGGCTGTATGAACTCGTCGTGACTCCGGTTTATGTGCAGACGCTGAACGGGCCTGGACTTCTGGACGTGCTCGTTGCCGGCTTTCCGATCGACGAAATGGTCGCTCGGGACCTCAAGAGACAGACAGCGGGCAGCGATTTTGTGTTTGTCGCAAATGGCGGCGCAGTGGCATCGACGCTGTCCGCTGAACGAAGCAGGGGGATAGCGGAACGTTACCACCGCGATCCGAACCTCCAGCGCCTCGATCTGGCGAATGAGGAATTTGCAGTGTTGGGGAGCACGCTTCGGAACATCGAAGGCGCGCCGGTGGGCGATTTGCTGATTGTTCATACGTTCGACTCGATCCGCCGCGATATGGATGCTCTGCTGCGGAAACTGGTTTTGGTCTGGGCAGCCGCGATTCTCGCCGGGCTCGTACTGAGCGGTTTTCTCGCCCATCGCATCCTGAAGCCGATCCGGCGGCTCGATGAGGCGGCCACGATGATCGCCAGGCAGGAATACGGCACACGGGTTCCGGAGGGAGGCAACGATGAGCTGGGCCGGCTCGCCCACACCTTCAACGCGATGTGCATTTCCATCCAGGAGGCGCGCGAAGAGCTCATCCGGCAGGAGCGGATTTCGACCATCGGCAGATTGTCCAGTTCGATCGTGCACGATTTGCGCAACCCGCTGGCATCCATTTACGGCGGGGCCGAGATGATGATGGACGGAAACCTCAGTGAAGCGCACCTGCGCCGGGTCGCAACGAACCTCTACCGGTCTTCGCGCGCTATCAATGATCTGCTGCAGGAGCTGGTGGATGTCTCTCGCGGCCGCACGCAGGCGCCCGAGATGTGCCGCCTGAGCGAGGTGATCGCAGCCGCTTCCGACACTCACGCCAGTTCGGCCGAACAACAGGGCGTCAGAATCGATGCCGCGGTCGATCCTTCGATTGAGCTTCCCCTTGAGCGCGCGCGAATCGAACGCGTCTTCCTGAACCTGATCGGAAACGCGTTGGAGGCGATGCCGAACGGCGGGTTCGTGAACATTGGAGCTGAGCGAAACGGAAACAGCGTCCTGGTTCGCGTGGACGATACCGGGCCGGGCATTCCGGCCTCTGTGCGGAAGCATTTGTTTCAGCCATTTGTCTCAGAAGGAAAGAACGGCCTGGGCCTTGGCCTGGCGCTCTCGCGGCAGACGCTCCTGGACCACGGCGGCGATCTGTGGGCGGAGGAAACGGAATCTTCGGGCGCCCGATTTCGATTGCGGCTCCCCTGCCCGCCCGCCTGATTGCACCGTTGGCGCCGCACGCGGAAATACCTGGGCCTTACCGTGGAGCAGACGATCGTTTCTCCGTCGTCAGTGCTTTTGTTATGGAACCAGAAGATGCAGGCCACTGGAAAACGATGACCTGCACCACGCCACTCTCTGAGACTGTCTGGTTATTCCCTGGAGACTACCTGGATGGATCGGCCCTTCACACCGAAGCGGCGCGGTGGCTTGGCCACTTGACCGAGATGCCGCCATCCATTACCAGCACGCTGCCGGTAAACAGTTTCACCGGGTCACTGAGCAGATAAGCGACGAAGTGCGATACATCCCGCGATTCGCACATGCGATCGTACGCCGTGGCTTTCTCAAACTCCGCGGTTAGCCGCTTGCTCTCGGGCCATTTATCCAACAGGTCGCCGTAGACCGGGCCCGGCGACACGCAGTTGACCTGGACGTTATGTGGCGCGAACTCAATCGCCATGCTCTTGGTGAGATTCTCGACCGCAGCCTTGACCGCGCCCATGCAGCCAAAGTAATCGACGTAGTCGTGCGCTGCCGGCGAAGACATGGTAATGATTTTCCCGCCGCCGCGTTTCTTCATCAACTCCAACGCCCGCAGCGAGCACTGGTGGAGACCAACCACGTTGGTGCGGAAGGCCTTCTCCCAATGCTCCACCGTGATCTCTTCCAGGGGCGCCAGCATGCCGTTGGACGCATTGCTTATGAAGAAGTCCAGGCCGCCGTACGTCTTGTCGACCACCTCGAAAATGGACTTCAGGTGCTCTGGATTGGCAACTGAGCCCCAAGCGTGAACCGCCTTCCCGCCCGCGGCTTTGATTTCGTCCACAGTCTGTTCGCCCTGAGCTCGGGAATGGAAGGAGTTCACCACCACGCTGGCTCCCAATTCGGCCAAATAAACCGCGATGTCCTTCCCGAGAGCGCGCCCGGATCCGGTGATGAGCACGATCTTTCCCTCGAAGGGCTTCCTTTGCGGGGTCAGAGCCGCGAATGAGTTGTCCAGGACGGCCGAAGAATACCCCGCGCCTGTTCCGTTGCGGTAGGGGTGCGCGCCGTTGCCATTCACAGCGGTCTTTACATCCGCCGCGGACTTCACCTCAACGGGGACCTTTACATCAGCAGGAGCAGCCACACCTTCCAGGTGCTTCCGCAAAGCCTCGGAGATACCCGCGATCGTCTTCAGGCTCTCCCGCGGAATCTGCGCGTCTTCCGGCAGACTATACCGCTCGCGTAACACCGCGAAGATCTCGCCCAGTTTCACCGAGTCGATGCCCAAGTCCTCCTCAAGGTTAGCGCCCAACTCCAGGATGTCCAGCGGGTAGCGGGTCACATCCGCGAATATTTGCCGAACGCTTTGGCCGATTTCTTCAGAACTAAGGGGACGACCGCCGGCATTGGGGCGGCCATTTGTCGAAGACTTTCGTTCCGCGGGAGCGCTTGCAGTTCCCAAATATGCCGCAAGCGCGTGGGAGATACCGGCAATTGTCCTGGTTTGTTCGCGTGAAAGATCCATCTTCTCCGGGAGCCCGTATCGTTCCCGCATGACTGCGAAAACTTCTCCCAGCTTGACCGAGTCGATTCCCAAGTCCTCTTCGAGGCTGGCATTCAACTCCAGAACGTCCAATGGGTAACGAGTCACGGACGCGAAAATATCGCGCACCTCGTCACGAAAATCTCCGGTCTGACGGGAGTTTCCCAATTGAGGTGCTGGGGGCGCGGACGCCGGCACAGTTTTCAGATACTCTTCCAGGGCTTCGGAAATGGACGCGATCGTGCGCAGTTTTTCTCGTGGAATGTCGGTGTTCTCAGACAGGTCATATCTTTCGCGCAGCACCGCGAAGACCTCGCCCAGCTTTACCGAGTCGATGCCCAGATCCTCTTCAAGGCTCGCCCCCGGCGCCAGGATCTCCAAAGGATACCTGGTCACTTGCGCAAAAATCTCGCGAATCCCCTGTGTCAGATCGCCATTTGCGGGTGTCGTTATGATGCTCAAACCGTCCTCCGATCTACTCCGCAGATTGCCGTTATTACCAGATCATACCGTCCTGAGACGGCCACGCGCCTCGAGACTGCACCATTGCGGCCAGTCGCTTCAACACCGAGAAATACGAAGCCCGAGAACTCCCGGGCCGATTGCGGATGGACGAGATCATCCTCGCCGGAAATGACCCGAAGGTCCAAAGCAGGCATGTCCCAGACGCTGAGGTCGTTGTATGCCGCTGTTTTTAGCAGGCACTCCTTGATGCTCCACAATAAAGTTAAAGTCCAATGCGGGTCCAGATTCAACCGGCGACTGGATTCCGCCGCCCTGGCTCTCTCGCCTTCCGTAAAGTTTCCCCTGTAGAACACCGGGGATCGGGATTCAACCCGCTCTATATCCACCGCGATCGTCTCTCCGTCACCCAGCAGAGCGCAGGCGATTCCGCTGGTGTGCGAAATGGCGACATCCCTGAATTCAACGCCCCTGCCTACCTGGGGAAGCCCGAAGCGCACACTATCGTTCCGCGTGACCTCCGTGTTCCGGTACATCGATGCCGGGAAGCGGGCGAGGTCGGCGACGGAAAGCACGCGGCCGCATTCGCTCAGGAACAGGAACTTTGAAGAGAGCCTCCCGGCGAGCCACTCGCTTTTTCTGACGGGAGTGCGAAACCGCAAAAATTCTTCCTGCTCGCGACGCGACAGGAACTCTTCGTAGTTGCGCCCGGCGAGCAATCGGGAATCGAGTATGGCGATTGGTCCGGGGGCGTTATTTTCCATTGCGCGCCTCGCCCAGCTTTCTGCACAAACCCCCATCCACAATCGCGAGCGTACGCCCCGCCGGATCCCTGGCTTCCACCGGACCAATGGTCAACCGGCCAGCTTCCGGATGCGGATTAGAGCCCGCGAACTTGAGGCTGCCGGTAAACGTTTTCTCATCGGGCTTGGTAAAATCGTAGTAAATCTTTATCGTCCGGCAGGCTTCCGGCACATAGATCGGGAAAGACTCCTGCCCATCCCGGTAGATTCCGCCGAAGCGCACCAGCGCATCCAGCATGATGAGATTCAGGTAACGATAGCCGGGCCGCGACCGCACCTCTTCCCGAAGTTTGTAGTCCGCCGAACGCTCCACCGCGCCCGCCTTGATGTTCTGCATGGAGCGAAACGGTCCGCTCAGCTTCACCGGAGAGCCGTCCATGAGATACGGATCCTCGAGAGACAAATCTCCCAACCGCCCCCGTACCGCCGCTGGCGTCTTTCCGTTCGCCGGCGCCGCGGCCACCGCCGAAGCCAGCCTCACCGAGACTGCGGTCTGTTCGACATCCTTTTGCAGAACGGTGCCATTCTTGTGAACGAAATCGGCCAGAATAGCCACTCGCACCAGTGTGCTGTCCGCGTCCTCCGAAATCACGCGGGCGTGTAGCCGCAGGGATGTGTTCCCTTCCCTGCGCATGCGTACGAAGCGGCGGAAGGCGGCGTCTTCGAACGCGGTGATCTTCAGATTCGGCCGCAGCTCCAGCGCGGCCTCGGCGATGAGGATGATCAGAAACACGCCGGGCATGGTCGGGATTCCATCGACCAGGTGGTCCCACACGAACGGCGCATTTTCAGCGCTCACTTCGCGCTCGATCACCACGGAATCCCTCCCGCTGGAGGGAGGCGAAGAAGGCGCGGACGAAGGCTCAGACACGGCAGGCACGCCCGCGTCGTCCACGGTCTTCATCGTCTTCACCTTGTAGAACTCAATCTCGCCAGCGGCCATGATGACGTTGATGGGCGCGGTCGCGCGTCCATTCAGCAGCTCGGAGAAAATCTTTCGGCCCTCCTCCGCGGTGACCCCGCGCAATCCCCGGTGGGCCGCAAGAGCCGCATATTCCAAACCGCGCGTCATACCAATTCCCGCCCAACCCAGCCAGGCCACGGACGTCCACTGTCCACCGTCGGCGCTGTCATTCATAAGTGCGGCGAGGCGGTTGAGTGTTTCGTTGGCTGCGCCGTAATCTTGCTGGCCGTCGTTCCCCATGTAGCTGAAGGCGGAGGTGAGGATGTGATATCCGACGGAACGCCCTCCGGCGTGTTCCCCGCACGCCTGGTAAATATGCCGCAGGCTTTCGAGTTTGGCGGACACCACGCTCTGGAAATCCCGCAGGCTCTTCTTCGGCAGCAGCTTCGAAACCTGAACGCCCGCTCCGTGCAGAACCAGGTCCACGCGTGCATACTTTTGGAACACCGATTCGACGATCGCTGCCACGCTTCGTCCGTCGGTCAAATCCGTGCTGATGTATTCGAACCGGCCGGGGAGCGCCGACAACCGGCGCACTGTTTGATTCACTTCGATCGTGGACTGATAGCTCTTGAACTGCTTTTTGAGCTCGATAATCTTCTTTCCCGTTCCCTGTGCGATCTGTTCCTTGTAGAACTGCGCCTCGTATTGCACCAGTTGCGCTTCGTCCATCGCCAGAATATGCGGCGGCGCCGCAGCCGGGTCGGTCCGGCCCAGCGCGATCACTGTACATCCGAAGCGGTTGAGCAATTCTTCGACAAGCACGGCAGTTACGCCGCGTCCGCCGCCCGTCGCCAAAACTACGGAGCTCGCATCCAGCGCCGGGCCCAAGCCATCGGAGAGCCGTTCCACTTTGGTCAGCGCGATGGAATGTCGCTTACCTCCCCGGTAACAAATCTCGGAGCCGTCGGCCGGCCGGCCGAATTCCGCCTCGAGTTGGCGCAAAGCCGCGCTCAAATTGGTTTCGTCGGTGTTTACGATGCGGCAAGATGAACCGGGCAGCTCGCGGGCGAGAGCCTTGAGAAAACCGGCGGCAAGACCGGTATGAGGATCCAGATGCCGCGACCGGAAAGCGTTAAGACTGACCGATGCAACCCAGATCTGCCGGCTCTCGATCTCCGCGTAGGTGTGCTTGCACACCGCGAACAACAGATCCGGCAGGGCGGGGTGGGGGCCCGCAAGAATCGACGATCCGGTGGAGTCGTCCAAACTCTGCACCGCAATAATCGTGTCAAAGGAGCCAGCCAGGCGGTCGAGGGAAGCCGCCAGTTCTTCTTCGGATTCCATCGGACCCAGAACCTGGAAGTTCAATCCGGCGAGTGCCCCCGAACGTTCCAATTCGAGCCAGCGTTCGGGCCGATCGGTGAGGAACAGCGGTTTGCGCGATCGCAGGGATGCGGGACGCAGAGCGATCTCGGGTTCGGCGGGAACCATGACGGGCGTGTAATAGTAAATCGGCGTGCCCTGCACGTAAACATACGGACTTTGGGTCGCACCCCAAGTGCTGTCAAAAGCAGGTCCTTCGCCGGCGCTCGCGGCTTTGGGATTGGAAACTGGCCCCGGGGAAACCGTGCGCACCTCGGGGTCGGCTGCGCACAAACGAATCGCCTGCCCGTTGCGGTTTGTCAGTGCCCGGGAAATCTCGACCATCCCGTGCGCACCGCGGTAATTCCGGGTTTCCGTGGATGCCGCCCGGACCCCTCCGTTTTCCCCAATGCTGATCAAGCACTCAATCGGCAGGCCGTGTTCCCTTGCGATCTCGGGGGTTGTCAGCGCCATCATGAACGCCCCTTCGTAGTCCCCGGGGTTGGTTTGAGCGGCGTTTACTCCACCAGCCAGCACGATCCTGCACTCCTCGTGCGCCAGAAAACCAGCGGCCACTTCGATCGATTGGAACAAAGAGTTGGCGCCCATATCCACCACGATGTTGGGACCGTGCAGATCGAACATCTGAGTGACACGGCCCGCGACCACGTTGGGCATCAGACCTGGCAGGGTGTAAGGGCCTGAGGGGATAATCTCGTTTCTAATCGCGGCGCTCAGCCGATCAAGAATCGGGAGCATATCTTTCTGGAGTCCCTGGAGTCCGTTTTGCGCGCATTCCGACACGCGACGCCGCAGCCGGTCGAGAAAAATCCGCTGGTTAACCTGCATGCCGCACTCAGTCTTGCCCTCCACGCCCAGCACTACCCCGATCTCGCTGCGCAGCTTGGGCCATTGATCCGGGATACGGGCGAGCACCTGCTCGGCCGCCAGAGATACCAGATACTGACAGGGATCCATGTGCTCGCGGACGTCGGGAAGCAGCATTTTTCCCTTGGGCAGACGCAGGAGCTTCCGGTCGAACCGGCGCTCTCCATTGGGCGCTGTCTGGGCAAGTTGCTGGCGCGCCGGAAACAGAGCGGCCCAGTGAATTACGGCAAGTTTCGCGGGCGGAGTAGCCGGCGCGCGGCCGCAAAGTTTCTTGTGAAAGGACGCGTTGTATTCCTCGAGAACCAAATGCGCGTTGGTTCCCCCGAACCCGAAACCGTTAATCGCCGCGCGCCGGGGAGTCCCGGCCACGTTTTCGGGCCAGGCATGAGACTTCCTGGAAATAGTGAACTGAGATCCTTCCAGAGGGATATCCGGGCCGGTATGGCTGAAGTTGAACTGGCCAGGCACGGTCCGGTTCTCGAACGCTTTGCACAGCTTGATCACCGAAGCCGCGCCTGCCGCCCAGCCAGTGTGGCCGATTAAGGACTTGATGCTGCCGAGTTCGATTGGGGCAAGGCCGGCGCTTCTCGGAATCGATTCGCGCAGGGCTTGAAACTCGACGGCATCTCCCACCGGCGTCCCCGTGGCGTGAGCTTCGACGTATTGGATGGTATCGACATCGATCCCCGACCTTTCATAGGCGCGGCGAACCGCCAGGCTCTGACCCTTACTCTGGGGCACATTGATGGCCGGACTCCTGCCATCGCTCGAGACGCCAACGCTCCGGACCACGGCCACTATGCGGTCTCCGTCAGCCACGGCGTCGCTCAACCGCTTCAGAACCAGGACGCCGCAGCCGTGTCCAAAAACCACGCCGTCGGCGGCCGCGTCCAAAGGCCGGCTGGCCTCGGGAGTCAAGCCGCGGAACTGCGCGAACAGGGCACTGTTGGCCGGTCCGGGCGCGAATACGCCTGCGGCCAACACCGCATCCGCGCTGTGATTCTGCAGAGCCTTCATCCCCAGGTCGATGGAGTACAGCGACGAAGCACAGGCGGCGTCCACCACATAAACCCGGACCGGGCGGCCGAGCACTGTGTTGACCACATCCTGATATTTGGGCACAGGGGTGCCCGTAAACGGGCTGGGCCAGGCTTTCTCCAGGACGGCGGAAAACTTCGCGCGTTGTGCGGGATCGGGCTCCAGGGTCTTCAGCCGTTCCCGAAGGCTTTCGAGGAACAGTGCTTCGTCGTATTCCCCGCATCCATCGCCGGAGGCTCCTATAATGCACTGCAGACGGTCGCCGGCGTAGCGCTCCAAACTGGTCTTTAGCGCTGCAAGACTCTGCGCCGTCGCCAGAGCCAGCAGTTTTTCGGCTCTCGAAAAGCTCTCGAAACTCGCTTCGTCGATGGTTGAGGAAAGCAGGCGCGGGTCGTACGCAATAGTGCCCACACTGCCGTAGAGCAGAGTGTAGGTTTTATCGGGAACGATGGTGACGTCCGCCCCGTTTCGCCGCGCCAGAAAGTCCTGCGCCAGGGTGGGGTCGTCTTTACCGGGATCCACAATTCCGCTTACGCCGTTTTGAATGTTATTCCAATATTCTTCCGGATTACGCGCTCCGGGAAGAACACAGCCCAGGGCGACGATCGCGATCGGCTCGTGTTGCAGGCTCGCGGCCTCGCCTTGCGCTTTCGATTCGACCACAGCCTGAAGGCTGGGGACTGCCGGTACTCTCGGCACAGCCACCCTTTCCAGAGCGTCGGAGGCCCGCTTCAACACCGTCTGCACGTCCTGTATCAATTGCGGAATGGAATCGACCGCTTGTCGGGGCAAGCCCCGCTCGAATTCCACGGAAATGGCTGCGCTGCCCGCCGCCACGCCCGTGTCGGGATGCGCGGACGCCCGGCAAATCAACGCCGCCCTTCCGTTCAGCGCTTTCGATGTAATGCCGGTGAGCACGTCCCCTGCGCCGCACTCGATGAAACGGCTGTAACCGGATTCGCAGAGCTTGCGCAGAATGCTCGCGAAGTCCAGTTTTCGGATGAGTTGGGCCGATAACATATCGGCCAAGTCGCACTCGGCTCCGTAAAACTTCTCCTCGGTACCCAGATACACAGGAGTGGCGGCAGGCTGAAACTCATACGAGCACAACGCAGCCCGGAAGGGTGCGACGGCCGGGCCAAGCAGAGCCGAATGGAACGGATAACGCGACCTGAGGATCGTCAGACCGATGCCCTGGCGCGCAGCCACTTCGCCTAACTCTCTCAGCTCGACGGCATCGCCGGAGATCACAGTTTGCCGATCGTGGTTCACCACCGCGATTTGGAGGGTCTTACCACCGCTCGCCTGTATCAGCCTGGCAGCCTGGTCCTGTCCGCAGGAAACTGCCGCCATCTTGCCCGTAGCCCGCAGCGGCTCGAGGGCGATGCAGCGCTGGCAGACGATTTTGAGGCCGGTCTCGAAGGAGTACGCGCCGGCCACGGCCAACGCCGCCAGTTCCCCGAAACTATGCCCCAGCAGCAGATCCGGCCGCACGCCTTTATTCATGAGCAGATCCGCGATCAATACATCGGTCGTGTATATCGCAATCTGGTCCAGGCTGGGACAAGCCTCAAGCGCTTTCCCGCGATTCGCCGGATTCGCCGCAACCAGCGGCAGGAATTCATGTCCGAGAATGCGCCGGCTGATTCGATCGGCAGTTTCAAACTCGGCGGCGTACGGATAGCGTTCGAATAGTTCCTGGAGAACCTGCGCGTGATACGACCCCTGGCCCGGGAACGTAAACACCAATTTTCCCAAGGATGCGACAGTATCCATAATCGCGGCCCTTAAAACTCGTACTCGTTGAAGGCCTCATCGATGATCCTGGGATAGGCGGTCTCCCGAGATGCATTGGCAATAGCTTTGCCCAGGCGCTGCACGGACTCGGGGAAAATCTCCCTGACCCACCGGCTGCCACAGTGTGTACGTTCGGCAAAGGACGGATTGGTCAGCTTCTCAATCAGATTTCCTTCTCTTTCCGCGGTCAGGTACTGTGTGAAAACCGGAGGCGCGAGCGCAAGCTCGTGAGTATTCTTGTCCAGCAGGAGCATGGTCTGGTATCCGCAGGACACTGGCTGCCCCTCCTGCCCCATCACGCGGAAACACAATCGGACGGTGCTGCGCGACGGCTCCTCGTACGAAAGCAGAATTGCTACGCATTGCCCCAGCCCGACCGGGGCCAGGTTCAGGCTGTAGGCCTCGCGCGTCATCATCAGGAGGTCTTTGGTTTGCTCTTCCCATTCGCCTGCGCCCAACCTGGAATCGAACAGAATGGTTTCGCGGGCGATGTTCTGGAACTTGAAATTGACCATGTGGTGATGCGAGCCGTATGCCATGGTGTCGTGAAACAGGATCCTGTAACGCGTGCTGAAAAATGGCATAGCTCACATCCCTGCCTCCAACAGGGAGCATACTCAATCGGCTGTCCGGTTCTAACTCAAGGCTTGGAGAGCTTCGGCGACAGTTTTGAACAACCTCCGGGGTCGCACGGTGAAAGGGAGTTTATCACACGATAATGTGTCCACTCAAGAAGCCGCGAGACCCTTGACTTGCCAAGCGAAACTATGGTACCGGTTACTAACGGCGGGATTTAGCCGGGAGTCTGCGCGCGAAGCGGTGGACTATTTCAGGGGGGAACATGAGTCTAACGATCGCGCCGATCGTCGTCGACCTCGGCAAGGAAAAAAGCAAGACGCTGAAGGCCCTGAAAAATGGCGAAGGCAAGCTGATGGAGGATGTAGCCCGCGTCGTGGAAGAGGTTCGTGCGAAGTCCCCCGAATTGGCGGGTAAAGAATTGGTTCCGGTGGTAATAATTTACCGTAAGAAGCCGAAGGGCAATTGCCGTGGCATACTGCCGTTCGGCATGATGAAATGAGAGTCGCTCCCCAGTTAAGCCCGAGTTTAAGGAGGAGAAGCAAAATGGCAAACCAATCCGAACCGTCAGCGCCTCCTGAAAAAACCGTTACCGGCCACACTCCGGCAACCACCGAATCGCTTACAACGCCGGAGGCGCCCCAGAGGAAACGCAAGTACAGCCGTCGTATGCGTGCCGGGCAGGAAATTGAGCGCGGCATGAGCAAAGCTGCCGCCTCGGTGGGCGATGCCATCGCTTTAACCTTCAACACCTACAAGAAGCGCAGCCGGGAGTCGGCCTTCAAGAAGCGGGACGGCGCGGTCAAAGACGCTATCAAGAACTGGACCAAGGCGTACGGCAAGGGCATGAAAGAAGCCAGCGATGCGCCGTATCAGTTGGTCAAAGCCGTTAACAGCAGCAAGGCCTCCAAACAGATTCGCGACGCGGTGAAGATGGTCACGCCACCGATGTTCCGGTAGGACCGTGTCGGACTGGACGGGATACTGGTTCACCCGTTGGTAATCGGCGAACCGAGCTCGTCTTGGGCGCGCCGCCGGTCGCCAACGTGCCCCACATTGGATTTCCATGACACCGACAAGCGGCGACGGATCCGTTGAAGGCAACGGACCACACCCGGAGCCCGGCTACCTGAACGGCAATGCGGCGGCCCCGCCTGCGGCTCCGGCGCAGGTCGGCGTAAGCGCGCGCCGTGGCGCCAAAATCAACTCGGCCGTACTCAAATCACTGCGCCGGCGCGACCCCAATCGCCACGCGCCGCCGAGTTTGGCTGACGCAGTGCAACCCGATGTCGACGGCGATCCCGATCACCCGGTCCGCAAGCCCACGCGAGGCGCGGGACTCTTACCGGCCGACGTACGCAAGCGCCTTCAGGCCGATATTTTGCCCCAGGTGGCGCCCTCCATGATGCGCAGGGGGGAGTGGAAAACCAACTGGGTGCAGATGTTCTTCCGGCTCTTTATTTACTCGTGGACCGCTCTGAAATGGATCGTCCAGTCGAGCTGGGACAAACTTCGGGGAATCGATTCGCTGGAGCGCCGCGCGGAGCGCCTCCGGGAATTCATCGAATTGCTCGGCGGCAGCGCGGTAAAACTGGGCCAGCAACTGGCTATGCGCATAGACCTGCTGCCCTACGAATACACCGTGGAATTGTCCAAGATGCTGGATCGCATGGTGCCGTTTCCAGTGGAGTATGCCATTGGCCGCATCGAGAGTTTCCTGGGCCGGCCGCTGGGGGAAGTGTTCAAGGAATTCAACCCGGTTCCAATCGGCTCGGCTTCGGTGGCGTGCGTGTTCTCCGCCTGGCTGGTAACCGGAGAGCGGGTAGCCATCAAGGTTCGGCGGCCGCGCATAGGTGAGCAGTTTGTGGCCGATTGCGCGGCCCTGGGCCTGGTGCTCAAATCTTTGGAATTCCTCACCATTCTCCGCCCCGGACTTTCTCACAATTTTCTGTACGATTTTCGTTCCATGCTGATGGATGAGCTGGATTTCACCAAGGAATGCCGCTATACCGAACTGTTCCGCCGTCGCGTCCACAAGCGCATGGCCTTCGTCAGTGCGCCCAAGGTGTATCCCGAATTGTCCTGCGACGACATCCTGGTCACCGAGTTTTTGGAGGGAATCTGGTTGCGCGAGTTGCTGAACGCCGTCGAACAGCACGACGAGCCGGCCTTGTCCCTTCTGCGGGAGCAGGGGGTTTACCCCGAACTGGTAGCGCGCCGCCTGCTGCGCGCCAACCAGTTTGGCGTCTTCGAAAACCTGTTGTTTCACGCCGACCCGCATCCTTCGAACGTGGTGGTTCAACGCGACAGCCGGATCGTTTTCATCGACTTTGGCGCCTGCGGCGTTTACACTTCCCGCGAGCGGAACGTTTGGCGCCAGTTCGCCTATTATCACCAGCAAGAGGACGTGGGGCGCATGGTGCAGAGCGCGGTGGCGCTGCTGGAGCCGCTGCCGCCCATCGACATCGACGAGTTGAGCAAGCGCCTCGAGAACGTGTTCTGGGAGGACCTGTACGCCTTCAAAAGCAGGCATACCCAGTGGTGGGAGCGCACTTCAGCGAAAATCTGGATAAAGTACATGGAATTGGCCCGGGAATACGATGCCCCTCTGGCCCTGAATACGCTGCGAATGATCCGTTCCACTCTGCTGTACGAAACCGTCGCGGCGCGGTTGTATAGCCGCGTCAACGCCTTTAAAGAGCATCGGAACTACCTGAAATCCGCCGGCAAAGAAGCCCGCAAGCGGGTGAGGAATCGGATCGAGAACTTCATGTTCAAGGGGCCGAGCCCTGACGATTATCGGAACATCGAGCAGTTGCTGGACATGGCCAACCGCGCCAAGTACCTTGCCCAGCGCTGGCTGGACCAGCCTCCATTCCGCTTCTCCCTCACGGTAGACAAATTCTTTTACGCCGTTTCGGTGTTTCTGCGCACCTTGCTTACTTTCATATTCTTTACGCTCGGCGCGGGCTTCCTCGTGTTGGGGTGGCACCTGTTGAAGTCCGGAACCGTTGGACTCGATATTTGGAGCGCGTGCAGGGAAGTGCTGTTCTGGGGGCCTTATCAATTGCTGGTTGGATTCAACTTGTTCCTGAGCATCCGTAAGATCATGATGCGACTGTTTGACAAAGACGTTCAAGCCCGCGGGACAGGGCTGACGTAATTCCTTGACCGCTTGATAAATTCTGTGGTTACGACACTGCCGAAGAATACGAGCGTGCCGAAAGCTTTTCCATCAGGCGCTGCTTGATAATTTCCCGCACCGCCAGATACCCGCCGGCCCACTTGTCTTCTTCCGTGCCTTGCCAGGAATCCAGGAACGTCTTCAACGCGCTCATCACCAGGCCGGAAGCTTCCGTCACCGACATATTCAACAGCTCCGAACAGGCCCGCTCCGTCCAGGGCGCGGGATTCTTGCCCTTCCAGCGCATATGAGCGGAGAAGGGGATGCCGCTGAGGAAATCGTAACGGCAGGGCCCGGACAACTTCAGCAATTTTGATGACGGATTGAGATTGGCCGGTCCTGCGCTCGCGTAAGACAGGGCAAGGCCGATGCCCGCCCACATTTCAGGCCTGCGTTCTTCATCGAAGCGTGAGATGGCCGCGGCAATGCCCGCCGGCTCGGCCCCGTACACCCACCACATGGCCCGCGCAACGCCGGAATCGTACAACTGGCGGTTCTGCGGATTAAGAGATGCAGGAGCCGGTTTGCGTCCATCCACGAAGCTCTTCCAGCGGAAAAATCCTTCGTGAAATCCGTAACCGTCAGCCAGGCAAAAGGCGGTCAGCGGATCGAGTCTCTTTTGGTAGGATTCCAGGCGGTGCAGAGCCAGAGGTATCCTGGAAATCGCGAACCCGGCGCCAACCATGGCGATATAGTCGTGAGGCTCACCTGCGGAATGCGTGTACGCTTCCAACCGTTTGGATCCGGGAATCAGAAGGTCCATCACCGCGAAATACAATCCGGTGCCTTCGTAAGCGAATCCGAGGTATTCCGGTGCGATCGACGCATTGAGCCGACGAACCAACTCGCTCGTATCGGACTCCACGACCGCCAGGTTGTACCCGTCGATGAAGGCGTGAATGATGGTTTCCAGGTGCTCGCGGGAAGGGGAACCCATGCCGGGAAATCCCCGGCGCGAAAAACTGGCCTCTTGATGAGGGAGGCTGAGAACCATGTGTTTGAGCCGGGTCAGCACAGGGAGGTTGGACGTGTCCATACTGTCACCCGGCCACCGCCGCTTCCGAAACCGGTTGTACCGAAGCCAAAGTCGCCGGTTGCGGCGCCGGGTCGCGCTTGCTGTCTATATAAAGCATAAGCCCGCGAATCGCGCACACCGTTGTCACCGCGTAGAACATCGTGTACTGCAGGTGGAAAATGTCGAACAAGAGAGAATAGGCAAGAGCCACCCCTCCCCCGAAGACAATCTGGCTGCGCCGTTTTGAAGGTGAAGTCTGCGGATCGGTGATCATATACAGCGTAAAGAGAACCAAGCTGACACCGGTCAGCGGCACGAGCTGGCCAACCAGTGGCGTATCCATCCGCCAGGACCGAAACACCGCCTGGATAATGAACCCGGCGAGCCACGCTCCAATCAGTGGGAGCCGGGCGGTAAACAGGAGGTTTAACCGGAAACCCAGCATCACGATCACGAGCGGCACGATTCCATCCCAGATGCCCTTGAGATTGGTGGTCCATGCCCAGGGGAGCACACCCACCCACTTGAATGTCGCCAGCACCACCGCGATGGCGAAATTGGAGGGGTTCATGAAGTGCTGCAAACGGCCATTGACGGGAACCCGGAGCAGGTATTTCGACCCGATCGCCAACGCGACCGTTAAGGCCCCGATCCACAGCTGCCGGTTGTAGTACATCAGGAACGACAACGTGACGCACGTCATCTGCGCGGAGAGCGACCAATCCAAAGCCTTCTTGAAGCCGCCGCCCATGTAGCCCGGGACATCGTTGTTCGCTTTCGCATCCACCCATTCGAAGAAGAACGCACAGGCGTGCCCTGCGAACACACATACGAAAACCTGTGCCACCGATTGTTCGAAGCCGAAAAACACCTGGCCGAGAATCACGAAAATCGTCGCGAGGGTCGCCGAGGTGCGGAGACCCATGCGGGGATCGCGTTTTTTGGGGGGAGCGCTCATCGTTTTTCCTCCTGTGTGCTCTTCGTAATTGTTTTAGACCCCAGTACCACTGTGTGATAACCAGGCGCCAAGGCCAATTCGTCGTGATGAATCGCGCCGTGGAGATCCCGCCAGACAATTTTCAACGGAATCTCAGAAGCGTTCGTGTGGCCCAAACCGACTCGAATCTCCGGGCTTCGTTGTCCCGAATGCCCATTGCCGCCATCCACCTGGCGGATTTGCTTTTGGCCACCCGGTACGTCGACTTCGACGAACGCCCCGATCGCGGGTGTGCCCTCACGCCAGCCCGGGTGCCCGTCGTGAATTTTCATCTCATTGCTCGATTTGCCGGAACCGGTCAGGGGAAGCAACAGGTGCAGTCCCAGAAAGCCGTTCCCAGAGGTGCGGTTCTTGATGTAGGTCGAGTCTTCCCAGATGTTCGCAAAGACCATTTCGGGATAACCATCGCCGTCAACGTCGGCGACGGCAATGCCCCGCGCCGCCGGCGTGAAACCGGGCAAAACTGACGTGGCGATGTTAACGTAACGCCCGGTACTTCCGAGGGCATAAAAGGGGCTCGGGTAGTGGCCGTCAAGATCCGAGCCGGGTTCGAACTTCGGCCACATAGCAGGATTCTTCACAAGCATGTCGTTACTGGTGCCAAATTGGCCGAAGTCCGCCCAGCGGTTTACCTTGCCCTTGACGAAGCCTGTTGCCTGGACCAACTCGAGCACTCCATCATTGTCGAAGTCCTCGAAGCGAGTGTCCCAGGCCCACGCGCTGTGCGACACCCCAAGAGCGTCCCCGCGGTCCACCCAGGGCGCAATGCCTTTGGCCATCTGGTCCATCTTTCCCGTGCTGGTCCACAGAAAGTGGCTCTCAGCCATCGCGAACGGGGAAGAGATGTTGCTGATAAACATGTCGAAAATGCCGTCGTTGTTGATATCGCCGAAATCCGCGCTCATCCCCTTGAAGGAATCGTCCCCGAGGACCATCGACTCAGGAATGAAGAAGCCCTTTTCTCCCTTGAGCAACTGAAGCTTGACTTGCCCTGGGCGCGAGTGATTCCACAGCAACTCGTCCGGCCCGAAGTCATTGGCGATGTACAGGTCGGAAAGTCCGTCGCGATCCAGGTCGGCTGCTCCCACCGCCAGAGTCCAGGCATGCGCGCCATCGCCCGGGAACACGTCGCCCGCATCGCGGTAAACCGTGGCTGGCTCCGCGCCGGACTGGCTGCTGACATGGAGGAAAATTCGGCTCTTCCCACCGTTGCGCGCCCGCGTGAAGTCTTCGTTCATCCGAACGGGACGGTCGGAGTTTGGATCGGTCAGCTCGTTGCCATCGGCAAAATAGTTCCCCAGGACGATGTCCTGATGACCGTCGCCATCGATGTCAGTGAAAGTCGCGGTTGAGGACCACCAGCGCTGCGAGAGGCCGGGAACCAATTCCACTACTTTGAACGACGCCATCGAAAGCGGCGCGCCGGGTTTGAGATCCCCAGGGGCGCGGCGCAACAGCAGCAGCGGAGGACGCCCCCAGAAAGCGACGAAGATATCTGCCAGCCCGTCCTCGTTCATATCGGCAATACGACAGAGGCTGGGATACTCGGTTACGCGATCGAAGAGCGGGCCGAACTCGAGGCTGAACCTGGCATACCGGTCTCCAGTACCTGGCACCGGTCCCACCGTTATCGACTTGGCGCGGGTGTCGGTTAGGCACAGATCGTTTGGCAGTCCATCGCCGTCGAGGTCGCCCAGCGCCGCGGAGGCGCCAACCATATTGAGGTAAAAGCGCAGCTGCTTTGCGCTCTTGTTGACCGGGAATACCACGCCGCCTTCGGGAATGGGAGCGGGCGGCAGGTTCTGCCAGTCGAACTTGAAGTGCCCCGCCAGGCGCGAGACCTCGCCCGGCGGCGGGCTGGGCAGTCTGGAGAAGCCCGCGAGAATCCCCACGACGCCAAGGACAGCGAGCACAACGTAAATATTCTGCTTTCGCTTGGGAATCTTGCGCTCTGTCACAGGCTTGCTCTCGTACCGTTTTTCCCACCGCCGAAAGGCCGGCTCACTGGGATTTTCTCCCTGTTGGCTCCCAGTACAACTGTGTGATAGCCCGGCGCGAGCGCGAGTTCGTCATGGTGAATCGCACCCTGCAAATCCCGCCAGGTAATCTTCAAAGGAATTTCAGAAGCGGCCGTGTGGCCGAGACCAAAGCGAATTTCCGGGCTCCGCTGTCCGGAATGTCCATTGCCACCATCCACCTGCCGAATTTGCTTCTGGCCGCCCGGCACGTCGGCCTCAACGAACGTCCCGACTGCGGGCGTGCCCTCGCGCCACGCCGGATGCCCGTCGTGAATCTTCATCTCATCGCTCGATTTGCCGGACCCGGCCAACGGCAGCAGAAAGTGCACGCCCAAAAACTTGTTCCCGGAGGTCTTGTTCTTGATGTAGGTCGAGTCCTCCCAGATATTCGCAAAAACCATTTCGGGATAACCGTCGCCGTCGACATCGGCGACCGCAATGCCGCGCGCAGCCGGTGTGAAACCCGGCAACACCGAAGTGGCGAGGTTCACGTAACGCCCATTGCCTCCCAAGGCATAAAACGGACTCGGGTAATGGCCATCGACTTCCGATCCCGGCTCGAATTTCGGCCAGATTTTCGGATATTTCACTAACAGGTCGTTGCTGGTGGCGAGTTGTCCGAGGTCCGCCCAGCGGTTCACCTTGCCCTTGATGAATCCGGTCGCCTGCACCAGCTCGAGTACGCCGTCGTTGTCGAAGTCCTCGAAGCGGGTGTCCCAGGCCCACGCGCTGTGCGACACCCCGAGTGCGTCCCCGCGATCCACCCAGGGCGCAATGCCTTTGGCCATCTGATCCATCTTCCCCGTGCTGGTCCACAGGAAATGGCTCTCCGACATCCCATAGGGCGAAGAGATGTTGCTGATGAACATGTCGAAGATGCCGTCGTTGTTGATATCGCCAAAGTCCGCGCTCATCCCTTTGAAGGAATCGTCTCCGAGGACCATCGACTCGGGAATGAAGAAGCCCTTTTCTCCCTTGAGCAACTGGAGTTTGACCTGCCCGGGGCGCGAGTGATTCCACAGCAATTCGTCGGGCCCGAAGTCGTTGGCGATGTAGAGGTCGGAAAGCCCGTCGCGGTCCAGGTCGGCGGCTCCCACCGCCAGAGTCCAGGCATGAGCGCCGTCGCCCGGGAAAACGTCGTGAGCCTCCCGGTAAACCACGGACGGCTCCGCGCCGGACTGGCTGCCGGCATAGAGGAAGATCCGGCTCAGACCGCCGTTTCGGGCGCGCGTAAAGTCCTCCGGCATCTCAAGGGAGCCAGGGGAATGCTCACTGAAGATCTCGGAACCGTCGGCAGTGTAGTTGCCGAGGATGAGGTCCTGATGACCGTCGCCATCGATGTCCGCAAAGGTCGCGGTGGATGACCACCAGCGCTGGGACGGGCCCGGAACAAGCTCCTGCACTTTGAACGACGCCATGGACAGCGGCGCTCCCGGCTTGAGGTCGGCGGGAGCGCGGCGCAGCAACAGCATCGGAGGACGGCCCCAGAAGGCTACAAAAATGTCGGCCAGCCCGTCCTCGTTCATGTCGGCGATGCGGCAGACGCTGGGATGCGCGGTGCGGCGATCGAAGCCGGGGCCGAAGTCGAGGCTGAACGTGGCATACCGGTCACCTGTGCCCGGCACCGGTCCCACCGTGATGGACTTGGCACGTATATCGGTCAGGCACAGATCGTTCGGCAGTCCATCGCCATCGAGGTCGCCCAGCGCGGCCGACGCCCCAATCATAGTGAGATAGAACCAAAAGTGTTTGGCCCTCTCGACGATCGGGAAGACAACCCCGCCTTCAGGCATCGGAGCGGGAGGCAGATTCCGCCAGTCGAGCCGGAAGTGGCCAGCCAGGCGCGATACTTCGTCGGGCGGCGGGCTGGGGAGTCTTGAGAAGCCTGCGAGAATTCCAACGACGACGAGAACAGCAAGCACCACATAGATGTTTTGCTTTCTCCTGGGAATCCTGCGCTCTGCCACGATCATCCTCTCACGTCCGGCTCTATTTGACTCGGCTGGAGGAACCTTGTGCCGCACAGAAGGCCGGCTGGGTTCCAACGAACGTTTTCGCCTCTCGAGTCCAAACATGCGGGTCCATCAGTATACCAGGGATTTTGGGACTTTGCGCGAACCATTCACGCTCCGTTCGCAAGACAAATACGTGACATATAATGAACAAACATCCGATCGGCGCGCTCCTGGCGCCGGCTTGGCGCGTAAGGTTTGCCCGTGAACTGGCGTCCCGGTACCATCAGAGTTATTTTGTTTCCGCTCGGTACCTTCGCGGCGCTCACGCTGCTCTGGACTTTGGTCTGGGAAGCCGGCGTCTTCCATCCGAGCGCTTTGCCTTCTCCCACCGCCGTGGGGCGCGCATTTGCTGAAGAGATACGCAACGGAAGGCTGGCCACGGATCTCACTGCGTCGTTGTTTCGCGTGACCCTCGGGTTCTTTCTGGCCGTGGCGCTCGGCATGCCGGTCGGGCTTTGGATGGGACGCAGCCTGCGGGCACGGCTCGCGCTGCTGCCCGCTATCAACTTCTTCCGGAACCTTTCGCCTCTTGCCTGGATTCCTTTCGCCATTCTCTGGTTCGGCGTGGGCGACTCGCCTTCCGTTTTCCTGATCGTGATGGCCGGGTTCTTTCCGGTGGCAGTGGCCACCATGGCTGCCACTGCCGGCATCCCGGAAGTCTATTTCCGCGTGGCGGAAGCTCATGGCATACACGGCGTGGAACGGCTGCTTCGGGTCACGCTGCCGGCGATCATGCCGGAGACGATCACCATGCTGCGGGTGACAGCCGGATTGTGCTGGATGGTGGTGGTGGCCGCCGAAATGATCGCGGGGCGGGACGGACTCGGATTCGCAGTTATGGACTCGCGGAACGGATTGCGTACCGACCTGCTGGTGGCGGAGATGATTGTGATCGGCGCGATCGGAGTACTGATCGATCGCGTCCTGATACGCCTCACCAGGATTCCCAGCGTGCGATGGGCCTATGAGCGATAAGCAGTTTCTGTTGCGGAACGTGTCGCACGCGTTTGGCGCCGTGAAGGTGCTCGAAGATATAACGCTTGAGATCGGGAGCGGCGAATTCGTCGCCATTGTGGGCCCTTCCGGCTGCGGCAAGACTACGCTGCTGAATTTGCTCTCGGGCCATTTGGCGCCCACGTCGGGAAGCATTGAGCGCAACGGCCGGCCGCGAATGGTGTACCAGGAGGACAGTCTGTTCCCGTGGTGGACGGTGGACGAGAACATCTCGCTCGGTCTGCGCAAGCTGGCCAAAAACGGGGAGCGCGAGGGCAGGGTCCGCGAACTGCTGCGTTTGATCCGCCTCGAAGGTTTCGGAAGCCATTATCCGCACCAGCTTTCCGGCGGCATGCGGCAGCGCGTGGAATTGGCGCGCGCACTGGCGGGAGACAGGGACACGCTGCTCATGGACGAACCATTCTCGGCGCTGGATTACCTGGAGCGCCTGCGCATGCGCCAGGAACTGGCGCGTATTCTCGAGGAGCGCTCGCACACAGTGGCCCTGGTGACCCACGACATCGAAGAAGCCGCGCAGCTCGCCGACCGCGTGGTGGTACTGAGCGAGCGGCCGGCGCAAATTCGCCGCGAGCTTCGCATCCACGCACCCCGGCCGCGGAGCGTGACGGATCCCGAAGTCGTGCGCGCCGCTGGAATCATTCTGATGGAACTCGGGCTCGAAGGCGGCGCGAAGGAACTCGCGTCGCCCGCAAAATAAGCTGAAGGAGAAGCGTGATATGTTTCGATCGTCCGCAGTGCGATGGATCGCGGGGTCGGTGGCGTTTCTGGCGGTTCTGGCGGTGGCCCGATACAAGCCGTGGCAGCGCGAGCCCGCGCGGATCTTCCAGGCACGCGAGACGCTGGCCGTCGGCTTTCTTCCGGTAACGTGCCACCTCACCTGCCCGGTGACGGATTTCGCGACCCGCACCAGCGCGACTTCGCGTTTCGAGTCGCAGTTGTTTTCGGATTTTCCGACCATCGTTGAATCCTTCAGGGCCGGCCGGATCCAGGCCAGTTTCATGATCGCCCCGCTGGCCATGAAGATGCGGGAGCAGGGCCTGCCGGTGAAGATTCTGTACCTGGGCCATCGCGACGGATCCACCGTCATCGTCCGCAAGGATCTTCCGGCCAGGGATATGCGCGGGTTACGCGGGAAGACGTTTGCGATACCCAGCAAGTACAGCAATCAGAATCTGGTGATCCATAAGCTGATGGCGGATCAGGGCGTCAAGCCCGAGGAGATTCATTTCGTTGAGCTGCCGCCGCCGGACATGCCCGGAGCGCTGGCCGCCAGGGCCATTGACGCCTATTTCGTCGGCGAACCGCACGCCGCCAAAGCCGAGTTGGACGGCACCGGCCGCGTGCTGTATTACGCAAAGGACATCTGGCCGCAATTCATCTCCTGCGTCCTGATCGTTCACGAGAAGTTGATGCGGGAACACCCTGCCCTGGTCCGGGATTTGGTGCGCGGAATCGCCGAGAGCGGCGAGTGGGCCGAGACCAACCGTTTGGAGGCGGCAAAACTCGTAACGCCCTATTTCCGGCAGGACGAGAAAGTTCTGCGCTATGTTCTGACCCAGCCGCCCGACCGGGTCAGCTACCGGATGTTGACCCCAACCGACGATGAGCTGGGCAGGATTCGGGATATGGCGCTCCAGGCCGGCATTCTGACTCAGCGCATCGAAATGAGAGACTTGGTGGACCGATCCTTTATCCCGGCCACTATAAAACCTGCTGCGATCAGACAGTAGGCCCCTGACCGCTTGATAAATTCGCCGCGCTGACGGTTGGGGCTACCGATCCAGACCGTAAGCAACGGGCAGCTCACGCACTCCTGACCGCCGGTGCAAATGGGAGCGATTCCGTTCACAGGTCTGAAAAATATGTTTCGCACCCCGCCGTCTCCACGCCTGCCGCGCGCCGACGCACATTCCCTAAGCCACACCCGTGCTCCAACACCCCGATTTCCAGCCTCGCCGTGCTAAAGCTTAAATCGGAAAAGATCATATGCCTTCACCAGCTCAATACGCAGCCAACCGGCTGAATGTCGAAAAATCCCATGGCCCCACCCCGCAGGGCCGAAAACGCTCCAGCATGAACGCCCTGCGTCATGGACTCACTGCGCGCGTCGTCGTCCTCCCCTCGGAAGATATGGCCGCTTATAACGCATTTTCCAAAGAGATCGTCAACAGCCTCGACGCGCAAACCCCGGTCGAGCGTCAGTTCGCCCAAACCGTCGCCGATAATCAATGGAGAATAAATCGTATTCGTTCCATCGAAGACGGCATGCTCGCCCAGGGTCACTTCGAAGCCGCGGGCGATTTCGACGCCGACAACCCGGAAATCCATTCCGCCATGACCGCCGCCCGGGCCTTCCGCACGCACTCGCAGGCTTTCGTGAACCTCAGCATCTACGAACAGCGGCTGCACCGCTCGATGAATGAGGCTCTCCGCCAGCTCAAGGAGCTCCAGACAGACCGGCGGGAGCGCCACAAGACTGAAATGAAAGACTTGCCGCACGACTCCGGAGCCGGCGATTTCGTTTATGCGAGCGCCAAAATCGCCGGCCCATGTGCCGCCGGCGATCTTGTCACCGGCGCTTTTCCCCTGGTACCGGAAGCAATCCCGCACGCCACACACCAAGTTTCCCGCTATCCTGAAAGGAGCACATGAAGGTCGCCGAAGACAAGCCGGCTCACAGCAGGCAACCGAAGGAAAATGCGGCCAGACGGAAGGCGGCGGGCGGCCGTAAGGTCCGCGTTCCGCAAAACGCCCGGCTGGTCCGCTTCCTCCTCCATCCCGCCGGCAAGACGCTGCTGATCGTCATCGCCTGCATGGTCGTCGCGGGCATGGGCATCTTCGTCCACTACTACAACGTTTATTCGAAGATGATCGACGAGCGCCTGCGCGGCGGCGCATACAGCACTACCGCACGAATCTTCGCCGCCCCCACCGCCGTCGCTGTCGACGATCGGACTTCGCCCTCGGAAATCGCCGCCACCCTGCGCCACGCCGGGTACAACGAAAATCGCACCAATCCCGTCGGCTCTTACACGGTTCAGGCCGATTCCATCGATATCTTCCCCGGCGCCGATTCCTACTTCGATCAGGAACCCGCCACGGTCAAGTTCGCGGGCGGCAAAATTATCCGCATCGTCTCCCTGGCCGACAACACCAACCGGCCGCTCTACGAACTGGAGCCGCAGCTCGTCACCAACCTCTCCGATCGCAACCGCGAGAAGCAGCGCATCGTGCGCTACGAAGACATTCCGCCCGTGCTCCGCAACGCCGTGCTCTCCGCCGAGGACAAGCGCTTCTTCCAGCATTCCGGTTTCGACCCCGTCGGCATTGTCCGGTCGGCCTGGGTGGACGTAAAGCGCGGCAAGAATGCGCAGGGCGCGTCCACGCTCTCGATGCAGCTCGCCCGCGACATGTTCCTGACGCCCGCCCGCAACTGGCGTCGAAAACTGGCCGAAATGATGATCACCATGCAGCTCGAACAGAAGCTCACCAAAGAGCAGATCTTCGAGATGTATTGCAACCAGGTCGATCTTGGATATCGCGGCAGCTTCACCATTCGCGGCTTCGGCGAGGCCTCGCAAGCCTACTTCGGAAAAGATATCCGCTCCCTCACCCTGCCCGAAGCCGCGGCGCTCGCGGCCATCGTGCGCGGCGCCAGCTACTACAACCCTTATCGCCATGCCGATCGCGTTCGTGACCGCCGCAACGCCATTCTTGCCCTCATGCGGGGCAACGGGTTCATCGACGATCGCGAGTACGGCGTTGCCGTCGAGTCGCCGCTCAAACTAATCTCCGGCCCCGCCGAATCGAGCGACGCGCCATACTTCGTCGACATGCTCAACGACGACCTGGAGAAGCGCTTTCCCGGCTACGATTTTCACGCCCGCTCAGACAAGATCTACACCTCGCTCGATCTCGATCTTCAGAGGGCAGCCAACGAAGCCGTCGCCATCGGGATGAAGCAGGTCGACGACCTCGTTCGCAAGCAAAAGCGATTTAAGAATGTCCCGTTCGTCGAGCCGCAATGCGCGTTGATCGCGCTCGATCCGCACACCGGCGAAATCAAGGCGCTGGTCGGCGGGCGCAACTACGGTGTGACTCAGTTGAACCGCGTGCTTTCCGAAAGGCCGCCGGGGTCGATCTTCAAGCCGTTCGTTTACGCGGCCGCCATGAATACCGCTGTCGCCGGTGGCACCCGTACTCTAACACCCGCTTCCATCGTGGTAGATGAACCGACCACCTTCGAGTTTGACGGCCAGGAGTACGCGCCCGGCAATTTCGAGCACCAGTTCTACGGGCCCGTTACCCTTCGGAAGGCGCTCGCGAAATCTTTGAACGTGGCCACTATCAAAGTTGCGGAGATGGTGGGCTACAGCACGGTCGTCAACCTCGCTCATCGCGCCGGCATCAGTGAGGATGTCAAGGCAACCCCCGCCATGGCGATCGGATCGTATGACGCCACGCCCATCGAAATGGCCGGCGCATGGACCATCTTCGCGAACCACGGAGTACATGTGCAGCCGTCCTTCGTCTCGCTGGTGAAAGAAGCGAACGGGAAGGTTCTCCTCGACCAGAAAACCGTATCGCGTCCGGTGCTCGATCCGCGCGTCAATTACCTCGTGGTCAACATGCTCGAAGAAGTAATGCGGACCGGAACCGCGGCTGGCGTGCGCGCCCGCGGATTCACTGCCCCCGCCGCCGGAAAAACCGGCACATCGCACGATGGCTGGTTCGCCGGATTCACTTCCGATCTGCTCTGCATTGTCTGGGTAGGCTTCGACGATAATCGCCAGCTTGATGAAGAAGGAGCGCATTCCGCGCTGCCCATATGGACCGAATTCATGAAGCGCGCGCTTCTGTTGCGCCGCTATGCCGACGCCAAACCGTTCGAGGCGCCGAATGGCGTAGTCACCGTCACCATCGACCCCGAGTCGGGGATGCCGGCCGGCGCCCAGTGCCCCATGCAGGCCCCCGAGGTATTCATCGCCGGTACGGAGCCGGTTGGTACATGCCCGCTGCATGGCAGCAGGGGCGATCGAACCACGGTGTCGGGATGGGATACGCCATCTCATGACAACCTGCAGAATCCGCAATCGCCGGCATCGCTTCAACTGCTCCCGCCGAGGCGAGATGATGGGAATCCGCCGACGCAGGTAACCGGAGAGCAGACACCGCCTCCGGACAAACCGAAGAAGAAGAGCTTTTTCGGTAAATTAAAGGACGTATTCCGATGAGTATATTGAGAATCCTTATCCTTTCAATTCCAATCGCCGCATGCGCGCAAACCCAGCCCGTTTTGACTCCCGAGCAGCATGGCGATTTGTACATGGCGCGGAAGATGTACCGCGAAGCAATCGACACGTATCGCGCGGCAGCGGGCGATTCGGCCGTAATGTGGGATAAAATCGGCATCGCCTGGCACCAGCTCGGCGATCTGCGCGCCGCCCAAAAGGCCTACGAGCACGCCATCAAACTGGACAAGAAGTATGCCGATGCCATCAACAACGTCGGAACTGTCTTCTATGCGGAAAAGAAATACCGCAGCGCCATTTCGCGCTACAACCGGGCTCTCCAGTTTGCGCCGGACTCCGCTTCGATCTGGAGCAATCTCGGCACCGCGTGGTACGCTCGCGGAAAATTCGACCTGATGGCTCAGGCGTACACGAAGGCGCTCCAGCTCGACCCCGACGTGTTTGAGAAAAATAGTTCGGTCGGCACCCGCATGATGGACCGGGGCGTTGCCGACAAGGCTCGCTACCATTACGAGCTCGCCCGTTTGTACGCCAGCACCGGCAAGAACGACCTTGCGCTGCAATACCTGCGTAAAGCGCTCGAAGAAGGCTTCAAGGAAAAAGACAAGCTCCAGCAGGCAAAAGAATTCACCGCATTGCGCGAGACCCAGGAATTCAAGGACCTGATGACCCTGGAACCGCGTGTCCTGTAGCCGATGTACCGCTGGTGATCTTGTCACCGGCGCTTTTGTTCTTGCTTTTTCCCTTCTTGACTTAGCCTGCAGCAGGCAGCCGCACTCCGCTCCCCCGCGCTACGCCGTCCTCCGCTTCGAAAACCTCTCCGGCGATCCCGCGCTCGACTGGACCGGACGCGCCATCAGCGAGTCCCTGCCGGTCTCTCTGGCGGGCGCATTGGATGGACCGGTCCTCGGGTCCTCCGCGCTGAATCGGCTCTCCGCGACTCTTGGCGCCCGGCCCGCTTCCGTACCCGGCATTTCCAGCGCGCGTACCGAAGCGCTCGTCGCGGGCGCGAATCGCATCGTCACCGGATACATCGAGCGCGATGACGGACAAATCAGGATCGCGGCCACTGAAGAAGACGTCTCCACCGGCAAAACGCGCGTCGTGACGGCAACGGGTGCGTCTCCTTTAGCGGCTCTCGACCGGCTGGAGCACGAATTCTCGCCGCGCGCAGGCCGCTCGCCAACTTCGAATCCGGAGGCCCTGCGCGATTGGGCTACCGCTCTCGAATCGCCGACCAGCAAGAGCGGGGAGCTTCTCGATCGGGCGGTTCACCTGGATCCGGACTTCGGCGCCGCGTGGCTCACGCTCGCAAGCGTGGATCTGGCGCGAGGCGACCGTGCGGCCGCTGAAGATGTGTTCGAGCAGGCACGGCATCACAAGCTCAACGAACTCGACCAGGCTAATCTCCAGCTGGTGTCGGCAAATCTCACGGAAGATCGCCCCGCCAGACTTGCGGCGCTCCGCAAGGTCGTATCCCTCAGCCCCGCCGACGCGCTTCTGCTGCGAACTCTCGCGGAGGCCGAAACCGCCGCGGGCGAGTTCGCGGCAGCCGCATCCGATTGGAAGAAAGTAACCGATGGGTTTCCAAACGACCCGCTGGCGTGGAACAGCCTTGGCTACGCCCGCTCCTACGCGGGCGACTACCAGGGCGCGCTGGCAGCGCTGCGCGAATATCAGCGCTTGCGGCCCAAAGATGCGAATCCATCCGACTCCATCGGCGATCTCAACTATTCGTTCGGCAAGTTCGGCGACGCGGCCGCCAGTTATCTGGACGCCCACAAGAAGCAGCCCGATTTCCAACAGGGCGGCGATCTCTACAAGACCGCCTGGGCGAAATTCCGCGCCGGGGATAAAGCGGGCGCAGAGTCGCTCTTCTCCCAATTTACGGCCGAACGGGCAAAGTCTTCCACCGGAATCGTGGAATTGTTTACCGGGGACTGGCTGTATCGAACCGGCCATGAGCGCGAAGCGATCGCCGCTCTGAGGAAGCTCGTTGCCGAAACCAAGTCCGCGCCGATAAGCGCCGATGCATACGCGCAATTGACCATCTGGGATCTCATGCTGGGCGACCGCGCGCAAGCCGCCAAAGACGCCGCCGCCATCGGCCCGATTCCCTCCAGTCCGCCCGTATTCATGGCACGATTCGCGGCGCTGCCCTCGGCCCCGACGGCCGAATGGGAGTTGCGCGCGGAACGTATGATCCCCCCGTCGCAAACCAGTTTGCGCAAGGTGGCGCTCGGGTACGCTCTGCTGCTGGATGGCAAGCGCGAGGCAGCCCTTCCCGTGTGGGAGCAAATCGTCAAAACAAACGCCGCTACCGACTTCTTCTCCCGCGCGGTCTATGCGCGCCTGCACGGGAAGACCATCGAGCGGCCGCTGTTGCCCGACTCCACCAGCCTGAACCAGTTCATGGGAATTCTGGACAAACTGTGACCTCACCGGTCGCCGCGATATTCCACTACGACCAGCGTGAGATCGTCGGCCTGCTCGGCCCCCGCCGTGAATTCGAGTATTGCCTTCTGGATGGTCGCGTGAAGTTCGGCGCAATCCGCGCCACCGGCTCGGTGAACGGCATCGCGAAGGCGCTTGCGCCCGAAGAAATCGCCGGCATCGTTTTGCGCTTCCGTGACGCCGTCCGTGTAAAGAACGATGCGGTCCCCCGGCTGAAGGTCGCGATGCTCCAGCGCGAACGACGCTCCGGGCACCAGTCCAACAGGCACGGATGTCGCATCGAGCTTCTCGATTTCGCCCGTCATCCGTACCACGATGGGCGCGCAATGGCCCGCGTTGGCGTACGTCAGGCGTCCCGCGGAATCGAGTTTCGAATAGAACATGGTCGCGTACTTGCCATGCTCCGCACGGTCGCTCAGGAAAGTGTTGATTCGCGAAAGTACTTCGGGGATATCCGTGGTGGAAGACGCGCTCAGGAATGCTCCCTGCAGGAAGCTGGCCAGCAGCGCCGAACTGACGCCCTTTCCCGATACGTCCGCCACCACCAGAGACCACGTCTCCGGACCGATCTTCACCACATCGTAGTAATCGCCGCCCACCTGATGCGAGCTCTCGCTCGATCCGCAAACCACGAACCACCCCTTCTCGGGCAAATGACGCGGCATCAAGCTGTGCTGAATACGCCGCGCCACGTCGAGCTCTTCTTCAATGCGCTGTTTCGCGCGCTCCTCTTCAATGAGGCGCGCATTCTCCAAAACCGTGGACGCTTCGATCGCAAGCGTCTGCAGAAGTTCCCGGTTGCCGCCCGCCAGATCGACGGCGCTGACGCGCGAATCCATGTAGAGAACGCCGGCATTGGCCTTCGCCATCGAAAGCATCTGCGTGGCGCCGGAACCGCTCAGGTTCACGTGCACCAGCGGAACGCAGACCACGCTGCGGAGCTCAAGATCGGTAATGGTGTTGCCGGGAGAGCGCTCATCGAGCGCCGTCGGATCGAACGACATCGAAAACAGATCGCGGCGGCTCTCGAGCGCCTGCTGGATCAGGCGGCGCGGAACACGAAGCTCTTCGGGTGGAAGATCGCCGCCGCCGGTCGAACGCGCGCTCCGCACCTGCAGCTCGCGGTCGTCGTCGAAGAGCAGCAGGAAGCCGCGCTCCGCTCCCGTAACCGCGAGTGCCGCGTCGATGACGGTGTTCAGAACATCGTCCGTCGAGAAAGAACTCTGCAGCGAGCGCGCTACTTCGAGAACCGCCCGCAGCTTTTCGAGGTTCGCGCTTCCCGCGCGGCCGGTATCGGTGGCTGCGGGCCGGGCCAGAAGCTTCTGGATCTCCTCGCCGGTGCGGGTGAAATGAATCTGATAGCCATCGGGGACGCCGAATTCGATGCGTTCGGAGCCATCGAGCCGGCGCGACTTCTCAATGCGCTCGCCGTTTACCCAGACGCCGTGCCGGCTGCCGAGGTCTTCGAGCACAAAGTGGCCGTCGTTGCGCGCGATCTGCGCATGGTTCCGCGAAATGCGCGTATCGCGCAGAACCAGGTTGTTGTCCGGTGCGCGGCCCATCCGGAAAGGAAACGGAAACAAGGGCACGCGGATGCGCCGGCCGTTGGGATCCACGACGACCAGGGTAGCCTGCACTTCGACTGTGGCTTCAGGGCTCGGCGTCATGGGCGCGAGGCGGCCGCGGCGCGCTCCAGTTCCTGGGCCCGCAGCGATTGGCAGTTGGGACAGTACCCGCCCACTTCGGTCCGCGCAAGCACGATCTGAAATCCGAAATGCGCCTCGATCTGCTTGCGCAGGCGCTGCAGCGGCTCGCCGAAGAATTCCTCCACCTTGCCGCAGCCGAGGCAGATCACATGCGCGTGTTCCTGCTTGCGCCGCGTCTCGTAATAGTGCTGCTCCCCAGCCTGATGCATGAGATCGAGCTCATCTACGAGGCCGCCTTCCTTGAGCAGCTTCAGTGTCCGGTATACGGTCACGCGGTTCAGCTTCGGGTCTTTCTCTTTGGCCAGTTGATAGAGGCGCTCCGCGTCGAGATGCTGGCCTGTCTTGTCGATGAGGTCGAGCAGAATCTTCCGCTGGCGCGTGAGACGCACCCCGCGTTCGGAAAGCGTGTTTCGGGATCGCTCCGAAGGAGCCTTGCGGGATGCGGAAGAAGCGGCCATGCGCGTACAACCAGTTTAGCGTCTGTCGCGAGACGGGGATATACTGATCGACGTACCGTAACCGGAAACTGGGACCGCGATGACACGTTGGGATACCTCATACGAATGGAAAGTGGTCACTCTGCTTGGCTTGGGATTTGGCCTCGTCGGACTGGACCGCTGGATCATCGCTCCGTTATTCCCGGTCATGATGAAAGATCTGGGTCTGGGATACCAGCAGCTGGGAAATATCATAGGAATTCTTGGCTTGGCGTGGGGAGTCTTCGCCACCTTGATGGGCGGTCTCGCCGATAAAATCGGACACCGCAGAGTTCTGATTCCCGCCATCGTCCTGTTTTCTGTGCTCTCAGGGCTGTCGGGTATGGCGACCGGCTTCGTCAGCCTGATTCTGATTCGCGCGGTGATGGGTTTTACGGAAGGATCGTTCTGTCCGACGAGCTTCGCCGCCACAGCCGAAGCCTCCGCACCGCAGCGTCGGGGATTCAACCTGGGGCTGCAGCAGAGCACGTTCGCGTTATTCGGCCTGGGCCTGGCGCCCATTATTGCGACGCAGCTGCTTCGGGTTGTGCCGTCGTGGCGTTACGTGTTTGTGGTGGTCGCAATCCCGGGATTCATCCTCGCGATATTCATGTTTTTCGTCCTGCGCGACCCGCATCACATTACGAGCAAAATGCCGAAAGCGGCGGGCCTCGCATGGTCGAAGATCTTCCAGCAGCGCAACATCGTGGTTTCCATGTTCGGGCTATTTTGTGCAATGACTTGTGTGTTCGTGCTGAGCGGCCTGATGCCGAATTACCTGGTGGATTATCTTCATCTCACTACGGAGCAGATGGGAGTGGTGACGTCCGCGCTTGGATTTGGCGGCTTTGTCGGACAGTTCGCGCTACCGGGGCTTTCCGACGTTCTGGGGCGGAAGATCGTGGCAATTCTGGGATTCGCCGCCACGGCTGTGATGCTGCGCATTTTCATCGCGGTGGGCCCCAACCCAACCATGTTATTCGCACTGCTGTTCATGGTTTCGCTGTTCTGTCTGGGACTGGTATCGCTTTTGACGGGGCCGATCGCCACGGAGTCCGCTCCCGCGGGGCTGGTTTCTTCCGCGGTTGGAATCGTGGTTGGGGCGGGGGAGATCTTCGGCGGCGGCGTGGCGCCTTCTCTCGCCGGCTTTATCGCGCAGCACTACGGCATCCAGAACATTCTTTACCTTGCGCTGGCGGGAGTGATTACCGGGGTGGTGGTGTGCTTTTTCCTGAAGGAGACGGCGCCGCGCAAGGTGGGCGCGCACACACCCGTGATGGTAGCGTCATCGTGAACAGCGAGCTCCTTACCCGAAGGACCACGTTCTTTACCTTGACACTGAAAAGTTACGCATGGTACTTTGTGACGGCTCAAAGAGGAGCGTGTATGCGAAAAGTGATTGCAGGTGCGGCACTTGCGGTGACGCTGGCCGGGCTGCCGGTGTTTGCCCAGCTCGATCCGTCGGGCGAATGGGCCCCTCGGTTTCATGAAGATCAGCCGGAGCGCATCCCCGGTCCGGAGATCGGGGATTATCTCGGTCTTCCCATTAACGATGCGGCTCGTCTGAGAGCGGATACGTGGGACGCATCGCTGCTCACGCTGCCGGAGCATCAGTGCAAGCCGCATCCTTCCGACTACGCGTGGCGCGGGCCCGCCAACCTTCGAGTGTGGAAGGAAGTGGACAGGGAGTCGCAGAAGCTGGTCGCGTATCACACGCATATTTCGTGGCAAGCTCCGGAACGCACGATCTGGATGGACGGGAGACCGCATCCTCCCGATTACGCCGCTCATACCTGGCAGGGATTTTCGACGGGCAAGTTCGAAGGCGACATGCTGACGATCACGACCACTCACCTTAAGAATGGGTGGATACGCCGGAACGGGATACCCCGCAGCGACCGCGCTACGGTGACGGAGCATATGATCCGGCATGGCAATTACATGACGGTAGTGGTGGTGATTGATGATCCGGTTTATCTAACTGAGCCTTTTGTGCGCACGACCGACTTCGAATATGATGCGCGCCAGGAGATTGCCCCGTATCCCTGCGAAGCAGTGGTCGAAGTAATCCGCCCCAAGGGCTCGGTGCCAAGCCATTTGCCGGGGAAGAATCTCTTCCTCGCCGAGTTCCCGGAGCGCTTCGGGTTACCGGTGGAACCGACGCGCGGCGGGGCCGAAACGATGTATCCGGAATACCGGCTGAAGCTGAAGAACATGAAGCCGGTGGCTAAGACAACGACTACGGCTGCGAAATGATGAGATACGGTGCGGTGGCCATTCTTATGTTCGCGGCGAGCGCCTTCGCGCAACAGCCGCAAAATTTCGATAACGTCGAGATTCACGTGCTGCCCGTACAGGGCAATGTCTACATGCTGGTGGGCGCGGGCGGCAACATCACTATGCAGGTTGGCAAAGAGGGCGTTCTGCTGGTGGACACGATGTATGCGGGGCTCAGCGACAAGGTGCTCGCGGCGATCCGGACCGTCTCCGACAAGCCGATCCGCTACATCATTAACACTCACGTGCACGGGGATCACACCGGCGGCAACGAAAAACTGGCGAAGGCCGGGAGTACGATCACGGGCGGCAATGTGGTGGGCGATATCGGGGCCAGCGCGGGAGAGGGCGCCACGGTCATCGCGGCTCAGCAGGTTCTCGACCGCATGAGCAGGAAGGACGGCAACACACCCGCCGCGCCGAGCAGCGCGTGGCCTACCGACACTTACATCACCGATGTGAAAGATATTTTCTTCAACGGCGAAGCGATTCAGATCTTCCATCAGCCGTCGGCGCACACCGACGGCGACAGCATCGTGTTCTTCCGGAGATCCGACGTGGTCAGCACGGGGGACATCTTTGTAACTACCAGCTATCCGATCATCGACCTAGACCGGGGCGGCACGTATCAGGGAGTTTTAGATGGCCTAAACCATATTCTGGATATTGCAATCCCCGCGGAGAAGCAGGAAGGGGGCACATACGTGATCCCGGGGCACGGCCGGCTTTGCGATCAGGCGGATGTCGTGGAGTACCGCGATATGATGACTATTCTGCGCGACCGCTTTCAGGACATGATCAAGAGAGGTATGACGCTGGAGCAGGTGAAGGCCGCCAAGCCGACAAAGGACTATGACCCCCTGTACGGGACTGACAAGGGTTTTTGGACTACCGACAAGTTCATCGAGGCGGCTTACAAGAGCCTGAAGGCGGGTAAGTAGCTGGCCGCCCGAAAGGCGGCTGCAGCCCCGAAAGGGCGCCCCACATAACTGATGAACCTTCCCCACGTACACCTGTTACTGAATCACTTCCCGATCATCGGCACGATCATCGCCTTGGGACTGTACCTGTTTTCTCTCATTGGGAAAAGCGAGGATTTGAAGAGAGCCAGTTTGGTCGTCTTCGCGGGCATCGCGCTGTTGGCGATTCCGACTTACATGAGCGGCAATGGAGCCGAAGAGGCGCTGCGGAAGGTGCCGACGGTTTCGAAAAACGCTATCGCGGCGCACAACAATGCGGCGCTGGTTTCGATGGTGTTTATGGAACTCACGGGAATGTTCGCGTGGCTCGGCCTGTGGCAGTCGCGCCGGTTCCAGCATACACGGCCCTGGACTATCGGCACCATCCTTCTGCTTTCGGTGGTCACCGTATACTTCATGTCCGTGACGGGAAACACTGGCGGCCAAATCCGTCACACGGAGATTCTGTCGGCCGAGGAATCGACATCCCTCGCCGGCGCTTCCGTTCCCATGGTGGCCGCCGGACTCAGTATGTTTGTCACCAGCACCAAGTGGATGTGGCCTACTTGCGAGACGCTTCATTTCGTCGGGCTCAGTCTGCTGATGGGTATTGTGCTGCTGGTCGATCTTCGTATGCTGGGCTTTATGAAAAGCGTATCGTTCCCTGTCTTGCACCGGCTGTTGCCGTGGGGAATATTGGGATTCGGCATCAACGTTCTGACCGGCTTGTTATTCTTTATCGGGCAACCGGATCAGTACATCAAGAGTGTCCCTTTCCAATGGAAGATGGCGCTGGTATTGATCGCCGGGGCGAACGCGCTCTATTTCACGATGTTCGACGAGGTTTGGGTGCTGAAGTCGGGTGATGAAGCCCCGATGCAGGCGAAGGTGGCGGCCGGTTCCGCGGTGATTCTCTGGGTGGCGATCATGTGGTGCGGTAACATGCTGCCTTTCATAGGGGACTCTTTCTAAGCGATGCAGCTGGGATTAACGGTTACGGTTGTTGTGCTTGGCGTCACGGTGGTATTCGCCGTCGCGGGTTATCTCATTGACCTGAGCGCGCGGCGGGATGAAAGTCGCAGGAACAACAAATAGGATGCTGGATTTTTTTGGCTGGCTCGAACAGACAAAGGTTAGTCTCTGGGTACGCGAGTCCGGTACGATATGGTCGTTTCCGACGATCCTGCTGTTGCACACGCTTGGGATGTCGATCGTGGCCGGAGGCAATGCGATGCTCGACCTCGTGTTGCTGGGTTTTTGGCCTGGGAAGACGCCGATCAAGCCACTGGAGAAGTACTTTCCGCTGATCTGGGCGGGGTTCTGGCTCAACGCCGTAACGGGTACTTTGCTGCTTATGGCGGATGCCACAACCAAACTCACTAACCCGGATTTTGGCGTGAAGATGGCGTTCATTTTCGCAGGCTTGTATGTGCTTCGTACTATGCAGAAAGACGTATTCGCAGACCCGGGACTGGATGACGCGCCGGTGTCTTCGACTGCGAAGAAATTGGCCTGGGCTTCGTTGATCTGCTGGTTCGGGGCGATCACGGCGGGGCGCTTACTGGCTTATGTAGGGCCGGTATCGGGTCCGCCGGGACTTAGTAACCATTGAGGAACGCGGCTGAAGCCGCGTGTACCGGGGTTAGCGCGGCTTGCTGCGCTCAGTCAGCCGATGCTCGCTCGCCCGTGTCATGTTCTTGATGAAGCTTGCGCGCCGAAAGCGTATTGCGGACCAATCCTCGTCAATCGCCACCATGCGGACTGGCTCAAAGTTTTTCTGGCCAAGCACATTCCAGCCGCTATCCCTGTTGATCTGCGACTTGTATTTCTTCGAGCTTCCCTTGGGATAGGCAAACCATACGACGGCGTCGCCTTCCGCCTTCCGGGCAACCGCGGGAGCCAGGGCATTGACCTGTTCCTGGGTCGTGACGAACGCCAAAGAAAACGTCACCTCTTTCGCTTTCTTGAGATCGCGAACGATTTCGACGCCTTTCAAGGCAGCGAGTTCGCCCTCGAAACTGCCCGGTGAATTAAGCACCACAATCTGCTTTTGGTCTTTGAGATTCATCTTTGCAAATACAGTTGGCATAATTTCACCTGGAGCTTAACACCAGACAATTGCCATCCAAATCCTTAAAAATGGAGGTCGTGCCGTAAGGCATCCGCTTTGGTTCTAGGACGAACTCCACGCCACGAGCTTTAAGCTCACGTGCTGTGGCCTCCACGTCGTCACTCCACAGAGTGATGTTCAGCTGTCCACCGGGCTGAAGTTTGTCGCCGAATTGAAACAGCACGATCCGCGTATCGGCGCCTGGAATGCCGAGCTCGAGCCAGCGCTGCTTATCGTTGAACGGCTGATCGGTGAGCAAGCGGAAACCCAACACTTCTGTATAAAAGGCGAGCGCCCGGTCCTGATCAGCCACCGGGATACTGACAAATTTGACGCCTCGGATCATGTGAGCTCCTACACCAGCCTCCGGCCATTGTGTTCGGTTCACACGGGAATTGCAAGGCCATATGAGTGAAATTACTATAGTGATATGTACCACGTCTCGGTTGACGACTATGTGGTTGACGTCCTGCTCCCCGACCTCGCGGGCCATGACCGATCCCCGGCGGCATTTCTGGTCTACTTGATACTCTGGACGCACTTGTTCCGTTCCGAACGCCGCTCGATCGAGGTGAGCCTGCAGAGCCTGTCCGGCCAGACAGGCCTCTCCAAATCCGCGGTTCAGGGGGCAATTCGTCTCCTTCGGAACCGCTCGCTGATCAGGGTTACGAAGACGTCTCCCACCGCGGTGCCTCAATATGAGCTGATTCGCCACTGGCTCCGGCGGCGGGCGAGCAAGTAGGACTGTTTGTTTTCCGTCGGCATCTCATTCACATGATCGATGACGAGCACCGGAGCCATCACCTTTCGCGATTGCAGCTTCAGGCCGAGTTGCCCGCTCAGAGCTTCGGAAAGTGAGATCGTGCCATCGGGCTCGCTGGCAACGCCATCGGCGCCTCCGGCGTTCTGAATCGCGGCGCGCGGACTGAAGTTGATGGTCATGTCGTATCGGCCGGCAATTCCGGTCGAATCCATCAAGCGTGGAAATTCGACGAAGAGCTTGTTCAGCTCCGCGGCAAATTGAGCGATCGTCATGTTCCGGCACGCGATGAGCCTCGATGCGACGGGATTCGTAATCCGGGGATCCTTTCCATCGGCTCCGGGGCCTTCCCTGCATCCGGGACGATTCGCAGGATCGGCCTTCCGCAATTTGGGCTTCGCCACCACCAGTTCATATCCGGCTACCAACCGTTCTTCAGTGTGAGCCGCCAGCTTGAAGCGATCCACCAACAGAGTGCGCAGCATCATCCGCATGGAATCGATGTCGACTCCGTTCCACACCGGCCCGTTCCATCCTGCCACAGCACCTTCCTCCGCGGGAGCCTTGGCAACAACGGCGAAACAGGCTTCGTTGATGGACTTCGGTCCGCCAACGATCCGGCCGGGGGGAATCTCAGCGCCCCACGCCTCCACGATCAGCCATTTCAGCGTCATGTTAATGTTCACGCGCCCACCTGGCTGGATTGCAACGCTCGCGGGGCATTGAGCGCCTGGAGCATCCGGCTTGATGGACGCCACGTCGAACTCCATCGGCGCGCGCGGGTTTTCCGTCACGCGAGGCGCACTGGCGCTGTCCACTATGACAACGGGTGTGGGGATTTTGCCGAACTGCAACTTCAGCCCAAGTTGCTTTTCGAACGCGTCGAAGATCGTAATCGTGTCGGCTGGCGTGGGGTACGCGCGCATCGCCGTGCGCGGGGACCACTTGATCGTAAAATCCCACGCGCCCTTCAGCCCGGTTCGATCGACCACCGGGTAGTTGAACAGATAACCGGACGCCTCGCGGACGTTCGGTAATTGATTGGCAAAAGTCGCCATGGTCATGTTGCGGCACGCGAAAACTACCGGCTCGGTTGGATTGTGAGCCGGCTGGATACTGCATCCTGGTTCCTCTGCACCGTCGGATGGTTTGAGCTGAGGCTTTCCGCCAACGGTCATCGCATATGCAGGCAAGTTTCTGGTATCGTTGTGGGCTACAAGATGAAAGCGGTCGACGAGAAGGCTCCGCAGCATGGTGTGCAGACTCTCCGGCGTTGAACCTGCTGGAGCCGCGATAATCACGTCGAACCTGTCCGTGTCGAGCCAGTCCGGGCCGCCCACGACCTTATCGGCGTCGACGCTCCACGCCGTGTGGATCAGGTCTACCAGCGTGGCGTTTCTTAATTCATAACGCCCGCGGAAGAAGCGGCTCCGCATCTCCGGGATCGTGTTCGGGGGACTGGAGTGGATGTCGACGGTTTCAAAGTTGGCTTGGGCGAATGCCGCGGAGGCGAGGAGAGCGATGAAACAGGTGCATGCGAGTGGTCCCGAGCGTCGAGATGAGTCTCGACGCGGCACGCAAGAGTGCGTGCGCCACGTGCCAAGAACTATTTGGCTTCGCAGGCCGATGGCATCCACTTGCTGCCGTTGGGCTCCATCTTGAAGTGCGTGCTCGTGATGAAGGGCTGCGCGAGATACATCGGGTCGTCAACGATGGTGGTGACGATGAGCCAGGAATCGCCGTTGTCCTCTTTAGTGCGGCTGTAGTATTCGGTGAGGACGGTGTTCTCGCTGTAGGGGACGCCATTCTTGCGCAGGTAACCGGGCTTTAAGTGGGTCGTCACAACTTTCAGGGAACCGGCGCGCATGGGTCCGCGAGCGCCGCGTCCGGGAGGCGGGCCATCCCAACTGGCAACCGAATAGCCCTGGAGAGAGGGCTTCTCATCCGCAGGCGGCGTGGCGTTGAAATGAAAGATGCGGGTTTGCATGCCGGCATCCATCTCGACCTTGATGGTGTTCTCGTCCGGCCATGTGATGTGGAGGCGACCGGGGACGCGCATGAGCCCGGGTGCGCCGTAGGACTTGCACTGCTCGCCGGCAGCAATATCTTTATCGGGATCCCAGTTATTGGCCATCGCGCGGCCCGGGCCGCTCAAAGGAACACTGGCGTAATCGCCTTTGGCGGGCGTGACCATGCGGAAGCGCCAGTCTTCCGTAACGACGGAAACCCAGTAACCGGTGATATCCTCCGGGGCGTTCGCTTTGGGCGTCAGCGGGGCTGGAGGCGGACCGCCGCGTCCGGCCTGGCCGAACATGCTGCCGGCCAGCGACAAAGCAAGCACCGCCATCACAAATAACGGCACCGTGCGCCCCTGTAGAATTTTCGGATTCATTTACACCGACTCCCTATGCGCCGGCACCCCTAAAGGGGATGTCCGGGTCGCGGCTCAGTAAAACCCAACTATTGAACGACACCGCTCCATCCGAAGCCATCGGACGGACGCTTGATACTGCGCATACGGATGCGATGATCTTCCGGATTGCGGCCCGGGTTGCCGGTGATGATGACGTGATCGCCAGGCTTCAGCGTGTCGCGCGAGACGCCTTCACGGCTCAACTGGCCGCCGCCGCCCCATTCCACCGCCCAAGTTTCCATCTGTCCTTTATCGTCCGGCGCTTCGATGTGGACGAACGAATGCGGATTGCGGAACATGAACTGCACCAGGGTTCCCTCAACCGTAATGTTCTTGTCTTCAAAATAGGTCGCGGCGAAAGAGTGGTGGGCGAAGGCCGGAACCGCAGCCATGAACGCACCGGCTGCGAGTAGCACAAAAGCTGTACGCTTCATTAGAATTCTCCTGATTACAAAGATTGCCGTCACACGGTATCATGCAAAAGTATTTGATGTCAAGGCCGTGTCAATACATGGGTTTGCAGCGAATTTTCACGCCTGTGATACGATCGGACCGAACATGGCGGTAACAACAGCGGTAACTGACGCAACGCCTTCCATCGAGTCTCGCGCACAAGTCGAACGAATTCTTCAAAGCAAGATTTTCCGAACCTCTGAAGTGCTGCGCCATCTCTTTGGGTATTTGGCGGAAAAATCTCTGGACGGAACGGCGGACAGCCTGAAGGAATATACGATCGGCCTCGACGCGCTGGGGAAACCGGCATCGTTCGATCCGCGGCAGGAATCGGTCGTGCGGATGCACACGGCGCGCCTGCGGCAGAAGCTGGCCGAGTATTACCGAACGGAAGGGGTTGACGACCCGATCATCGTCGACATGCCGAAGGGCGGGTTCAGGGTCACGTTTGAACCAAGACCGGCGGTGGCGATTTCCCCGCTGCCGGTTCCGGTCGAGATTTCCATGCCAACGCGCGGTTGGCGCCGGCGGGAAGTGCTCCTCGCCGGTGCGCTTGTGGTCGCGATCGGGTGCGCGATGTTTTTCATGACGCGGCTTTGGCGCGTGGAGCAGGGTGACCGGTTGTCTTCATCGGCCACCACGGCCAGCCTGACGCCCGCGTTGCGGGAATTGTGGGAGCCACTACTGTCTTCGAGCCGGCGTTTGGTGGTTTGTGTCGCAACTCCGTTGTTTGTCAAGGTGCCGGGTTTCGGCGTGGTTCGCGAGCCTTCCATCAACGATTGGGACGATGCCCCGGCATCGCGAAAACTTTCCTCCATCGAGGGCGCGCTGCAGGCGGGAATTTCGGAACCGTCGTACGGCTATACAGAAGTTGGCACGGCGACGGGAGCGTTTTTGCTGGGCCAGTTTTTGGCGCCGCGGAAGCAGGATGTTTTGATTACGCGGGCGAACGTATTGTCGTGGCCGGAGCTGGCCGAAGACAACGTGATTTTCCTTGGACCAGCCACGGGGATTCATCAGACGGAAGATATTCCGACGGAGGCGCAGCTGGTGCTGGACCCGACGGGGATACGGAACCTGAGTCCGCGGCCGGGGGAATCTGCGTTCATGCAGGACCATCCCGCGGTGAACGGCGCTGAGGCCGGGGTGAGCTATGCGCTGATCAGCCGGGTGCCCGCGATGAACGGACCGGGCGCAATCCTGATGCTCTCGGGTAATCAGATATCGAGCGTTATGGGCGGGGTGCAGGCTTTCACCAATCCGGCACTGGCACAGATGCTGGTTTCGCGGTTGAAGACGGCGTCGGGCGGGATTCCGAGGTACTTCCAGGTTGTGCTGAGGGTGAAGGCGATGGACGACGTTCCAGTGAAGATCAGCTATATGTTTCATCGGGAACTGCCGGATCGCGGCGGGCACGCCGGGGCGAAGCAGTAGGGACTCCTCGCTCCGGCGTTGACTAGATTTGACGCTGCCGGAGCAGTCTATCGACTTCGTCGTAGCCGGTGGGGAGTTCGATTCCGGCAGCAGACGCGCCGGCAGCAAGCAGCGCGCGGACGGAATCGGGCGAGCGAAGCTCTGTCCAATACGAATCGACACAAGCTTTGACGGCGAGTTGGAGCGCAGTGCGACCTTCGCCGTCGACGGCGTTGACGGGCGCACCGCGAGCAATCAGTTCCCCGACGACTTCGGGAGATGCGCGCCACGCAGCGACTTGAAGAGCAGTGCTGTCTTTCGCGATACCGAAATATCCATCACCTTCGCGATAGAGCGCCGTTACGCTTATACCCGCATCGAGCAGATTGCGGACCCCTGCCAGGTTGCCCACGCCCGAGAACTCAGCGAGCAGCGTTCCTCCCAGCTCGATCATCTCCAATTTCAGTTCAGGTTCGGCCGCAGTGAGTGACTGGATAGCTTCTTTATGATCGCGCGCGCAGGCGGCAATCAACGCGTGGACGCCAGTGAGTGTGATCGGGGTGCCACGCCGCTCGAACAGGTCAAGAGCGTCGGCGCGCCCGCGGAGCGCGGCAATTGCGATCGCGGATCTGCCGTCGCGATTCAGTACCGTGGGGTCGGCGCCGTAGTCGAGCAGGAGCTCGATCGTTTTGAGCATATTGTCGCGGCGGACTGCCTGATGCAAGGCCGTATGTCCCCACCCTGTTACCGAGTTCGGATCGGCGCCGTGCTCCAGCACGAGGCGGAGACCTTCGGGATCATGCCAATCGCACTTGCGCAAAAGAAGCGTGCTTAAGCTCCGCTCGTTCAGTTTGCCGCTTTCGAGCAGGATCTTCATTACCGTGTTGTCGCGCGTTTCGATCACGTGATAGGGCGTCTCTTCATCGTTGGGATCGGCGCCGCGTTCGAGCAGCAAGCGGGTCAATTCGGCGTGCTGCGCGATTCCGGCCGCTCCGTAGATCGCGGCTTCGAGGACGGGCCGGGGATTCGGGTGATCGATCATTTCAGTCCAACCGGTGTTAGCGCTGGCACCGGCATCGAGCAGAGCGCGGGCCGTGCGGACGAAGGCCTCGGAGCGCGCGCGATCGAGCCTGAGGTATCGCGAGAAGCAGAGATACGTGAGTGCGTCCCAATCGCGGGGTCCACCCGTCGCGGTGGCACTGGCGGGATCGCGTGTCAGCAAGTCGCGCACTGTGACCTCATCCGCAACGAGGACGGCAGCGTAGATACTGCTCGCCGCGACGTGCGGGTACTGAGCGAGGATCATCTCGGCCCGATGCAGCGTTCCCGAGCTGTGGCCTTGACGAGGCACGCAAGCAGCTTCGATGAATGCACCGGCGGGATCGGAGAACAGGCCGATCTCACCCTTCAGCCGAACGATCTCGATGTGGCTGGCGAACTTCGGCCAACTTTCGAACCCGTGCTCGCGGGCAACGACCAGTTGCGCATCGGCGAGCCGGAACCGCGTGGTGCGGATGGCATCTTGTGGCTGGTTGTGAAGTCGCGGATGATGACGCGCGATTCGATAGAGCGCGCCAGGCGCGGCTTGCGCGTGAGCGCGGAGGAGATCCCTGGCTTGCTTTCTGTATTGTCCCAGGTTCGGCTGATCGGGTAGAGTTTTTTCGGGCACACGAAGCTCCTTTCACTGCTGGCCTGGAGTCCGCCCGATTCAGGCATTGGAAAGAAGATTCGTTTGGGCTGCGAATTTGCAGGTGGGCACGGCCCTTCCCGCGGACTGGATGCGCCCTGCGCGCTTAGAGTTCACTATAAGAGAGATGCGGCAAAAAGATCAAGAGCCGGGATTTGGCTTCAAGGTCCGCGAATAGCACGTTGGGGCGGAGGACAGAGGTTGGCGAAAATGCTCCTGAAAGGTTATGACGGATGCGGTCGGCGGCTGCGAATCAGGATGAATCCGTAGAGCGCCAGAAATAATGCGACGGCCCCCGCTATAAACATCCACGCGTGCGTCTTCAGGAAGCCAGTCGATTCCCGTCCCAGCGTCACACCCAACCATGCGGCGCCGAAATAACGGAGGGTGCGGGCCACCAGGACCACCGATATGAACTCGACCAGCGACGTTCCCACAACGCCCGCGCTGATGACGAAGAGCTTCAACGGCATCGGGATCGGCATCAGCGCCGGCACGAAGACGGTCACCATTCCGTAGCGCTGGAACCATTCGCGGAACTTCGCGCCGCGCCCGCCGGGAGCCGCTCTGTTCATGAAACGCCTGCCGCCGCGATGCGCGCTGGAGAAAAGAATCACGTTGCCGACCGTGGAACCGGCGACCGCCAGCGCCGCGCACAACCATGCGACGGACGGGCGTTCCACCGCAATCAGGATCAGGAGCGCGTCGAAAACACCGGCAACGGGGACGCCTGAGGAGTCGAGAATGGATAACAGAAGGATACCGGCAGGGCCCCAAGCCACCAGGGCATCGGTCAAGTGGCGAAACAAGCTCAATGTTAACCCGATTCTATACGCTCGCATACTTGTGGCCATCAATCTGCCGAAGAACGAGCAAGTGAAAATCCTCAAGAGATTTGTCCATTGCTTATTGGCTGCGTGCGTCTGCGTCGTGGCATTCGCGCAGGCTCCCGTTCCGCTGGCTTTGGTTCCAGACGAACCTGTTACCGGCGTCGAGCGATTAACCTGGTTCACCGACTACACGTTCGGACCGGCGATACTGCTGGGCAGCGCTCTAACCGCCGGATACTCGACGGAGATGAACCATCCCCACGAATACGGCACGCATTGGAAGGGTTTCGCGGATCGGTACGGCATGCAGCTGGCGAACGTCGCAACGAGTAATGCGATGGAAGCGGGCTTGGGCGCGATCTGGGGCGAGGATCCACACTACTTTCGGGCGGGCGGACAAGAGGCGTTCCGGGGACGAGTGGGCCACATTATCAAATGGACATTTGTCGCACCGGACAGGGCCGGGACTCTGCGGCCGGCGTACGCGCGCTATCTCGCGATATCCGGCAGCAGCTTCCTTGAGAACACTCGGGTGGCGCCGAGCGATTCCAATACAAAGCATGCGCTCGATCGAGCGGCGTTGGCAGTCTTGGCCCACATGGCGGGGAATGCATTTCACGAATTCTGGCCGGATGTGAAACACAAGGTATTTCACACACCATGATTACTTGGGCCTGAACGAAAATGGGTTCATGGCGAGTGCGAGAACTTTCCGAACTATCACGATCGGTAGGGCTGCGGTAGGGGCTAATTCCTGGGGTGCTGTCGCAGTCGGTGCGCTGGCGGTGGGTGCGTTTGCTGTGGGCGCGCTGGCTATTGGAAGGCTTGTTGTTGGCCGGTTGGCGGTCGGCAAGGCAAATCTCAAGTCGGTTTCGATCGAAGATCTGACGGTCGGGCGGCTGCAGGTGGGGGAACTTACTGTGACTGAGTCGCTCGAGGTGCCTGATGCGAAAGTGTGACCCGTCCGTGCCCGGGCTCCCGAGAACAAGCCTCGACATAAGTGTCGACGCGGCACGCACGAGTGCGCGGGCCACGAATTGGATTAGCGATCGCGCTCGGTGACGAGGTCGGTCAGCGTGCAGAGAGCGCGTTGATAAGGGCTGTCCGGAAATTCGGCGACTACCTGGCGGGCGCGGTCGGTGAACTGCTGAGCGCGTTCGCGTGTGCGCTGGATTCCGCCCCGGCGCTCGACCATCGAGTAGATTTCGGAGAACGAAGTCGAATCGTAGGTGCGGTCGCCGAGCACCATTGCGACCTGTTGGCGCTCCGCCGCCGTTGCGTTTTCGAGCGCGTAGACCAGAGGGAGAGTGACCTTGCCTTCCTTCAGATCGCCGCCGACGGGTTTGCCCAGCGTTTGCTCGCGGGAGGTGAAGTCGAGCATGTCGTCGATCAACTGAAAGGCCATCCCGAGGTTCCACGCGAACTCGCCCAGTTTCTCTTCAGCTCCGGTATTCGCGCCGGCTGACACCGCGCCGAGCTTGGCGCAGGCGGAGAAAAGGCACGCGGTCTTGCGATCGGCGACTTCCATGCAGTCGGCTTCCGTGATGTCGATGCGGCCGATGCGGTCGAGCTGGATCAGTTCTCCTTCAACCATCATCTGGGTGAGGCTGATGAGGAGGTCCAGAACGTGAAAGTTGCGCTCGCGAAGGGCCACCTGGAATGCCTGCATGTAGAGCCAGTCGCCCGCCAGCACACAGGTGTGATTGCCCCACTGCACGTTCGCCGACGGGCGGCCGCGGCGCGTTTGCGCGACGTCGATAACGTCGTCATGCACCAGAGTCGCGGCATGAATCATTTCGACCACTGCTCCCAGCTGGATGGCGGTCTTGCCGCCACCGGCGTCGTTGTTCTGTACTGAGTGCGCGAATCGCGCGCACAGAAGCAGCAGTGCGGGGCGAAGGCGCTTGCCGCCGCTCTGCTGAAGATACCGGCCAATAGTGGTGACGGTCTCGACGGAAGCGAGCGATTCGGCGTTAATGGCTTTCTCGACGCGCTCGAGGTCCTCGCGCACAAGATCGAAGATCTCGCGCGCCGTGAGAGCCTGCCCTATCCGTTCGGTTTCCATCGGAACCATCAGTGTAACGTTCCCCTATCGTCATTGCAAAATATGGCGCAAGCAGAACCGCTCAAAGTTGGCCGTGGTTAGCGCGGCGATGGCTTCCGGGGTGGTTTGCCGCACCTCGGCCAACTTGCGCGCCGTCTCGACCATCATGGCTGGTTCGTTGCGCTTTCCGCGGTGCGGGATGGGTGCCAGATAAGGCGCATCGGTTTCAATAAGGAGGCGATCGGACGGCGTGATGCGGGCAGATTCGCGGACGGAATCGGCCGTTTTGAAGGTCAGGACGCCGCCGTAGCTGAGGTGGAATCCCATGTTGAGGGCTTCCTGCGCTTGGGCGGGATCGCCGGTGAAACAGTGCATCACACCGTTTCCCTGCCAGTTTTCGCGGAGGATTGACATGGTGTCGTCCCACGCCTCGCGGGTATGGATCGTGATGGGGAGGTCTACGGCGCGGGCGAGTTTTAGTTGCTCGATGAATACCTCGCGCTGGATCTCTCGGGGCGAGAAATCGTAGTGGTAATCCAGGCCGATTTCGCCGAACGCGATCACTTTCGAATGCGTGGAGAGCGCGCGGAGATCGTCGTAGGTTTGGGGCGTTACTTTCGAAGCATCATGCGGGTGGACACCTATCGAGGCGTAGACCTGAGGGTAACGGTCGGCGAGGCGTACGGCGCGGTCGATTTCCGGCGGACCATCACCGGTTCCGATGGTCAGGATGCGGGTGACACCGGCTGCGGCGGCGCGGTCGAGAACGGCGTCAAGGTCATCGGCGAAACGCTTGTCGTCGAGATGGCAGTGGGAATCGACGAACATTTGTTCATTGGGGCGGGCGTCGAGATGAGTCTCGACGCGGCACGCACGAGTGCGCGCGCCACGATCTGGTAGTGGTGTGTTTGGTCATTTGAGGCGGGCGCCGATGGGGACGTCTTCGAGGAAACCGGCCAGAATTGGCTTGCCGCCGTCGAGGGATGCCGCCACGATCATCCCGTTCGATTCGATTCCGCGCAGCTTGCGCGGATGCAGATTGGCCACGATCACCACCTTGCGGCCCACCATTTTTTCGGGCTCGTAGACCGTGGCGATGCCCGCAACGATGGTGCGCGGCTCGGGTTCGCCGATGTCGACTTTGAGATGCAGAAGTTTATCCGCGCCTTTGACGCGTTCGGCTGAAAGCACCTGCCCCACTCGAAGATCCACTTTGCCGAAGTCTTCGATATCTATCTTCGGTGACGGCGGCTCGACCTCTTTGGCGGCGATCGGTTTGCCCAACAATTTCGCCTGGCGCGCGGTCTCCTCTTCTTCGAGGGCACGCATGCGGTCGATCGCGCTCTTCGCTTCGATCCGGGGGAAGACGGGGGCGATCATGCCGATTTTTTGACCCGGCATCAACTGGCCCCACGCGAGCTTCGCGAGCTCGAGTTCCTCAAGCGGCTGCGTCATGCCGAGTTGTGTCCAGATGTTAGTGGTCGATTCCGGGAGCACCGGATGCAGCAGGGCCACAGCGATCCGCAGGGTTTCGGCGGATGCGTAGAGGGCGTCGTCGAGTTGTTGGGCAGCGCCGGGTTCCGTCGACTTGGCCAGCTTCCAGGGAGATTGTTCCACGATGAATTTATCCACGCCCGAGAGCATCGACCAGATAGCTTCAAGGCCGCGCGAGAATTCGAAAGCCTCGAAGGCGCGCGTGGCGATATCGATGGCCGAGCGCGCGGACGCGGCTAGTTCGGAAGATCCCGAAGGGTTGGGGATCACGCCGTCGCGATACTGCTTGATCATCGTAAGCGTTCGGCTGGCCAGATTGCCCAAACCATTTGCAAGCTCCGAGTTGTAGCGGCCCACCAGCGCGTCGAAACTGAAGCTGCCATCCTGCCCGAAGACGACTTCGCGGAACAGGAAGTAACGCAGGGCTTCGAGACCCATCACCTGACGGATAGGTTCGGCGCGCACGATATTGCCGCGCGACTTGCTCATCTTGTCGTTCTCGAAGAGCAGCCAGCCGTGCGCGAAAACCCGTTTGGGAATTGGAACATCGCCGGCCATCAGAAATGCGGGCCAGAAGACGGCATGGAAGCGGAGGATTTCTTTGCCGATCAGGTGCAGGTCGGCGGGCCAGAGATTGGTATCCTTGACGGCGCTGATATATCCGATCAGGGCATCGAACCACACATACGCCACGTGCTTGCCTTCGAGGGGGACACCCCACTTAAGCGACGTACGGGTTATCGAAAGATCCTGCAGTCCTCCGCGCACGAAGCTGATGACTTCGTTGCGGCGCGACTCGGGCGCGATGAAATCCGGGTTGTCTTCGTAGTATTCGAGAAGCTTGTCCGCGAATGCTGACAATTTGAAGAAGTAGTTTTCCTCGGTAACCGTTTCCGTGGGGCGTCCGCAATCGGGGCAATTGTCGCCAGGCTTCGCGTCGCTTACGTAGAGTTCATCGAAGACGCAATACTGGCCGGTGTAACTGCCTTTATAAACGTATCCGTTGGTCCTGCAGCGCTCGAAAAGCCAGCGCACGGTTTCGTAGTGACGAGGATCGGTGGTGCGAATGAAATGGTCGTACTGGATTCCGAGCGTATCCCACTGGGCGCGAAACTCATTCGAGATGAGGGTGGTGAACTCTTCCGGCGACTTGCCGGCGGCTTGGGCGGAGCGTTCCACTTTCTGGCCGTGCTCGTCAGTGCCGGTAGTGAGATCGACCTTGAAGCCCTGCATGCGCTTGAAGCGCTTGATGGTGTCGGCGGCGAGCGTCGTGTAAGTGTGGCCAATGTGCGGCGCAGCGTTCACGTAGTAGAGCGGCGTGGTTAAGTAATATTTCATCGTTGTTGTTTTAGGTATGCGAAAGCTGCCTCGGCAAGGATCTGCTTCAGGGGAATGCCCGATACGGACGCGATCTTGCGCGCGTCTTCGTACTCCGGCGCGAAGCCATGATCGCCCGTTTTCACACGCACAATGCCGTGCGGCGTCTGGACGTCCACCCATTCCCTTGGTTGCACACGTCGTTCCGCCGTGTAAAAGCGAACGCCAAGCGTAGTAGTCTCGCGGAAAAGAACGTCGGCCAGCTCCTCACGCTTTTCATTTTCCGCGATGACCTGTATCAGAACTCCTGGGCGCCCCTTTTTCATCTGTACCGGAATAATCAAAGCATCGAGCGCACCGGCTTCGAGCATCAATTCCATGGCATAGCCGATGAGTTGCGGGGACGCGTCATCGATGTTGGCTTCGATCACGGTGACGGTGGTGGCTTCGGCTGCGCTGGAAATCTCACCAATCATTACCCGAACCACGTTGGCGTGCTGAGTGAAATCGTGGTCGCCCGCGCCGTACCCAATCGAATCTATGCGCATCGATGGCATTACGCCGAAATCGGTGGCCAGCGCGGCGACGACGGCAGCGCCGGTAGGCGTGGTCAGTTCCACCGCAGGTCCCCGTGAGTATATTGGCTTCCCTTCCAGGAGTTTGGCTGTTGCGGGCGCCGGCACTGGAAGAACGCCGTGCTCCGTATTCACGGTACCGCTGCCCACGTTGATCGGCGAACAATAGATGTGTTCGATTCCCAGCAGGTCGAGCGCGAGACAGATTCCAACGATGTCGCAGATGGAATCCACCGCACCCACTTCGTGGAAATGGACTTTCTCGATATCGACGCCATGCACGGATGCTTCCGCCTGGCCGAGAACACGAAACACCTGCTCCGCCTTTAACTTCGCGGATTCGGGAAGCTCCGCGGCATGGATCAGCTTCAGGATCCCGCTGAGATGGCGGTGCCTCGAAGGCTCGTTCACACCCACGCGGAATTTGGTGGCGCTGACGCCGCGGCGCTGCACACGATCCCACGAGATGGCTGCGCCCAGGGCGAAGGAATCGAGCGCGCGGGAAATGACGGCGGTGTCGGCCCCGGCGTCTGCGAGGGCCCCGACCATCATGTCTCCGGCAAGTCCGGAGAAGGCGTCGATGTAACAGATCTTCACGGCTCCTCCAGTTTAGTCGAGGCTTCCGGGAGGAACGAGCAGTGCCTGATGTATACTCGTCAAGGTCGAATTCAGTTCAGCCAATCACTTCAGGAGAATTTCCAGTAATGAGTGACGTACTCAGCGGAGCGGAGTTTAAAAAGGAGTTGCGCGCGGGCAAGCCGAAAATAGGGTTGTTCGTCAACTCGCACAGCCCCACGGTGGCCGAGCAACTGGCGCACAGCGGCTACGATTGGCTGCTGATTGATTCGCAGCACGGGCCGATGGGTTATGAGACCCTTTCGGCGATGCTGGCCGGTGTCGCGAGCGGCGGCGCCAAGTCCCTGGTTCGTGTGTCCGGGTATCAGGACCGCGCGGGGATTCAGCAATCGCTCGATACGGGAGCCGATGGAATTCTCGTGCCCTACATCAATACCGCTGAAGAGGCGCGTCAGGCGATCAGCTGCATGCTTTATCCGACGGCCGGCACGCGCTCGGTCTACTTTCCGCAACGCTCTATGAACAAGAAGGGCCTGCTGGGATATGCCGGGGCATCGAACGACAACGTCATCGCGGCGCTGCAGGTTGAAACTGCCGACTGCATCAAGAATATCGACGAGATCGCGGCCGTGCCCGGGCTCGATCTGCTGTTCCTGGGGCAGAACGATTTGTGCATGTCGATGGGCTTGTACGAGAAGTACAAGTTTCCGGACATGTATTTGTCGCCGGAACTGGCAGCCGCCACAGACAAGCTGCGTGCGGCAGCTAAGAAGAATAACGTCATTCTGGGGCTGTTTCTTTTCGGAACTTCGCGGGTTGGTGAATTCCTCGATAAGGGTTTCCCTTTGATTAGTCTTGGAAACGATCTGCACCATATGCTCACGCAGGCTACCGCCTATGTGAAGGATGTGGAAACGGTTTCGAAAGAGAAGGGCAAGGCTTGGGAGCGCAGGACGACGGCGTTGATGTAACTTGGAGTGAATGAAGCGAGTACTCGCTGTTTGCGGTTCACGTTGGAAGCCCAAGGACTCGCTGCCTTATGAAAAAGCGTTGCGAGATGCAGGCATCGAACCTGTCCTGATCGTGCCCGGCGCGGAGGTCCCGACGGACGTGTCCGGGCTGATGCTGATGGGCGGGAGCGACGTGAATCCCGCTCGCTTCGGAGAAGCTCGACAAACTAAAACCGAGAATCCGGACGATGCGCGTGATGAGCTGGAATGCGATCTCATCGGCGATTTCATCAAGCGCGATCTTCCCCTGTTGGCTATCTGCCGTGGGATCCAAGTCCTGAATGTCCAGCACGGCGGCACGCTGGTGCAACATCTCGATTCAACGAAGCGCCATCGCAAGAAGACCCCGGACGATCCCGGTTTACCCGTCCACAAAGTGGAGATTGTGCCGGGGACGAATCTCGCGACCATTGCGGGAGAGTCGCTCACGTGGGACGTCAATTCGCGTCATCATCAGGCGATCGCGAACGTGGGCGACGGGTTGAAGGTGTCAGCGCGCGACCCCGAGGACGGCATGATCGAGGCTGTGGAACGGCCCGATAAACGCTTCGTCATCGGCGTGCAGTGGCATCCGGAAAACATGAGTGCCGCGGACGAGCGCCAGGCAAAACTGTTCAGGGCATTCGCGGGCGCATTGGTATCATAGTCGGTTCCAATGAGTCAGAAGACCCCAATTACAGTCGCGCATGGCGACGGCATCGGCCCGGAAATTATGGAAGCGTCGCTCCACGTCATTCAGCAAGCGGGTGCGGCGCTCGAAATTGAAACCATTGAAATCGGCGAGAAGGTCTATCTTCGCGGCAACACCGCCGGTATCGATCCGAGTTCCTGGGAGTCGCTGCGCCGTACCAAGGTTTTCTATAAAGCGCCGATCACCACGCCGCAAGGAGGAGGATTCAAAAGCCTCAACGTCACCGCGCGCAAGCGGCTCGGCCTTTACGCGAACATCCGTCCCTGCGTGGCTTACGCGCCTTATGTGGACACGAAACATCCCGGCATGGACGTGGTGGTGGTGCGTGAGAACGAAGAAGATCTCTACGCCGGTATCGAGTACCAGCTTTCGAGCGACGTAATGGAGTGCCTCAAACTCATCTCGCGTCCGGGCACCGAGAAGATCGTGCGTTTCGCCTTCGAATACGCGAAACAGAATGGCCGCAAGAAGGTCACCTGTTTCACGAAGGACAACATCATGAAGATGACCGACGGTCTCTTCCACAAGATCTACGACGAGCTCGGCGCGGAATATCCGGACATCGAGAAAGAGCACTGGATCGTCGATATCGGGGCGGCGAAACTGGCCGATACGCCGACCGCCTTCGATGTCATCGTGATGCCGAATCTCTATGGCGACGTGTTATCCGATGTGGCGGCGCAGATCGCGGGTTCGGTTGGCCTCGCGGGATCGGCCAACGTCGGGATCACGGCGTCGATGTTCGAAGCGATTCACGGTTCGGCTCCGCGGCGCGCGGGGCAGAATCTGGCCAATCCTTCGGGGCTGCTGCTCGGCGGCGTGATGATGCTGGTTCACATCGGCCAGTGGGAAGCGGCGGAGCGCGTGCACAATGCATGGCTGCGCACGCTCGAAGACGGCGTTCACACTTACGATATCTACGAAGAGAGCGTGAGTAAACAGAAGGTCGGCACAAAAGAATTCGCTCAGGCCGTGGTGGCGCGCATCGGGAAGAAACCGGAGAAGCTGAAGGCCGTCTCCTACGCGGGTGCGGCATCGCGGCGGAAAGAGTGGGTGCCGAACCCGGCGCGCAAGTTCGAAAAGATCGAGATCGTTGGCGTCGATCTTTACATGGGATCGAATGGCAGGAATCCGAAAGAATTCGGCGATGCGTTGAGCAAGATCTCGCACGAGGGCGTTGAACTGCGGATGGTTGATAACCGCGGCACGATTGTTTGGCCCGGCGGGATGGCGGAAACGTTCGTCACCGACAGTTACCGCTGCCGCTTTCAGCCGGTGACGACCAGCGCCAGCCAGGCCGTGACCCATGCTCAGATCTCGGCGCTGTACGAAAAGGTAACTGCCGCCGGATACGATATCGTCAAGACGGAAACGTTGCGGACCTTCGATGGCCAGCAGGGATTCACACTCGCGCAAGGGCAGTAAGAAGACGGCCGCCGGCGCTCCGGTTGCGTCTCCGGTTGTGTCCATCATTATGGGCAGCAAATCGGATTGGGAGACGATGCGCGCCGCAAGCGAGATGCTTAGGGAGTTCGACGTTGCGCACGAATGCCGCGTGGTATCGGCGCATCGCACGCCGGAACTGATGGCGGAAGCAGCCACCGGCGCCGAAGGCCGGGGGATCGAAGTGATCATCGCGGGAGCGGGCGGAGCGGCCCACCTTCCTGGAATGACAGCGGCGCATACGACGCTTCCCGTGTTGGGCGTGCCGATCGAAAGCCGCTCGCTGAAGGGGCTCGATTCCCTGCTCTCGATCGTTCAGATGCCCGCGGGAGTGCCGGTTGGGACGCTGGCGATCGGAACGGCCGGGGCGAAGAACGCGGCGCTGCTGGCGGTGGCGATTCTGGCGAACAAACGCCGCCCATTGCGCGAGAAGCTTAAGGCTTTCCGCGAGCAACAGAAGCGCAAAGTCCTCGAAGAGCCGCTGCTTTGAATAAAGCCGTCCTTCCCGGTTCGACGATCGGTGTGCTCGGCAGCGGACAACTCGGGCGCATGTTCGCTATTTCCGCGCGCCGGATGGGTTATCGGGTGCACACGTATTCGCCCGATCGCGATTCGCCGACGGGCCAGATTGCCGACGTCGAAATCGATGCGCCTTATGAGGATCTCGACCGCGTAAGAAAATTCGCTTCGGCCGTCGATGTGGTGACGTTTGAATTCGAGAACGTGCCCGCGCCAACTGCCGAGGCGGCTGCCGGATGTACGCTGGTTCGACCCGCCGGAGAGGTGCTTCACACTACCCAGCATCGCCTTCGCGAGAAGACTTTCCTGAGCAGCAACGGTTTCCCGGTGACACGTTTCGAGCCTATTGCCGACGAAGGTGACCTGTGCAGAGTGATACCTGGTTTTGGTCCGGCAATTCTCAAAACTGCCGGCTTCGGGTATGACGGCAAGGGTCAGTATCGAGTGCAGACTCTTGCGCAAGCGGAGGCGGCGTGGGATGCGATGGGTCGTCAGGAAGCGGTGCTTGAGGCGATTGTCGATTTCGAGGCGGAATTGTCTGTGGTGGGTGTTCGCGGCGCGGATGGCCAATGTGTGTTTTATGCGCCTTCCTGCAACCATCACGTCGCCGGTATTCTGGACGTCTCGTTTTCGCCCACGCCATTTGGAGGGCGAGTCGCGAAGGACGCGATAGGGATCACGCGGGGCATTCTGGAGCAGCTCAACGTGACCGGAGTATTGTGCGTGGAATTTTTCCTGACTCGTGACGGGGCTTTGCTGGTGAACGAACTTGCGCCGCGGCCGCACAATTCCGGACACTTGACGATTGACGCGTGCGTGACGAGCCAGTTTGAGCAGCAGCTGAGGTCGGTTTGCGGGTTGCCGCTGGGGAGTACGGAGATGCCTCGCCCGGCGGCCATGGCCAATTTGTTGGGGGATGTCTGGGCGGGTGGCGAACCGCTATGGGAGGCAGCGCTGGCGTTGCCCGAAGTCAAGCTGCACCTTTATGGGAAATCGGAACCGAGGCCGGGGCGCAAGATGGGGCACCTCACTGCGACGGCGGCTACCGCAGAGGTGGCGGAACGTCTGGTCCGCGAGGCGAGGTCGCGATTGACGCGGTAAAGGAAGACAAGCGTCGACAAAGTGTCGACGCGGCTCGCACGAGTGCGCGCGCCACGGAAGCTATTCTGGTTGCAATGACGTCAAAGCGGCGTGATCCCTGGATTTTTCTGATCGGTCTGTTCAAGCTTTTCAAGGGCGTTAGTTTGCTGATCGTTGGATTCGGTTTACTGAGGCTGTTGCATAGGGACGTCGCTACTGTTACCGAGCACTGGATCGAGGTCCTGCGCGTGGACCCGGACAACCGCTTCATCCACCGCGGGCTGGTGCGGATCTTCAACGTCACGCCAAAGCAACTGAAAGAGCTGAGCGCCGGTACGTTCGTCTATGCCGCCATTTTCCTGACCGAAGGCACGGGATTACTGGCGCGGAAACACTGGGCCGAGTACATGACTCTGATCAGCACGGGCCTGTTTATCCCGCTGGAGGTTTATGAAATTTACCATCACCTCACAGTGCTCAAAGTGGCTGTGACGGTCGTGAACGTTCTGATCGTGTGGTATCTCGCGGTGCGGATCAAGCGCCGTTGAGTGGGAGATCAAGAATCGGAAGAGCCGCCGTCATCGCCGCCGCTGAAATCATGGCCTGAGTTGTCGCGTTCGTCGTCGATGTCGGGACTGATGTTCTGATCCTGATCGGCGGCTTGCGCAAAGCGGGAGTCGCCCTGATCGTCGCCGTAATTGTTCACAATGGTGTCAGATCCGCCCATGAAGCCGCTGCCGCCACCGAAAAACCCGCCGCGGTGTCCGAACAGTGAGGAAAGGCTGTCAAACGCAATTTCCCCGGCGATCACACCGGCCGCGGTCGTGGCCACATTATGCAGGAAACCGGAGAAACCGCCGCCCATCGGAGGAGGCGGCGGCGCCGCGTAGCTGGAACCCTGGTAAGAACCAGGCAGAAAACCACCTTGCGGAGGCACCCCTGCGTAGCCTCCCTGCTGGCGTTTCAATTCTTCGATCTGCGTCCTGGTCTGATTCAACGCCATCTCCTGGATCAGGACCGTCTGCGTCAAAATATAGAGCGCGTCGGGCCGAGTGCCGATCGTGTGGAGGATCAGATCGTAGGCATCGCGATCGATCTGCGGCGCCGGCGCGTTCCTGATCCGGTCGCCCAATCCTGAAATCATCTGCTGTTCCTGTTCGGTCACTGGGATCTCCCCCTACCTTCTATGGTACGAGGAAGGGGGCTTACCCGTTCCAGCCGGTCGCTTATAGTGGTTTTTCGTCCTCTTGACATGAAGACAGCTTTCCTTTTTCCTGGGCAGGGCTCGCAGTTCGCGGGCATGGGCAAATCCCTGGCCGAAAACTTCAGCGCGGCGCGCGAATGCTTCGAACAAGCCGACGACGCACTGGGTTTTTCGCTCTCGACGATGTGCTTCGAAGGTCCTGAAGAAGACCTGAAACGGACGGAGTTCCAACAGCCCGCGTTGCTGGCCGTGTCGGTTGCGGCATATACGGTCTTGAAGGGCGAGCTGGGAGAGCCTCAATACGTCGCGGGGCATAGCCTGGGCGAATATTCAGCTCTTGTCGCCGCGGGATCGCTGGCGTTTGGCGAGGCCCTGCGGTTGGTGAATAAGCGCGGGCGCTACATGCAGGAAGCGGTACCGGCCGGAGTGGGCGCGATGGCGGCGCTGCTCAAATTACCGGAAGGGAAGCTCGACGGAGTGCTCACGGAAGCTGCACATGGTGAGGTGGTGACACCGGCGGGATTCAATTCGCCGGATCAGATCGTAATTTCCGGCAATCGCGGCGCCGTGGAACGAGCGATGGAGTTGGCAAAGGCGGCGGGCGCGAAACGCGCGGTTCTGCTGCCGGTGAGCGCGCCATTCCATTGCCCGCTGATGAAGCCGGCGCAGGAACGCCTGCTGCCTGATTTGAAAGAGACTCGTTTTGCCGACTTGCGAGTTCCGCTGATCAATAACTGGCAGGCACGCGAAATCGATAATGGTGATGAAGCTCGAGAGGGGCTCTACCAGCAGGTCCCAAACCCCGTGCGTTGGACGGAGACGATTCAAGATCTGGCGGCAAAGGGCGTCGAGCGGTGGTTTGAGGTGGGCGCCGGAGCGGTGCTGTCCGGATTGCTCAGAACAATCATCGGGGGCGCGAAGTGTACGGCGTTCGGGGACGCGAAGGATTTTGAAAAGCTGGGCACGGGATCGTCTTGTTGAAGATCCGGGACGATCTGCGAACCGCACCTCCGGCTGTCCGGATTCGGCCCGGGAGTCCGAGATTATCCCGCCGCATCGGCATCGTCGGTTCCGGTAATAGAATCCATACTGGGTTGAGCTGTCATGAGTGGAAACAGACCATCGCCGAGCTGGATTTGCCCCGCGGTATTCCTGACCTGCGCAGCGGCGGGCCTTGCCCAGGCTCAGGAGGCAGTATTTCGCGCGGACACCAATCTCCAGTCGATCGGCGTTCAGGTCACCGATCGGCAGAAACGCGACATGCGCGGGTTAACGGCTTCCGACTTCACAATCCTCGAAGACGGTCGCCCGCAAACGATCGCATTCTTCGGAACTGAAGAGGATCCCATCACCGTGGCGATTCTCCTGGACACCAGTCCAAGCATGGAATCCGGGCAGAAGCTCGCACGCGCGCGGGCTCTGCTGGCCCCACTGATCAGGGGGAATCTGCCCGAGGATGAGATCTTCCTCGTTCCTTTCACCGATCGGATCGGAACATTCCAGCAGCTGTCGGCGGACCAGCGCATGAACCCGCCCCCCGTTCGAAGGGCTTCATTCACCGGGGGCACATCCCTCTATGACGCGCTCGCCACCGCGCTCTGTCACCTGCGAACCGCAAAGAATTCGAGGCAGGCGATGGTAGTGATCACCGATGGCGCCGACCAGCTCAGCAGGCTTCACTTGGAAGAACTGATTCCTCTCGCGCAATCGTCTCGGCCGCAGATCTTCATGATCGGCTTCTTCGACGCCAATGAAGCCGGCCTGTTCCGGTCCAGCGGCAAAACCGTGAGCCTGGTCAGCGGCCACGAAATCGACAATCCGGTTCAGGTATTCGCGCGCATCGCTAAGGAATCGGGAGCCGAATCCTTCTTTCCGTCTTCCGAATCGGATCTGAAAAAGGCCCTGGATCGCATCCTCGGAATTCTGCGCGCGCAATACACGCTGGCGTATTATCCGCTGGGGTATAACCCGAAGGATGCCAGCAAGGTGCGCCGGATTCAGGTACGAGTGAACCGGAAGGACGCCGTGGTGGCGGCCCAGCGTGCTCTCGGCTCCGAGGCCTCCGCTGAGAACTCCGTCCACTTTGAGGCTGGCGGATGCTACGTGTCGCCGCGCGATCATCCTTATCCCTGGGAAGCGCTGGTGACCGGTTGGGATCCTTATTCCACGGCCTCGCTCCAGAACATCCAGTATCACGAGACTTTCACCGATCCGCAGAGTGGATGGCCCAATCACGACGGCTCGCGTTATGCCAATGGTGCGTACGAGATATCCCATGGACTGGGAAGACCGGCGCCGCTGCGAGACCTGCGAAACGCGGAAGGCAGCCTCGCGGCTTACGGTCCGTGGTGGGAGGATTTCCGCGCGTCGATCACCGTTTCCATCGCTGGCGCCTCGGCGAAGGGGATGGTCTTTCGATTGAATTCCAGGGGCTACTACGGATTCCTCGTGATGGGTGCTGGCGCGAAGTTGTCTTTCAAACTTATAAAAAGAAACTGGTCCGACCCCACAGATAGGGAAATCATTCCCTGGACCCTTGTGGATGACATGACGAGTAAGCTCATCGAAGCGCACAGGAGCTGGGCCGACGGCAACATCAGGATCTCAGTGGAAGCCAAAGGGGCACAGTTGACACTGCTGGTGAATGACGTTCCGGTTGCACAGGTTCAGGACAGCACATTCGCGGACGGCTATGTCGGGATGGCGCTATTCGGCAGCGGCACCACTCGGTTTCGCGGTTGAAGGTTCAGCCGTTTCGTTCGGCTCCCAGTAGAGCCCCAGCTGCCAAGAAGCCGACGAGTGATCCCGCAAACCGAACCCCTGCCTCCGGAAATCAGGCGCAAGTCGCGGTGCTATTCTACGGGCACGGGTGAAGGAACCAGAAACACAATCGCTGTTGGATCTGCTGGCGCGACGGCCCTCCAGGATAGAGCTTGACCGCGCGGCGATCGAGATCGCGCGCATCGAATATCCCGATCTCGACGCCGACGCCTGCATCAACGAGTTGGATCACCATGCGTTCGCGATCGCCGAGCGTGCCCGCGACCTTTCCGACGGACGAAGCTTCGTGGAAACCGCTAACGAGTACTTGTTTGTGGAAGCCGGATTCCGCGGCAATGAGGAAGACTATTACAACCCGGACAACAGCTGCTTGAACCGCGTTCTGGAGACGAAGCGCGGCATCCCCATTTCGCTGTCCGTCGTCTATATCGAAATCGCGCGGCGTTTGTCCAAACAGGTGAGAGGCGTTGGGCTTCCCGGGCATTTCATTCTCCGGTATGACGACCCCGAGTATTCGGCCCTCATCGATCCGTTTAACGGCGGGGCTATTATCGATAAGGCGCAATGCTGCGAGCTGGCTCAGCTGGAATCTCTGGATCACGGGATGCTCGATCCGGTGGACCGGCGTCACATCGCGATGCGGATGATTAATAATCTGCGCGGAATCTATTTTGGGCGGCGGGAATCGACGAAAGCGCTGCAGGTTCTCGATCTGCTGATCGAAGCGGTGCCGGAGAGCGCCGATGAGCACAAGCAGCGGGCGGTCGCGTTGCTGCAACAGCACCGCATGAGGGAGGCGCTGGGGGCATTCAAGCGATATTTGGAGTTGTCGCCGGAGGCGCCGGACCGGGAGCGCGTCGACGAACAGATTCACAATATTGCGTTCTGGATGGCATCAAGGAATTAAAGGGGTGTCGAGAAAAGTCTCGACACGGCACGCACGAGTGCGCGCGCCACGTTGCGGCGGAGTGATCGGCTCTTGACAAACCCCAAGAAGGTATTCGTCACTGGCGGCACCGGCTATATGGGCCGCCGGCTTATCCCTCTACTACAGCGCCGCGGTCATCAGATCACGGCTGTAGCACGTGAAGGCTCTGAGGGAAAACTGCCCGCCGGTTGTAAGGTGGTCGTCGCGGATGTTCTGGATCGAACTACCTGGCAAAGCTACCTGCGGCCGTTTCATACGCTCGTTCATCTGGTGGGTGTCGCTCATCCTTCCCCTTCGAAAGCGCTGGAGTTCGTGGATATCGACCTGCGGTCGGCCCGGGAGGCGATTCGCGCCGCGCAGGAAGTACGTGTCGAACAGTTCGTGTACGTGAGTGTGGCGCAACCAGCTCCCGCCATGAAGTCATATGTCGCGGTGCGGGCCGCGTGCGAGGCTGCGATTCGGGAAGCCGGATTGAATGCAACCGTGGTGCGCCCCTGGTACGTGCTTGGTCCGGGGCATTGGTGGCCGCTGGCGCTGGTGCCGTTCTACAAATTGGCTGAAATGCTGCCGGCGACGTCGGGGAGCGCGAAGAGGTTGGGACTGGTGAGCCTGAGTGAGATGACGGCGGCGATGGTGAATGCGGTGGAGAATCCCGCGGCGGGGCTGAAGATTGTTGACGTGCCCGCGATCCGGGCTGTCGCGAAAACGTTTACCTGAACGGACAAGCGTCGGCACGAGTGCCGACGCGGCACGCAAGAGTGCGCGCGCCACGGACTTCAGGACTTGTCTTGCACCCTTTTTTTTCGTCTAAAGATGATGAGGAAGACCATCACCAGGGCGCATATGCCGGCGATCACCCGCACTGTGGGTTCGGCCCTGCCGGAGAACGCGGAGCGGGCATCCTGAAGTAGCGCGAGCACGGTCGACAGTATACCCCGGATCGACCGAAAAGAGTAGTGTTATCCGGCGTTACAAGCAGGGTACAATTTGGTTTGGAGCGTGGCCACAAGGCTCGCGAAGGTCCTTCATTTTTGATCCAACACTCAAGAATGAGGGAGTCGGCTCAAGTAGCGCCTGTGTGCTGGTCCCTGCCGGGTAAAACCGGTGGATGACCCCTGATGGCGTTCGGTTGATTCCCACCCTTTACCAAAGGGGGTCAAAAAACGGATCGAAGCTGCCGGGTGGTCCGCTCCAAAAAACTCGCTTCAAAAATCGAAGACCAAACAATCACCGGCGACCAGGATCGCCGGTGCCACAAGATCTATTCGGCGGGCTTTTCTTCAGCGCCCAGGAGGCGAACGCTGCTGGCGGCGATCTTGCCGTTCCGGTCCATCCCCAGATCGTAGGCAACCTTGGCGCCGGGAACCAGTGCGGTCGCGTCCCCCTGGTGGAGCCGCGAGATGTGGAAGAAAATATCTTTGCCGCCGCCGTCGGGACGCAGGAAGCCGAAACCCTTCTCTTCGAAGTAAGTCATCACCGACCCCGTCTGCACGTCTGTCGGGACTTCTTCCGAGGATTCACCCGACGCGGCGGTCGCGTTCTGCGGCCTTCCGCTCTTGTCGCCCACGCCCTGTTTCAGAAGCGCCATATCCTCGTCGGTGAGCTCGCCAGCCGGCTGGCTCGCCTCCGAAGGCATCTTCAGGTTGGGATTTTTCTTGAGCGATTCTTCAAAGAGGCGTTTCTGTCTGGCGTTCAAACGTCGAATCCTTATAGATCAGGCCTGGGCAGGTGCGGCAACAACTTTTGGTTTGCGGGCCCGCGAGGCGCGCTTTTCGGCGGGTGGTTGACGATCGCTTTTCTTCAGCGAGGCGATCACCATGGTGGTGACGAATTTCTTCTCGCCGTGGTCGTCGAATTTGATCACAATGCGTTCGTCGGAACTGGCGAGTACTGTGCCCAGTCCGAATTTTAGGTGCTCAACCTGAGCTCCCTGGTTAAAATTAGCCATGTTGGTGTGGGGTTACTCCTTTGGAGTATTTCCTGGTGCTTCGAAGTGGAAGGAATGCGCGCAAACTACATCTTCATAATAGCATAGCGGCGCTTAACCATGCTTTTGGACGACATCCGGGCCTGGCTCTCGGCTGAAGGTGTTTTGTTCCGGGAGGTTCATCATGAGCCTACCCGAACCTCGGAGGACTCCGCGCGAGCTCGTGGAGAAGAGCTGCGAGTGGGCGGCAAAGCACTGCTCCTCAAAGTGGACGACGTCCATCGGTTGTTCGTGCTGAGCGCGGATCGCAAGCTCGATTCGGCGGCTGTAAAGCGGCATTTCTCAGCGAGGAAGACGCGTTTCGCCACGCCGGAAGAGCTTGCGCAACTCACCGGGCTGGTACCGGGATCGGTTCCCCCGTTCGGCCAGCCGATGCTGCCGTTCCCATTGTATGTGGACCCCTCGGTCTTCGCGAATGAACGCATCGCGTTCAATGCGGGTTCGCTGACGGATTCCATCGTGATGCCGACCAGCGACTATCGACGGCTGGCGTCGGCTGAGGTATTCGAATTCGCGACATTGGAATCCTGACGGGGCTTTGCCAGCAGCCGGATCGCCGCGCCGATCATCGCCGATATGGGACCGCAGCCGGCGATGGCGATCTGGTACCAGCCAGGCCGGGAAGCTCCTTCCTGACGCATGGAGAGGATGCTCATCCCGATCATTAACAGCCCGACCGCCGCGACGTGCGGAAATTCGTGCGCTCCGGCGATACGGGCCGTGATGTATCCACTGACGACGGCAGCCGCGACGGTCCACATCACGCTGAGCATCAGGAAGTTTCCGGGGGCGGAGTTTGTCAGAATTCCGGTGAACGTGGACATCATTTGAACGACCACGAGGAAAATGCCAAACCCTGCGAGCACACCAAGTACGCTGCGCAGGACTTTCACTTCTGGACCTCGGTCTGGATTGCCTCCAGCTCGCGCCCCGCGGCCGCCCATTTTCCCTGACTGGTGAGATCGCGATAGCGCTGCAGATGCTGACGGATACTTTCAATACGCGGATCGAGGCTCTTCGGCCCATTCGTCTGCAACGCCGGCTGCGCCGGTCCGGGCGGTTGATTCTGCTGTGCCGACGGTTGCGTTCCGGTCTCTGAACCGCCAGGTTGGCTGAGTGCTGCCAGCGCCTCTTCGTAGGTATTGGAGTAAATGAGCCTGTTGCCAACTGCCAGCACTATCTTCTTCAACTGCGGCATTCGCGCCTGCGTAGCCTGAAGGTAAATCGGCGAGACATAAAGGAATGTATCGCCTACCGGCAACACAAGCGTTTGCCCCTGCAGAACCTGAGAACCCTGCTGATTCCAGAGCGTCAGATCTTTCGAAATATTCTGATCCTGATTGATGCGCGCGTTGACCTGCATGGGGCCGAGGGTTAGCTCCTGCTTGGAAAGCTGCAGCACCACCACTTCGCCGAGCTTATCGCCGTCGCACCGCGCGAGCATCACGCCAATCAGGTTTTCTTTTGAGAGCGGCGTGAATGTGGTCATCAACATGAATTCCGGCTTCGCCTCGCCAGGGAGCGTCGCAAACACATAAGTGGGGCTCACGGGTCTCGGCTCGGCATTCTGGCCGGACGAGTATCTCGCCAGTTCCCATACGTCTTCGTTGTTGTAGAAAGACTGCGGATTCCGCATATGGTACACGCGATACATATTGGCCTGCACGCTGAACAGCTCTTCGGCATAGCGAGTATGCGCGCGCAGACTGGCCGGCATGCGCGATGCGTCTTCATACAGCGCGGGAAATAGTGCCCGATACGACTCGATCACCGGGTCGGCCGGATCGAAGACATAGATATGCGTTTCGCCGTCATAGGCGTCGATCGTCGCTTTGACGGAGTTGCGCATATAGTTGATGCCACCGTAAGCGTCGATTTGGCGCGAGAACGGATGCGAATCGGATGTCGTATAACCATCAAGGAGCCAGACCAAGCGTCCTTCGGGCGTAACCACTATGTAGGGATCGTTGTCCCACGTTAAATAGGGTGCCAGCGCCTGCATGCGCTCGCGGATGCGGCGGTGAATCATCATGCGGCTGTGATCGGTAAGATAGCCGGTCAGGATGATATTCGAATCGCCGAACTCAAGCGCCGCCGCGGCCCGCATCAGCAGCGACGAAATGGGAAATCCGCCCTTCCCGGCATAACGAGTCTTCGCATTATCGGAGCCCTTCGGATAATCAAACTCTTCCTGCGCGGTGTCGACAAAGACCGGTTCGTGCTGAAGTTCGCCGTAATAAAGCTCGGGCCGCTCGATCTTCAGCGATGGCGTCTTGACCTGCGGCGGCATGTCCTGAACCAGATAGACCGGTTGGCCGTCGGGCGTGATCTTGCTGACCTCGGCCAGCACGAGGCCGTAGCCGTGCGTGTAGATGAAATGGGGATTGATCCAGCTGGATTGCGTTCCGGGCAGCTGAGTGATATCGAGCTCGCGCGATGAAAGCAGCACTTGCCGGTACTGACCGTCGATGGTGTAGCGGTCAACGTCCGGAGGTTCGTGAAACGCATAGTACGGGCGCAGCGCCTGCATCTGCGTGACGGTGTCGTGGAACGGCTTCCAGTCCCACAGACGCACATTGTCGAGCAGAGGCTTGTGCTTCGAGGTGTCGATGGTCGCGTTGGCGTCTGTCCGCATCTCGATCTCGCGAACACTTTTGGGAGAACCACTCCCGAGCCCGTAGGCGGCGCGAGTAGCTTCGATGTGCGTCTGGATATACGGGCGCTCCAGCGAGATTTCGTTGGGCTTGACGTAGAGTGCCCCGGCGACGGACGGGACGATCAACATCAGTACAAGACTTCCGCCGACGATGATGGCGGTAGCGATCCAGCGCCGCGCCATCACCAACCCTGCGCCCGCAATCAGTGCTGCGATTACAACCCAATACAGGGGCAGCGCGAAATGGTCGTCCGTGTAGTCGATCCCAACCATGAAGCGGTGCTGGTTCCAGACCATCTCAAATCGGGCCAGGTAGAAACGGGCCGCGAGGGCGATCAGGAAGAATCCGAGAGCCCCGCGCAGAAATTTCGATTCCAGTCCGCCGCTCAGCCGCAGGAGCGAGAGATCGATCGGTCCGCGTGTGATTTCGGGCAGCGTGAACCGCAACTGCCAGCCGCGCGCGGACAACCAGTAAACGAGGATCGTCAGGATGACGACGGCGAAGATAAAGCCACGCAGATCGGACCAGAAAGGCAGGTCGAAAAGATAAAAGGTAGCGGGCTTGCCGAAGATCGGATCGTGGAAACCCTCGAAGTTTTGCAGCGAGCGGCTGCCCGCAAAGCGCAAAACGATCCAGTTATCGATGCTGGCGTCCGAGACGAAAAACGCGAATGCCAGAAGTCCCACGGCTGAAACCCGGGAATAAATGGGATAGTCGCTGACGCGCCCGCCGGCAAACTTCACGCCGCGGGCATGGGCGATGAGCAGCACAATCCAGGTAACCATGGTCGCGCCTGCGATGGGGAGCGTCGAGTACGCATAGAGATCGATCCACGTCCTGACCTGGCCGAGCTCCTTCCACCACGAGTAGTCGATCAGCAGCGACGCGGCCCAGCGCGTGCCGATCAGCAGCGCGAGCAGCAGAATGAAGAGGCCGATCAGGCCCACCCGCAGGCCCCGGCTCTGGCGGCCCGTGATTACTCTCGGTTCTTTTCCTGGGAAGTCCATACTATTTCGCCCCCGACTATCGTCGCGAGCGGGCCGCCGCGGAAACGTCTTCCGCCGAATGGAGAGTTGCGGCTTTTCGAGAACGACTGCTGAACATCATACGTCCATTCGGTGTGCATGTCGAAGACCGTTATATCGGCCGGCGCTCCAGGTGTGAGCGTTCCCCGGTTCAGTTTAAGGACGTTGGCCGGCCCGGTGGTGAACAATTCCACCATTCGATTGACGGTGATTCGCCCCGTATGCACCAGTTCCGCGAGGGAAAGCGCGACCGCGGTTTCGAGTCCCGTGATGCCGAACGGACAGCGCTCGAATTCCTGCATTTTGTCGCTTCCGGCATGGGGCGCGTGATCGGTCGCGATGGCGTCTACGGTCCCGTTGACAATTCCCTCGATCACGGCGTCGGCGTCATGCCGGCAGCGCAGCGGCGGCTTCATTTTGTAATTGCTGTCGTAAGTTGCGAGTTCCTGGTCGGTGATGGCAAAATGATGCGGTGTGACTTCGCAACTAACCTTGAGACCACGCTTTTTTGCAAACGCGACCATCTCGACGGATCGCATCGTGGACATATGGGCAACGTGGTAGCGCGCTCCAGTCAGTTCGGCGAGCAGAATATCCCGCGCCACCATGACGTCTTCAGAAGCGGACGGGATGCCACCCAAGCCGAGCCGCACCGATTCCCTGCCCTCGTGCATATCGCCGCCGGCGCTCAGGTTCAGGTCCTCGCAATGGTCGATCACGGTGAGATCGAGAGCGCGCGCGAGCTCCATGGCCCGGCGCATGACGCGCGCGTTCATCACGGGCCGCCCATCGTCTGAAATCGCCACAATGCCAGCTTCGCGCATGGAACCGATGGCGGCCAGTTCGTCTCCGAGACTGCCCTTCGTGATGGCGCCGATGGGGAACACATTAACTTGGGCGACTTCACGCGCGCGCTGCACGATGTAGCTGGTCACGGTCGCGCTGTCGTTCACCGGGCTGGTGTTCGGCATGCAGCAGATGGTGGTGAATCCACCGGCTGCGGCGGCGCGCGCTCCGGAATCGATGGTCTCGGCGTGCTCTCCGCCGGGCTCGCGCAGGTGCACGTGCATGTCGATGAAGCCCGGGGCGACGATCGCCCCCGTTGCGTCGAACTGGAAGGCCTCAGGATCGCTCAAGCCCGTCCCTATGGCTTCGATCCGGCCGTCGCGGATGAGGACATCGGCGCGCCCGTCGCCACCCGAGGCGGGATCGATGACGCGACCGCCGGTGATCAGAAGCGATTTCATTCTGCGTCACCGCCCAAAATTCTCTCCAGCACGGCCATCCGGACCGCAATTCCGTTTTCCACCTGATTCAGAATCACCGAGCGTTGGCTGTCCGCCACTTCCGAGCTGAGTTCACGCCCACGATTGATCGGGCCGGGATGCATCACAATGACGTCCGGCTTCGCCAGCGCCAGATGCTCCAGCCGCAGTCCATAGAATCGGAAATATTCCCCTGCCGACATGGGCGCTTCGTGCTGACGTTCCAGTTGCACGCGCAGCATCATGATGACGTCGGCGTCGCGGATGGCTTCGGTCATTTCGTACGCCAGGCGTACCCCCGGCGCAAGCTGCTCGAGTTCCCGGGGCAGGAGCGAAGGCGGACCGCAAAGCACGATATCGGCCCCGAATTTCGCGAGCAGATGCACATTCGAGCGGGCTACGCGGCTGTGCGCAATATCCCCGATGATTGCGACCCGGAGTCCTTCAAGCGTCGGGCGCTGATCGAGAATCGTGCGCGCGTCGAGAAGCGCCTGCGTGGGATGCTCGTGAGTTCCATCGCCTGCGTTAACGATCGGAATTTGTAAATGCCGCGCCAGAAAATGCGGCGCGCCGGAAGCCGCGTGGCGCATCACAATCGCATTCGGCCGCATGGCGACGAGCGTGTTCAGCGTATCAACGAGAGATTCGCCTTTCGACACGCTCGATCCCTGTGCGGCGATCGAGACGGAGTCCGCTCCCAGGCGCTTGGCCGCGATCTCGAAGCTGATGCGCGTCCTCGTGGAGGCTTCGAAGAACAGGTTGACGATCATCTTCCCGCGAAGGGCGTCCAAGCGGCGAAAAGGGCCGCTCTCGATTGGCTGGAAGAAATGGGCCCGCTCGAGTATCGCTTCGATTTCGGCGCGGTCCAAACTCTCGATATCGAGCAGGCCGGAGCGTGTTGCGGCCGTGGTTAACGTCATGTGGATTGCGTCATGCGGTTTGCATCATGCGGCTTCGGCGGTGGTTCGTTCCACCAGGAGTACCTTCTCCATTTGATCGATCTCCTCAAATTTGACTTCGATAATTTCTTCTTCGCTGGTTTGCACCGTACGCCCGATGTAGCGCGCTTCAATCGGCAGCTCGCGATGGCCGCGGTCGATCAGCACCAGCAATTGGACGCGCGCCGGACGCCCGTGATCGAACAGCGCATCAAGAGCGGCGCGGATGGTGCGGCCCGTGTAGAGCACGTCGTCCATGAGAATGATTTCCTTGTCCTGGACTGAAAACGAAATTTCAGTCGCGTTCAGGACGGGCTTGAAATCAACCGTGCTGAGATCGTCCCGATAGAGATTGATGTCGAGAATGCCAACCGGAATTTTCCGCTTTTCCAGCGCGGCGATTTTAGCGGCGAGCCGTTGCGCGAGTGGAACCCCGCGGCGGCGGATTCCGATGAACGCCAGTTGATCGAGGTCTTTCGTCTTTTCGAGAATCTCGTGGGCCAGACGGACCAAGGTACGGTCGATCTCGGAAGCGCTCATGAGCTGCGATTTGACCCGCGTCAAAGCCATCGAACGGATTGTAGCGCATGGAGAAAGGCACGGGCGGCAAGACCGCCAGCGGTACAAAAATAATCAGTAGCGCTTCATGCGGCCGCGGATTCGCTTCGTAAGCTTTTCCATATCGTCCAGTTTCTTCAAGGAGGATAGAGAGAGAACGAAGCGGTCGTCTTTTTCCAAATCCTCTTCGAACGATCTTGCAATGTTGACGAGTTCCTGCGCGTCCTTCACGTTTTGTTCGTATTCCGCTTTGAGAATCTCGTCCTTCTGTTTCTTGCCGTTGGGCAGCCGAATGTCCTCGGGTGGCTCATCGAGCGGCGGTGGCTGGGTCTTTTGCGCAGGCAACAGGCGCGCGCCAAAGGCCGCTGGAACCAGGAGAAGCAGGGTACGCCGAATTCGGGAATGGATTGTCAAATCCCCCACTTCGGTATCATACCGAAGAGACAAAAGACACGAATGAACGATGTCAACGTAGGAGTAATCGGGCTCGGAAATGTGGGCTCGGGAACGCTCTCCATCCTCGCCGCGAACGCCGATCAGATCGCCCTGAAATTGGGGTTCCGGTTGCGCGTGACGACCGTTTGCAGCCGGTCGGTTAAAGCCAGGGAATTCCCTGCGGGATTGGGCGAATTCACAAGAACGGCCGAATGGCGCGAGGTAGTCGGCAATCCAAATGTGGATATCGTTGCCGAACTCATCGGCGGAACGACGGTCGCGAAGGAGATCATCGAAGGCGCCATCGCCAACGGAAAATCGATTATCACCGCCAACAAAGAGCTGATGGCCCTGTGCGGCGCCGAAATCTGGGACCGCGCCATCAAAGCCAACATCAACCTCGCCATGGAAGCGAGCGTGGCCGGAGGCATCCCCATCCACGCGGTCCTCCGCGAGGGCATCTCCGGAGACCGGATTGTCGCGATCGCAGGAATCCTGAACGGAACCAGCAACTACATTCTGACCGAGATGGAGCGGCGCGGCGAGTCGTTCGATTCGATTCTGGCCGAAGCGCAGGCGCTCGGATACGCCGAAGCCGACCCCAGCGCGGATGTCGACGGATACGACGCGCGCTCGAAGCTGGCGATCCTGGCGGCCCTGGCGTTCGGCGAACGGATTACTCCGAGCGACATTTATGTCGAGGGCATTCGGCGCATCACCGCGCAGGATTTCGATTATGCTCATCAGCTGAGGCACACCATTCGTCTGGTGTGCGGCGCTACCCAGACGGAGCGTGGATTGATCCTTTCTGTGCGTCCGGCGCTCATCCGGCAGTCGACTATTCTCGCCAGCGTGCAGGGGGCCTACAACGCGGTCTGGGTCAAGGGGCACTATGGCGCGGATACCTTCTATTACGGGCGTGGCGCGGGGGCGAGCCCAACGGGCGTGGCGGTGGTCAGCGACCTGATGCGGGTGGCGCGGGAGATCCGCTGCGGCAGTCCGGAGCGTGTGTCCCCGTTCGCGCATGAGCGGTTAGGTGAGTATGAGCCTGTTCCAATCACCCTGCAGCACCGGCCATATTATCTGCGATTCCGGGTGGAGGATCGGCCAGGCATTATAGCTGAATTAGCCCGAATATTAGCGGAGAAACATATCAGTCTGGAGGCGGTCCTGCAACTGCCCAGCGATACGAAGCACAATTTGCCGTTTGTGATTACGGTCGAGCCCTCATCGGAACAGGCGATCCGGGAAGCTGTGGAGCAGATGAGCCGGCTGAGCTTTCTGAAGGAGCCGCCACTGGCGCTGCCGATGGAACCGCCGCTGTAGGGTTTTCAGTACCGCAGGCAGTCAATCAATTCTCAACGTTCTCACCGGGTTTGATGCCGGGTGAAAACGTGCGAAATGGAAAGTCTTTCAAATCCGAGTCACTTTGTCCAAGATCTTTGCGGATCGCTTGAATTATTCTCCGGATGATCGCCACTTGCTCAACAACGGAATAAGACGCCTCGCGGTTCGATCCGATGTAATCGAATAACGAATAGACCTCCTGAAGGACGCTGCGGCTCGCAATCAGGTTCATCGAATTCACGGTATTTGCAATCCTTAAGTGAGCTTCGCAGCTCTTACGTCCAGAGCCGATTTCGCCAAATGCGCCGAGGAAGTCCACGTACCGACTGACCTTGAATTCCAGATTCCTGAGGTCGTGCTCGCGCCGCCGTTGAAGCGAGTTTGTAATTATCCCGGCGATCAAAGTCGCCAGTGCCCCGATTAGGGCGACTAGAATGGCGATTTGCATTTGTCCTTATTATCCCGCGACTGTATTTCGCCGAAGCCACGCATCGAGTTCATCGAATCGCATGCGCCCGGTTTCGTAGAGACCAATCAGGAACGAGAACACGACATCATCGGTAAATTCCAGCCGGTATCCGTTCGCCTGCAGAAACGCTCCGGCAACCGTGATAGCGATGCGTTTATTGCCGTCGATAAATGGGTGATTCTGCGACAAGCTCTACCATAGCGCCGCAGCTTCTTCGATCAGATCGCGATAGTATCCAGTTCTCGGTCGCGCCAGCGCCGACTCCAGAGCGCCTCGGTCCCGGAGACCGTGCGAACCACCAAACCGGTCAATCAGCGTAGCGTGAATGAAAAGCACTTCATCCAAATTCGGATAGACTATCACTCGCCGAGACGCGGCAGAAGCTCGGGATGATCTGCGATGAATCTATCGGCAGCCCGCAGAAACGGGGAACCCGGTCCGGCGTTCTGTCGCTTCAGGTAGTCGATGAACTCGAGCACCGACGCCTGTTCCTCGATAGACAGGGAGTTGACAGCGCCAATCAGGCCTCCACTTGCCGTCTGAAACAAGTATAGCTCGCGGCGAAACCAGCGTCTTTTGACACAATGTTCACAATCGGAGTGTAAACTGAACCCAAAGCCCGCTGTGCATAAAGGAGCGCGGCCAAGCTGGAATTAACCACGCGACGATGGGAACACCAATCCGCTTAAGACTCTTCCTGAGCTGCTTCCTGCTGATCGCGACCATCGCCCTGGTGGTCGACCTTAGCGCCAGTGGCGATCGCATCGACCGCATATTCCTCGAACTGGGCCTCTGCGTGGTCGGCGCAGTCATTATGACGTGGATTTTTTCGCGCGCGATCGAGTGGCGGATTCAACGGCTCAAAGCCTTCGCCGAGCACGTTCTCGACGCCAGTAACTTGGATGAGCCGCTGCCGGAGGAGGGCGAGGAAACCGCCCTGCTGAATCAGTCGCTGCGGCGGATGGCTTCGCGTATCCGCGAACTGGTCGAACGCCTGAGCCTCGAATCGATGCGGCGCGACGTGATTCTCAAGAGTATGGCGGAAGGCGTTCTGGCGGTCGATCACCAGATGCGCGTCCTCTTCTGCAATCAGGCGCTTTCCGACGCCCTCGGCCTCAAACACCCGGTGGAAGAAAACACTCCTTTGCTCGGGCTGGTGCGCGATCCTAGGTTTCTGGGACTGATCTCCGGCGTCCTTGCGTCAGGCGAAGCTGTCAAATCTAAACTACAATTCACTACCGGCGACGCATCCATGTTTGAAGCCTACGCGGCCCCGCTGGCCGTTCCGCCTCACCGCGGCGCACTTGTAATCCTGCATGACATCACCGGCCTCGAGCGCCTGGAACGCATCCGCCGCGATTTCGTCGCCAACGTATCGCATGAGCTGCGAACGCCGCTCACAGCCATTCGCGGATATGCCGAAACCCTGCTCGCCGGCGCTCTTGCCGATACGGATCACAACCGCCGTTTCGTCGAAATCATTCAGGCGCATGCGATCCGGTTGAACAACATCGCCTCGGATCTTCTGACGCTCTCTGACCTCGAATCGGGACGCCGCGACGCCGAGCCCGGGCCCATCTCGGTCGAAGAAGCCGTGAACACCGCGCTGTTGACTGTCGAACCTGAGGCACGCATACGCGGGGTCCATTTGGTGCGCGGATCGGTGAACGACGCGCTGATCACCGGACATGCCATCCGTTTGGAACAGGCGCTGGTTAATCTTCTCGATAATGCCGTGAAGTTCAACCAGCCGGGCGGCGAAGCCCGGATCGACGCCGGGAACACCCCGGACGGCCGAATCTACATATCGGTCTCGGACACCGGAAGCGGGATGCCGTCCGACGATCTGCCGCGGATCTTCGAACGCTTCTACCGGGTCGACCGAGCCCGATCCCGCGAGGTGGGCGGCACAGGTCTCGGCCTGTCGATCGTGAAACACGTAGTGGAGCGAATGGAAGGCTCCATTAAAGTGGAAAGCCGTTTGGGCAAAGGCTCCACCTTCACGATCCTGCTGCCGCCCACCTCGAATTCCCTGGCCGCCTAAGACACCATAGTGAAGAAAACCAAAGCGATGACCGCAACTGCGAAAGCCGCTGCTTTGAAACCCGAAAACGTTGCCTCCGTTCCGGCTCTCGACGACCCGTCCTTGTACATGAATCGCGAGCTCAGCCTGCTCGAGTTCCAAAGGAGAGTCCTCGAAGAGGCCCGCGATCCGCACAACGGTCTGCTCGAGCGCGTGAAGTTTCTTTCCATTGTCGTTTCCAATCTCGACGAATTTTTTATGGTGCGGGTGGCCGCAATGAAACAAAAGATCGAGAAAGGCGTCCAGGATCTCAGCATCGATGGCAAGACCCCAACCCGACAACTGGCGGCGGTGCGGGCGGCGGTGGATCAACTGATGCAACAGATCTACGATTGCTTCCGAACCCAGCTTTTGCCCAGCCTTGCGGAGAATGGCATCGTCATCGCCGACTACTCGTCGCTTGATGAGCGTGAACGCGACGCCGTCGACCGTTACTACATGGAGACTGTTTTCCCCGTCCTAACGCCGCTGGCAGTCGATCCCGGACGGCCGTTTCCGCATATTTCGAATCTGAGCCTGAACCTCGCGATCGTCCTGAATGACACCGAAGGTTCGAATCAAAGCGCCGATTTGAATCAAAGCGATGGCCGCAGGCACTTTGCCCGCCTGAAGGTTCCCGAAGCTCTGCCGCAACTCGTCTCGGTTCCAACGGCGCCTTCCCGGAGAGCCGGCAAAGGCCCAGGCGCTCATAAGGCCACTGGCAATCACAAAGCGTCGGGCGTTCTCAAATTCGTCTGGATCGAGCAGGTGATCGCCGCCAACCTCAAGTCGCTCTTCCCCGGTCTTGAAATTGTCGAATCCCATCCGTTCCACGTCACCCGCGACGCGGAAGTGGCCATTCAGGAACTGGAGAGCGACGACCTTCTGGAGTCGGTTGAAGAGGCAGTCTGGCGGCGGCGCTTCCGCCAGGCCGTCCGGCTGCAGACGGATTCAAGCATCTCCGACGGAATCCTCGACATTCTGATCGAAAACCTGGAGATTGCGCCGGACGAAGTTACCCGAGTTCCAGGACCGATCGACCTCTCCCGCCTGCGTCAACTGCCTTCGCTCGACCGCCCGGAATTGCGCGACGAGCCGTTCGAACCCTGGGCGCCGCCGGATCTTTCCGCGCATGCCGAGGAAGATATGTTCACGGTCATTCGCGGAGGCGACCGGGCGTTGCATCATCCCTATCAGTCGTTTCAACCGGTGATCGATCTACTGCAGAAAGCCGCCCACGACCCCGATGTGCTCGCGATCAAAATGACCTTGTATCGAGTGGGCCGAAACTCGCCCATCGTCCAGGCACTCCTCGAAGCGATCGAAAACGGCAAGCAGGTTTCGGTTCTGGTGGAATTGAAAGCGCGCTTCGACGAGGAGAGCAACATCGAGTGGGCCCGCGCGCTGGAACGCGAGGGCGTGCATGTGGTCTATGGACTCGTGGGCCTCAAGGTGCACTGCAAGATCGCGCTCATTGTGCGCCGTGAACAAGATGGCATCCGCCGTTACCTTCATCTGGGTACCGGGAATTACAACGCAACAACGGCGCGCCTCTACACCGATCTCAGCCTGTTCACGTGCAATGCGGACCTCGGCGCCGACGCCACCGATTTATTCAATTACCTGACAGGCTACTCGCATAAGGCCGATTTCCGGAAACTGCTGGTGGCTCCGGTGACGCTGCGAAAGGGAATGACGGCGCTCATCCGGCGCGAGATGGAACATGGCTCACGCGGACGGCTCATCTTCAAGATGAATGCCCTCGAAGACCGGCCGATGGTACGGCTTCTATATGAAGCGTCGCGGGCGGGAGTGCGGATTGACCTGATTGTCCGCGGCTTGTGCTGCCTGCGTCCGGGTATTCCCGGAGTCAGCGAGAACATTACCGTAAGGAGTATTGTCGGGCGGTTTCTCGAACACAGCCGCCTGTACTATTTTGAAAACGGCGGGAACGAAGAGATCTACATGGGCAGCGCGGACCTCATGCCGCGCAATCTCGACCGGCGGGTGGAGATTCTGTTCCCGATTATGGATTCGGCGATCGTCCGCAGGCTGAAAGATTCCGTGCTGGCCACGTGCCTCGAGGACAACCATAAAGCCCGCCTCGGAAAGCCCGATGGGACATACGAATTTGCGCCCATCAACGGCACGGGTTCCGTGGACAGCCAGGCGTGGTTCATCCAGCACCGGACTTGAGACTGTAGCGCTGATCTCAGTTAAGTAAGAACGCCGGCGGCAAGACTGTCAGCGGTGCACGAACTCACGCAACTTCGGCCACCCGGTGGCGCACGTCAACTCCCTGCGCGAGGAAGATTACGTCTTCGGCGATGTTGGTGGCGTGATCCCCGATCCGCTCGAGTTTGCGGGCGACAATCAGGTAGTCCAGAGCGCGGCAGATGGTAGTCGTGTCCCTTTGCATGAGGTCCGTCAACTGGCGCTGAATCGTGTTGCGTGCCTTGTCCACGGCGTTGTCCGACTCGAGAATCTCGCGCGCGATCTGAGGATCGCGCTTCACGAAACTCTCCAGGCTGACGAGCACCATGGACTCCACCAGATTCGCAATTTCCCCGAAATCAACAGCTTCAGGCAGCGGCGCTTGCGTCATCAGGGAAAGCGCCCGCTCGGCGATATGGACCGCCAAATCTCCCATCCGCTCGAGATCGGTCGAAATTTTGATGGCGGAAACCACCAGCCGCATATCGCGCGCTACGGGCTGTTCGCGGACGATCAGGCTGGTGACCATCTCGTCGATCTGGATTTCCATCTGGTCGACGCGCGATTCATCGCGGATCACCTGGTGGGCATAATCGTCGTTCTTCTCGACGATGGAAAGCACACTCCGCTGGATCGAGTGAGCAACGAGGGCGCCCATCTCCTGGAGCACATCGTTCAGTTGTCTGAGGTCTTCCTCGAATGGGCGCAATGAAGTCTCCTTGGATCAATTTGAAGAACACGCGCAAAAACGGATCGCTGCCGCGCCCTTTGCGCTAACCGAACCGGCCCGTAATGTAATCTTCTGTTTCCTTCTTGGAAGGATTCTTGAAAATCACGTCCGTCTTGTCGTGCTCGATCAGCCGGCCGAGCAGGAAAAAGCCCGTGGTGTCGGCAACGCGCGCCGCCTGCTGCATGTTGTGAGTGACGATTACGATCGTGCACTGGTTCTTCAGGCCCACCAGCAGATCTTCGATCTTGGCCGTGGCGATGGGATCGAGCGCCGAGCAAGGCTCGTCCAGCAACAGAATTTCCGGATCCACCGCGAGCGCGCGCGCGATGCAAAGCCTCTGCTGCTGGCCGCCCGAAATGGCATAGGCGGACTCATGCAGTTTGTCCTTCACCTCATCCCACAGGGCCGCCCGGCGCAGACTCTTCTCCACGATCTCGGCCGCGGATCTGCCTTTGAGCATCCCGTTGATCTTCGGGCCATAAATGATGTTCTCGAAGATCGATTTGGGAAACGGATTCGGACGCTGAAATACCATGCCGATACGGCGGCGGATTTCCGTCACGTCTTTGGTCAGAATATTCTCGCCGTCCAGCGTGATCTCGCCCTCGATCCGCGTATCGTACAGGGTTTCATTGATACGATTCAGGTTCCGCAGGAACGTTGACTTGCCGCAGCCCGACGGTCCGATCAGAGCAGTAACTTTGTTGGTAGCGAAGTCAATTGAAACGTCGTGCAGCGCCTTAAATTTTCCGTAAAAGAAATTGACCTGAGACGCGCGCATTTTGGGCGCTGCGATCTGGACGGCGCCTCCGGCTTCAGCGGGTGTAGAAGTCATTTGGGTTTGTGGCGGCTTCACAGCCATATGTGGTGAACTCATTTCAGTCGACCGTGTCATTCAACCTTTACCTCGGGAGCGACGTCCCCCGCGAAATAACCATTCGCGCCGCAATATTAGCCAGCAATACAAGAGCCAAAAGGACCAGGCCCGCCGCCCAAGCCTGCCGGTGCCAATCGTCGTAAGCCGATGTAGCTCTAAGGAATATCATGACCGGCAATGAGGCCGTGGGCTCGGAGAGTCCGGTGCTCCAATATTGATTGTTCAGACTGGTGAACAGAAGAGGCGCGGCTTCTCCGGAAATACGCGCCACGCCGAGAATCATCCCGGTCATAATTCCCTTCCGGGCCGCAGGCACAATCACGCTGGCGATGGTTCGCCATTTCTTCGCCCCAAGCGCCAGCGAACCTTCCCGCATCGACCGGGGAACTCCGAGAAGAAATTGCTCCGTGCTGCGGGCCGTGATCGGAATCAGCATCAGGCTCAGCGCCAGACTGCCGGCCAGCGCGGAGAAATGGTGGGTAGGCACCACGATCACGGTCCAGGCGAAAATCCCGATTACGATTGACGGAATTCCGTTCAGCAGGTCCGCGACGTAGCGCACGATAAACGCAAAAGTCCTGCCGCCGTATTCGGCGAGATAGACTCCCGAAAAAAACCCGATCGGCAAACCGATCAGCGTGGCGACAAGCACGATTTGCGCGCTGCCGACGATCGCGTTCGCCATGCCTCCGCCATCCTGTCCGGGCGGAAGAGGAAGCTTCGTGAAGAAATTCAGATTGACCGAGGTGGCGCCGTTATAGACAAGGAATCCAAGAATCACAAAAAGCGTGGAAACCGTTACGAAAGCACACGCCGCGCAAAGACCCAGCATGAATATGTTGACGCCCTTTCGGCGTGCGTTACGCGCCGTCATGCTTTAGCCGAGCCTTTCTTTGTCGTCAATACGATCAGTAATTGCGCCACGCCGTTGATGATTATCGTCAGGGCAAACAGAACCAGCCCGAGTTCCACCAGCGCGGAGAGATAAGTGTTGCCCGTGGCCTCGGTGAATTCATTGGCGATGACCGCCGCGATCGTATAGCCCGGCGCGAACAGCGAGGCATGGATTGCGGGATCGTTACCGATCACCATCGTCACCGCCATCGTCTCGCCGAGAGCGCGCGCGAGGGCCAGAAATACCGAACCCATGATGCCGAGCTTGGCAAACGGCAGCACCGCGTTAAAAGTGGATTCCCATTGCGTCGCGCCCAGAGCCAGCGCGGCTTCCCGTTGTTCGCGCGGCACCGCCATGAGCGCCTCGCGCGAAACCGAAATAATGAACGGGAACGTCATGATCGCCAGAACCGTTCCCGCCGTCAGATATCCCACGCCGTAAATATGTCCGCTGAAGAACGGCAGAAAACCCAATACGCTTTGTATTCCCGGATCGATGTAGTCGCGCATCAGAGGGATCAGCGTGAATATCGCCAGCAGACCGTAGATGACGCTCGGCACCGCGGCCAGCAATTCGACGAGAAACGTCAGAGTATTGGAGAGCGTCGGGCGCGCCAGCTCAGACAGAAAGATAGCGGCGCCCACGCCGAGAGGCACAGCGATGAGCAGGGCAAGAAACGAAGTGAGGATCGTGCCATAAATAAACGGCCAGGCGCCAAACTGGTCGGTCACCGGGTTCCAGAGTTTGGATATGAGGAAGGAAAACCCGAACTTCTCGCGGGCTGGCGAACTGTGAAGCCACAGTTGCCACACGATCGCCAGCGTAACGAGAAGGATCAATGCGGCAAAAATCAGCGTTACCAAGTAAGCCACCTCGTCGCCGCCGAAACGACGCTTCGAAGCGATCGTCGTTCCTGGCGTTACTGCGGCGGTTGAAGTGGCCATAGAGTTTGGAGATCGGAGCTTATTTAATCAACGCGATCTGCTTCTGCTCCTTCGCGACCACCGCTTTTGGCAGCTGCGCATACTGAAGGCCCTCACAGTCCTTCTGCCCGGTCGTCAACATCCAGGCGAGGAAATCCGTAATCGACTTTTTCTTCGCCGGATCCTTGATCTCGCTCGGGATGAGCAGCCACGTAAACGACGAAATCGGATAGACGCCCGCGCCCATTCCGTTGGTAATCGACACCCGGAAATCCTCGGGCATCTCCTTAGCTGCGGCTGCCGCTGCTGTCACGCTCGTAAAGCTCGCCTTGACAAATTTTCCGGACGCGTTCTTAACATTAGCGTAAGGCATTTTCTGCTGCACGGCGTAGATCAGTTCCACGTAACCAATCGAGTCGGGTGTCTGTTTCACAAGACCCGTTACGCCTTCGTTGCCCTTACCGCCGAGGCCGAGCGGCCAGCTTACCGACGCGTTCACGCCGACCTTCATCTTCCACTCCGGGCTGACTTTCGAGAGATAGTCCGTGAAGATATACGAGGTGCCGCTGCCGTCGGAGCGGTGTACTACCTCGATGTCCTTGGCTGGCAGAGAGACGCCGGGGTTAGCCGAGGCGATCTTCGGATCGTTCCACTTGGTCACGCTCCCCAGGTAGATGCCCGCGATGGCTTCCGGAGTCAAGTTGAGATCGCTGGTAACACCCGGAATGTTGTAAGTAAGAACCACTGCGCCGAGAACTGTCGGAAAGTGCAACGGCGTAGGTTTTTTCGCATCCGCCATCGCCTTGAGCTGGTCATCCGTCATCACCATATCGGAAGCGCCGAAGTCGACCGTGCCTTCGGTGAGTTGACGGACCCCCGCGCCCGACCCAAGAGATTGATAGTTGATTGAAACATCCGGGTGCGCCATCTTGAATTCGCCGAACCACTGCTGATAGATCGGGTTTGGGAATGTGGCACCGGCTCCATTGATGGTTTCCGCACCCATTGCTGCAGTCGCAAGAAAGGTGGGAAGTACTGTTAGACCCAGAACGACGAGCTTTTTCATAGATTTATCCCCTTTGTTGAAGTTAAGAAAAGGGGTGGGCAACATAGAGTCTCCCACCCCAAAGTTTCAATTGCGTTACAAACTGTTTAAATGCCGCACAGGTGTTTAGCCAATGTGCGGCTTCCCCAAAAGCGCACTGGCCGAAGGTTCAGTTGTGCGCGTTCATTGGAAGCGCACAGGCCGAAGGTCCGTTGTGCGCGCTCATTAGAAGTTGGGCATGGAGCCCGGCAGAGTGTAACGAACATCGAAGTAAATCGTGTTGTCGTGGGTGTTCTTGGGAGCGCCCGCGGCAACGTACCAAGGCATCCGTTCCAGCCACTCGTATTGACCCATAACGTTGATGGCGCCGTATCGCGGATCCCTCCACATGGTCTGATTGAATCCGAAGGTGATTTCCTGGATGTCGCGGTTCTGGCTGTTGGCGGATCCTTTGTAGCCATACCCGATCAGCGATGTGCCGTTGGCGTCGAGCGCGACGTTGCGGCCGATGTAATCGCCGCTGTAATAGCCGTATAGCAGAGTTTTCTTGATTGTTCCTTCGAGGCCGCTGATCCAGCCATCGGCGTGAACTGCGCTGAGAGATCCATCCGCTCTCACAATGAGGTCGGGAGCCGCGCCGAATAGGTAGCGGCCTTCTCCGTCGCTCAGCATACCCGAGGCGACGACCCGCAAGTTATTGGTGATGCCTGCATTGAGGCCAAATGTAAGCCCTTCGCCAGTGGTGGTCTGATGAGTCCACGGCGCGGCAAGCGAGGCCGTTTTGAATGTGCTCACGATGCCACCGACTTCGAAGTGGAAGCGGGAACTGGGATCGAATGCCAGCTTGGCGATAAAGTCCGGAGTCAGGGTGGGCTGGCCGAGATAGCTTCCCGGAGGGGTGGCGCTGAAGCTCGCACCATTGTCGAGCTGGGTTGCCACAAGGCCGGCGAGAGCGGAAGGCAAAACGATCTGGCCGCCGCCGCCCGAACCGCCCATGTACTGATCGCCCTGTTCGGCCGAAAACCCGAAAGTCACCTTATCATTCGGGTGAAAAAGGACGCGCATACCAGGCTGGCGAGTCCAGGTGAGGCCCGCGATGTAGTTGATGTCTATGACTTGGCTGTAGAACAAGTCGCCAGGCAGGGCAGACAGGCCTTTGCGGTTGGGTACCATCAGGCTCCAACTTTGTCCGCCGAGGAATTCGATTTTGCCTTTGCGAGCATCGACCCAGAACAGCCGAAGGCGGGGAACGATAGCGCCGTTTGAAACAGCCAGGTTGGTGGCGCCACTGGTCCCGTTGAAGTCGAACTCGTTATAGCCGATGAAATGGGTGCCCTTCCAGTCGCCGTCGATCCGGAAACCGATACGCGAGTTCTGCTGGCTGAAGTGGAATTCCGAAAGGTTGCCGGCGACCGTGTTGTTGTAGGGAACGCTGCCGAAGTTGGAACCCATGCTGGATGCGGCGTTCTTGTCACGCCAGAAAGGCGTTAAGTCCATGAAGCCGATGGGAACGACGCAGACGCCGCCCATTCGGAGATACGCCGGAACGGGACCGTTGGCTTCCGGAGCTTCGCATGGGTTGCCGGTCGCGCCGCTTGACGATGCACCCTGTGGCAGCGGGGTTGGATAGGCGGCCGGACTGGGATATGCGGCCGGCAACGGCGCGACGGGCACGATTGGCGCGACCGGGATCATCGGACTGGTCGACGCCACTTGGCCAATGCCGCTGAACTTACCCGCAGGAGCTCCGGAAGACGCTCCGGAGTTTCCACCTCCCGTCGTTTGCGAGCCCAGCGCCTTTTCAAGCAGCGCTTGCTGGTTCTGAAGCGTCTGCTGCAGCAGCTGAAGCTGTTTCTGTTGTTCTGCCAGAGTCGCTTTCAGATGTGCGATCTCGTCGTTTTGCGACTGGCTTACAGCGACGGCAGTCGCTGAATTCTGTGTCGTACTTGCGTCATCCGCGGCGCCAAGAAGACTTGCTCCCATCAATAACAGCGATGCCGGTAGAAGCGAAGTCCTGTGACCGCATATCGTGCGTGGATTCATTAAATTCTCCCGTAAGAAGTCCCAGAAAATGGCTCTGGGCGAAGCTGTGCGGATTCAAATCCGAATGGAAAGAAGGGCTAACCGGATGAGCCGGACGTAATCTTCCCTGCGTTTGGATCACAACCGCGATTTCTAAGTCTAGGGATGGTTCCTGCCAACTGGATGACTAAATTGTGAAGAAATTGTTACGAAGACTCTCTGTGGTGGAATACCCTACCCGAGGTGGTGGTGGCGGACATCGATTCCCTTGATCAGGAACAGGACGTCCTCCGCGATGTTGGTGGCATGGTCGGCAACACGCTCCAGATTATGGGCGATGAAAATCAGATCGAACGCGGTTCCGGCCGGAGCGGTGCCGGATTCCAGCATCCCCAGCAGCTCCTGGTAAACCGAGTTCTTCAATTCATCCACTTCATCGTCGGAAAGCAAAACGCTGCGCGCCAGAGCTTCGTCGCGCTGAACGAAAGCGTCCAGACTCTTCCGCACCATCGACTCGACGGTTTTCGACATATGTGGTACGTCGATCAGGGGTTTGAGCTGAGGACGTCCGAGCATTGAGATGGAACGTTGCGCGATATTCACGGCCAGATCGCCCATCCGCTCCAGATCGCTGTTGATCTTGATGGCGGCGGTCAGAAAGCGAAGGTCGCGCGCCACCGGCTGATGGAGCGCCAGCAGCCGTGTGGCGAATTCGTCGATTTCAATATCCAGTTGGTTGATGCGCTCTTCCGCCTCCCAGATATTGACCATCAGGGCGTCATCGCGCTCCACCAGGGAGCGAATGCTGTTGTGGATGGATGTCTCGACCAGCCCGCCCATCTCAAGGATCTTGTTTTGTAACTCGTCGAGTTCGAGGACAAAGGGCCGCATCACTTATTGACAAGAAGCTGATTGATAAAAATCGAGTGTTAAAAAAACGATACCAGTTCTGGCCCCCGATGGCGGAACTTTTTTCGAAGCGGGAGCTCCCTGCTACAGCAGCGTATTAATCGATCCGACTCTTCCCGCTTCGAACGCCCCGATCGCGCTCTGCTGCTTCAGAATCCACCCGAGTTCGTCGATGCCCTCGAGCAGGCAAGTCTTCGAGAACGGATCTACCGGGAATTCGACCCGATCCCCATCCGGCAGCGTGATCGTCCGGGAGGCGAGGTCGACCTTGATCTTTGCCGTTTCGGGAAGCGCGAAGAGCTTGTCGTGAATCTTCGGCGGCACGACGATCGGCAGCAGCGAGTTCTTCAGCGCGTTGCCCTTGAAGATATCCGCAAACGAGGTGCTGATCACGGCGCGGAAGCCGAACTGCGTCAGTGCCCACGGCGCATGCTCGCGCGAACTGCCGCAGCCGAAGTTGTCGCCGGCAAGTAGAATCTTCGCGTTCCGTCCGCGCGAGGTGTTCAGAATGAAATCCGGCTTCGGATTTCCCTGCGCGTCATAGCGCCAGTCGCAGAAGAGCTGCTTATCGAGACCCTCTTTGGATGTGGTCTTCAGAAAGCGGGCCGGGATGATCTGGTCCGTATCGATATTGTTGTTCGGCATCGGCACCAGACGCGATTCAAATGGAAGAAAGGGTTTCATTTTTGCTCCAAGCACAACGGACCTGCGGCCTGTGCTTTCATAAAATCGTCCTCACGTCGGTAACAACGCCGGTAAGGGCGCTTGCGGCGGCGGTAAGTGGCGAAGCCAGGAACGTCCTGCCGCCCTTGCCCTGCCGGCCTTCGAAGTTCCGGTTGCTGGTCGACACGCTGTACTGGCCCGGCTGCAGTTGATCGCCATTCATCGCGATGCACATCGAGCAACCCGGCTCGCGATAGTCGCATCCGGCCGCCCGGAAAATCTCCGGTAGACCTTCCGCGATAGCTTGCCGCTTCACTTCCATGGAACCCGGCACAACCATCACGCGCACATTCGGATTTACTTTACGGCCCTTCAGAACGCTCGCCGCGCTGCGCAGATCGGAGATCCGCGAATTCGTGCAGCTGCCGATGAAGACGACATCGATCGCGTGCCCTGCGAGCGGCTTGCCGCCTTCGAGACCCATATATACAAGGGCCTTGGCGAGCGCATCGCGTTCCAGCGGGTCGGAAACGCTCGATGGTTCAGGAATCGCGGCGTTGATCGAAACGCCCATCCCGGGATTCGTGCCCCAGGTAATCATCGGTTCCAGCGCGTCGCCATTGATGACGACTTCGCGGTCGAACTTCGCGCTCTGGTCGCTGGGAAGCCTGCGCCACCGCGCCACCGCCGCATCCCAATCCGCGCCCTTCGGAGCGAACTGACGGCCGTGAAGATATTGGAACGTTGTGTCGTCTGGCGCGATCATGCCCGCGCGCGCGCCCCCTTCGATCGACATGTTGCAAACCGTCATCCGGCCTTCCATATCGAGGGAAGTGATCGCCGACCCCGTGTATTCAAGTACCGTGCCCGTGCCGCCGCCGATGCCGATCTGGGCAATCAGCGCCAGGATGATGTCCTTCGCCGATACGCCGGTCTTCAGCGAGCCGGTAACATGGACCCGGAACGTCTTGAACGGACGCAGCAAAAGGCACTGCGACGCCAGCACATTTTCCACATCGCTCGTCCCGATCCCGAATGCCAGGGCGCCGACCGCCCCGTGCGTTGACGTGTGACTGTCGCCGCACACCACGGTCATACCCGGTTGCGTCAAGCCCAGTTCCGGCCCGATCACGTGCACGATGCCCTGATGACTCGAATGCACGCCGTAATGAGTAATGCCGAACTCTTTGCAATTCTTCTCGAGCTGGGCTACCTGATTAGCCGCGATCGGATCCAGAATCGGCAATGACCGGTCGCTGGTCGGAATGCTGTGGTCCGTTGTCGCGATCGTCAAATCGGGACGCCGGACCTTCAAGCCGCGCTCCCGCAGACCTTGAAACGCTTGTGGCGAGGTCACTTCATGCACCAGATGCAGATCGACATATATAAGGCTGGGCGCACCGGGTTCCTCATGAACCACGTGCGCATCCCAGACCTTTTGTGAGAGTGTTCTTAAATTGCCTGACAAACTGCTTCTCCTGTTTGTTCCGTGGTGGCCGGCTTGCCCGCGGGATGCAGGTCCGCCGTCACCTTGCCGCTGTTGAGTACCTGTTCCATGGCGCGGTTCACCGCCGCCGCTTCTTCGGAAAGCCCAAAGCTGTATTCGAGCATCGCCGCCACCGATCCGATCGCGCCAAACGGATTGGCCTTGTTTTGTCCCGCGATGTCGGGCGCCGATCCGTGCACCGGTTCGTAAAGCCCCGCCCACGCACCGGAAGGCTTCTTCGCCCCGATGGAGGCGGATGGAAGCATGCCGATCGAACCGGCCAGCACCGCGCCCTCGTCGCTCAGAATATCGCCGAACATATTCTCCGTCAGCACCACATCGAAGCGCTTCGGATTCAGCACCAGTTGCATGGCGCAGTTGTCCACCAGCAGGTGATCCAGCTCGATGTCGCCGTAGTCGGCCGAGACTTCGATCACTACGCGACGCCAGAGTTGCGACGTGTCAATCACATTCGATTTATCGACCGAAGTCAGCTTCTTGCGGCGCTTGCGGGCGAGTTCAAAAGCCATCCGCGAGACCCGGTCGATCTCGCGGCGTGTGTACGTCATCGTATTGACGCCGCGCTCGTCCATGCCGGAGCCCGAAATGCCGCGCGGCGTTCCGTAGTAGAGGCCGCCGGTGAGTTCGCGAACGATAATCATGTCCACGCCGTCGACCAGTTCGTTCTTGAGCGGGGAGGAATCGAGCAGCGCTTTGTAACTGCGAACCGGGCGCAGATTGGCGAATACGCCCATGGTTTTGCGGATGCCGAGAAGTCCCGCTTCCGGTCGTTTGTCCGTAGGAGCGTCATCGAACTCGGGCAGGCCTACCGCGCCCATCAATACCGCATCCGCTTCGAGCGCCAACTTTTTGGTTTCCTCCGGGAACGGCGTTCCGGTCCTGTGGATCGCGATGCCGCCCAGCAGGCCTTCGCGAATGGTCAGCTGATGACCCCATTTTTGGGCCACAACGCGCATGACGCGCACGGCCTCTCCGGTGACTTCGGTGCCGATCCCGTCCCCGGGAAGCACCAGTACGTTGAGATTCAAGTCTTCTCCTTAAGCTTTTGTGGCACTGGCGGTCTTTGCCGCCGGCGAGGGATTCGGCCCCGGCATAGAACCACCGGCGGCAAAGACCGCCGGCGCCACAAGAACCTAGTCTACTGTGGTCGCCGCGAGCACCTGCTGGCTGCGGCGCGCGAGTTCCGCGATCTCCTCATCCATCAGGCCTTTCTTATTGTCCGCCAGCGCCGTGATCTCCGTGTAAACCACGTCAAGTTCTTCCCGAGTCAACACAAATCCCAAATAATCCAGACGATTCCTCAACGCGTGACGTCCGCTGTGCTTGCCCAGCACCAGACGGCTCTCCGGTACTCCGACCGACTTCGGCTCCATGATCTCGTAAGTGGTCCGTTCCTTCAGATAACCGTCCTGATGGATACCCGCCTCGTGCGCGAACGCATTGCGCCCCACAATGGCCTTGTTCGGTTGCGGACCGAAACTGATGATCGAAGTCAACATCTCGCTAGCCGGGAACAGATGTTCCGCGTGGATGCCGGTAGTAAAGGGATACCGGTCGTTCCGCGTCTTCATCACCATCACGATCTCTTCGAGCGAACAGTTCCCCGCCCTCTCGCCGATGCCATTAATAGTGCACTCGACCTGCCGCGCTCCCGCCTTCACCGCCGACAGCGAATTCGCTACCGCCAGCCCCATATCGTCATGGCAATGGACACTGACGATCGCGGTATCGCCCAGCGCCTTCACCACCCGGCCGATGATCTCGGCGTATTCGTCGGGCGTCGAATAACCGACCGTGTCCGGAATGTTAACCGTCCGTGCCCCGGCCGCTACCACCGCACGGGATACCTGTTCCAGATACTCGGGATCGGTGCGCGCTCCGTCTTCCGCCGAAAACTCCACGTCATCCACGTAAGAGCGAGCCAGCTCCACAGCCGCAACTGCATTATCCAGAACCTGTTGCCGCGACATCTTCAATTTATGCTTGAGGTGAATGTCGCTGGTCGCAATGAAGGTATGAATGCGCGGCCGCCGCGCTTTTCTGAGAGACTCGGCCGCGCGTTCCACGTCCATTCGAGTGCATCTGGCAAGCGCCGCCACCTGCACCCACGGGAATTCCCGGCTCACCGCGTCGACAGCTTCGAAATCGCCTTGAGAGGCAATCGGAAAACCGGCCTCGAGGATGTCTACCCCAAGTTCAACCAGCTTTCCCGCCATTCGCAGCTTCTCGGGTACGGTCATGCTGCAACCGGGCGACTGTTCGCCGTCCCGGAGGGTCGTGTCGAAGATCCACACGCGATTATTCATAGTTGGAAGGTACTCCAAGGCCATTATGAGGAGGGCGGATCTAATAAAGCAAATTTATTTCATTCGTGATTTGGATAAGTGTGAGTTATACACGGCATGGGTGCCTTCGGCGAGGTGCTACTTGCATCACTGAAAGATGCAGACAGCATCAAACTTGCTATCATGATCTTGTGAGGACAACGGTTACACTTTCCGAGCCCTTGCTGAGGACAGCAAAGCGGCGGGCTTCCGAGCGCGGCGTCACGTTGAGTGAGTTCGTGGAGGATGCTGTGCGTTTTCAACTCGCCCGGAAGCCGTCTGCCGCAGTACCGCCTTTTCGGCTGCACACCGTGAAGGGAAAACTGGTTCAGCCGGAACTGGATCTCGATCGAACATCGGCTCTCGAAACACTCGATGATGAATCCAAGTTCGCTGGTTTGAAGAACCGTAACGCCTGACTCATGCAGATGCCCGACGTGAATGTCCTGGTGTACGCGCACCGGGAGGAAACTCCGGCGCACGGCCGTTATGCCGCGTGGCTCACAAGACTCGCTGAAGGTCCTGAGCCGTTCGCGCTTTCAGAACTCGTCCTTCACGGCTTTGTGCGCGTGGCGACGAACCGAAAGATATTCGATCCCCCATCGACTTCCACTCAGGTTTTCCAATTTCTCGATGCTCTTTTGGAGCGTCCGGACTGCTGCCTGATTCGGCCGGGGCCGGACCACTGGACAGTCTTCCGTCAGCTTTGCGCGGATGGGAACCTGAAGGGAAATCTGGTGGCTGATGCCGCGCACGCCGCTGTCGCGATTGAAAGCGGTTGCGAATGGGTAACCGCCGACACGGATTTCGCTCGATTTGCGCCGTCGCTTCGCTGGACACACCTGTAAGACGCCACCAGACAGGCGAGGGTGCGCCACACAACTCAATGCTCCGCGTTCACGATGCAGTTTCCCGGAACTTCCCTCATGGAAAGTGTAAGTAAACTCGAACCCCCGGCAATCCAATTAACAATAAGCTCTTTTTATATTTTGGACGGTTTACATCAATCGGAGTTATGATTGTCGCGTGGAATTGAGCACGCTCCGGGTCTTCATGACGGTTGCCAACGAGCGCAGTTTCTCCCGTGCCGCGGAGAAACTGTCGCGCACCCAGCCCGCGGTTTCACTTGCGCTGCAGCGCCTCGAAAGCGAGCTAGGCGAGAAACTTCTCGATCGGTCCGCCAAGGACGTGATGTTGACCGACGCCGGCCGCACGGTGCTCGAATTTGCCCGTCGATTTCAGAACCTCGAATCCGAACTCGAGAACTCGATGGCCGAGCTGCGCGATCATTCGGCAGGCCGGCTCGTCATCGGCGCAAATGAATCGACCGGCCTTTACCTGCTCAGCCACATCGAACGCTACCGGCGGATGTATCCGAAGATCAAGGTGCAGGTTAAGCGGAGCTTTTCGAGCCGCATTCCCTCGGAGATCGTGGACGGCAATCTGGAACTTGGCGTCATCAGCTATCAGCCGCGCGATGAGCGACTGCAAACCCGCGTCATCTTTACCGACTCCCTGGCCTTCGTGGTCTCGCCGAAGCACCGCCTGGCGAAACGCAACAGGGTGCCGATATCCGAATTGGGCGACGAGACTTTTGTCGCACACAACGTGCTTTCACCCTATCGCGACATCGTTCTGCGGGCGTTTCAAAATCGTGGCGTGCGGCTCAATATGGATATCGAGATGCCGACGGTCGAGATGATCCGCTGGATGGTGGAAGAGAATCAGGGCGTGGCTTTCTTGCCGCGGATGTGCGTCGAGCAGGAGATCGCCGAAAAACGCCTGGTCGCTGTACGGGTGCCTGAAGTCGAGGTTGAGAGAAAGATCTACCTGGTGCAACCATCGCGCCGCGCGGTCAGCTATGCCGCGGACGCTTTCCTCCAACTGGTGATCGGATGAACGTGGCGCGGACACTCGTCTCGGCCGCGCCCCGACTCATCGGGGCGCTTGTCGCCTGTATTCTTCCAGCCCAAAAGCCTCCCAACGCTCTGGTCTCGGAAGCCAAATTCCCCTGGACCGTAGTCCGCGACAACCTCCTCAAGATGGCCGAAAAGATGCCCGCCGAATACTACAGCTTCAGGCCCGCTCCCGAAATCGAGACCTTCGGCCAGCGCGTCGCGCATATCGCCGGCGCCAATCTCCGCGTATGCAAGGGAATCATCGGCAGCCAAAATCCGCAAGCCCGTCCATCCGCCACGTCCAGGACGGAACTGATCGAGGCTCTGAAGCAATCCTCCACTGCCTGCGATTCCGTATTCGACTCCCTCACCGATGCAGCCGCTTTCGAAAAAATCAGCTCCCGTCTTGGAGGACCGTTTCCACCCGAAGCCACACGAACCAAACTCTCCACCCTTTACAACATGATCCGGCACTCGAATGAGATGTACGGATACATGTGTGTTTATCTCAGGCTGAAGGGCATCGTGCCGCCCTCCAGCACGCCCGAATAAACACGATGCCAGTGGAAGTTCTGTTCATCGGAGCGCATCCGGATGATGTCGAGTGGGGCGTGGGAGGAATCGCGCTTCTCCTGCGCGGTCGGGGGATCTCGTTCGCGATCGCCGATTTGACAAACGGCGAAATGGGTTCCCGCGGCACGCCCGAAGAACGAAAGATCGAAGCTGACTCCGCAGCCGCCTCCTTGGGTGCAACTCGCGAGACTTTGAACCTGCCCGATTGCGGTCTCGTCGACTCCCCCGAAAACAGACGCCTGATAGCCAGCGCAATCCGGCGTCACCGTCCTAAAATCGTGGTCGCTCCTCTATGCGAAGACCGGCATCCCGATCACGCGGCGGCGGGCCTGATCGTGCAGAATTCCCGTCTCTTCTGCGTCCTCAAAACGCTTGACGATCCCAATCCGCCTCATAAGCCCGCCGCGTTCCTCTTCTACCCGATACACAATTTCCACCAGCCCACCTTTGTCGTCGATACATCGCCGATGTTCGAGAACAAACTGGAGTTGCTGCGGATTTACCGCTCCCAATTTGTCGAACCCGTCAGCGATTATTTGTTCGGACTCGAATCCCGCGACCGCTACTACGGTTCGCTCATCGGAGCCCGTCACGGCGAAGCGCTGGTATCGGATCAGCCAATCCGTCTCAGGGGCCCGGGCGACCTTCTTTCGCTTCTCAAGTGATCAAATGCGAATCTTCCTCAAGATCCTGATCGCCGTCGCATTGCTCACACTATTCGTGTACGGTTGTGACGATCTCTACGCGCGCATGCGTCACGAGCCCTTTGCCGACATCCACATCGATCGTTATCTTGCCGTCGCCGAGAAGTTCAACAAGGTCGATTACGAGCGCACCACTCCCATCACCGAACGCTGCGTTTATTCGCTCTTCCCGCACTCCGGCCACAACCCGTGCTGGTACGTAACCCGTCACACTTTTGTATTCATCAAAGTCGGGTAATGTACCGGTGGCGGTCTTGCCGCCGGCTTACTCTGCTGGAACAGCAGCGCAAACGCCGTCAGATTCCGCCGCCATACCAACCAGGTATGCATTCCCGGCGTCTCGACATCCACGTGCTCCACGCCCTTCGCCGGAAGCCATTCCCGAAATTTCCGGTTCGGCTCGATCAACCGGTCTTCCGTCCCGCAGGCAGTCCACAGCAACCGGATCTCTTTATTGGCCTTAGAATCCAACTTCGGGTATTATGCCCCACGTACAATAATTCCGCCCCGCCCCCATGAGATCGACTTTGGACCGGGCACGTGGAACTCATTTGACAGAGACGGAAAATTGGGCTTCACCGAAGAATTTCCGGGGCCGATCAGGCTCACGCCGTCGGCGATAAAGGAATAACGGTATAGTCAGGTTCGAGCGGTGCGGTTGTGATCGTCCAGATACCATCGTCACCCTTCTGCATTGGCAGCATGTCTGTTCCCGCAGATAAGTTCGCTTCATAATCCCGTCACTATATTTTTTCACTGGCACGCCGTCAGAATCGCCGTGTTGTAAATATGCTCGGCCGTCGAGCCGCGTGAAAGATCGCTGGCCGGTTTCGCCAGACCCTGCAATATCGGCCCGATCGCCACAGCTCCGCCGAGCCGTTCGGCCAGCTTGTATCCGATATTCGCCGCCGAGAGGTTCGGAAACACCAGCGTATTTGCACGGCCCGCCACGATGGAACCGGGCGCTTTTGATGCCCCGATTTCCGGAATCAGCGCCGCATCCAGTTGCAGCTCGCCATCGACCTTCAAGTCCGGCGCAAGTTTCCTGACCATTCCGAGCGCTTCCAGCACCTTGTCGACGTCCGCATGCCGCGCGCTTCCCTTGGTCGAAAACGAGAGTAGCGCCACCAGCGGCTCGGCTTCCAGAAACTGGCGAGTCGTCGCCGCGGCAGAAACGGCGATCGACGCCAACTGCGATGGCGACGGATCCACTACAACGGCGCAATCTGCGAACGTCATCACGCCTTCCACGCCGAAGCGCGAATTGGGATGCGCCATCAGGAATGCACCGGAAACTGTCTTGATGCCCGGCGCGGGCCCGATTGCAGCCAGCGCGGCGCGGACCGTTTGTGCCGTCGTGCAAACGCACCCGCCCACGCTGCCGTGCGCCTCATCCATCGCGACCATCAGCGCGGCGAAGTAGAGTGGCTGGCGCGCAGCCGCCTCGGCTTCCGCCTCTGTAACACCTTTCGAAGCCCGGCGCCGGTAGTAGTAAGCCGCGTAATCACGGAGCCGCGGCGAATGGGCAGGATCGACCGTTTCGACGCCGAGAACGGCGTTCGCCGATATCAGGACAGGCTCGGCGAGACCCTCTTCCTTCAACCGGCGCGCGGCGGCTATAACCCGCGAGTCGTCGCCTTCAGCAAAGACTATGCGCCGCCTCGCCGCGCGAGCACGCGCTTCGAGCTTGTCGAAAAATAGATTCAAGTCACATGTACCGCTGGCGATCTTGTTTTAATTAGACCCACTGGCGACAAGGATCGCCAGCGGTACCTGCAGCCTCAGTCGCCTAAGAACCGGCCGTAAGGCCGCAGCCCCGCCACGTTGTCGCACACCGCTTTGATGCCCGCCGTGATGGGAATCGCGAGCAGCAACCCGGCTGCGTCCCATAAGAATCCCCAAAACATCAGTGAGAACGTGACCACCAAAGGGTTCAGATGCACGCGCGCCCCGACGATCTTCGGATAAAGGACGTTCATCGCGGTCAAATGCATAACAAGCACGAGAATAAACGCGATCAGGATCACGGAACTGCCCTCGCCACCTGCCAGGGCCGCCATCACCGGCGGAAGAACCGCAACCGCCATTCCAACATAAGGCACCAGACTGAGAAAGCCGCTGAGGATGCCGACAATAAAGGGGTACGGAATGTGGAGCATCGCGAATGCCCCCCAGCTCACCGCCGCCAGCATTAAGCCGATCAAAAAATTTCCAACTACGAAAGCGCGCGCCATCTCAGCCACTCCATCGAGGCTGCGCGCCGCCGCTACCCGGTCGCGGCCTTCGAAGAACCGCAGGAAACTTCGCTGAATATGGTCGCGCCAGCTCAGCATGAAATAGACCAGAAACGGCACGAATGAGGCCATCAGGAGAAACTCGTACACAGTGCCGAGCCGGGAATAAACATAGTCGGCGATGGCGTTGCGATCCTCATGGATCCTGACCTCGGGAATGACGGGAGCGATGGCGCCCGGAACCGCGACAGGTCCCGGAACAGTCACGGCAATATCAGGCGGCGCCGGTGTCTTCCGATTTTTCCGTGTTCGCGGCGCCACCTGCGGTGCGGGAGCCGGTTCGGCCTTGCGTGCGGGGACCAGAAGGCGCGTGGTGGAGTTCTCCAGATTCTCGATCCGGTCGGTCACCCCTGTGATGAACCCCGAAAGGTTTTCCTTGAACGCCGGCACGTCGCTGGCGAGCCCGGAAAGCTGATTGTAAGCGGCGAGTGCCGCGAAATACAAACAAAGGGTTGCCAGCACGCCGACCATAAACGTCGCCAGCGGTCTCGGTAGCCGCAGACGGACCAGACCGGCGACGAAAGGCTCCAGTATCAGCGCGATGATCACCGAGATCGTCGTGGTGATGAAAACCACGCGTCCGAAATACAGAATGGCGAGCAGGACCCCGAACGCAATCGTCGGCAGCGCATAGCCGTGCACCTGCTCCTGAATGGAACTCTGCGAACTTTCCTGCTGCGTTCCGATCAACCTGACCTGCCCGTGTCCACGAGACTAGCACGCTTCCCTAATACAATCGAATCGTGGCGGCAATGGGACGAATTCTGGCGCTCGATCTCGGGAAAAAGCGAATCGGCCTGGCTCTCAGCGACGAGCTCGGGCTCACCGCTCAGGGTCTCACGACGATGGAGCGCGAGGGACGCCGCGACGATATCGAGATCCTGCGGCGGCTCACGATCGAAAACAACGTGAAACTGATTCTCATGGGCGATCCGCTGCACATGAGCGGCGAAAAAAGCCGCCAGGGCGAATACACGCGTGAGTTTGCCCGCGAACTCGAATATAAGACAGGGCTTCCGATCCGGTTCTGGGACGAGCGCTGGACCAGCCGGGAAGCCGAGCGTACACTGCGCGGGTCCGGCATCGCGCACGACGAAAGGAAACCGGCCATCGACCGGCTGTCCGCCGTCATCCTGTTGCAGAGCTATTTGGATTCGCTCGAGGCTCGACAGTGAGGTTTCTCGCGCGGCTGATCGCACTGGCCATTCTCGTCGCGGTTGTCGCCGGCGCATGGGTCTTCTACCGTTTGAATCAGCCATACAAGGGTTTCTCCGATCCGGTATTTGTCGAATTTGCCCGCGGCACATCCACACGATCAATTGCTGCGGTTCTGGCGGACAAGGGTGTGATCGAGCAGCGCTGGCTGTTTCTCGCGGCGCGCGGCGCGCGGCGCGACGCAAATCTTCAGGCGGGCGAATACAAATTCGAGAAGCCCGCGTCTCCGCTGGAAATCCTCGGGCGGCTCGCACGCGGCGATATTTATTACATGGAGCTGCTCGTGCCCGAGGGTTTCAACATGTACGACATCGCGGCGGCGGTGGGCAAGCTGGGAACAATGCGGCCGGAAACGTTTCTCGCCGCAGCCGGCGATTCGGCGATGATCCGGGACCTTGATCCCAACGCCCCTTCGCTCGAAGGCTATCTGTTCCCCAACAAGTACCGCATCTACCGGCATACCACCGCGCAACAAATTTGCCGGATGATGACAGGCGAATTTCGCGCGCAATGGAAGGCGCTCAAGACACCCGCCAATCTACACGACACGGTGACACTCGCGGCGATGGTGGAAAGAGAAGCCCGCCTGCCGGCAGAGCGCCCGATCGTGGCGTCGGTATTCGACAATCGCCTGCGCATCGGCATGAAGCTCGATTGCGATCCGACCACGGTTTATGCCGCGTTGCTGGAGAACCGCTATCGGGGGATCATCCACCGTTCCGATCTGGAGAATCGAAGTCCGTGGAACACGTATCAGCATGCCGGTCTGCCGCCGGGACCGATTGCGAATCCGGGCCTCGGCACGATCAAGGCCGTGCTCGCCCCCGCCGAGACTCACTACCTTTATTTCGTCGCGAAGGCCGATGGTTCGGGCGGGCACAACTTTTCTGAGTCGCTTGTTCAGCACTACGCGGCCGTTGCCAATTACCAACGTGCCATCAATCACTAAGAAACAAAGAGTGGCCGATTATGTGGCCGCGTGCGGCTGGAGTCTTGTCGGTGAAAGCGAATGGCGCGAACTAAAGTCCACCCTCACCGATGTTTCAGAAACGACGCTGCGCGCGTCCGGCATCCCGATCGCCGCTCCGTGGAGTGGAGTCGCGCAGCACTCAATCGACGACCTGGAATCCTCTCTCCGCGACTTCAGCCATGTATACGAGAGCCGACCCGATCTGCGGCGTTACTGCCGCGATCAGGTTATCTCTGCAAAAGACCGCGCACGGTGGGCCGCGCGAAGCTCTAAGGTCGAAGAAAGCAAGCGACGCATGAAGGCCGAGATGGTTGAGTGGATGCTTGTCTGGCTGGACGACCCGGCGATTTTCCCGGCATGGATACAGCTCCGCAGACACAGGATGGGATAAACTGTTCAGCGGTATGAAAATCCAGAAGATGTTTTGCGCGCTGGGCTTGGTAGTGCTGTCCGCTCAAGCCCAGGTCCCGGCCAATATTGAAGCCGAGTTGAAAAAGATCGGGCAGATCGTCGATCCCCCCTGCACTGCGAAGCTCTACCGCCCGCTGATGCCGGCCAACGACGTCAACAGCACAGTGACTCCGCTCTATCCCGGCATCACCGTTGCGCGCGATGTTTCGTTCGGTCCCAATCCGAAGGACGTAGTTGATATTTTCACCGCCGATAAAGGTGGCAAGTCGCGCCCCGTGCTAATGTACATCCCCGGCGGCGCAGGCAACAAGATCGAGCAGCAGGACCGGGAAGCAAACGCTTTCTACGACAACATCATGCGCTGGGCGACGCAGAACGGCATGGTCGGCGTCAACATGCAGCGGCACCCGGGCCCGGATTGGGATAGCGGCGGCAAAGACGTTTCGCTCATGGTCCAGTGGGTGGAAGCGAACATCGGCAAGTACAAAGGCAATCCCAATCGCATGTTCATTTGGGCGCAGTCGGCCGGTAATGGCCCGCTCGGCGTTTACATTGGCCGTCCCGAGCTTTGGGGACCGAAGGGCGTCGACGTCAAAGGCGCGATCTTCATGTCCGGCCAGTTCAATATCCTGCCGCTGAACCCGGCTGGCATCGGGGGCGGACGTGGCGGCCCCGATATTTTGGCCAGCTCAGGCACAACGTGCGGTCTTCCGGCGGGGGCGGCGTTTTCAAACGCTGGTGCGATTGCCGGACCGAGCCGTGCGGAGGATGCGCCCGCACGAGGTGGCAGGGGCGGTGGTGGGGGCGGGGGCCCACGGATCGATCCCGCGATTCAACTCGCGCGATCCAGCCTGCCGGCGCTGAAAACGTCCACAGTGAAAATCATGCTCGCCACTGCCGAGCTCGACCCAGGGATCAGTGGAGCCGACAGCGCGTTCAACAAGGCTTTGCATGACGAGCTCTGCAAGGTTGGGCCGGATCATTGCCCGACTATGCTGTTCGAAAAGGGAGAGAGCCACATGTCGGAAGTATTCTCAATCGGCACGTCCGACAAGGTTGTTTCCGGCCCCATCCTTAAGTGGATCAAGAGTATTAAGTAACGTGGCGCGGACGATCGATTTTTGTCGTCTGCGGTTGAAGCCAAGGCAGGCCACAAGAAGCGATGACCTGCCCCACGTGAATCTATGCTAACTCGAACGCACGAAGCAGGGCTTGCGCCTTTAGCTCCATTTCGTCCCACTCGGCTTCCGGGTCGGACTGCGCCACGATCGCTCCACCAACACCGAGACTTACATGTCCCCCTTGAAAAACAGCCGTCCGGATCACGATGCTTAGATCCGCAGTACCGTTAAAACCCAGGTATCCTATTGCGCCCGAATAGATCCCCCGAGCCGTGGGTTCCAGCTCATCAAGCAATTCCATGCTGCGCCGTTTCGGTGCACCCGTCATCGAGCCGCCGGGAAACAACGCCCGCACGCAATCGATGGTCGTCACATCGGGCCTGAGTCGACCAGCGATCGTACTTACAAGCTGATGAACGGTCTCATAAGTCTCGACTTCCATTAAACGCGGCACATGTACGCTTCCCACCTCGCACACACGCGACAGATCGTGCCGGACCAGATCCACGATCATCAGGTTCTCCGCCCGGTAACGAATGTCGCTCGCGAGCAATTCACGCAGCCGCGCGTCTTCTTCAGCGTTGCGCCCGCGCCGCATCGTTCCCTTGATCGGACGAGACTCCGCTCTGCGTTCCCGATCGATTCTCAGAAAGCACTCCGGCGATGTCGAGGCAACTTGAATGTCGTCGAATTGCAGGTACGCGGAGTAAGGCGCGGGATTGGTCCGCCGCAGCGTCTCATAGTAAGTTAGCGCCGGGATTTCGGTTTCCAGGCATACCTTATTGGTAAGACAGAGTTCATAGCTCTCGCCGGCTCTAATCAATGAGAGACACTCACCGATCTTTTTCAGATAGTCTGCGTGCGGGATGTTATATCTCGCAATCGGCGCGGGGCGATTCAATCGCTCTGTAATTCGCGGCGTTAGTCTGGCGATACGCCGTTCCATGTCGTCCAGCCATGCCTCGTCGCCTATGAGATAAAGAGTGTTCTTGCTGTGATCGATGGCCAGGAATTGCTGAACTTTCAGTAGCATCGAATCCGGATATGGAGATTGATGCTTATGCCTCGCTCCCCACTCGTAACCGAAATAGCCTACATAGCCGCCCGTGAATGGAAATGGCAATTCGGGCATATCGAACTGCTCCAACTCGCCCTTATATACCTCATCTGAGGCGCCCATGTAAGAGAACGCGAGTGAACTGTCGAGCCAGAAGGCATATCGCTCATGCGAGAACAACTCGCGAAACAGCACGTCGGCCGGATGGGGAAGCGGCATCGTCCGTACGATTCCCCGCGCTGACGCTTGGGGTTGCGGGCGGGCGGGCGTGGGCCGATCATATAGCCCCAAGCGTGAGCGCGGGGAAAGGAAGTTCTGTAACAACGCAGCCCCATATTCCGTGCACACCGATTCCGGATGAAACTGCACTCCCCAAATCGGCCGGGTAACATGACGCAACGCCATCACCATGCCATCGCTCGACCACGCGATCTTCCTCAGCTCCGCCGGTAAAGGCTCCATCACAGCCAGGGAATGATACCTGATAGCCGAGAAACGTTGGGGAATCCCCCGAAACAGGGCGTCTCCGTCATGGATAATCTCGCTCGCCTGGCCATGCACCGGGTCGACCTGAGACACCTCGCCTCCGAACAAACAGGCAATCCCCTGATGCCCCAGGCAAACGCCCAGCACCGGCACATCCGCGTTCAGGATCACATCGCGCGATACGCCGAAGTCCCGTTCGCGATCCGGCCTTCCCGGCCCCGGCGAAACGATTGCGCTGCTGAAGTCAAGACGACTAATCTCATCCCAGTCCATTTCGTCGTTGCGAACGACGATCGGCATCTCGCCGGTAATCGCCGCCACCGCATGGACCAGGTTGAATGTAAACGAGTCGTAGTTGTCGATAATGAGAGCAGGCACTTGGAAGCCGCACAGCCCGAAGGTCCTTGTCGTTTTCAGACAACGCCCGGCGAATTCTTCAGAAGATCAACTTCAGCCCGAACTGAATCTGCCTCGACGTCGTCACCGTGCTGCTGATCAATCCGGCCGACGGACTCACCACGCCGCTGGAGAACATAACCGCATTCGGCGTCCCGAAGTTTGCCCTGTTCTGTATGTTGAAGCATTCCGCGCGAAACTGCAGATTCATCCTCTCCGTCACCGCAATCCGCTTGAAAAGCGACAAATCCACCTCCGCCATTCCAGGTCCGTTGTATACGCCTCTGCCCAGCGTGCCCCATGTGCCCGCGGTGGACAGAACGAACGCATTCGGATTGATCCATTGATTCGGATTCCCCGTAATCACAGATCCCGAAAACCCCGGCGCCAGGGAAGGCCTGTCCGGATTCCTCGTGTCGCCATCCCCGGAGCGATTCGACCCATCTTGTGGAGTAAGCGGAAATCCGCTGAGCAGTGTGGCGATTCCGTTCAACTGCCAGCCTCCGGCCACGCGCTCCGCGAAGCCGCTCGCGCCGCCAAACAGCGCCTTGCCTCTTCCGAAAGGCAGCTCATAACTGGCCGAAATACTGGCTTGCGCGGCCACATTGAACGCCGACGGCCCCCAATCCAGGGGCAGATTATTCCTGTCCTCGATCATCTGCGCCTGGTTACTCGCTTGAGCGCCTGTCGGCGCGGAATTCATATCGAGGTTTTTCGACCACGTGAAATTACCCCGGACCTGAAGACCCCTGCTCAGCCGCTTCGTCAAATCGATCTGTAGCGCGTTGTAACTGCTGTTGCCTTCCGTATACCAAAAGAAACCCGCGCCCAGATAAGGATTTGGCCGGGCGCTTAGTGGTGATACCGGGGTTGGCTGGAGCGGTATGTACAAAGTTCCCTGAGGTACATTGTTGGCGGTCGTGGAGCCTTGGCCCGTGCAGCCGCCCCCGGTTTGACAAACCTGCGCCGGGATGGTGTTGGGATCGACGTTGATCAGCCCATGGTAACCATGCGACCCGACATAGGCAATCCGCAGGACGGTATCCTGGCTCAACTGCTGTTCGATTCTCAAATTCCATTCTTCAACTGTCGGCGTCTGCGCGTTGGGCTGGACACCCTGCGGCGCAAATATCGTGCACGGCGAGGGAACGCCCGGGCCGCAAGACGGCGGAGGAAGCACACCTGGAGTCACCGGAATATGCGTCAACAGAGCACCGGAGTAGGAAGCCGAACCGTTAGCGGGCGGCAGCGCATTCAACAGAAAGCTGAGGTCGTCGATCAGCGAATAGTAAGTGCCGAATCCCGCGCGGATCGCGGTTTTGCCATTTCCGAAAGGATCCCAAGCCAATCCTACCCTCGGCGCGAAAAGATGCGTGGCGTTGTTTTTGGTATACACCGAAGTTCCAATGATCGGCGCCGTCAACAGCACGCCGGTGCTGTCCGTAATGTAATTGGCCGCCCGGCCCGACTCCTCGTTCCAGCCGGTGGTGAATTCATCGCGGAGGCCAAGGTCAAGAGTAAGGTTGCGGCGCAACCGGATCGTGTCTTCGACATACGCCGCGCCGAACCAGCTTCTCCAACCCAGCTCGTTGGGATCGGGCACCACCTGGAACGTCGTGACCGTCCCTGCCAGGAATGTCGCCAGCGACGCGAAGGTGGCCACACCCGTTGTGCGCGAAGCTCCATTTTCGTTGTCCTGCACCCGTTGATACCAGACCCCATAGCTGATCTGATGCCTGCCCTTGCTCATTTGCATTCCGTCCGAGAAAGTAAACAGATTTCTCCGATTCCACACGTTTGCGGCATTATTCGGGCCCGCCGAAGTAAGAGCCGCCGACCCCGTGGTCGTGTTTCCGCCGCCGATCGTAAAGCCACCCGGCCCCTGGCCGGTAACGAACGACAGGCTCGGGTCGAACGAGGCCAGCGAAACCGGATCCAGAGCGTAACCCGCGCGCGAAAAGCCCATCCGAAACGTATTAATCATGGAAGGCGAAAGGATGTGCGTCTCCTGGAAACTGACAACCTGGTTGCGCAGTGTCGAATTTGACGCGAACAACGGATCGGCCGCCGGTATCAGGCTGTAGCCGTCGTCTATCGTGTAAGCGCCCGTTAAAGTATCCCGGTTGCTCAGCATGTAGTCCAGGCGCGTGGTACCAAAGTCCTCCCGGATATGTTCCAGCGGATGGTTGTAAGACAAAGCCGCTCCGCTGTTCACGCCGCCCACGAGCAACTCAGGACCATTTACCACCGGCCACAGGGCCATGTACTTCAAAATTCCCTGGTTGAGATTAGCGGGTGTTGAATATATGCCCGTCGTTGCGTTCGGCAGCATGCCGAGCCGGACACTCGCATCGGGAACGACCGTGACGTTACTAAGAGCGAGAGATTGACGAAATCCCTCGTAGTTTCCAAAAAGAAACAGCTTGTCTTTCTTCAGCGGCCCGCCCAGCGCCGCGCCAAACTGATTCCGGCGAAAAGGAGGAATCGAGCCCTGGTCGAAATAATTCTTGGCATCGAGATCGCTGTTGCGGATGAACTCAAACACCGACCCGTGCACCGCATTGGTTCCGGACTGAGTGACTACCGTAACCTGCGCACCGGACCTCTTGCCGTATTCCGCTGAGTAAGTATCGGTAAGGACGTTGAACTCACGCACGGCGTCGATTCCCAGCAACTGCCCGCTGACGCCTCCGGGCGTAATCGCCAGCTGACTCGAGCCCGTATATTCGATGCCGTTCAGGAGAACGATGTTGTCCGCCGGACGACGTCCCTCCACTGTGAAAAGGTTTCCGTTGCTGGTGCTGGTATTCGCGCTCTTCAGGCCGAAATTGATTGCTCCCGGATTGAGTGCGATCAGGTCGTCGAAGCTGCGTCCGTTGAGCGGCAAGTCCTTAACCTCTCGTTCGTCGACAACGCCCGAGGTCTGTGCGGTGGTGATATTAACAATCGGAGTCTCCTCGGAAACAGTCACCTGTTGCGCAAGGTCGCCTACTTCGAGCCGCAGATTCACCACGGCGTCCTCTCCCACCTGCAGACTGATTCCGGTCCGGAGCGCCGCTTTGAAGCCCTGCTTTTCCGCTTTAACCTCTTGCGCGCCCAGCGGCAGCGAAGGCACGATGAAATTGCCGGCAGCGTCGGTTCTGGTGGTGCGCACGGACCCGGTTTCGACGCTCTTCACCGTCATCGCCGCGCCATCCACACCGCCGCCTGTCGCGTCCACGACTTTGCCTGAAATCGCCGCGGTAACTTGAGCGTTCGCCAGACCGCAGCCGGCCATCAGCGCCACCAACCCAAAAAGCTGCTTGTTCATCGAGACCTCATCTCTCCTCTTTTCGCTTCTGCCCCGTCGTGTTCCCAATGGTTTATAGGGTATTACATCCGGCCAGGCAATTGCTCTCTGATGGCGTGAAACGGATCAAATATCGTTCTTCCCATTGGGTTCTCCCGATTGGCCTGCCTCCTGTTACTTTTTGGAAATCCCCTTGCCTCAGAGCAGGCAGGGACACCTTACACTGGATACCAGGTCGAAATCATGAAGACTGTCGTTCTCTTCGCATTACTGCTGGCTGTGGGCGCAACAAGACTGGCCACGGGCGAGGCCAACCCGACGGAGGTGCTGACGGGCCGCGCTGCATTCGTCACATCCACCGGGGTTAGGCCGGGCGCATTCCGAAAGGTCACCACCGCGGACTTGCCAAAACCGTTCATGACGGAGTCCGCCACCCTGAGGTCGAAGATCGTTCCCAAACCGGCCGGAGCGATGCCCCAAGCCCCTGCCGGATTCCAAGTTGGACTCTTCGCGGACGGCTTGAGTATGCCCCGCGTGATTCGTGTAGCCCCGAATGGCGACGTCTTCCTGGCAGAAACCCAAGCCGGACAAGTGCGGGTTTTCCGGGGTATTTCCGCCGACGGCAAGCCACGCGAAACTTCGGTGTTCGCGACTGGTTTTCATGAACCCTACGGGATGATTTTCTATCCGGCTGGAAAAAATCCGCAATGGCTCTACGTGGCGAATACCGACTCGGTAGTTCGTTATGCCTACAAGGCCGGCGACCTGAAAGCCACAGGAAAGGCCGAGACCGTCATCGTGGCACTCCCATCCAGCCGTCCGCGCGATGAAGTTGCGTGGCGCGCCTATGATGCCGCCGTTGCCGCGGGAAAGCCCGTTCCCGATCACGGGCACTGGACGCGCGACCTTGCCCTTTCGCTCGACGGCAAGCGTTTATTCGTCGGCGTGGGTTCGGCATCGAACCTGGACGATCCGGACGACCACCCCAGCGAAACCCACCGCGCGAACATCCTCGAGTACACGCCGGACGGCAAGTTCGTAAAGGTTTACGCCTCGGGGATTCGCAACCCCTCGGGTATCGCAGTCAATCCCACGACGGGCCAGGTGTGGTGCTCGGTGAATGAGCGCGACGGGCTGGGCGACGATTTGCCGCCCGACTACATCAGCCATGTGGAAGAAGGAGGGTTCTACGGATGGCCGTGGTATTACCTGGGCGGCAATCAGGATCCACGGCTTAAGGGCAAGCATCCCGAATTGAAAGATAAAACGATCGTGCCCGACGTACTGCTGCAGTCCCACACCGCTTCGCTGCAAATCACGTTTTACGACGGCAACAAGTTTCCCGCCGAGTATCGGGGCGATATCTTCGCGAGCGAGCACGGTTCGTGGAACCGTATGGTGCGATCCGGTTACGAGGTGCTGCGCGTTCCGCTCAAAGACGGAAAATCGACCGGCATTTACGAGGACTTTCTGACAGGCTTCCTCACTCCGAACGGCGATGTCTGGGGGCGGCCAGTGGGTGTGGCGACCGCCCCGGACGGATCTCTGTTGGTTTCCGACGACGGATCCGGTTCCCTCTGGCGCGTGAGCTACACGGGAAAGTAGCTGCCGCTTCGAGACTTTCTTCATGGTGTTCACCAAACGGCTTCGCGACGGAGTTCGCCGCGGAGAAATCACCTGCAGCGTCCGCATATGGACGCGTCCCCACGTCAAAGTCGGCGCCCGGTACCGTATGGAAGAAGGCGAGATCGAGGTGGATTCAATCGAGCCGATCGGTTTTCCGGATATCACTCCGCAGTTGGCTCGAGAGTCCGGTTTCCTTGGGCTGATCGATCTGCTCAAGGTTGCGAAGCACGGCAAGGGCGAAAATATCTATCTGGTTCGGTTCCACTACGTGCCTCCCCGCTCACGGCGAAAAGTCAAAACAGCCGCAGGTGAAAACGGATAAACTGAGACTCGGTCCGGCGCCACGGGCCGATTGTGACAAGGAGTTTCCGATGCGACAGGTTATGCTCCCGACTGCTTTGGTGTGCTTTGCCCTATGGGCTTTCACCGGCTCCGCCGCTGCACAAACGTTTCCCTACGATCACGTCCATTTGAACGTTCCGGATCCGGCAGCGGCTGCCAATTGGTACGAGAAAAACTTCGGCGGGCGGCGGATCACGGAGGCTCCCGACCGGATCATGTTCGGCAGCACCCGGCTGCTCTTCCTCAAGAAAGCGGACGCGAAACCGAGCAGTGGAAGCGCCGTTGATCACATAGGCTTTTCATTCGCGGACGTCGACGCGAAGATGAAAGAATTGGAAGCGGCTGGTATCAAGATTGTCACGCCCGCGCGCGACGTGCCTGGGCTCTTCAAGCTCGGATTTGTGGAAGACCCGTGGGGCACGCGCATCGAAGTCGTGCAGGATCCGGACCTGCTCGGGCTCCACCACATCCATATGCGCGGGCCGAATCCGGACGAGGTTTTCACATGGCTTCTCGCCAAGTTCGGTGGACAGCGCACGCAGCTCAAAGGGCGCATTGATGCCGTCAAATACAGCGCGCCCGGTTTCAGCGATATGTGGATCCTCGTGCAGCGCGGTGACGCGGAGCCAAGCGAGGGGCATGCCATCGACCACATCGGCTGGCGCTCCACGGGTGCGCTGGCGAAAACGATCGACGACCTGCGCGCCAAAGGCGTAACCGTGCTGACTGAACCGCGCCCGCTGCCTCTCCCGAACGGCCCCACGATCAACTTTTCCTATGTGGCGGGACCGGCGGGAGCGAAGATCGAGATCGTCGAGCGCCCCGGACTCAAGCCCGGCCAGTAAACTCTGTCAACGAGGGTAATCCGCTCACGCGACCATGTGTGTCACCGGCGGAGAACGTCGACATGTTTCCGGCGAACCGCCGCTCGAAATTCCGACCTCTCCAAGATGATAGCCCGCGTCGAAAGTTGTGGGGGACTATGCGCATCTGAAAGATTGCGGTGTTGTTAATAGCTGAGATGGAGAAGAAGAATAATAATATCCTTGGAATTTCTGATGCCCCGGAAACATCCTGCCGAATTTGAATTCTTTGATGCAGCGCAAAAGGCCACCGTACACCGCGGCTTCATCATTTTTCGAGAAGATCAGATGCTTTTGGAGGTTGAAGAACCTGACGATACCCATGGGATATTCGGGGCAAGGCCGAAGGACCGTTTCTTGCGGTGGATGTGAACCATGAAACGCACGGTCGCCGCCCACTCGTTCGAGCGAGAGTTTGGGTGGATGCCGCTGCCGATCGTCAGCTCTGACGCTTTGCTATCAGCTCACGCACCTTGGGTACGAGATCGTGAGGAACGTTCATGACTGTGTCGGAAGATTCGATTCCAGCTTCGTCCTCCGCCAGAGCTTCTTCCTCGGTCTGTTCTTCATAATGAGTAAGTGCTCGGCGAACCTTCTCCTCACCCCATCCCTCTGGAAACTTGCTTTGGCTCATTGGTGCTTTTTCTTTCTGCGCTTCCGATATGCCGCCAGAGGTTTGCCGGTCAATTCCCAAGCCGTGATGATGAAGACACTGTCCGGTTCCGGGTCAGGGACATATACGACACGCAAGTACCTGCCGGAAGCGGTTTGGCCCAAGGCAATCCTTGATCCCTCGCTTCCCGCACGATCCTCTCCAGGTTTCTCCAAAACATCGACAACTTCATCCTCGTTCACCTGATGGCTGTAAATGTGAGGCGATTCAGTTGTCGGATCAATATAGAATCGCGCTCGCAATTCGTTTCAAAAACCATTCTACCGCCTGATCGCGATCGCGCTGCCCTCAGTTGCTTTTCCCGATGTAGTAGAACCGCACCAGAAACAGTACGGTCAATCCGTAAACCATCCAGTTCACCTGCCGGAATTTCCCCCGCAGCACTTTAATCAGCGTGTAGGCGCAAAAACCAAACGCCAGGCCATTCGCAATGCTGTAAGTCAGCGGAATCGCCAGCATCGTCAGAAACGCCGGAATGGCAATTTCGGGATCGGTCCACGAAATTTCCGCCACCGCCGTCATCATCATGCTCCCGACAATGATCAACGCAGGCGCAGTCGCTGCTCCCGGAATCGCCCCCGCCAGCGGAGCGGCGAACAGCGCCACGCCGAACAACAGGCCTGTCACGATGGCGGTGACGCCCGATCTCCCGCCCGCCGCCACGCCAGCCGAGCTTTCGATGTAGCTGACCACGGTCGACGTCCCGGCCATCGATCCGGTCACGGTCGCAAGAGCATCGCTGTAGAGAATCCGATTCAGCCTGGGAACCCCGCCCGCATTTCCAAACAGCCCGGCCTTCTTCCCCACCGCCAGCAAAGTCCCCACGTTGTCGAAGAGATCCACAAATAGAAACACAAAAACGATTTCGACCACCCCCAGCCGGAGCGCCCCGCGAATATCCAGCTGCATCGCGGTCGAAGTAATATCACGAACGCTGTATGGCTGCGGCTGCCAGTGCACTGTTCCGGTGACCGCCGCGAGTCCCCAAGTCGCGAGCACGCCGATCAGAATCGCCGCTTTCCAACCCGCGCACAACAGCACCGCCATCACCAGCAATCCAAACAACGCCAGCAGCACCTCCGGGTTGCGTAAGTCTCCCAGTGCCACGAGAGTCGACTGGCTCGGCACGATGATGGCGGCGTTTCGAAACCCGATCAGCGCAATGAAAAGCCCCACTCCCGCCGCCACTGCCGAGTAAAGTTCCTGCGGGATCGCGTTCACGATCATCTGTCGGACGCCCACCGCCGTGAGCAACAGGAACGCCACGCCGGAAAGAAAGACGGCTCCGAGCGCAACGTGCCAGTCGACCCCCATCCCTTTCACTACCGAGTAGGTGAAATAGGCATTCAGCCCCATACCCGGCGCGAGTGCGATCGGATAGCGCGCAAACGCGCCCATCAGCAGGCTGCCCACCGCTGCAGCCAGACAGGTCGCGGCGGTCACTCCCGCAGCGGGCATCCCGGCATCGCGCAGGATCGACGGGTTCACGAAGATGATGTAGGCCATCGTCATGAACGTCGTCACGCCCGCCAGAATCTCTGTCTTCCAGTTGGTTCCCAGCGCCGCGAACTCGAAGTACCGTTCCGCGCGCTCAACGAGAGGCATTGACGGATTCTAACAATGCGTGTGGGGCGGCCCCCCGGGTCCGCGTCGGTCCCCCGGACCCGCTCGTCGCCGTCGGCTGCGGACCGGGGGGCCGCCCCAAAGGCATAATTGGGCTATGCGTTTCGCGTTGACTTATCTTGCATTTTTCTCCCTGCCTGCCCTTGGCCAGCAGCAACAACTGGCGCGCGACATTTTCAAGCAACTGATCGAAATCAACACGACCGATTCCGTCGGCGACAACACTCAGGCAGCGGAAGCCATCGCCGCTCGTTTTCGTGCCGCCGGCTTTCCCGAAGGCGACATCCGCGTTCTCGGTCCCGCTCCGAAAAAGGGAAACCTCGTCGTCCGCCTCCACGGCGCCGGCTCCGCACGGCCCATTCTCTTCATCGGCCATCTCGACGTCGTCGAAGCCAAGCGCTCGGACTGGTCCTTCGATCCCTTCGCCTTCCGCGAACAGGACGGCTATTTCTACGGTCGCGGCACCCAGGACATGAAAGGCGACGACGCCATCCTGATCTCGACCTTTCTTCGATTAAAACGCGAAAGCTTTAAGCCCGCGCGCGACATGATCCTGGCGCTGACTTCCGACGAAGAGGGCGGCAAATCGAATGGGATCGACTGGTTGGTGAAAAACCATCGCGACCTGATCGACGCCGAATTCTGCGTGAATTCCGACGGCGGCGGCGGCGATATCAAGAACGGCAAGCTCCGGTTCATGAAGGTGCAGGCCGCCGAGAAAGTCTTCCTGAGCTTCAAGCTGGAAGTCACCAACGCGGGCGGCCACAGCTCCCTGCCGGAGAAGGACAACGCCATTTATCGTCTGGCCGACGGCCTGTCGCGTCTCGCCAAATTCGATTTCCCTATTCACCTCTTCGACGTGACGCGCGCTTACTTCGAAAAGGCGGCGCCGCTCTACGACGGTCAGTTGGGCGCGGACATGAAGGCCATCGTGCAGAACTCCGTCGTGCCGAGTCCGAATGCCGCCTCGGTCGTGGCGCGATTGTCCGCCCTGCCGCTCTATAACGCCCTTCTGCGAACAACGTGCGTTCCCACTATGCTCGCCGGCGGTCACGCGGAAAATGCCTTGCCCCAGAGTGCAACCGCCGTGATCAATTGCCGCCTGCTGCCCGGAGACAAACAGGATGACGTGGAGAGCACGCTCAAGAAGGTTCTGGCCGATTCCCAAATCAATGTCTCCGTAATGACGCCCGCCAAGGCGAGCAAGTTCGTTCCAATGAACGCCGGCGTGTTGAGCGCCGTGACCGCCGCCACGGCGAAGCACTGGCCGGGACTGCCCGTCATCCCCGAGATGGCGACCGGTGCCAGCGACGGCGTATACCTCAATGTCGCCGGAATTCCGACCTACGCCGTGAGCGGAATCTTCGTCGATGAAGACGATGTGCGCGCCCACGGGCGAGATGAGCGCGTGCTTGCGAAATCCTTTTACGACGCGCTCGACTTCATCTACGATGTCGCCACAACCATCGGGAGATAAAACGAATGGCGGACAACAAAACCAAACCAACCAAAGTAAGCGTGGCGGCGTTTATCGACGCAGTCCCGGACCAAACCCGGCGCGCTGACGCCAGGACCCTGGTGAAATTGATGCAGAGCGCCACTGGTGAAAAGCCGAAGATTTGGGGGCCATCGATCATTGGCTTCGGCAGCTATCACTACAGGTATGACAGTGGGCGCGAGGGCGATATGCCGATTGTCGCTTTTTCACCGCGTAAGGCCGCAACCGTTCTCTACATCATGAGGGAGTTCGGCGGCGCTGCGGCGTTGCTCGCCAGGCTCGGCAAGCACACCAGCGGCGCGTCTTGCCTTTACGTCAAAAATCTCGCCGCCGTGGACCAAAAGGTATTGGAGGAGCTGGTCGTCAAATCCGTCGCCGCCGTACGAGTGAAATATCCTGGCTAACCCGATCGCCTGCCTTTCCACTGGTATTTGAAAAGGAGGCGTTCAAACCGCCGCTCCGTTTGCCTTGAATGCAAATGCGAAGAACGCAGCCACGGCCAGAAATACGAACGCCACCAAATAGTTCCACGCCAGCTTCTCCTTCAGAAATGCGATCGCGAAGACCATGAAGACGATGAGCGTGACCACCTCCTGAATGATCTTGAGCTGGAAGCCCGAGAACTCGCCATAACCAAGACGATTCGCCGGAACCGCGAGGCAGTATTCGAACAGCGCAATCGCCCATGAAACCAGGATCGCTTTCCATAGCGGCCAAGCATGACCATATTTCAAGTGTCCATACCAGGCAAAGGTCATGAAGCAATTCGAAAAAATCAACAGGAGAACGGTGATCATGGGATTTAGAGATCATTGTCACGCATCCAGGCGATGAGGGTTGGCGCGAGCGGACTTAATCACAGATCAAGCGACAATGTATAGGCACAAAACATCGTATCGCGCCGCCATCCCGAGAACTCATATAAAGCTTGAGCCGCCGCATTGTCGAGGGCTGTGGACAGCGTCAGACGCGCGGCGCCTGCGCCACGCCCAAATTCGGCCGCCGCCTCCAGGAGCAGATGGCCGACCTTCCGGCGCCGAGCTTCGGGTACAACGAAAAGATCGTTCAGAATGAAAATCTTCCTGGCTAATCCGGATGAAAAGCTCGGATAAAGCTGAGTAAACCCCAGCGGCGACGATCCACCAGAATCCATCGCCAGGAAAATGACGGACTGGTTGTTCTGATATCGCTCCAGCAGAAACGATCGCGCAAGTTCGAGATCCGGCTGTTGCTTATAAAACTGGCGATAGGCGTCAAACATCGGAACGATCAAATCAAGATCGCCGATCGCAGCCCGCCGGATCAGTACCCGCTCTTTGCCCAAGGCGCTCACCCCTCAAGTGATCGTAGCGCCGACCAAATGGCGACCGCGTTCACAGCCGGTCCGAAATAGTTGTACGCTATTATGCATTCCGCGTCGCAGGTCCGCCGGACGGATCCTGACCCCGGTAATTATCTTCGAAAAGCGGAATCCAAAGGAGGTCACGGGCATGGCAAAGGTATTGATCACAGGAACCAGCTCCGGCATCGGACTGGCCACCGCGTTGGAGCTCGGCAGGGCAGGCCACGAGGTCTATGCCACGATGCGAAACCCCGCGCGCGCTTCGGAACTGCGCGAACGGTCGTCCCGCGAAGGTCTGCCGATTTCCATTCTCACGATGGATGTCGATTCCGACCAGTCCGTTTCCGAGTGCTTTGCGGCCATCCATCGGCAACACGGGCCAATCGACGTTCTGGTCAACAATGCCGGCATCGAGCGCCATGGATCGATCGAAGAGCTTGCCATGGAAGAGTTTCGGGCCACCATGGAAACCAACTATTTCGGCGCCCTTCGGTGCATTCGCCAGGTCCTGCCCCACATGCGCGAGAGCAGGAGCGGCTGCGTCGTCAATGTCAGCTCCGTCGCGGGAAAAATCGCGGGTTTGTCGCTATCCGCCTATATGGCGTCAAAGTTCGCCCTGGAGGCCCTCAGCGAAGCGCTGGCCGGGGAAATGAAGCCGTTTGGCGTGCGCGTTGCGATTGTGGAACCCGGCGTTATCGCGACACCAATGGCGCACGCAATCGCCGGCACGCCTCCATCGCATTACGGTCAGGGAAGGAATATCGCGGCGTTGTTTCAAGCGTCGCTCAAGAATGGCGCGCCGCCGTCCGTGGTCGCCGCGACAATCAGAAACATCATCGAAAGCGGCACTTGGAAACTCCGGCATCCCTGCGGTCCGGACGCCGAGGCATTTCTGGGTTGGAGAGCCGCCATGACGGATGAACAGTGGGTCGATGTCAATGCGCTGGATTTCGAGGGATTTCGGAAGCGCATCAAGAACGACTTCGGTCTCGACCTTGAGTTTCCTGCGGAGGATACTGCCAGGGGACTTGCATCAGCAGCGCATTGATTACCCTGGAAAAATCACTGAGCTGGAGCGAGCAGGCTTTGGTCAGGCGTGGGGCAGGCCATCGTTCCTCCGTGGCCTGCCTTCTTCCGGTTAGGAGACAAACGCGATCGTCCGCGCCACGACGTGTCTGGTTATTTCCTGGACACTGCACCAACTCGATTCGGCGCGGCGTTTGGCAATTGCTGATCTCCGCGCAACAGGGCCTCACGCGTTTTCCCATCGGGGATTAGTCCTGTTCTTGCTAATCTCAAATCCGGGAGGTTGCCGTGTCTCCACTTGCCCGAATCCTCTGTGTCCAGCTGCTCGCAACCAGCCCGATGCTGCTGGGCCAGTGGCTGGATTGGAAAACTCCCGGCATCCCCCGCACTGCCGACGGCAAGCCTGACTTGACTGCTCCCGCCCCGATGGCCGCCGATGGGAAGCCCGATCTCACCGGACTATCGCAAGCCGAAGGCGGAAAGTTTGCCGCGAATATCGTCGCCGATCTCAAGGCGGACGAAATTGCGCCCTGGGCGGCCGCGCTTCACGCTGGGCGGAAGGAGAGCTTGGGCAAGGGCTTCATGTCCGTCGCCTGCCTGCCCTTCGGACCGATGGCAACGGTGCAAACGGAAGGTGGACCCGCCCGCATCATTCAAACCCCCACGCTCATCGCCATTCTCTTCGCGGACATGAGCCACCGGCGGATTTTCCTGGACGGCCGCGCTTTGCCGAAGAACCCTAATCCGGCATTCATGGGCTACTCCGTCGGCCGCTGGGATGGCGACACGCTGGTGGTTGAGAGCACCGGTTTCAACGACCGGACGTGGCTGGATGCTGAAGGCCACCCGCACACCGAAGAGCTTCGCACCACCGAGCGCATCCACCGGCACGATTTCGGGCACATCGATCTGGACGTGACATTTTCCGATCCCAAGGCCTATCAGAAGCCGTTTAGCGTCAAGACTGCGCTGGTCTATTGGCCCGACACGGAAATGCTGGAGTATGTCTGCAATGAAAACGAAAAGGATCGCGATCATCTCGTAGGCAAGCTCTCCGACATCCCCGTTGTCGAGCTGCCCGCCGAAGTCCTGGCTCGGTACGCCGGGACCTATGAAGTGCGTCCTCCCGATAAGCCGTCGCTCGTCCGGCAAGCGGTGGTGACGGTGCAGGGCAAGGGGCTGCTGCTCGACTACAACGGGTCGAAACAGGAACTCATTCCGCAGGACGAAACCACGTTCTCGACCCCTGGCCCTCCCGTGGTGCTCAAGCTGGACGCACTGGGACGCATGACGTTTACGATCGCAGGTTTCAATTCCGCCGACACGGTGGGTGTCCGAGGGCGCATGTCTCGCGCCTCATGTCCAGCGATCCGAAAGAACCCAGCGGAGAAATCCGGTCACAGAGGCAAAATATGTATTTCGTGGCTCGCCAACTCATTACCCTGCCGCGAGTTGCCGGGAATTTCCGGAACTGCTCCACTGTTCCAGCACCTCGATTTCCTCCTCGGCCGTGGTACCTCTTGAATCGGAAAGGACCACGTGCATGGCAATTGAAAATCAAATCGACACCGACGACACCCCGGATCAAAATGGGTCCGGATTTGCGAATAATGAAATCGCCGGATCCTTCTGCCACCGTCCCTTGCCCGAAATAATCGACCGGCCCGGCCCACGCAAAAAAAAGCGACCGGCTCGCCCGCACTACAATTAAGAATTCTCATGCTCCGCACCGCCGCCATCGCTCTACTCGTCGTCGCGCTGTCGTTTTCCCAGGAAAAGCCTGCGCAGAAAACTCCTGCCGCGAAAAAACCCGTGACCATCGATGCCGTCGTCAACGCCCCGCCGTCCCCGCTCACCCCCATCACATGGGCGCCCGACGGAGAGCGATTCATCTTCACCGACCGCGGCGAGCTCTCGCTCTACGACATCCGTTCCGGCAAAGAGCGTTCCGTCATCGCGCTCGACAAGTTGCAGAGCGCCGCCATCGCTGCCCCGCCCTCGCCGGTCTTCGATTGGACCAATCGCCGCGTCGGCGAGCATGAAGTCCAGTGGTTTGCCGATGGCAAGCGTCTCCTTGTGGCCGCGTCCGGCGACCTGTTCATCGTCGACGTCGGTAAAGGCCGCTTCGATCCCTTGACCCAGACCCCCGAGGCCGAGCGCGATCCCAAGCTTTCGCCCGATAACCACTTCGTCTCTTTCCGCCGCGGACCCGACCTCTACACCATGGAGATCGATTCGAAGGTTGTCACCCGCCTTACCACCAACGGCTCCGACACTCTCCTCAACGGCCAGGCGGACTGGGTCTATCCCGAGGAACTCGATCTTGACACCGCCCACTGGTGGTCGCCCGACAGCAGCAAAATCGCTTACCTCCAGTTCGATACCGCCCGCGAGCCGATTTATCCCCAAGTGTCTCTGCTTAATGCGCGCGGCCTGCTCGAGCCCGAGCGTTATCCGAAGGCCGGCGATCCCAATGCGGAAGTCCGTGTCGGCATCGTTCCCGCTTCAGGTGGTGAAACCAGGTGGATGGATCTGGGCGAAACCCGCAACTTCCTCCTCGCTCGCATCGTATGGTCTCCATCCAGCCGTGAGGTCCTGGCCGAGCGCCTTAACCGCGTGCAGAACAAGCTGGACTTGCTTCTCGCCGACGTCTCCACCGGCGCATCGCACGTAGTGCTGCACGAAGAAGATCCTCAATGGATCAACATCAAAGGTGAGCCGAGGTTCTTAACTACCGGTAATCAGTTCCTCTGGACCAGCGAGCGCTCCGGTTTCCGCCATCTCTATCTGTACAACATCGACGGTAAGTTGGAGAAGCAGCTTACCAGCGGTAACTGGCAAGTGGAGGACGTTAAAGGTATCGACGAAGTCCACCGCCGTGTCCTGTTCACATCCACTGAGGAAAGTCCAACGGAGCGTCAGTTTTACGTCGTCGGCCTGGATGGTTCCAACAAGCAACGGCTGACCAAAGGCGCGGGCACTCACTCCATATCGCTGGCTCCGAACGCGGCTTATTATTCGGACGATTACGGCAGCCTGAGCAGCCCTCGTCAGAGAACGTTCTACAAGACCGACGGCAATACAGCCCGCCAGTATCGTCCGGCGGAAAGTAAGACGCCCGATGAGTACGAAATCCTTCCTACTGAAATCGTCCAGGTAAAGGCGTCCGACGGCACGCTCCTCTATGCCCGTATGATCAAACCCGCGGGATTCGATGCCAACAAGAAATATCCGGCAGTCGTTACAGTGTACGGCGGACCCGGCGCGCAGTATGCGCTCAATCGCTGGTTCGGATTGTCCTGGGACCAGGTGCTCGCCCACAAAGGTTTTGTGATCTGGCAGCTTGATAATCGTGGGTCCACCGGCCGCGGCCATCAGTTCGAATCGGTGCTCTACCACGACATGGGCGCGCACGAACTAAGCGATCAGAAGGAAGGCATTCAATATCTCATCTCGCAAGGATTCGTCGATCCCAAACGCATCGGACTCTACGGCTGGAGCTATGGCGGCTACATGACCCTTTACACCATCACCCACGCTCCCGGCCTGATCAAAGCCGCCATCGCCGGGGCCCCTGTGACCAGCTGGCGGAACTACGACAGCATTTACACCGAACGCTACATGGGCCTTCCTGAAGACGATGAAGCCGGCTACAAGCGCAGCGCGCCTGTCCTGAGCGCCGCGGGTCTGGAGGGCACAAAGCTTCTCATGATCCACAACGTCGAGGACGACAACGTCCATTTCCAGAACTCGATTCAAATGGCGGAGGCGTTGGAAAAGGCCGGCAAGCAGTTCTTCATGCTGGTCTACCCGCAGAAGACGCACAGCGTCACAGGTCCCGAGTACAAGCAACTCCTCGAAGCGGAAACTAACTTCTTCGAAGAAAACCTGAAGTAAGATGGACCCGCTCCTTCAGTGGGCCCGCGCGAAACAATCCGCCATCTTCGAGGTGATCCGCGAGTTTGTCGAATGCGAATCGCCCAGCGACTCTTCCGCCGCCATTCACCGCTTCATGGCGCTGCTCGGCGAGTCCGTCTCCGATATCGCGGTATCGCAATTGACCCCGGCCGGCGCACTTATTTGTAGGTTCAAGCTCCCGGGCCGCGCTAAGAAGGGGCGCTTACTCGCGCTGGGCCACGCCGACACCGTGTGGCCCATGAACACGCTGAAAAAGATGCCATTCCGCCGTGCCCAGGGCCGTCTCTTGGGACCCGGCGTGCTCGATATGAAAGCGGGCCTCGCCTTCTTCATCTTTGCCATGCGAGCTGTTATCGAACTCGATATCCCCGTTCCGAACGAAGTCGTGCTGCTTGTGAATCCGGATGAGGAAACCGGCAGTAAGACGTCACGCGCCGGCACGGAAGCGCTGGCGAGACAAAACCACGCCATCCTCGTGCTGGAACCTGGCACTGGTCTCGAAGGCAAAGCCAAAACCGCGCGCAAGGGAATTGGAGCGTTCACTTTGAAAGTGCGCGGCATCGCGTCTCACGCGGGAGTAGATTTCGCGAAAGGCTCGAGCGCGGTCGTCGAACTGGCGCGCCAAATCGAAGTCGTCTCCGGCTTCACCGATATCAAACGAGGCATCACCGTGAACCCCGGCGTCATCTCCGGCGGAACCCGCTCCAACGTAGTCGCAGCCGAAGCGTCGGCCGAGATCGATTTCCGCGTCCCTCACCTCATCGACGCCAAAGTACTCGATCGCAAGTTCCGCGCGCTGAAGCCATTCGACAAACGCTGCACCCTCGAATTGAACGGCGGTCTCAATCGCCCGCCGATGGAACGCAGCAAAGGCGTGGCCGCGCTGTTCACCGAGGCGCGCAAACTCGCGGCCGATCTCGGCGTCAAGCTCGAAGAATCCTCCACCGGCGGCGGATCCGACGGCAACTTCACCGCGGCCCTCGGCATCCCTACGCTCGATGGCATCGGCGCGGTCGGCGAGGGCGCCCACGCCAGTCACGAGAGCATCCTGATCGACCGTATTCCGGATCGCGTTGCCCTGCTGGCTAAACTAGCCTGCCAATCCGCGATATCTTATACATCATGAACAAATCTCACATCGTCTCTTTTCTTTGCGGCGGGCTCGCCGTCCTCGGCGTAACCATGATCAGTCAGTCGAATGCCCAATCACCCAATCACGTGTATGAACTGCGCACCTATACGGCCCCTCCCGGCAAGCTGGATGCTCTGGAAGCCCGCTTCCGCGACCACACCGAAGCCATCTTCAAACGCCACAGCCTCCATGCCATTGGTTACTGGGTCCCGCAGGACAACAAAAACAACCAGTTCATCTACATCGTCGAGCACAAGAGTATGGATGACGCCAAGAAAAACTGGGCCGCGTTCCAGACCGACGACGAATGGAAGAAGGTCAGAGCCGAATCCGAAGCGGGTGGCCCTCTCACCACGAAAGCGCCCGACAGCGTCTACATGAACCCAACCGATTTCTCCCGCTTGAAGTAAATGCGGTCTAACCTTGTCTTTGCCACTGCCTTTGCCTTTGTGGCGCTGGCGGTCTTTGCCGCCAGCGGGGGTTCCGGTTATTCGGAGTGGCGAGCGAACTATGAAGCATCGCTCAAAGCTCCGGACGGCTGGCTCTCCGTAGCTGGCCTTTCCTGGCTGCACGAAGGCGTAAACTCAATCGACCTGCCCAACCAAAAACCGATCGTGTTACATCTCGACAACGGCAAAGTAACCTTCGAAAAGCGCCAACTGAAGTCCGACGCCACCGATCATCCAGACCTTCTCAGGTTCGGCGACATTAGTCTGACGATCATCGAGCGTGGAGGCAAGACTGGCGTACGTCTGCGCGATCCCAATGCCGAAACCCGCCGCGATTTCACCGGCTGCCAATGGTTCCCCGCCGACCCCGCCTGGCGCATCAACGCCAGATGGGTGCCGTATGCCAAACCGAAGACCATCGCGATTACTAACATTCTCGGGATGACCGATAAGGAACCTTCACCCGGCTACGCGGAGTTCACTATCCAAGGCAAGAAAATGACGCTCGAACCGGTCCTCGAAGATGGTGAGCTGTTCTTCATGTTCAGGGACGCCACCAGCGCCAGGACGACCTACGGAGCCGGTCGATTCCTTTATGCCGCCCTCCCGAAAGGAAATGAAGTCGAGCTTGACTTCAATAAGGCCACCAATCCTCCGTGCGCATTCACCGCGTTTGCCACGTGCCCGCTGCCGCCCAAACAGAACATACTTACCGCGGCGATCGAAGCGGGCGAAAGGAATTACGATAAACATTGAAACTGGTCCTGGCATCGCGGTCACCGCGCCGCGCGGAACTGCTCGCGGCAGCCGGTATCGAGTTCACCGTCCGTGCCGCGGACGTCGATGAAACGCCGCTCGATAACGAGGCCCCGCGCGATTACGTCCTCCGAATCGCGGAAGCAAAAGCCCGTGCGGTGCAGGCAGCCGACGACGAAACTGTATTAACTGCCGATACGACAGTGGTGCTCGGCAATGAGATCATGGGCAAGCCGAAGGACGCCGCCGATGCGGCTCGGATGCTTCGAGCGCTGGCAGGACAGCGGCATGAAGTCATCACCGCAATCTGCCTCCGGCGCGACGATCGCGTTGTGACGGACATTGCATCCACCGCTGTTTGGTTCGCGCCTCTCAGCGATGCGGAAATCTCCGAATACGTCGCTTCGGGTGAACCAATGGACAAGGCAGGGGCATATGCAATTCAGGGATTGGCGTCGAAGTTCATCGATCGCATCGAAGGGTCGTACAGTAACGTTGTCGGACTGCCAATGTCGCTCGTGTACCGCGACCTGAAAGCTATTTCAGCTCGGTCATGACGGCGCTGCCGGTACCGCGGATCAGCAACTCTGTGTGCGTGCGGTCGCGCAGATTGAACTTCACCTGCCCGTCCTTGTACTCGTTAACAACGCTCTTGCCGTCGGGCGTGGTGGATTTCAACGCCGTGTCTTCTTCATAGACGACCACCACGTCCTTGTCATGGAAGTGCATTGGCGTAGGCTCGCCGGGGTTCCAGTGGTAACTCCAGACGATCACGCGATCGTTCTCGATCAGCTTCTTCACCCGCGGCCGCGGGAAGGCGTTCGGGTAGCCAGTCTTATTGGGAAGGGGAGGCACCGGATGATCCTTTAGCTCGATCACGATGGTCCGTTCGCCGGCCTTCCCTGGCGTGTCGCCCTTGTGCCCAAGCATCGCGGTGCCCTTCTTTGTGAGAGACACGGCCACGAAGTCGTGTCCGGCGAGCGGCAGCGGGCTGGTCGTGTCCCAAACGGTGACACGTTCGTTATCGATGATCGGTTGCGCGGCGAAACTCAGCGAGGCGACGGACAGCAGCAGGACGGTTTTCAGCACGTTGTTAATTGTACAGTTACACTGCTAGTTAATGGCCGAACCGGAAGTCCGAATCGCCGCCGGAGATCGCGGCTTCGAAGAGCGTATACAGCGGCTGGCCGATCGGGTCCATTCGCGGTTCCGCTATCATTCGATCGAACTGCCGGATGGCAGCGTGCTTCAGGGTCTCCAGCCGATCGAGCATCTGCGCTGGCGGCTTGATCTTTTTGGACTGCCGCGGGACCTTCGCGGCAAACGCGTCCTCGATGTTGGCGCGTGGGATGGATGGTTCAGTTTCGAATGCGAGCGCCGCGGCGCCGAAGTGGTCGCAGTGGATTGCGTCGCGATGGACACCTTCCACGAAGCGAAGGAACTCCTCGGCTCCAAAGTCGAGTATCTGACGCTCGACGTGAACGAGCTCTCGGCGCGCAAGTTGGGAACCTTCGACATCGTGTTGTTCTTCGGCGTCCTCTATCATCTGCGCCATCCGCTGCTGGGGCTGGAAAAGGCGGTCGAGCTGTCGACCGATCTGGTGCTCATCGAATCGTTCGTGATCCCGGCGGAGGACCGGCAGATCCCGTCAGTGATGGAGTTCTATGAACGCACCGAACTGGGGGGACAGGTCGACAACTGGTGCGGGCCTTCGCCCGAGTGCCTGGTGAGTATGTGCCGGTCGGCCGGTCTCGCGCAAGTGGAGCTGATGGACATCACGGACCAGCGCGCATCGGTGATCTGCAGGCGCCGCTGGCCGGAGCCGGATCCAATCCCGACGGCACCCGCGCCGCAGCTTCACGCGGTGATCAACAATCGGACCTATGTATCCAGTTTTCATCCGCTTAAAGATGAATACCTGTGCTGTTACTTCAAGAGCGAAGAGCGCGGACTAAACGCCGATTCGCTGTTCGTGGAAGTGGATGGATTTGGGACGCACGCGCTGGTTCTGGCGGACACCGGGGCGGACGGCTATCAGGCAAACTGCCTCCGTCCGCCCGGCCTCGAACCGGGCCGGCACGAGGTCCGGATACGGACGCGGCACAGCGCCCTGAGCAATCCGGCGGCGATCGCGATGCTCGACGAATCGGGACGCGAGATCATGACAGCCGCCTCGCATCTGCCGGTCGAAGCTCCCGAATTGTGCAGCGCGGAATTCCGCCCATCGGGCGATCTGCGTTTCGCGGTCAACCGCGGGGGCTCGCTGGTCTGTTACTTCCGTTCGCCGGCGCAATCGGTGATGCCCGCGGACGTGACGATCGAGTTAACCGGACAGGCGACTCGCGCCGACACGATCAGTTTTCTTGGCGACAACGTCTGGCAGGCGAACGTGCTCCTGAATCAGCCGCTGACTCCGGAGACGGTGGTCCGGTTGCGTCTCGGGGAGGGTGAATGGAGCCAGGCGTTATCATTACGCGCAATCATCTGACGATCCCGGTTGAGGATGGAATCGAACTCCGGCGCGTCTCCTCCGCGGATTGCGCGGAGCTTTACGCGGCCATCGACCGCAACCGCGCGCGTCTGCGCACCTGGCTGCCCTGGGTGACCGATACGTTCTCGATGAGCGATCTGAGGGAGTTTGTGCTGCAGCGTGAGTTCGACAACGCGTCACGCCTCAGCCTCACTACCAATATCCGCTGCCAGGGGAAACTTTGCGGGGCGATCGGGCTGCATGAGATCGACGAGCGCGACCGGAACACCAGCATTGGCTACTGGCTGGACGAAGCGTATGAAGGCCGCGGCATCATGACGCGCGCGTGCCGGGCGATCATGACCGAAGGATTCCGGCAATACGGGCTGCACCGCATCGAAATCCGCTGCGCCGCCGGCAACGCCAGAAGCATGGCAATTCCGCGCCGGCTGGGATTCATGGAAGAGGGTCTCTTGCGCGAAGCCGAGTGGCTCTACGACCACTGGGTCGATCTGCGTGTCTTCAGCATGCTGGAGCAGGACTGGCTGGAGCAGGACTTGAAGTAGCCGGAGCTATTCCACTACGGGCAACAACACGGCGCTCGCCTGGGCGGCAGAACGGAACACGGTCTGTGTCGCTTTCACGTAGTCCGACGGCTTGGCGAAGAAAATATTCGGCACCCAGGTCTGCGGGTTGCGGTCGTAGAGAGGGAACCACGTGGACTGGATCTGCACCATCATTCGATGACCCGGCAGGAACACGTGATTGGCGGTCGGCATGACGAAACGATAGCGCTGCGGTTTGCCCGCCGGGATGGCCGACGGATGCTCGAAGCTCTCGCGGTATCGGCCCCGAAAGATATCCATGGAAATCGGGAGCTGATATCCACCCATCTCCGGTTGGCTCGGGACCTGATCCGGGAAGACGTCAATCAGTTTGACCACCCAGTCTGAATCCGTGCCGGTGGTGGCGGCGATGAGATCGGCAAGGGGCGCACCGCTGATCCGCACCGGCTTGCTGAGTACGGGCGATGAATACGTCAGCACGTCGGTCCGGTCGGCGACAGAGCGCTGGTCTGTGACCAGCCACTGCTTCCAGCGGTCGGAGTCGGAGAAGCGGACCGGGCGCGGGAGATATGGGACTGGTTTGGCGGGATCAGAAACATAGGAATCCGCCGCAGTCGCGGAACCCGCCGGCTTTTCGAATCCGAGGCCGAAATCCGATTCCAGATAGAGGGCCTTCATTGGTGAAGAGCAGCCCCGGTCGCAAGCCAGCGGCCAGGTTTTCAGGCGATCCCAGTGATTTTCGCCGGTGTTGTAGATGAACACGGGCGGTGTGTCGGCCTTGGGGGCGTCCGTTTTGAGATATTGATCGAAGAAGGGTTTCAATACGTCACGGCGGAACTGAAGAGCGGTGTCGCCTTCCCATTTCAGCGGGCCGAGATTATAGGCGTCGTAATTCACCTGGCTGTGACGCCAGGGGCCCATCACGAGGTAATTATGATTCGCCTGGTTCTGCGATTTTAGGGCCAGGTAAGAATGAATCGCGCCCCACATATCTTCCTGGTCCCACAGGCCCTGAATCCACATCGTCGGTACCTGCGAAGGGTGCTGAGCGACTAATTTATCGAGCGCTTGGCCCTGCCAGAAAGCGTCGTAAGCGGGATGTTCGATCATCTTCTCATCCCACGGCAGTTGATCGAGGCCATGCAGGCGGGCATACGCGCCCGCCGAACCCGCCTCGCGGAAGGCTTCGTAGTCATCGTAAGCTTCGCGAGGGACGTCCTGGCCTTCATCCTTCTTCATCGTCTGGCTGGACACGTAATCGAAGTTGGTTTGGCGGAAAGCTCCGTAGTGAAACCAGTCGTCGCCCATCCATCCGTCCACCATGGGGCTCTCGGGAGCGGCGACCTTCAAGGCCGGATGCGGATCGAGCAGCGCCATCACAACGGTGAAGCCTTCATAGGAAGAACCGATCATGCCGACGCGCCCATTCGATTCCGGCGTGTTCTTCACGAGCCAGTCGATAGTGTCCCAAGCGTCGGTCACATGGTCCGTCGCGGTGGGATTCAGGGGGCCGCGGACCGGGCGCGTCATAACGTAATCGCCCTCGGATTTATACTTGCCGCGCACGTCCTGGAACACGCGGATGTAGCCGGCGGCGACGAAGACTTCGTCTCCCTGCGGGAGGATCGCGAGCATGCTGGGACTGTCGTTACGGGAGGCGCGCTTGGAAGCGTTGTAGGGCGTGCGGGTGAGGAGGATGGGCGCGTTCATCGCTCCTTTGGGGATGACGATGACGGTGTGCAGTTTCACGCCATCGCGCATCGGGATCATGACTTCGCGCTTGAGGTAGTCCTGGTTGGCTGTTGGCGCTGTGAAGATCTTGGGAATATCGGCGGCTCCGACCGAAGAAGCCGGTTGCTGGGGGAAGGCTGTTGCGCACAACGCGGTAAATAAGGCCGCCAGGCTCTTGTGACGAATCAGGCTGGTCCGCATCCCGCTATTTTAGCCCGGCGCCGGGGCGAATGCCTTCCAGCACAGACAGGCTACAACTAATGACAACCTTGTGGGTGCGGTTCGAACCCTGGAAACTGAACCCCTGACAGCTGATTCTCAGGTTTACTAAAAGAGGGCGAAACGGCGCACTCTACAGCCCTTAGGAATTGTCCTCAAATCCAGCCGATTCTTGCCGATGCGTATAGAAGATGCGTATTAAATTGAGACTCGATCAGGCCGCTTACACGAGTCGATGGAGCGTGGGGACAAAACTGGGTGGCATATTTTCGGCACTGGCAGTGATTCTCCTGGGTGTCGGCGTGCTCAGCAGCTCCCTGTTGTGGGACGCTTCCACTTCCCTGTCGCAGTCGGGCGGTCAGTATCTGCCTGTTCTGGAGCTCTCGATGGCCTTCGAGCGCGAGATTCTCAGCGCGCGCACACAGTTCATCTACCAAATCGCCGCTCAAAAACCCGGGGCGCAGGAGGCGGGTTGGGGACATTTCCGAAAGGCCCGCGAAATGGCTGTGAAGCTACGGGCAGAGGTAGCGGCGTCCAGCGAACTCGCGGGTTTTATCACGCCCGTGGAGCAGATGGTCCCCGACCTGAACGCCTACGAAGTTTTGCTCGGCCGGATTCTGGATGCCGCAAAAACTCAGCAGAACGAAGGCCCATTGTTTACGGCCCTGGTTCAGGATTGGACGCGTGTGGATACACGACTGGCGGACACGGCGGCGGAATTCAATCGAGAAGCCGGCGAACAGGCGGGAGCGGCGTCGCGGCAATACGCAGGCAAGCTGGAAAGCAGCGGCCGCACAATGGCGGTTACCTGCCTTATTGCCGGCGTCACCGGATCTCTGCTGGGATGGTTTCTGGCGCTGGATCTCAATCGCAGCCTGAAGTTTGCCGCCAATGAGCTGAACACTGCCGCGGAGCAGTTTGCCGCGGCATCGCAAGAAGTTGTCGTGGCGTCGAATCTCCTGGTGGAAGGCGCGGCAGGGCAGACGACCTCACTGCGGGAGGCCGCCGCGTCGTGCGGAGAAATCGATTCGATGATCCGGAAGGGCGAAACGAACGCGCAATCGCTGGCATCGACGGTGGCCGAGTCGAAGCACGCATCCGAATCCGGCATCGAGGTTCTCGGTGGAGTCACGAGCGCACTCAACGAGATCGCCGCGTCTCAGGGCAAGATTTTCGATATCGTCAATGTCGTCGACAACCTGGCGGCTCAAACCAACCTTCTTGCCATGAAAGCGGCGGTCGAAGCGAACCGGTCTGCCGAAGCGGCGAAAGCTCTTGCCGCGCTGGCGAGTGAAGTCGGCGATCTCGCGCAGCGTTCCGCGCAGTCGGCAAAAGAGACGGCATCAGTGGTTGAAGTCACGGCCGCGGCGGTGAGCGCCGGAAGCAGCAGCGCCGAAGCGATTGCGGGCACTTTGTGGACCGTGGCCGCGGAGGTCACTTGCGCCCGGGGACTGGCCGATGAAATCAGTTCAGAAAGCGCTGGGCAAATGCTGGGCGTCGAGCGGATCGCAAGAGCGATTTCACAAATCGAGACGGTGACGAAGGCGGTGGCGGCGGGCGCGGGGCAGGCGGCAGCAGCGTCGGCGGACCTTTCTTCACGGGCCGCCATGATGAAGAATATCGCCGGAAATCTTACGGTTATGGCGGGCGGAGCGGGGCGCACCGCCCGTGCTTCAGTCGTTTCTCCCGAGGCGGAGCCCGATCAGGGAGAACCGGTAACGGTCGGCACTGAAGCGTGAGGGCAATCGCGGGATACAATGAGGTGTAGTGAGTATTGACGAAAGACTGGAAGCCTTGGTGATAAGGTCGAAGCGGCTGGAAGCTGCCCCTGGAGCTTCGACGCCGAATCGTAGGGATCGGCAGGTGGACTCGGAGAAAATTCGCGCACTCGCCAACATAGCTGAGCGCCGTCTCGGTGACCTTGAAGGCTCCCGATAAATATTTGAAAAACGCCGGTGCGGCCACAGGCGCAGCCCAAGGGTCACCTTATCCTGGACAAGGCTGACCATGCGGCTTCGCTTCTGGTCCAGACCACCAGCGGTACATGTACAATTAGTTAAGAAGTCGCCCGATCGCGGCGAAACGGACTCCATAATTCAAGATGTTCGATAACCTGTCCGACAAACTGCAGCGTGTCTTTAAGAACCTGCGGGGTGAAGGACGCCTTACAGCCGAAAACATGGAGACAGCCCTGCGCGAAGTGCGCGTGGCGCTGCTCGAAGCCGACGTTAATTTCAAAGTCGTCAAACAACTCATCGAGAGCGTGAAGACGCGGGCGATGGGGCAGGAAGTGCTGAACTCTCTTTCACCGTCGCAACAGGTGATCGGGATTATTAACGAGGAACTGATCAAGGTCCTCGGGAGCCACGAATCGAAGCTGCGATTCGCCAACGAACCGCCAAGCGTTTTCCTGATTGTGGGCTTGCAGGGCTCGGGCAAGACAACATCGACCGGAAAACTGGCGCGCTGGCTGACGAAGAATGGCCACCGACCGCAGATGGTGTCGGTGGATATCTATCGTCCGGCGGCGCGGGAGCAGCTGGCGATCATCGCGCGCGACATCAAGGTTCCGATTTATCCAGGTACGCCGGAAGAGAAAGCGCCAGCCGATCTGGCGCGCTCGGCAAGACGCGAGGCAGTCAACAACGGACGCGACGTGCTGCTGGTGGATACGGCGGGACGCCTGCACATCGACGATCAGCTGATGACGGAGCTGAAGGAACTCAAAGCGCAGCTGAATCCGGTCGAGATCCTGTTCGTGGCGGATGCCATGACCGGGCAGGACGCGGTGAAATCGGCCGACGAATTCCACAAGCAACTGGGAATCACGGGGGTCATTCTGACCAAGATGGACGGCGATGCGCGCGGCGGCGCGGCGCTTTCGATCCGCAGCGTGACGGGGCAGCCGCTGAAGTTCGTCGGCATTGGTGAGAAATCGGACGCTTTTGAGGCGTTCCATCCGGACCGGGCGGCATCGCGCATCCTCGGCATGGGCGACATCGTGAGCTTCGTCGAGAAGGCACAGGAAGCCTTCGACATGAAGGAACAGGAGGAGATGCAGCGAAAGCTGATCGACAACGAGTTCACGCTCGAAGATTTTCGCGATCAGCTGAAATCCCTGCGCAAGCTGGGCTCGCTGGATTCCATTCTGAAAATGATGCCGAAGGTTGGGATGATGAAAGAGCTGCAGGGAATGCAGCCGGACGAAAAGGAACTGACCCGGATTGTGGCGATCATCGACTCGATGACGCCCCGGGAGCGGGATAATCATATGATTATCAACGGCAGCCGGCGGCGGCGCATCGCGCGCGGCAGCGGGACCTCCGTGAATGAAGTGAATAACCTGCTGAAGCAGTACGGGCAGGCGCGGAAAATGATGAAGAGCTTGTCCGGCAACATGGGCTTCCTTGGCAAGAAGCTGGGGAAGATGGGGATGGGCAAGCTGGGATTACCGGGTTTTTGACTTTGAAGGTATTAAGGACAATAGAATAGATGCTCATGATCAGACTGGCGCGTTTCGGCGCCAAGAAGAAACCGTTTTACCGTGTCGTGGTGATTGAGAAAGAACGGGCGCGGGATAGCCGCAATCTCGAAGTGGTGGGGCAGTACAATCCGCTCACGACTCCGGCCCAGGTGAAGCTCAACCACGAGCGGATCAACTACTGGACGAAGAATGGCGCGCAACTGTCGGATACGGTTGGCCGTCTGTTGAAGAATAATCCCGCTCCGGCGGCAGTGTAGGGGCGTGGCAGAAGCCTTGGAGTGCCGCTCCCTAACGGTCACGGTTCAGTAAGACCGTGGGCGTGAGGGAGCCTACCTTGGGGGGTCGATGAAACAGTTGATTGAAGATATTGCGAAGGCTCTGGTCGACATCCCGGAAGAAGTGGTAATCAACGTGATCGAGGGCGAGCAGACGACCGTGCTCGAATTGAAGGTCGCCCCCAGCGATCTGGGCAAGGTGATCGGCAAACAGGGGCGGACAGCGCGCTCGATCCGCACGATTCTGGGAGCGGCCGGGATGAAGCTGAATCGCCGATTTACGCTGGAGATTCTTGAATAGTGACGACTGGGTGTCGGTTGCGGTTTTGGGCCGTCCCCGGGGCAACCGCGGCGAGCTGACGGCGGAGTCTCTTTCGAGCAGGCCGGAACGATTTGCACGGTTGAAGGACGTTCGTCTGGTAGGGGACGGGAGTGCTTACCAGGTGGAAGAAGTCTGGGAGCACGCGGGCGCGCTGGTCTTCAAGTTCCGCGGTGTGGATTCCATTTCAGAGGCTGAGCTACTGCGTGGGGCTGAGGTGCAGGTGCCTCAGGCGGAACGCGTCGAACTAGAGCCGGGTGAGTATTTTCATTCGGATCTGATTGGGTGCGAAGTGCGGGATCGAGCGTCCGGGCGGGTGATCGGGCGCGTGACGAGCTTTGAGGAATATGGGGGGCCTCCGCTTATCGAGATTGATGGCGGGATGCTGATTCCTTTTGTGAAGGCTATCTGCGTGGATATCCGGCCGTTGGAAAAGCTGATTCAGGTGGATCTGCCGGAGGGGCTTGAAGACCTGGGCAAACCGGAAAACCATTTGGGCCACGAATGACCGCGTATGAACACGAATAACTGCGCTGTTTTCATTCGTGTTTATTCGTGTTCATTCGTGGCGATTTGTTGTTTTGGTTGGTAGACATGAAGTTCCATTTGCTGACCATTTTCCCGGATTTTTTTGACGGACCCTTCAAGTACGGCGTGGTGGCGCGCGCGGCGGAGTTCGGCGCGCTCGATCTGCACGTTCACGATCTGCGGAACTGGACGCACGATCTCCATCGCACGGTGGACGACCGGCCCTTCGGCGGTGGCGAAGGCATGGTGCTGAAGCCTGAGCCGATCTTCGACGCGGTGGAATCGATCTGGCCGGATAAGAGCGACAGGCGGAAAGTCATTTTGCTTTCGGCGCAGGGGCGGAGGTTCACGCAGCAGGTGGCGCGGGAGTTGGTTACCAACGATGAGCTGCTGCTGATCTGCGGACGTTATGAGGGCGTGGATGAGCGGGTTGCCGAGCACTTGGCGGATGAGGAGTTGTCGATCGGCGATTATGTGCTGAGTGGAGGCGAGCTGGCGGCGGCGGTGGTGGTGGACACGGTGGCGCGGTTGCTGCCGGGGGTGGTCGGCAATCAGGAATCGACGGTGAATGAATCGTTCGAGCAGGCGGGGATGCTGGACTGCCCGCAATGGACGCGACCAGCTGAGTTTCGTGGCTGGAAAGCGCCGGATGTGCTGCTGGGCGGCAACCATGCTGCGATCCGGAAATGGCGCAGGGAAGCGGCGATCGAGAAGACTGCGCGGTTAAGACCGGATTTGCGGTAGATCCGCGCCGGGCGGAAGCCCGGCGGCAGGGCCGAAGCCATGCCCCGCGCGTTGCCTAAACGGCGGCGGATTTTCTTTGGGCCGGTTCCCGGCGTCGAAGGCGGGGGGTTTCCGCGCCGCACGCGCATTGGTCCTTCACAATCTCGCCTTTAAGGCTTGGGAGAGATTCGATCATGTGCAGGCCGTCGTGCACCTCGCACTCACGGGCTATGACGGCTCCGTCCGATCCGCGCAGTTGCTCGAATACAGGCACGCCGAAGGCGCGCCAGATCGAATCGCGATGCCGAGGCGCGAGCGGCGATTCGTCGAGCGACGTCAGGACTACGATCGCGGTATTCAGGCTGGGAAGGTCGAATAGTCCGAGCTGTTTCCGGCTCGCGAGCGACAGCGCAAGGCCGAGCGGCGCAACCAGCGCCTCGGGTTTCCAAACCCGCAGCCAGGGAAGGCCGTCAACATCGCACTCGCACATGTTTGGGCCGGGGCGAAACCCCGTTTGAAGCAGGGCGATCCGGGCTGGAATTGGCAGAGGAAAGCAAAAGGGCTTTGCTTGACTTGCGAAGGCACGCTGGCGGAGTCCTCGCAACAAAGTTGGTATGGTCACCTGATGCCTTAGTGCGCGCAGCGGGGATATTTTCTCAGAACTTTTGAAAGATCGTCCGCAGATTGCCGCCGAGAATGCTTTGGGCGGCTTCAGTGTCGATGCCGACCGTTGCGAGCGCCTGCACCTGAGTATCGAAAACGCTCCGAATCCAGCCGCGCGGGAACCAGGAGGAATCAGTGCCGAAGAGCAAACGTTTGGGGCCGACAACATCGAGCGCCTTGCGGAAAACACCGGGGAGATCGATTACAGCGGGCTCGCATCGGATCCAGCGGTTCGAGCTGGAGGTATCGAAATAGATGTTGGGGCAAAGGTCGGCCACCATTAGAGCTTCGCGAAGATAGCCCGCGCCGAAGTGCGGAATCACGAAGCGCAGGCCGGGAAACGCCAGCGCCACCGCGTGGAGATCGATGGGGTTCGAGTAACGCATGTCGAAGGGCGAATGAAGGCCGAGTTTCTTGCGGAAGCCGACGCTCAACATGCCGCAGTGCACATAGACGACGGCGCCGGGGAAACCCGCGACGATCGCGAGTAACGAGTGAACGTGGTGGTCCTCCATCGAGTAGCGGTGCATGGCGGGGAACAGGAAGATGCCGTTGATCTGACCATCGCGCAGGGCGTTCGCGCATCTTATATCGGCGCCGGGCAGCAGCGGATTCAGCATCACGACGGAATGAAACCGCTCGGGGTGCCTATCCACCGCGACGCCGACGGACTCCACATCGCCCGGGATGCTGGCGACAAGAACGGCGCTTTGGACATTGTTGTGATTCAATTCGACCACCCAGCGGTCGGCGAGATATTCGGATGATTCGGGGACTTCCCAGCCGAGAATGGAACCCACGTCACCCGGGCCAACACTCGATCCTTTCTGTTCCGCGAGTGAATGGAAAAACGGGGGCGAGAAGAAGTGGACGTGCGCGTCGGAGACTTCAACTTCACCCCAAGGAGTGGTCATCATAATCGGTTGAGCAGTCCCGCAGCTTCGGCGATTCGATCGTTCAGGGCATGAAGAACCTGGGCAACCTGCGCGGCCTGCTCGCGCGCTTCATCGGGCTTCCCCGCTTCGACGGCTTCGCGGATTCCAGGCAGTGTCTTTGCGTCATACCCGGTATACGTGCCGGGCGCGTAGATGCGGTGCCGGTACCAGGGGCGGCCAGGAAGACCGGGATCGATCGTCAAAGCGCGTTCGGAGCGAAACAGGATGCTGTTGAGGGCGGCTAGTTTTTCGGGCGGAGCCGAGCCGAGATTCGGCAACGCGTGTATGTAAGCCGCGTCGAGATCCGCGGCAGTCTCCTGGAGACGCGTAATCTCAGTGCGTACATCCGCGAGGTCCGGCTTCGGCGTATGAGGAGGGATTTTTTCGATCTCATCGATGTAGCGCTCAACGGTTGATGCGAACCGTCCAAATTCGAATGGCAGAACGGGGGAATCGGCGAAACGCATCAGAGCGGTCGTCTGGAACTGGGAGAGAGTGCGGCCAAAGACAAAAGTAGTGTCTGAGAAATGGCTGAACCAGTTGAAATCGTCGTAGTCGGAATGATAAACGCCGCCCGCTTCCGCGGCAAAGTTCAGGTCGAGCGAGGCAATGCCGAGGTGTTGGAGGAAGGGAGTGTAATCGGAGCCCGAACCCAGCGCTGCGAGGCGGAACTCATGAACCGGGTTGTTCTCAAGCGCAGTCAGGAGAGGCTTGCCGGTTACGGGGTTGTTCACATCGCGCGCTATTTCCTGGACGAAAGCTTCGAGCGAATGCGAACCTTCGGCCCGAAACCGGCCTTTGCCGGTGGAATCCGAGTTGACGTAGGCGACCAGCTTCCGATCGAGCTCATCGGCGTGTTTCTCCATCCATTCGGTGGACCCGATGAGCCCGAACTCTTCGCCGTCCCAGAACGCGAGCAGGATGGTGCGCTTCGGCTTCCAGCCGGTGCGAGTCATTTGAGCCAGCGTGCGCGCGGTCTCCATGAGAGATGCCGCACCGGAGAGCGGATCGCTCGCGCCATGAACCCAGGCGTCGTGATGATTGCCTTCGAGCACCCATTGATCGGGGAAATCGCTGCCGGGGATGCGCGCGACGATGTCGTAGAGGGGGCGAGTCGAGTTATCCATAGTGACGCTCATATGAACCTTCGTAGAGCGGTTATCGGTTAAGGCTGGACCCAAATGGTAAGTGATGGGGAGAGCGCCGCGCCAGGATTCGGGAGCGACCGGGCCGGTGAGGTTGGCGAGAAGCGGTTGTGCGTCCGCGTATGAAATGGGGAGCACGGGGATCTTCATGATGGTTTGCGCTTCGCCGATGGGGAGGCGCTTCGATCCTGGTTCGGAGGCCCAGCCGGGAGACAACGGGTCGCCGGGATAGAGAGTGAGATCGAGCACGCTGCCGCGCTGGACGCCCTGTGATGGACGCCATGCGCCGTTGGGATAGACATCACCCTGGAAGTAGCCGTCGTCGCGCGGGTCGGAATAAATGATGCAGCCGACTGCGCCGTGCTCTTGCGCGACTTTGACCTTGGTGCCGCGGAAGCTTCCGGCATAGCGCACGATAACGATTTTGCCCTTGACGTCAATGCCGTGATCGGCGAGAACTTCATAGTCGTTGGGCAGTCCGTAGTTGGCGTAGACCAGGGGCGCAGTGACATCGCCATCGCCGGAGTAAGTATTGTAGGGCGGGATCATGCCGGCGTCGCGTGAGTTCGGATCGCCGGGGATGGCGGGCTCTTCGAGCTTGAGGCGGAGTTTTATGGGCGACGTAATTTCGAGGAGGCGGACTTTGGGGGTCGGGAGGAGGGCTTCGAATTGTTCGATGTGCGCGGCGAGGCCGAACTCGTGGAGTTGGGCCAGAATCGCTTCGGCGGTTTGCTTCGATTGCGGGGTGCCGGCGAGGTGCGGCCGGTTGGAGAGCCGCTTGATGAATGCGCCGATGCGGGCGGCGTCGGGGATGGCGCGGGCTTGTTGCTCCCATGTAATTTCGCGGGCTTGCGACGCGGAGTCGAAGCCGCGGATCGCTTGGGTCAAAGCGTCGTCGGTGGCGGGAAGGAGCGCGAAGGGCGCTGCCAGAGCGAGAGTCGCGTACGCGATGCGGAGATTCATTTCGAACTTCAGTCTAGCGATCCTGGCGCACGCCCGTGGATTCCTTCCGCTTCCGGTGCTCGAGCACCTCCGCTGGCGCCGGCTGAAAATCGTAAGAATTGAGAGTCAACTGCCGAGGGTGGCAAGTAGAAGGATCATTTGAATCATGGAATGACGCCACAACGGTCGGAACATTGCCGGACACCGAGGCAATGGAAGCGTTCTCCAGCATCAGATCCGGCTCACCGCTCCCACTCCCGCCGCAGATCTCGGCGGACGACAGGGCGTGCGTATAAGCTTGCGGCTTGTCGTTCCTAATGAGGACAAGCACGAGGGAGAGATTTTGCCCAACTTTGTCTGCGAAGACAACAGATTGGCTGTCAGGTGCCCAGAAAAACGATTTGGATCGCCACTCATGCGTGTTCGAATCCGGTATATCCGCCAGATCTACAGGAGCATTTCCGGGCAAGGCGGGGTACATGGCCCACCCCGTCACATCGGACGTGTATGGCGTTACGTTGTGCTGATTTTCCGAGGTGCTCGCGTTGAGATCGTACAGAAGATACTCCTCGCTGATTTGAATCTCCGTTTGAGGCGCGTGGAAGTGCCGGCTGGCGATCCAGCGCTGATTCGGCGACATTACCGGATCGTAGGCCACAAACGAGTCAGCGACTGTATACCGCAGAGTGTCGATAATGTTGACGTCATATCCCACGTACAAGCCAAATGACACGAGCTTGTTCGACGGCAATGGACACACCTCGTGTATCTCACCGTTGATGCCCTGTAAATCAACGGTATGATTCAGGCCGAAGCTCAAAACCGCCGTGGCGTTGGTCCTGTTTATTGCAGCCGACAGCCCCGGAGGCACCACGGTAATCCGTGTCTTGTCTCCGCACAATTCGGGCTGGTCCTGATCGATCTGGCCGAAGACGGGAACAAGGCACCATAAAGCCAGTATGCTCGTTTTGATAAAGCAAAATTTTTTCATAAATCACCTCAACCGTGTTCCGCAGAAATTACCATAGTCGGAAAATGAGTGAGCATTGCAGGATTGGTAAGATTTCAGTCTAGCGTGCAGCGATGAGGATTGCGGCGCGTTAAAATCGGGCTACATGTCGCGACATCCGGCCGAATTTAGCGACACCGACCCGCGCGCAATGGAGGTGTGGCTGCGGGCGCTGCGCGGGAAGACGCCCGGTGAGCGCATTGCCACGGCGTTCGACCTCACCGATTTTGCGATCCGGATGGCCGAGTCCGGCGTTCGCGCCAGACATCCCGGGGCTTCCGAGCGGGAGATTTTTCTGCGCGCCGCAGCGATGCGGTTACCGCGCGATCTTATGATCCGCGCTTACGGCTGGGATCCCGAGGAGCATGTCCGCACCGGCTGAGGCGTTTGCGCGGCTGCTCGAAGTGCTGGACCGCATGGAAATCCCTTATGCGGTCGGCGGTTCCGTTGCCAGTTCAGCCCACGGCATCCCGAGAACGACGCTCGATATCGATCTGGTAGTCGACCTCAAGCGGGACCAAATCGACGCTTTCGCAGCCGAGTTGCGCCCGGACTTTTATGCCGATTCGGCGATGATCCGCGAAGCGTTCGCGCTGGGCCGCGCGGCAAACTTGATCCATCTGAGAACGGCTTGGAAATTCGACCTGTTTCCGCTTCAGAACGATGAATACAGTCGGACAGGATTCGCAAGACGCTCGTTTCGCGAGGTCCGCCCCGATGGCGGGGAGGCGATCGAGTGCGCCGTGGCATCGGCTGAGGATACGGTCCTGCGGAAGCTCGAATGGTATCGCGCAGGGGGCGAGACTTCGGAGCAGCAGTGGAACGACCTTCGCGGTGTATGCAGAGCCGCGGGCAACAAACTCGATATCGAATACCTTCGCCGGTGGGCTGGTCATTTGGGAGTCGGCGAGCTGCTCGAGAGGTTGCTGGCGGAGTGCGCGATGCAGGAGTACGAATGAGGCCCGCACTCAGGGATTCCACCGAGACCCTTAACCATTGCCGTCCAATCGTCCAATTTGGCCAGGGGCTGCTTCCAAAAACTGCGACAAAGGGTGAAGAACTCCAACACGGTGTCACGCTCGCCCAAGTTCAAAAGATCTTTAGCAAGGCTCATGTTGGGGCTAAAGCTGTTCAACTGCGGAGAACCCGGCGTTTGCGCGCCGTAGAAGTGCTCACTTCCACTGGGCGCGGCGGCTTTGCTCCAGTTTCGTCAACTTCTCCTGCGGGGACGGCTCAAGAGCCTTGCGTTGGTTCGCAATGCCGAACATGAGCTTTGACGAGAGAAGAGTCGCCGTATCAAGATCACTCTGCTGAAGAACCGGTCGGCCAAGTTTTGCACCGCCTCCACGCCACAGTCTACTCTGTAATCAAGGTGGAATGATGGGTGTGTTGCAGATTGAAATATCCAAGCGAGCGGACGGTGTGGGCGTGTTGCGCTGCACCCGCGACGATGGCTCCGTGACATGGCAGAAGCAGGTGAAGCACGGCGCGCATTTCGCTTTGCATGATCTGACCCATTATGCGGTTGAGACGGCACTTGGTTACCGGCGCGGATTCTTCGGTCTGATTGCCGAAGGATGGGACGTGGACGATACCACCGGCAAAGGCGCGCGCGGTCCTCTTCCCATCGAAGCCGGCGAGGTTGAGCAGATCGTTGGCCTCTTCGATACCGAGAGGGGTTCGGGAATGCTCTGGACTATCGCGGAGTTCAACGAGTTTGCGCCGCGCGCGCTCACCGAGGCGGAGATCGGAAGTGTACGGGCTCTGCGCGGGAAACTCTTCCGCCAATGGTCTGAGATTGCATCGGGGCAGAAACTGGAACTGAAGTTCGAAGTCGCGGCGGCTGCAACCTCGCGGTGAACAACAAACGGCCTGGCGCCGTTATCCTGTTATGCGCATCCGGCCCGGGAAGGCAATAGCCGCGGTTGCCGTCGTCGTCAGTGGAAGCTGCATTTGCTTCGCTTTGGTGGGGGCGGTCTTTTGTCAGGCAACACTGCACGTGCCGAGAAGGCTGGGACAGGCTCCGCAGAACGCGGCAACCGTCTCGATCACAGCGAACGATAAGACGACCCTCAGTGCATGGTGGCTCGTGCCGTCCAAACCAAACCGGAATTGCGCGATTGTACTGCACGGCATCGCCGATTCCCGGGTTGGCAGTGTTGGGTTTGCACCGATGTTTCTGAATGAAGGGTATGCGGTGCTGGCACCCGACAGCCATGCCCATGGAGCGAGCGGCGGCCAATTCGTGACTTACGGTCTGCTGGAGAGATACGATGTCATCGCCTGGACTTACTGGATGAGACGTGCTGGTTGCAGTAAGCTTTACGGCCTTGGGGAATCGCTTGGCGCGTCGATATTGATTGAAGCAGCGGCGATTCAACCTGCGTTTGCGGCTATCGTGGCTGAGAGTGCTTACGCCGACCTTCGGGACGTGGCAGAATATCGGGTCCGCAGGATGCTGCCCGCGCCTGTGTTCGCGGCTGCTCCGGCAGCAAAGATGGTCGTCACCAGCGCTATGCTTTATGCCCGTTGGGTTGACGGGTTGAACCTTAAACAGGTCTCACCGAGGAGTGCCATTTCGTATGCGTCGACACCGATTTTGCTGATCCACGGCCTGAAAGACGTCAAGACACCTCCCTGGAATTCAGAGGAACTCGCGAGGGCTAATCCACGCGATCGACTTTGGCTCGTGCCGAACGCAGGACATACGGGAGCGGCGGCGGCTGAGCCGGATGAGTTTCGCAGGCGGGTGCTTGCCTGGTTTGCGGATTACTGACTAGGGCGTGTTCACACTAATAAAACAAAAAGCTGGTAAAATGTTTGCAGGATGGAAATCACCGAAGAGCAGTATACTCGCATCGAAGATAGCCTGCCAGTACAGCGCGGAAACGTAAGCCTG